>JAESFH010000016.1_pt1 | contig 177727 bp, 165 predicted proteins | sample 9269381 | NCBI WGS metagenome assembly JAESFH01 (sample SAMN14504062, study PRJNA617094) | algae metagenome | isolation source: Aphanothece sp. CMT-3BRIN-NPC111 and co-occurring heterotrophs from well... | place: USA: Clark Mountains Wilderness, California | collected 2010-04-18
CGCGCCTGAATGTCGTCCGAGAGGCGAGATTGTAGCAGAGCGCCAGGGGCGGTCCGCGCCTCGCGCGGGGCGACCCGCGCTGCGCGTGGCGACCCGCGCTGCGCGTGGCGCATGCGCTCAGCGCCGGCGCGCCGAGCGCACGCCAGCGACCTCGCCCACCAGCCCCAGCACGCGGGCCAGCCGCGCCGAGTCGCTGATCTCCACGGTGAACGTCATCCACGCCGTTCCGCGCACCGACTGCGTCTGCACGCCCACCACGTTCATCTTCTCCTTGGCGAACACCTCGGAGATGTCGCGCAGCAGTCCCTGCCGGTCCGCCGCCTCCACCGCCACGTCGACCGGGTAGACCGCGGCGCCGTCCGCCTTGGGACGGCCCCACTCCACCTCGATCACCCGCTCGCCGTTGCGCGCCGACATCTCGCGGAAGTTGCTGCAGTCGGTGCGGTGGATGCTCACCCCCTTGCCGCGCGTGACGAAGCCGGCGATGGCGTCCGGCGGCGCCGGCTTGCAGCAGCGCGCCAGCTGCGTCATGAGCGAGTCGACGCCCACCACCAGCACCCCGCCCTTGGGCGAGCGGTCCGGCGGCCGCGACTTGCGCAGCAGCAGGTAGTCGTCGGGCGCGAGCGGCGCCTCCGGCGGGTGCAGCAGCGTCTCGATGTTGCGCAGCGAGTACTCGTCCTTGCCCACCACGAAGAACAGGTCCTCGGCGGACTTGAAGCCCAGCTGCAGCGCGAGGTCGCCGTGCTTGAGCGCCGTGCGGCCCTCGCGCTGCAGCAGCTTTTCGACCGCCTCCCGCCCGCGTGCCACGGTCTCGTGCCGCAACTGCTCGTTGAACCAGGCGCGCACCTTGGCGCGGGCCCGGTGGCTGGCCAGGAAGCCGAGGTCGGTGTTGAGCCAGTCGCGCGAGGGCCCACCCTCCTTGGCTGCGACGACCTCCACCGTCTGGCCGTTCTGCAGCGGCGTGTTGAGCGGCACCATCGCGCCGTCCACCCGCGCACCGCGGCAGCGGTGGCCCAGGTTGGTGTGCACGCTGTAGGCGAGGTCGACGGGCGTCGCGCCCTGCGGCAGCTCGACGATCGCCGCGTCGGGCGTCAGCACGTAGATGCGGTCCTCGAACAGGCCGGTGTGGCTGCCCGCCAGGTCGCGCTCCCACGCCAGCAGCTGGCGCAACACCGCGATCTTGGCGTCGTACGCGCCCGAGGCCGCCACCCCCGCGTAGCCCTTGGCGCCCGCCTCCTTGTAGGCCCAGTGCGCCGCCACGCCGTGCTCGGCATGGTCGTGCATGGCCTGCGTGCGGATCTGGATCTCGATCGGGCGGCCTGCTTCGTCGCGCACCACCGTGTGCAGCGACTGGTAGCCGTTCGGCTTGGGCCGGGCGATGTAGTCGTCGAACTCCGAGGCGAGCGGCTCGAACTGCTCGTGCACCCAGGACAGCGCCGCGTAGCAGTCCCGCACCCCGGGCACGATGACCCGCAGCGCACGCACGTCAAACACCTTGGCGAAGTCCAGCGACTTGCCCCGCATCTTCTTGACGATGCTGTAGATGTGCTTGGGCCGGCCCTGCACCTGGGCCGCGATGCCCTGCTCCTTCAGTTCGGCCTCCAGCCGCTGGCGCAGCTGGTCGACGTACTCCTCGCGCTCCACACGCTTCTCGTCCAGCAGCCGGGCCACCTGCTTGTAGGTCTCCGGCTCCAGGAAGCGGAAGGCGAGGTCCTCCATCTCCCACTTGAGCTGCCAGATGCCCAGCCGGTTGGCCAGCGGCGCAAACACGTTCAGCGCCTCGCGCGCCACGCTGGGCGGCGCCACGGTCTTGCGGGCCGCGTGCCAGCGCAGCGTCTGCAGCCGCGACGCCAGGCGCAGCATCACCACGCGCAGGTCGCGCGAAAAGGCCAGCAGCATCTTGCGGACGTTCTCGGTCTGCACCTTCGGGTCGTCCACCGGCCGCCGCGCGTCCTCGGCCGAGCGCGCCTGGCGCTGCACCCGCACCAGCGCGGTGGTCTCCACGGCCAGCGCGGCGTAGCTGTCCCCGAAGGCCTTGGCGATCACCTCCTGCGGCTTGTTCAGGTGGGCGCATGCATAGACCAGGTAGCTGGCCGCCTGCATCGCCTCGGAACCACCCATCGACTTCAGGATGCCGGCCACCGCATCGGCGTGGGCGAGCGTGTTCTCGCCCGTGTCCAGCGTCTCTGCGGCGATGAAGGGCTCGGCGAAGGCCCGCGCACGGGCCAGCGCATCGGCCTGCTGCGGCAGCGCCTGCTCGGTCGCCGCGATCAGTTCGGGGACCGCGCCGCCCTCCCCCGGCTCGGCGAGGGTCCGCTTCATGGCGACAGCAGGAAGCCGGCCACCACGTCCACCTGCGCGGGATCGACGAAGGTCGGCGCGTGGCCGACGCCGTCGAATTCGACCAGCCGGGCGCGCGGGCCGCGGCCCGTCATCTCCAGCGCGGTGCCGGGCGACAGCAGGTCGGACTGCGCGCCGCGGGTCAGGAGGGTCTGCGCGGTGATCGCGTCGTACAGCGCCCAGAGCGCCGCCTGCCCCTCGCGCGCAGCGGCTTCGGTCAGGGTGCGGAACGGCACCGCGATGGCGGGGTCGTAGTGGAGCATCCAGCCGCCCTCGGGCGCCGGCCGCACCATCGCCTGCGACAGGGCCAGCCACTGCTCGGCGCTGTGCGGCCCGAAGCTGGTGGAGATGGCCCACATGGCCTGCGCCGCGGCCTCCACGCTCTCGAAGCGCCCGGCCTGGCCGAGGTAGGTGCCGATGCGCTGCAGGGCCTGCCACTCGATCACGGGCCCCACGTCGTTGAGCACGAGGCGCCGCACCGGCGCGGGCAGCGGCAGCCCGGGCGTGCCCGCCAGCGCCATGCCGATCAGCCCGCCCATGCTGGTGCCGACCCAGTCCAGCGCGCGCACCGGCGCCTGTGCATGCACCTGGCCGAGCAACGCCAGCATGTCCGCGGCGTAGGTGGGCAGCACGTAGCCCATCGGGTCGGTCAGCCAGTCGCTGCGGCCGCGCCCCACCACGTCGGGGCACAGCACCCGCAGCGGCGCCGGCGCGCGGGCGACGAGCGCCTGCGCCAGCACATCGAAGTCGCGGCCCTGACGCGACAGGCCGTGCGCGCACAGCACCACGTCCCCGGCCTGCGGGTCGCCCCAGGCCCAGTACGCCATGCGGTGGGCCGTGCCCTGCGGTCCGGGGCAGGATACGTAATTCAGCGTAGGTGGGTGCATGGCGAACAAAAGATCCGATACTTCGCGCGACCGTGCGGGTGCCCCGGCGGCCTCGTTCGCATCGTACCAACCACACAAGACATGGAGACTCGCATGCTCACCGGCAAGACCGCCCTCGTCACAGGCTCCACCAGCGGCATCGGGCTGGGCATCGCGAAGGCGCTGGCGCGCCAGGGCGCCAACATCGTGCTGAACGGGTTCGGCGACGTCGAAGGCCCGAAGGCCGAGCTGCGAGCGCTGGGCGCCAAGGTCAGCTACCACGGGGCCGACATGAGCAAGCCGGCCGAGATCGAAGCCATGATGCAGCACGCCGCGTCGGAGTTCGGCCGCGTGGACATCCTGGTCAACAACGCCGGCATCCAGCACGTGGCCCGGGTCGAGGACTTTCCGCCCGAGCGCTGGGACGCGGTGATCGCGATCAACCTCTCCAGCGCCTTCCACGCCACGCGGCTGGCGCTGCCGGCGATGAAGGCCGCCAACTGGGGGCGCATCATCAACGTCGCCTCGGTGCACGGACTGGTGGCCTCGGTCGAGAAGTCGGCGTACGTGGCGGCCAAGCACGGCATTGTGGGCCTGACCAAGGTGGTGGCCCTCGAGAACGCCACCACCGGCATCACCTGCAATGCGATCTGCCCGGGCTGGGTGCTCACGCCGCTGGTGCAAAAGCAGGTGGACGCCAAGGCCTCGGCCAACGGCTGGAGCAACGAGGAGGCCACCCGGCGCCTGCTGGGCGAGAAGGAGCCCTCCATGCAGTTCACCACGCCCGAGGAACTGGGCGAGCTGGCGGTGTTCTTCTGCTCGCCGGCCGCCAACAACGTGCGCGGCGTGGCCTGGAACATGGACGGCGGCTGGGCCGCCCAGTGAGCCGCGGCGCCGGCCGCGCGCGACCTTTGCGCCTCTTTTGATAGCTGCCCGCCTGCATCCCGTGCGGGCTGGAGGCCGATTTCCCCTTGAAACGCTGAGGGCGGCGCTAGTCCGCCAGCACGAGGTCGTGCTCGCGCGCGCACTCGAAGCGGTCGTCGGCCAGGTCGTAGTCCCAGCGCACGACACGGCAGCGGCGCGGTGCCCCCGCGTCCGGTGCGTCCCAGTGGATCACGTTCACCGAGTTGGGCGTGTTGTGCCGCACCCGGTGCGACACCGCCGTGCCCGCCTGGAGGCAGAACATCGCGCGGGTGGTGCCCTTGACCCGCGCACACAGGTCGGTGAGGTACGGCAGGTGGATGTGGCCGCCCAGCACCAGGTCGGCGCCGGCGTGCGACCAGGCCTGCACCGCCCGGTGGCCGCCGTGCAGCCGGTCGTGCTCGTCCTCCTCGCGCATCACGCAGGCCGGCTGGTGCGTGACCACGATGCGCAGCTGCTCCCGGCGGGCCCGGCGCAGGCGCTCGGCGACCCGCTCGATCTGCCGGGAGGAGACTTCGCCGTCCTTGTGGCGCATCGGCCGGGTGGTGTTCACGCCCAGGGCCAGCAGCTCGGGCAGGTCGACCACCGGCTCCAGCTCGTCGCCGAAGGCGGCCTTGTAGCCGCCGTAGGGATCGAAGACCCGCGCGAACACGTTGTACAGCGGGATGTCGTGGTTGCCGGGCAGCGCCAGCAGGTGCGGCGCCTGCAGCGAGTCGCAGAAGGCGCGCGCCGCGGCGAACTGTGCGCTGCGGGCCCGCTGGGTGATGTCGCCGCTCAGCACCACCAGGGCCGGCCGCAGCGTGTGCGCCAGGCGTCGCAGCGCCTCGACCACCGCCGGCTGCTCGGCCCCGAAGTGCGGGTCGGACAGGTGCAGCAGCAGCGTCATTCGGGCGGGACCCGGTCCTCGTCCCGCGGCTGCATCAGCACCAGGGGCTTGGCTGCCACCGCGAAGCGCAGCGGCGGCACCATGCGCACCACCTCGCCGTCCATGGCGACCTTGATGCGCTTCGTGCCGGGCAGCCGCACGGTGAGCGACTGGAAGACGAAGTCGTGCACCTGTTCCGCATCGCCCAGCCGGCCGAAGGCGCCGCGCAGCATCAGCCACAGCATGGTCCAGCTGCCGATCGGCTTGGCGATCAGGCCGGCCAGCCGGCCCTCGCCCACCCGTTCGGCCAGGCTGGGCTCCCAGCCGATGCGCTGCAGTTGCAGCCGGTTGTTGCCGACGAACAGCGTGGGCGACTTCAGGGGCGCTCGCTGGCCATCCAGCTCCACCTCCAGCTTCAGCTGGCGGCGCCACTGGAACAGGGTGACCAGGCCGGACAGGATGGCCACCCAGCGGTGGCGGCCGAACTGCTTCTTGAAGGCCTCGCGGTCCTGCAGCAGCTGCGGGTAGAGCCCCAGGCTGGCGTTCACCAGGAACAGGCGCCCGTTCACCTCGCCCACCTGCACCGGCTGCGGCTGCGCGTGCAGCAGCGCAGTGGCCGCGGTCTCCAGGTCCTGCGCGATGCCGTGGTCGCGGCCGAACAGGTTGAAGGTGCCCTGGGGCAGCACGCCCAGCGCGCAGCCATGGCGCCAGGCCGCCTGCGCCACCGTGTTCACGGTGCCGTCGCCGCCCACGGCCACGAGCACGCCGCCACTCTCGCGCGCGGCGGCCGCCGCCTGCTCGCAGGCGCCCTCCAGCGCCTCGGGGCCCGGAATGGGCACGAAGCGGAAACGGCGCTGCGCCTGGCCGAACACGCGCTCCAGCGTCTGCCGCTTCTCGTCCGCGGCGTTGGCACCCGAACCGGGATTGAGCAGCACGAACAGCTCCGGCGCGGCACGCGCCGCGTCGGGGCTGCCCGGTGCATCGTTGAACGCGGCCCACATGCGGCCCAGACTAGGGGGCGGTGCGGGCTCCACCTGTCGGACGCCGGCTAGCGAAGCTGTACGGAACCCGTGACGGAGACCACCACGTTGGAGCGCCCGGCCTCCACCGGCACCGGCGCGTCGGAGGCGGCCTTGGCCTCCATCGCCATCATGCGCGGCCGCGGCGGCGGAAAGCCCTCGTCGCTGCGCTGCACGGACACCTGCCGCAAGGTGAAGCCCTGGAAGCCGAAGCTCTTGGCGAGCTCGGCGGCCTTGATGCGGAAGTCGGCGACGGCCTGGGCCTGCGCGTCACGCTCGGCCTGCGCCCGCCGCTCCCGGCTGAGGCGGAAGGCGCTGCTGGCGACCGTCATGCCGGGAATGCGTCCGGCGGCCTGGCCGATGCGGGCGAAGTCGGTTCCTTCGAGCACGAGCTCCGCCGTGCCCTGCCAGCCGCTGATGCGTCCGTCGCGGGCGTAACGCGGCCCGATGGCGAAGTTGCCGGTGCGCACGTCCATCGCGCCCGGCTGGGCCGTCTTGCGCGCCTCGGCCAGCGCCTGGTCCAGCGCTGCCTTGAGCTGGTTCTGCACCTGCACCGGATCCGAGCCCTCGCGGGTGACGTGGAGCTGGAAGGCCAGCAGGTCCTGCGGCACCTCGACCGTCGCGGCGCTGGACAACTCCACCACGTTCTCGGGCGGCGGGCTGAAGGGCTGCGGCTGGGCTTGGGCGACGCCAGCGGCAGCGGCCAGCACGGCGGAAAGCGCTGCGGAACGCAGAAGGGGAACGCGGGGAAATGATGAGTTCATGGCACCAGAACGTTTCAGATGCCGACAGGTTCACGACCGGAAAGTGAATCGCTCCCATCAGCCGCAAGTTTTGTAACAGTGTGTCAGGTCGCCGGGGAAAACCCGCACGCACGCTGTTGGGGCCTTCAGAATCGCCGCTGTTACAAATACGTTTGGAGCATCATGACACAAGCCGCAGCCCGAACCGACAAGATCCTGGTGGTGGATGACGATGCCCGCATCCGCGACCTGCTCAGGCGCTACCTGACCCAGGAGGGCTTCGAAGTCATCCTGGCCGAAGACGGCAAGGCGCTCAACCGGCTGATGCTGCGCGAGACCGCCGACCTCATCGTGCTGGACCTGATGATGCCCGGCGAAGACGGCCTGTCCATCTGTCGCCGGCTGCGGGCGGCGAACGACCGCACGCCGATCATCATGCTGACCGCCAAGGGCGAGGACGTGGACCGCATCGTCGGCCTCGAAGTGGGCGCCGACGACTACCTGGGCAAGCCCTTCAACCCGCGCGAACTGCTGGCCCGCGTGCACGCCGTGCTGCGCCGCCGCCCGGCCCAGGAGGCGCCCGGCGCCCCGTCGAGCGAGAACGAGGTGGTCACCTTCGGCCCCTTCGCCTTCGACCTGGGCGCCCGTACGCTGCGCAAGAACGGTGACGAATTGCCGCTGACCACGGGCGAATTCGCCATGCTCAAGGCGCTGGTGCGGCACCCCCGCCAGCCGCTGTCGCGCGAAAAGCTGGCCCAGCTGGCGCGCGGCCGTGAATTCGAGCCGTTCGACCGCAGCCTGGACGTGCAGGTGTCGCGCCTTCGCAAACTGGTCGAGCTCGACCCGTCGGCCCCGCGCTATATTCAAACGGTCTGGGGCGTGGGGTACGTCTTCGTGCCGGACGGCGCGGGCTGATCCGCTGCCGTCGCGCCACCCGGCCATCCGCGCCGGCGTGGCGCTTTCATGAGGGGACAGGGTGATCCGAGGAGTCGCGACGAGCGTCGAGGGGACGGGGACCGGGCCGGTCCCGCTGGAGACGGCCCCCGCACCCCTGGAGATGCGGCCCCGCGTGGGACTTTCCCTCTTCTGGCGCACCTTCTTCCTGCTGTCCCTGCTGCTGATCGGCTCGATCGTGGCCTGGCTGCAGACCTTCCGCGCGCTGGAATTCGAACCCCGCGCGGTGCAGACGGCCCAGCAGGTCGCCTCGCTCGTCAACCTGAGCCGCGCCGCGCTGCGCTACTCCGACGCGATCGCCCGCGTCTCGCTCATCAAGACCCTGGCCGAGCAGGAGGGGGTGCGCATCCTGCCGAACAAGCCGACCGACGTGTACCAGGTGTTCGACTCGGCCTCGCTGGACGAGCGCATCGCCGACGAACTGCTCTCGCGCCTGGGCCCCGGCACGGTGCTGGCCTCCTCGGTCAACGGCGAGAAAGGCTTCTGGGTCGGCTTCAAGATCGACAGCGACGGCTACTGGCTGCTGATGGACCGCAACCGGTTCACCCGCGTCGGCGGCCGCACCTGGCTGATCTGGCTGATCACCGCGGCAGGGCTGTCACTGGCCGGCGCCGCGCTGATCGCGCGCCTGATCAACCGCCCCCTCAAGCAGCTGTCCTTCGCGGCCAGCCGCGTGCGTGACGGCGACTTCGACGCCAGCCGCCTGGACGAGAAGGCCGTGACCAGCGAGATCCGCGAGGTGAACATCGGCTTCAACCGCATGGCGCAGCAGCTGGCCAAGATCGAGCAGGACCGCGCGGTCATGCTGGCCGGCATCTCGCACGACCTGCGCACGCCGCTGGCGCGCCTGCGGCTGGAAACCGAGATGAGCGTGGCCGACCAGGAGGCGCGCGAGCACATGGCGTCCGACATCGACCAGCTCGACGCCATCATCGACAAGTTCCTCGACTACGCCCGCCCCGACCACGCCGAGCTCAAGCCCGTGTCGCTGCGCGAGGTGGTGGAAGCCTGCGTCTACGCCGTGCAGGACCACGGCGACATGCGCATCAACACCGACGTGCCCAAGAACCTCTACGTGCTGGCGGACGAGGTGGAACTGGCCCGCGTGGTCTCCAACCTGCTGGAGAACGCGCGCCGCTACGGCAAGACGCCGGAGACCGGCATCGCGGTGGTCGACATCGCGGCCAAGTCGCGCAACGAGTGGGTGCTGCTCAAGGTGCGCGACCACGGCATGGGCGTCGCGCCCGAGGCCCTGCCCAACCTGGTCAAGCCCTTCTTCCGCGGCGACGCGGCCCGCACCGCGGCCACCGGCGCCGGCCTGGGCCTGGCCATCGTCGACAAGACGGTGCAGCGCATGGGCGGCATCTTCGCGCTGGCCAACACGTCGTCGGGGGGCCTGGCGGCCCACATCAAGCTGCAGAAGCCGCGCAACCCGCTGGCCGGCGAGCCGGCACCGCAGCCGCAGCCGCGGCCGGAAACGGTCTAGCCGCCCAGGGCGCCGCGCTGCGCCGCTCAATACGGCAGCGGCGGCGGCGGCGCAGCGACCACCGCCACCAGCAGCGCCACCGCGCGGGCCTCGATGGCCTGGCCCTGCCCCACCGGGCCCAGGCGCTCGGCCGTCTTGGCCTTCACGTTCACCTGCCCAGGTGCGATGCCCAGTGCGCCGGCGACCGCCGTGCGCATCGCGTCGATGTGCGGCGCCAGCCGGGGCGCCTGCGCCACCACGGTGCTGTCGACGTTGCCCACCTCCCACCCGGCGGCGCGCACGCGGCGCACGGCTTCGGCCAGAAGCGCCCGCGAGTCGGCGCCGCGGAACTGCGGGTCCGTGTCGGGGAAGTGCCGGCCGATGTCGCCCAGGCCGGCGGCGCCCAGCAGCGCGTCGGTGATCGCGTGCAGCAGCACGTCGGCATCGGAGTGTCCCAGGAGGCCCCGCTCGAACGGGATGGCGACGCCGCCGATGACCAGCGGCCGCCCGGGCACCAGCGCGTGCACGTCCCAGCCTTCGCCGATGCGGATGTTCATGCCGCGCGGCTCCGCAGGATGGCCTCGGCCAGCGCGAAGTCTTCCGGCCAGGTCACCTTGATGTTCTGGGCGCTGCCCGGCACCAGCAGCGGGCGCAGGCCCAGTGCCTCCACCGCCGACGCTTCGTCGGTCACCTGGTCGCCGGCCTGCACCAGCGCGCGGCGCAGGAGGCCGATGCGGAACATCTGCGGCGTCTGCGCCAGCCACTTGCCGCCGCGCGGCAGCGTGGCGGCGGCGCGCCCGCCCTCCTCCTGCTTGAGCGTGTCGGCCAGGGGCTGCGCCAGCAGGCCACCGACCTCGTCGTCGGCGCAGGCCGCGATCAGCCGCGCCACCCATTCGGGCTGCACCAGGCAGCGCGCGGCGTCGTGCACCAGCACCCAGTCGTCGTCCGACGCGCCCGCGCGGGCCAGTTCGGCCAGCCCGTTGGCCACGGTGGCCGCCCGCGAGTCGCCGCCGCAGTGCGCGACGCGCCAGCCCGGGCCTTCCGGCATCTGGCGGTCGCCCGGCGCCACCACGACCAGCAGCGAATCGAGCGCGGGCACCCGCACCAGCGCGTCGAGCGTGTGCGACACCAGCGGCCGCCCGGCCAGGCGTTCGTACTGCTTGGGCCCGGCCGTGCCCGCGCGGCTGCCCGTGCCGGCGCAGGGCACCAGGGCGTGGCGGCGCGGCGCGGTGCGCGAGGGGGAATTGGACGGATGAGCAGGCATCGGGCTGGGGGCCATTCTAGAATCGACGCACACCCCTCGCCGCCCGGCGCGGGGTGTTTTGCATTGCTGCGCCCCGCAGGAACACACCGGACTCGATGGACCTCCCGAAGTTGACGCCCGGCAAGCGCTTCGCGCTGCCCCGCCCGCCCGGCTCGGCGGATGCCCTCCTGCTGGCCCGCGTGGCCACGCGCGACGCCGCCGCCGGGCGCCGCACGGCCATCGTGACCTCGGGGGCCGCCGACGCCCAGCGCCTGCTGGACGAACTGGCCTTCTTCGCGCCCGACCTGCGCTGCGCCCTCTTCCCCGACTGGGAGACGCTGCCCTACGACACCTTCTCGCCGCACCAGGACCTGATCAGCGAACGGCTGGCCACGCTCTGGCGCATCTCGCAAGGCGAGGCCGACGTGGTGATCGTGCCGGCGACCACCGCGCTGTACCGGGTCGCACCGCCCGGCTTCCTGGCGGGCTACACCTTCCAGTTCGCGGTCAAGCAGAAGCTGGAGGAGTCGAAGCTGAAGGCGCAGCTCACGCTGGCCGGCTACAACCACGTGACGCAGGTGGTGAGCCCCGGTGAGTACGCGGTGCGCGGCGGGCTGATCGACCTGTACCCGATGGGCTCGCCGGTGCCGTACCGGGTCGACCTGTTCGACGACGAAATCGACTCGATCCGCACCTTCGACCCCGACACCCAGCGCAGCCTGTACCCGGTGCCCGAGGTCCGGCTGCTGCCGGGCCGCGAGTTCCCGATGGACGACGACGCGCGGGCCAAGTTCCGCAGCCGCTGGCGCGAGCTGCTGGAGGGCGACCCGACCAAGAGCCGCATCTACAAGGACATGGGCAACGGCGTGGCCACCGCCGGCATCGAGTACTACCTGCCGCTCTTCTTCGACGAGACGGCCACGGTGTTCGACTACCTCGGCCCCGACGCCACCCTGGTGCTGCACGGAGACCTGGAGCCGGCGTTCCAGCGCTTCTGGCAGGACACGAAGGACCGCCACCGCCTGCTGCAGGGCGACCCGGAGCGACCGATCCTGCCGCCCGAGGCTCTGTTCCTCGGCGTGGAGCAGTTCTATGCGCGGGCCAATGCGCATGCGCAGCTGTCCATCCGCAGCGGCGCGGAGGACGTGGCCGACAGCGCGCTGTTCCAGAAGCTGCCCGAGCTGTCCGTGGTGCGCGGCGCCGACGACCCGCTGGCCCGCCTGAAGGAGCACATCGGGCGCACCGCCCACCGCGTGCTGCTGCTGGCCGAGAGCGCCGGCCGGCGCGAGAGCCTGCTCGACTTCTTCCGTGCCAGCCAGCTGTCGCCCCCGGCCTTCGACTCGCTGGAGGAGTTCCAGGCCAGCGACGAGAAGGTCGGCATCGCCACGGCGCCGCTGGCGCAGGGCTTCGCCTGGGTGCAGGAGGCGATCGACTTCGTCACCGAGACCGAGCTCTTCGCCGCCGGCGTGACCACGCGCCGGCGCAAGAAGCAGGAGCAGGTGAGCGACGTCGAGTCCCTGATCAAGGACCTGTCGGAGCTGAACGTGGGCGACCCGGTGGTGCACACCCAGCACGGCATCGGCCGCTACCGGGGCCTGGTCAACATGGACCTCGGCCAGGGCCGCAACCCGGACGGCTCGCCCCTGATGCAGGAGTTCCTGCACCTCGAATACGCGGACAAGGCGACGCTCTACGTGCCGGTGAGCCAGCTGCACCAGATCAGCCGCTACACCGGCGTCTCGGCCGACGAGGCGCCGCTGCACAAGCTGGGATCGGGCCAGTGGGAGAAGGCCCGCCGCAAGGCCGCCGAGCAGGTGCGCGACACCGCGGCCGAGCTGCTGAACATCTACGCCCGGCGCGCGGCCCGCGAGGGCCATGCCTTCCGGTTCTCCGCGCAGGACTACGAGGTCTTCGCCAACGACTTCGGCTTCGACGAGACGGCCGACCAGAACGCGGCCATCCATGCCGTGATCCAGGACATGGTGTCGCCGCAGCCGATGGACCGGCTGGTCTGCGGCGACGTGGGCTTCGGCAAGACCGAGGTGGCGCTGCGCGCGGCCTTCATCGCGGTGACCGGCGGCAAGCAGGTGGCCTTCCTCGCGCCCACCACGCTCCTGGCCGAGCAGCACTTCCAGACGCTGGTGGACCGCTTCTCCAAGTGGCCGGTGAAGGTGGCGGAGATGAGCCGCTTCCGCTCCACCAAGGAGATCAACGCCGCGGCGAAGGGCCTGGCCGACGGCAGCGTGGACATCGTGGTGGGCACGCACAAGCTGCTGTCGGGCAGCGTCAAGTTCAAGAACCTGGGGCTCCTGATCATCGACGAGGAGCACCGCTTCGGCGTGCGCCACAAGGAGGCGATGAAGGCGCTGCGCGCCGAGGTCGACGTGCTCACGCTCACCGCCACGCCGATCCCGCGCACGCTGGGCATGGCGCTGGAGGGCCTGCGCGACCTGAGCGTGATCGCCACCGCGCCGCAGCGCCGGCTGGCGATCAAGACCTTCGTGCGCAACGAGGGCAACGGCGTGATCCGCGAGGCGGTGCTGCGCGAGCTCAAGCGCGGCGGGCAGGTCTACTTCCTGCACAACGAGGTGGAGACCATCGAGAACCGGCGTGAGCGCCTGGAAGCCCTGCTGCCCGAGGCCCGCATCGCGGTGGCGCACGGCCAGATGCCCGAGCGCGACCTCGAGCGCGTGATGCGCGAGTTCGTCGCGCAGCGCTTCAACGTGCTGCTGTGCTCCACCATCATCGAGACCGGCATCGACGTGCCGACCGCCAACACCATCGTGATCAGCCGCGCCGACAAGTTCGGCCTGGCGCAGCTGCACCAGCTGCGCGGGCGCGTCGGCCGCAGCCACCACCAGGCCTATGCCTACCTGATGGTCCCGGACATCGAGAGCCTCACCAAGCAGGCGGCGCAGCGGCTGGACGCGATCCAGCAGATGGAGGAACTGGGCTCGGGCTTCTACCTGGCGATGCACGACCTGGAGATCCGCGGCGCCGGCGAGGTGCTGGGCGAGAACCAGAGCGGCAACATGCTGGAGGTGGGCTTCCAGCTGTACAACGAGATGCTGGCCGAGGCGGTGCGCAGCCTGAAGGCCGGCCACGAGCCCGACCTGCTGGCGCCGCTCTCGGTCACCACCGACATCAACCTGCACGCCCCCGCCCTGCTGCCGGAGGACTACTGCGGCGACGTGCACCTGCGCCTGTCGTTCTACAAGAAGCTGGCGACCGCCAAGACCACCGACCAGATCGACGGCCTGCTGGAGGAGATCGTCGACCGCTTCGGCAAGCCGCCGCCACAGGCGCAGACGCTGGTCGACGTGCACCGGCTGCGGGTGCTGGCGCGGCCCTACGGCGTGGTGAAGGTGGATGCGGCGCCCGGCGTGACCCACATCACCTTCCGTCCCAACCCGCCGATCGACTCGCTGCGCATCATCGAGCTGGTGCAGAAGAACCGGCACATCAAGCTGGCCGGCAACGAGAAGCTGCGCATCGAGCGCGAGCTCAAGGAGCCCAAGGACCGGGCGCAGATGGTGCGCGACGTGCTGCGCGCCCTCGGCCAGCCCAAGGTGGCGGAGCCCGCCTGACGCTATGATTTTGATAGCTGACCGCCCGCATCCCATGCGGGCTGCGGCCACTTTTCACTAGAATTCCTCCATGCCCACTGAAATCGCTCCCGGCCTCGTCATCCAGGGTTTCACGCCCCCGCTGGACCTCGCGGACTTCCGGCTCGCCGCCTTCGACATGGACTCCACGCTGATCAACATCGAGTGCGTGGACGAGATCGCCGACGCCGCCGGCCGCAAGGAGGAGGTGGCCGCCATCACCGAGGCCGCGATGCGCGGCGAGATCACCGACTACAAGGACAGCCTGCGCAAGCGCGTGGCGCTGCTGCGCGGCGTGACGGTGGCCGACATGGAGCTGGTCTACACCACGCGCCTGCAGCTCAATCCCGGCGCCGCCGAACTCGTGGCCGCCTTCCAGGCCGCCGGCATGAAGACCCTGCTGGTCTCGGGCGGCTTCACCTTCTTCACCGACCGCATCCGCGACCGGCTGGCCATCGACTACACCCGCTCCAACGTGCTGGAGATCGAGTCCGGACCCAACTGCGGCCAGCTCACCGGCCGCATGGTGGACCAGCCCTGGGGCGACATCTGCGACGGCGAGGAAAAGCGCCGCATGCTGCTGTCGACCTGCGCGCAGCTGGGCATCTCGCCGAAGCAGGCCATCGCAGTGGGCGACGGCGCCAACGACCTGCCGATGATGGGCGCCGCGGGCCTCTCGGTGGCCTACCAGGCCAAGCCGAAGGTGCGCGAGCAGGCGATGGTGGCGATCAACACCGGTGGGCTGGACCGGGTGCTGCAGGTCTTCCGGCGCTGAGGGCCGGCATCAGGCCCGGCGCCGCCGGGGCACCACGCTCAGCTTGAATTCCACCTTTTGCGCCGAAGACCCAGCGGTGACGGTGCGCGCCGGCAGGTCCAGCAACTGTTCGGGCTGCCACACCCGCACCTGTGTCGCGCCGTCCGGCAGTCCTTCGAAGATCGCGACGCCGTCGGGGCCGGTCTTCGTCGCCCAGGGCGACTCGCTCACGTACACGTAGCCGCGCATCGAGCCGTGGATGTGGCAGCCCAGGAGCACCGGGCCGGCCTTGGCCATCTGGACCTCGGCGGACTGGACCTTGCCGCCCGGCCCCTTGCCGTCCAGGCGCAGCTCGAAGCCGCCGGCGTTGCCGGCCGCGAAGGCGTTCATGCCGGCGGCCGTGCCGCGGACGTGGTGCTCCCAGCTGTCCTGGTTGGAGAACACCAGCTTGCTGCCGGCCTGCACCACCGTGACGGCGGGAAGGAACTGCATCTTCTCCTGCACGATGGTGGCCGAGGTCGGCGCCGGCTTGGGCGGCACCGATGCGGCGGCGGGCGTGACCACGACCACGGCATCGGCGACCGGGGCGCCGTCCTTGTCGATCACCTGCACCGTCACCGTGGCGGCCTGCACCGCGGTGGCGGCGAGCCAGGCCATGGCCGCCAGGGCGGCGGGTCGCAGCAGCGCGTTCATCTGACGGTGATCACGTCGCGGTGCATCGGCGCCAGCTTCGCCAGCAGCTGGTTCTGGGCGCGGAAGGGGATGCCCTGCGCCGACATCGCGTCCTGCAGCACCTCGACGAGGCGGTTGAAGTCGGCCTTGGTCACGTCCAGGTTGGCGTGGGCCGACTTCATGTCGGCGCCCTTGTAGACGCAGGGGCCGCCGCTGATCTGGCAGATCTGGTCGACCAGCTGTTCCTTGACGCGCACCTTGTTGCTGTCCTTGAACTGCGGCGCGAGCCGCGCGTCGGCCTCGATGCGCAGCATGAAATCGTCCATCAGGCGCACCAGGCCGGCCTTCTCGCCGAAGCTCCGGTACAGCGCGGGGTCGGCAGCCATGGGCTGGGACGACTGGGCCGGCTTGGCAGACGGTGTGGTCTGGGCGGTGGCGGCGCCGGCCCACAGGCAGGCGCACAACAGCAGGGCATGGAATTTCATGGGGTTCTCCTTTGGCGCGTCAGAAGGCCGCTTGCAGCGAGAGGTACGCGCCGCGCTGCGTGCGGTTGCCGGTGACGCCCGGGACCACGCGGCCCAGGTGCACGTAGGCCAGCGTGACCGACAGGTTCTTGGTGGGCGCCCAGGCGATGAAGACGTCCTTCCAGTCGTCTTCCTGCAGCGCGCCGCCCAGGCCGGCCGCGCGGCCGAGCGGCTCCAGGTTGTTCGGCATGCGCCGGTACTCCGCGCCGATGGCCAGGTTGCGCGCCAGCAGGTAGGCCACCGAGACCTCGGGCTGCCAGGAGCGGCTGTCGCGGCCCGGCGATGACGAGCCGAAGCCGAGCAGGCCGTTCTGGTTGGCATTGGTGTTGCGCAGCGTGGCGTTCACCAGGATGCCGGGGCCCAGGAACAGCTTGGTGGCACTGACGTAGACGTCGGTTCCGCTGTCGCTGGCACCCAGGAAGTTCAGCACCGTGCCGATGGAGCCGGCGTGGGTCTTCTTGTATTGCGCACCCACGGCGACCTGCGGCATCCAGCTGTCGCTGTCCAGCACGGCGTCGCCGGCCACCCGCACCTTCAGGCCGAGGATGTCCATCCGGATGTGCTGCCCGGCCGAGATGCCGAAGGGCGCAATGCCGTTGAGCGCGACGGCGGGCGACGCGTCGAGGTCCTGCCGCGCCACCGAGAGTTCGACCCGGTTGTTCCAGGCCAGCGCGGCGCCGTACGTGGTGAGGCCGTAGTCCTCGGTCTTCAGTCGCGAGACGTGCGCCGAGGCGCCCACCTCGCCGTCGGTGGCGTTGGTGCCGATCACCGCCCAGGGTGTCAGGCCGCCGCCGGCGGCGCCATCGACGCTGCTGACGCCACCTGTCAGCACCAGCTTGCCGGTGTCGGCATGGGCGGCGCCACAAGCCACCGCGGCAGCCAGAAAGGCCGCCGGACGAATCCGAATCATGGGTCTGCTCCTTGGGAGCGCCGTGCTCCCCGCAGTCCTTACGCCGCAGCTCAGCCGTTGGATTCAGGATTCGACGTTCGGCCCGGGCAGCCGTTCCCGCCGTCGCTCAGGCCGCCTGCACCGCCGGCCTGCGCACCCCGGCCTCCTCCCACGGCAGCCGCACGGTGAACGTGGTGCCCTGCCCCAGTTCGCTGGTCACCTCGATGCGGCCGTGGTGCACCTCCACCGCGTTCTTCACGATGGCCAGGCCCAGGCCGGTGCCCTGGATCGACCCGACGTTGGTGGCGCGGTGGAAGGATTCGAACAGGTGCGGGATCTCGTCGGCCGGGATGCCGATGCCCCGGTCCCGCACGCGAAAGACGGTCTCGCCGCCCTCGCGGCGCACCTCGAACGACACCTCCCCGCCGTCCGGCGAATACTTCACCGCGTTGGACAGCAGGTTGCCGAAGATGTGGCGCAGGAGCTTGTCGTCGAACCAGCCGCGGTCCACGCCCGGACCCCAGTGCGCCACCACCTGGCAGCGGCTGTGGGGGAACTGCAGCCGGACCTCCTCCACCAGCTCGCGGCACAGCGCCGGCAGGTCGAGCTCGTGCGGGCGGTACTCCAGCATCTGCGCATCCGCCTTTCCCAGCAGCAGCACGCGGTCCATCATGCGCGACATGCGCTGCACGCCGGCGGCGATGCCGTCCAGGGTCTCGATGCGCTCGGCCTCGGGCAGGCGGTCGCCGTAGTGCCGCAGCACCTCCTCGGCCGACAGGATCGCCGCCAGCGGCGTGCGGAACTCGTGGCTGGTCATCGCCACGAAGCGGGTGCGCAGCTCGTTCAGCGCCTTCTGCTGCGCCAGTGCCTCGCGCACCTCGGCCTCCGACTTCTTGCGGGCGCTGATGTCCAGGAAGGTCCAGATCACGCCGGCGTCGGGATCGTTCGGACGGATGCAGCTGCCGCCCATCTCCACCCAGAACAGCTCGCCGTTGCGGCGCTTGAGCTCCATCTCGCACACGTACGAGTTGGTGGCGATGAGGGCGCTGCGCGCCTCGGTGCCGAAGCGCTGCCAGCTCTCGGTGTCGGGATGCAGGTAGTCCGAGCCCTGCCCGATCAGCACCTGCTTGGGGTAGCCCAGCATCTGCGCGAACTTCTCGTTCACCCACTCGTGGCGGCGCTTGACCGACAGCACGATGCCCACCACCGCGTTGTTCAGGATCGCCTCGCGCTCGGACATGGTCTTTTGCAGCTGCTCCTCCAGCTCCTTGCGCCGCGTGATGTCCATGATCACCCACACCGTGCCCTGGCTCAGGTCGTCGTGGCTCACCGCCTTGCCCGACAGCTGGATCCAGATGCGCGTGCCGTCCCACTGGCGCACCTGCAGCTCGCGCTCGTAGATCTCGCCGCGGGCCACCGCCTGCGCCACCTCGCCGCCCACCTGCAGGTACTGCTCGCGCGAGAGGTAGAAGGGCTCCATCGACGTGATCGGTTCCTCGCCCGCGCAGAAGATCTCCTGCATCGCCTTGTTGGCCCACTTGAAGCGGCCGTCCGGGGTGAGGAAGGCGATGCCGACGATGGAGTTGGCCAGGATCACCTCGCGCTCCTCCAGCACCTGCTTCAGGCGCGCCTGCGACTGGCTGAGCACCTCCACCATCGCGTGCTCGGCGGCGATGCGGGCCTGCGCCTGCTCCTTGAAGCGGCGCGCCACGTTGATCCGGTCGCCCAGGGCGAAGGACAGCAGCACCATCTCGAGCGCGGAGCCGATCAGGAGGGCGTTGGAGGTGAGCGCATTGGACGGCAGCACGCCGGTGTTGTGCATCGAGAGCACGGCCACGCCGCCCAGCAGCACCGCCCACGCGGTGAAGAAGTAGCGCGCACCGGCGAAATCGCGCCGGATGCTGAGGTAGCCCACCACGCCCATCGTGAGCACGGTCACCGCGGCCAGGCCGGTGACCATGTAGGCGCTGACGGCATAGGGCAAGGCCAGCGCCGCCGCCAGCGCGGCCACCCAGCCGGCGATCTGCGCCAGCATCACCTTGTCCATCAGCGGCATGCGCGCCGCGCTGGAGAGGAAGCCACGCGCGAACATCAGGCCGAAGATGGCGGCGGAGGTGAGCCCCACCGGCACCGACACGCCACTCCACCAGACCGCGTCGGGCCAGAGGAACTGCGCACCCAGCCCGTTCAGCGCCGCCTGCCCCACCGCCATGGCGCAGGCGAAGGCCACGTACGAGAGGAAGGCCCGGTCCCGGGTGGAGACGAAGAGCAGCAGGTTGTACAGCAGCAGGCCCGCCAGCAAGCCGAAGTACAGGGCCAGCGTGGCGTAGGTGGCCTGGTCGTGCTGCCACAGGGCGGCCGGCCGCCACAGCCGGGTGGGCGCCGACAGCGTGCCGCCCGACGCGATGCGCAGGTGCAGCGTGGTGGCGGTGCCCGGATCCAGGCGCACCGGGAAGACGTGGTTGCGGTGCGGCACGGCGCGCGCGGTGAAGGGCAGCATGTCGCCGCCGCGCTGGACGGCCCGCCCCTCCTGGTGGACTTCGAGCTGGTCGAGCGGCGGGTAGGCGACCTCCAGCAGCCAGTCGGGCGGCGCGTCGGCCGGGCTGCGCAGGGTGACGCGCAGCCAGAAGGCGGACGAGGTCAGGCCGAAGTTCGCGCCCGCCCCCACCGGCGGCACCGGCTGGAACCGGGCCTGCCACTCGGGGCGGCGGACGTCGTCCACGGTGAGGCGGCCTTGCGGATCCTCCAGGTACTCGAAGGCGCGGGACAGCACGTGGCGGTCCTGCGCGCCCACCGTCACTTCCTCGGCGCCCGCCGCGCGCAGGCAGGCGGCACACGCCATCACGGCCAGCAGCAGCGTGCGCAGCCAGGCGCGATTCACAGCCGCTCCAGCCGCCGGCGGCCGGCGTCCACCTGGAAACGGGCGACCGTGAGCACCCTGGCGTCGGCGCGCGTGGCATCGTCCACGCCGCGCAGCGTGGTGGTCAGGCGCTGGGGCGTGAACTCCGCCACGCCATAGCCGCGGTGCGCCGCATCGGCGAACACGAAATGCGGGTTCTCGGCCAGCCGCGCCGGCAGGCGCTCGATGCCGCGCGGCTGCGAAGTGATGCTGGTGCCGCAGAACTCGACGCCCAGCGCCTCGCTGTCGGGACGGGCGTAGTCGGCCTTCACGTGGCCGACCCAGTGTTCGTGCACGTCGCCGCCCAGGAACACGGGGTTGGCGACGCGGTGGCGCTGCAGGCCTTCGGTGAGCCGGCGCCGGGCCGGGCCGTAGCCGTCCCAGCCGTCGTTGGACAGCAACTGGCCCGGGCCGGGCAGCAGGTCGCGCTGGCCGAAGATGGTCTGCTGGCCGATGACCGTCCACCCCGCGCCCGCCTGCGCGAACGACCGGTCCAGCCACTGCTCCTGCGCGGCGCCCAGCAGCGTGCGGGCCGGGTCGTCCCAGCCGGCGCAGGCGGTGGGGTCGACCGCATGGGAGACGCGGCGCGGCGGCGGGCACAGCTGCGCGCTGCGGTACTGGCGCGAATCGAGCAGCAGCAGGTCGGCCAGGCGGCCCCAGCGCGTGCCGCCGTACACCCGCAGTTCGCCCCCGGCGCGGGACTGCCCGAGCGACTGGGCGAAGGCCGCGGCGCGCACCGGCATGTGCTCGTACCAGGCCTGGTAGGCGGCCGCCCGGCGGGCGGCGAAGTCGCCGCTGCCGTTCATGCCCAGCGGATGCGGATCGCCGGTGCGGTCGGCCGCGTAGTCGTTCTGGACCTCGTGGTCGTCCCAGGTCAGCAGCCAGGGACAGGACGCATGCATGCCCTGCAGGTCGGGGTCGCTGCGGTGCAGCGCGTGCCGGTCGCGGTACTCGGCCAGCGTCTTGACCCAGCCCAGCGTGGGAAAGCTGCGGATCGCCGCGGTGGCATTGGGGTACTCGTAGATGTAGTCGCCCAGGAACAGCACCAGGTCCAGCGACTCGGCCTGCATGTGGCGCCAGGCGGCGTAGTGGCCATGCTCCCAGCGCTGGCACGACGCGTACGACAGGCGCAGCCGGCCGGGCAGCGCGTCGGCCGCCGGCAAGGTGCGGGTGCGGCCGGTGCGGCTGGTGGCCGCGCCGCTGCGGAAGCGGTAGAAGTACCAGCGGTCCGGCTCCAGCCCGCCGGCCTCCACGTGCACGCTGTGCGCCAGCTGCGGCAGCGCGACCGTCTCGCCGCTGCGCGCGATGCGGGTGAACTGCTCGTCGTGCGCGACCTCCCACTGCACCGGCAGCGGCGTGCGGCCGCCTTCGGGCAGTTCGCCGCGGGCGGGCAGCAGACGGGTCCAGAGCACCACCGAATCGGTGACGGGCGAGCCGCTGGCGACGCCCAGGGAAAACGGATCCTCGCGCCACGCGGGCGTGGCCTGCGCACCCGCCGGCCACCAGGCGGTGGCGGCCACCGCGGCCGCGAGCCGGAGCAGCTGGCGACGGTCCGGACGGCTGGGGGCAGGCATGGCCGAGTGACTATAGCAACTCGACCGTGGCGGGCATGGGTTGGTGGCGGGCTGGCGTGCACCGCGCCAAGGGGTGCGGAGCGCGGGGCGCGGGGGCGCGGGGGCGGGGTTGCGGTGGTGCGCAGCCCCGGCTGCGGGGTGCGCAGCCCCGGCTGCGGGGTGCGCAGCCCCGGCTGCGGGGTGCGCAGCCCCGGCTGCGGGGTGCGCAGCAGGAGCCGCCCGACCGCTCCTCATGCCCTCCGAAATCGTCGGGTCGGGCGGCTCCTGCTGCGTGGAACCTTCGGGCGTGGGGAGCGCATGAAACTCGTCATTGCGGGCTTGACCCGCAATCCACCTCCCGCCGATGTCGCGACCACTTGGGGCGTCCCGGGCATGGATGCCGGGTCGGGCCCCGGCAGGATGGCCCCGGAGCGGATGGGCCGCGCCTGGGGTTGCCTCAAGCCTGCCGCTGTCCGGCCCGCGTGCTCACGCGGTGCAGGAGGAACAGCACGATGGCCAGGTTCAGCGCATTCCAGGCGATGCCGTTCAGGAAGGCGGCGCGGTACGAGCCGGTCAGGTCGAACACCGCGCCGGACATCCAGCCGCCCAGCGCCATGCCGAACAGCGTGGCCATGAGCACCGTGCCGACGCGCGCGCCCGCCTCGGCCGGCGAGAAGTGCTCGCGCACGATCAGCGCATAGGCCGGCACGATGCCGCCCTGGAACAGGCCGAACATCCCGGACACCACGTACAGCGACACCAGGCCGTCGGAAGGCAGGAACATCAGCAGCGCCACGCCTTGCAGCACCGACCCGAGCAGCAGCGTGCGCAGGCCGCCGATGCGGTCGGAGATCCAGCCCGACACGAGGCGGCTGACCACGCCCAGCCCCAGCATCAGCGCCAGCATCTCGGCCCCCCGCGCGGCGCCGAAGCCCAGGTCGCTGCAGTAGGCGACGATGTGCACCTGCGGCATCGACATGGCGACGCAGCACGCCACGCCGGCGACGCACAGCAGGGCCTGCGCGGTCGCGGGCGGCAGGCCCATCGGGCGGCTGGTGTCGCGCCCGGCGGCGACGCCAGCGGCAAGCGCGGCGGCGGACGGCACCTCCGGCAGGGGTGGTCGCGGCCGCAGCAGCCAGGCCAGGGGCACGATGGTGACCAGGCAGAACACGCCGATGCCCACGTAGGTCTGGCGCCAGCCCACGGTGTCGATGAAGTGCTGCATGACCGGCGGCCACACCGCGCCGGCCACGTAGTTGCCGCTCATGCAGATCGCCAGCGCGATGCCGCGACGGCGGTCGAACCACTGGGAGGTGTCGGAGACCAGCGGCGCGAAGGTGGCTGAGGTCCCGAGCAAGCCCATGAGCAATCCCTGCGCGAGGCAGAAGGCGAGCAGGCCGGGCGCCAGGCCGGCCGCGACGAAGCCGGCGCCCAGCGCCAGCCCGCCCACCAGCACGGGCACCATCACCCCGCGCCGGTCGGCCAGCCGCCCCATCAGCACCCCGCCGAGGCCGAAGCCGATCATGGTGACGGTGTAGGGCAGCGACGCCGTACCGCGGGCCAGCCCGAACTCCGCCTGGATGGCGGGCAGCACGACCGCCACCGAGTACATGCCCGCGCCCCCGATGGTCATGAGCAGCAGGGAGATGCCCAGGCGCAGCCAGGCGTAGGGCGACTCGACGGCGGAGCGGGGGGCGGCCTGCGGCGGCAGCGTGGCGGTGCGCGACATTACCGCATTGGACACGGGTGAGAAGGATTGCGCATCCGGGGCCGTCCCCTAGCGCTTCCACCCTTGGTGCAATGGCTGGGTTTGGCTATGGTCGGCCATCCCCAGGAAGGAGTACCCCATGAAGGTCCTGCGCACCCTTGCCACCGCGCTTGCGCTCGCCGCCGGGCCCCTGGCCCAAGCGGCCCAGATCGTGGTCGGCCAGGTCGGGCCCATGTCGGGGCTGGACGCCAGCCAGGGACGCGCCTATGCAGCCGGCATGCAGCTGGCCTTCTCCGCGGTGAATGCCGCGGGCGGGGTGAACGGCCACACCTTCGCGCTGGTGCGCAAGGACGACGGCGGCCGCCCGGAAGACACGGTGGCCGCCACCCGCCAGATGCTGGCCGACGACAAGCCGCTGGTGCTGGCCGGCTACTTCGGCAACCGCAACGTGGCCGAGCTGGTGCGATCGGGCCTGCTGGAGAAGGACCGCATCGCCCTGGTGGGCTACCGCACCGCGGAGATCCGGCCGGAGACGCCGCTGGTCTACAACGTCCGTGCCGGGCTGCGCGAGGAGATCAACAAGCTCACCGAGCACCTGGCCACCATCGGCATCAACCGCCTGGGCCTGTTCTACGAAGAGGGGCCGGGCGCCGCCGCGCTGCTGGCGGCGGCCGACGAGGCCGCCACGCGCGCCAAGGCCGCGGTCGTCGCCAAGGCCTCCTACCCGGCCGGCACCAACAGCGTGGGCGCAGCGGTGGAGGCGTTCCTCAAGCAGGCGCCGCAGGCCATCGTGATGGTGTCCTCCGGCGCGGCCGCCGCCGGGTTCATCGAGCAGTACCGCGCCAGCAACGGCACGGCCCAGCTGTTCGCGCACTCGGGCGCCGACATCGAGCAGATGTCCAAGCGACTGTCCGAGGAACAGATGCAGGGGGTGGCGATCGCCCAGGTCACGCCCAGCCCATACAAGATCTCCAGCCGGCTCGGCAAGGAGTTCACCGACCTGGTCGCCAGGACGCCCAACCTCGAGGTGCCGGTGAGCTACGCGATGATGGAAGGCTTCATCACGGCCAAGGTGCTGGTGGAGGCGGTGCGGCGCCAGGGTGCCCGGCCGACGCGGGAAGGGATCGTCGCCACGCTGGACGCCATGGAGCGCCTGGACCTGGGCGGTTACCAGGTGGGGTTCCGGCCCGGCGTGCGCACCGGCTCGCGCTTCGTGGAGTTGTCGATCATCACGGGCAGCGGCAAGATCCGGCAGTAGGCCGCGGCCCGGGGCGCCGCGCGCGTCGGACACAGCCGACAGCGCCCGGGGCCGGGGGACGACCCGGCGGGTGCGGCACGGCCCCTAAGGTGGAGCCCATCCACCGAATGCCCGCCATGGAACGCACCGCCCCCCGCCACTTCTCGATGCTGCGGGGTTTTCATCTCGCCGATTTCTTCACCCTCGGCAACGCCGCCTGCGGCGTCGGCGCGGTGTTCCTGGCCATGCTGTACCTGGCGCGGGGCGAGTCGGTCCACTTCTTCCTGGCCGCGGCACTGGCGCCGGCCGCCTTCGCGTTCGACGTGCTCGACGGCCGCATCGCCCGGGCACGCCACCAGCACTCGGCCCTCGGGCGTGAACTCGACTCGCTGTCCGACGTGATCTCCTTCGGCGTCGCACCCGCGGCGCTGGGTTTCGCGGCCGGGCTGCAAGGCGGCTGGGACGCCGCCGCGCTGATCTACTTCGTGTGCTGCGGCGTGAGCCGGCTGGCGCGCTTCAACGTGACCGCCGAATCGATGGCGGGCGCCGCCGGCAAGGTGTCCCACTTCGAGGGCACCCCGATCCCGACGAGCGTGGTGCTCACCGGCGTGCTGGCGCTGGCGGCCTGGCAGGACCGCATCGGCGAGCGCCTGTGGGGCGGTGCGTGGCAGCTGGGGCCCTGGGAGTTCCACTCGCTCGCCCTGCTCTTCGTGCTGTCGGGCAGCCTGATGATCAGCAAGACGCTGCGCATCCCCAAGGTCTGATCAGCGTCCGCGGTTCTTCTGCAGGATGGCCACCACGATCAGTGCATAGGCGATCACGCGCACGCCATAGAACAGCGGCTGGAGTTCGTCGCCCACGACCAGGCCGATGGCGATGCGGTTGGCCGCCTCGATCCAGAACGAGCATGCGAAGTAGAGGAAGAACCGGTCGCGCGTGCCCCGCCAGAACCGGAAGAAGTACAGCCCCGCCACGAACGACGCGACGGCGATGCCACCCATGAGCATTTCGTTCATCGGCTACTCCTCGTCCCACACCAGGCCGAACAGGAGCAGCAGCACCGCGGCGAGTGCGGCGGCCAGGCGCCAGGTGCTGAGGTCCACCTGCGTGGGCAGCACCAGCTTGTCGATCACCAGCAGGAAGTTGTTGAGCGTCATGCCGGCGAAGCACAGCGCGCTCCAGAACAGCAGGCGGTGCTCGGTGCGGCGCCAGGACCGCCACAGCAGCAAGAAACAGGTCAGGCTGGTCAGCGCACACAGTGCATACACGACGGCGGCCATGTCAGGACTCCTTCTTCCAGCGGAATGCGTCGGCGAACTGCTGCGCCTTCTTGTCGACCCGGGCATGGATCAGGTCGGTCACGCCCACCAGGTCGGCCGCGTAGTGCACGGCCAGCCGGTCGAGCATCTGCGCCAGTTCGGGCGTGGCCGGCTGGTAGTGCAGCGTGCCCGGCGGGCCGGGCTGGGCGACACCGGCGCCGGCCACCTCGGCCAGCAGGTCGGCCGCGCGGCCTTCTGGCAGGTACAGCCGCCGGGCGACGTCGGCGGCGCTCCAGTCGCGCTGCGGCTCCGCACGCAGCAGCAGCACCGCTTCGAGGAAGGGCACGGACGGGATGCTGGTGAGGATGAAGCGCCGCAGTTCGGCTGCCAGCTCGATCCGGGTCACGACGGGGTGCGCAGGGGCATGAAGGGCGCCACTCTAGCAACACCAGCAGAGCTTGTGCAGCCCTTGCCAGCCCATTGACAGCCACCGCACCACCATGCCGGCCAGCTCATCCATGCGGCTCTTCCTCGCCATCTGGCCTGCAGCGGATGTGCTCGCGGCGCTGGCCGCGTTGCAGTCGGCGTGGCGCTGGCCGCCCGGTGTTGCATTGGTGCCGACGGAGCGGCTCCACCTCACGCTGCACTTCCTGGGCGCGGTGCCCGCCCGGGCCGCCGGGCGGCTGCGCTGCGCGCTGTCGGTGCCGTTCGAGCCGTTCGCGCTCGGCCCGGGGCAGTGCCGGATGTGGCCGGGCGGGATCGCGGTGCTCGAGTTCGCGCAGCTGCCGGCGGCCGCACATGCACTGCATGCGGCACTGGGCCGTGCCCTGCGTGCGGAGGGCCTGCGGGTGGAAGACCGTGCCTGGCGGCCGCACGTGACCTTCGCGCGCAAGGCGGCGAGTGCGCGCCCGCCCGCGGCGGCGGTGCGGCTGGACTGGCTGGCCGATGCCGGCTACGCGCTCGTGCGCAGCGCTCCCGGCAGCGGCTACGAAACGCTGCGGGCGTTCGGGGGTGCGGGCCGGTGAACCACCCGCGATGATGGCTCGGCAGTTCCCCGGTGACCCCGGCCCGTTCGGACTATTCGCTGGCCCTGCCGGGCCATGCGAATGGGAATTCCGCGCACAAGACGCGCCCGGCTCTCGACAATGCTCCGAAGGGAATCGAATACGCAATGCAAGACCGTCTGGCCTGGGCCCAATCCGCGTGCGCGCGGGTCATGCGCCCGCTCGTGCGCCTGGCACTCGGCATGGGCCTGAAGCACCCGCACCTGGAGAGCATGCTGCGGGACCTGCTGCTCGACGAGGCGACCCGCGTGTGGCAGCGGCAAGGCGTGGCGAGCCCGAACATCAGCCAACTGGCCGTCACCACGGGCCTGAACCGCAAGGACGTCACGGCGCGCGTGCGGCGGCCGGCGGACCCGCTGCCCCACACCGAACTGTCGGCCGCCGCCAAGACATTCACGCGTTGGTTCCAGCTGGCCAGCCAGCAGCCGGCGCTGCAGCGGCTGCCGGTGGCCGCGGGCGCGGATGGCCTCTCGTTCGAGGACGTGGCCCGCGAGGCCAGCCGCGGCGACGTGCACCACCGTGCGGTGCTCGACGAGCTGATGCGCCTGGGGATGTGCACCCGCACCGACGCGGGCCATGTGGAACTCACCGCCGAAGGCTTCGTCCCGACGGCCGATCTCCAGAGCACCCTGGCCTTCCTTGGCGACAACCTGCGTGACCATGCCGCCGCCGCCGTGTCGAACGCACTCGGGGAGGGCCCCTTGCTGCTGGAGCGCGCGGTCTTTGCGGAGGGCCTGACCGAATCGGACTGCGACGCGGTGCACCAGTTGATGCGCCAGCGCTGGACCGCGATGCACCGGGAGCTGGTGGCCGAACTGGGCGAGGCCATGAACCGCAGCGGGGCCCAGGGCCCGCGGCGCCTGCGCATCGGCATCTACGTGTACCACGGCGCACGGGAGGCGCCGGCCGAATGAAGCGCCGCCAGTTCACGCTGAGCGCGCTGGCCGCCGCGGCGGCCGCAGCGGGCTGCGGCGGCGGCGACATGGTCGGCGGCATCGGTTCTGGTGGCACCGGCATCTCGCCTGGCGACGGCATCGGCTCGGGCGGCACCGGGGTGCGCGTGACCAGCGTCGGGCCGGTCGAGGGCTTCGGCAGCATCATCGTCAACGGCACCCGCTTCGACACCGACAACGCGCAAATCCAGCTGAACGACGTGGCCGAACTCAAGCTGGGCATGACGGTCCAGGTGGTCGGCACCATCAGCGCCGACCGCCGCACGGGCGTCGCATCGCTGGTGATCTCGTCGGCCGACCTGCGCGGCCCGGTGGAATCGCTGGACGCCGCGGCCGGGACCTTCCGGGTGTGGTCCGTGGCGGTGCGCACCGACGCCGCCACGGCCTACGGCGGCGGCCTGGCCAGCGTGGCGGACCTGCGCAACGGCGACAAGGTCCAGATCCACGGGCTGCCGGGGAGCAACGGCCCGTTCCTGGCGACCCGCATCGAGCGCACGACGGCGCCCACGTCGCCGGTGGTGACCGGCACGGTCGAACGGCTGGACCCGGTGACGGGCAGCTTCGAACTGGATGGCCAGCGCGTGCGCGTGGGGCCCGGCCAGGGGACGGCGGGACTGGTGGAGGGGCAGGTGGTGCGGGTGCGGGCGGTGGCGCCGGCCGAGGAGTTGGTCGCTAGCACGGTGGAGCCCTGGGTCAGCGCCGACACGCAGGACAACACCGCGCTGAGCCTGTCCGGGCTCGTGACGCAGTTCGCGTCCCTGGCCTCGCTGCAGGTCGATGGCGTGCAGGTCGACGCCTCGCAGGCCAGCGTGCAGGGCGGGCCGTCCTCGGCCGTCCAGGAAGGCGCGCGCGTGGAGGTCACCGGCGTGCTCCGCGCCGGGGTGCTGGTGGCCGAGCGGGTGCGCCTGCGGCCGGACGGCACGGTGCCGCCCGGTACGGGCGGTGCCGGCAATGGCGGCGGGAGCAACGGCAACGGTGGCGGCACCGGCTCCGGCGGTGGGAACGACGGCGGCGGCGACAACGGCGGATCGGGCGGCAACGGCAACGGCAACGGCAACGGCAACGGCAACGGCGGTGGCGCCGGCGGAGGCGGTTCCGGCACCGGCAACGGCACGGGTGGGGACGACGACAGCAGCGAGGTCTTCAGCGTGGAAGGCCGCGTGGGTGCCCTGCGCGATCAGGCCCGCTTCCGCATCCAGGGCCAGGACGTCGATGCCGGCGGTCCGGACACCGCGTTCGTGAACGGCACGCGCGCGGACCTGCGGCAGGGCCGCCTGGTGCGCGCCACCGGCTCGCGGGTGGACGACGACCTGTTGCGGGCCGTCCGGGTGGAATTCCTGGACTGAGGGCGCCGGCCGGGCTCAGCGCCGGGAGTCGAGCTCGCCGGGCAGGCTGGGACGGGTGGGTTCGAAATCGGGCTGGGCCGCGTCCGACGGCTTGAGGGCCGCGTCGCGGATGGCGAACAGGGCCTGCAGGTCCTGCATGACGTCGTCGTCCTCGTTCTCCGGCGGGGGCGCCGGTGCCGTCGCCGATCCCAGCTTCCAGTCGGTGTCGGGCAGCTCGCCGGCACTGGTGGACGTGATCCCGGAGAACTGCCACGAAATGCTGAGCAGCCAGTCCCAGGCGCGCGGCTCGAACTTCTCCACCTCCGCCATCAGGCTGCTCTGGAAGGACGGGATGTAGGTGAGCAGGCTCCCCTGCCCCTGCCGCACGACCAGCTGCACGTGCATGCCGGCCTTCCCCTTGCGGGTGACCACCGGGAGGATGCGGCACTCGATCCAGTCGGAGGGCACTGCATGCTTGCGCATGGTCTCGCGCAGCGTGACCTGGACCAGCTCGCGGCGGGTTGCCGTGCGGGCGGCCGCGTCGTCCGTGTCGTTGTCGCTGTCGTGGAACTGGGTGGCCGACGGCGGAACGGATTGCGGACCGGTCTTCTCGGCGCCGAAAATCTTGTTGAGCAGGCCCATGCGCGCATTATCAACGCGACGGCCGGGAAACGCGACTATTCCAGGAACGCGGTGGTCAGGCGGGCACCGACCGTGAAGCCGCCGGCGCATCCGTCGCAGCGCACCACGACGGCCTGGCAGCGCAGGGGATAGTTGTGGCCGTCCAGCAGGTACTCGACCGTCAGGTCGATCTGCTCGCCCACCATGTAGGGCTGCCGCGAGGTGAACGACAGGCCGCTGACGCTCACGTCCCGCGTGATGCCGCCCTGTCCGCCGTCGCCGACGGTGAGCGGCAGCTCCATGTCGAAGCGCTCGGCGCCACGCTTCTCCTCGCGCCGCCGCAGCGGCACGACCACCCTGGGTTCCACCATCGCCATGTTGTCCTTCTCCCTGGTGCCGTGCACCGGCACGCCCGAAACGCTACCCCGTGGCTCGGCCGTTCGCCGTGCGGTGCGGCCTACATGGGTGTCAGCCGGTGCCGCCTTCCCGCAGCACCTGCTCGTGGAACAGCGGGCGTGACAGCCGCACCGCAATGTTGAAGCTGTCGCCGTGCCGCTCGACGCGCACCACCTGGCCTTCGCAATCCAGCTGCATCTCCTCGTCCTGCCCGCGGTACTGGAGCGTCAGGGAGACCTGCGCGCCGACGGCGGGTGCGGCCGGCGACTCGACGAGAAGCCCGGTGGCGCTGATGTCGTGCGAGGAACAGTCCTCGCCTTCCATGGTGATCGGCAGGGCCAGCCCGAACCGTTGGGCCGACCGCTCGCGGTGAACGTTCTGCATCTGCTCTTCTCCCTGGCACAACCGTCCGGCTGCGCGTGCAGCGTAGTCAGCCGCGCCACTCGAGCTTGTAGGAAGCCTTCGTAACAAGCTGTCGGGAATCGCAACGCCTTGCGCCGCGCGTTGTGCGGCCTTCAGCCCGGCAGGCGGAAGTTGAGCAGGCGCGTGGCCATCACCGTTTCCGCCAGGAAACAAAGCAGGGCCAGCAGGAAGCACACAACGCCCGCCAGGAAGCTCCCAAGGGCATAGAGGCTCAGCCGCACCGACGTGGTTTCGCCCACGAACAGCGCGATGATCGTCAAGCCGATGAGGAAGGCGCAGGTGGTCAGCAGCGCGATGCAGCCGTTGGCCAGCCGGCCGCGCTGCCGCAACTCGGACAGCTCGACACGGGCCCGCGCCAGGAAAGCGGGGTCGCCGCCCTCCCGGGCGCGTTCCTCGACCCAGCGCGCCCGGTCGATGATGCGGGCCAGCCGCCCGGCCACGGCACCGATCATCCCCGACACGGCGGTGAGCAGGAACACGGGCGCCACCGCCAGCTGGATGCCGTGGGTGACGGTCGAGGCGTCGAGGATCGGCAGGGGCATGTCAGGGCGCCGTGCGGGAAAAGAGCGGATAGGCGGGATCGTTGTAGCCGGGCGTGGACGGGTGGCCCGGCGCCACCAGGCCGTCGACCAGGGCTTCGTCTTCGGCGGTGATGCGGCACTCCAGCGCCGGCGCGTACCCCTGCCACTGCTCCAGGGTGCGCGGCCCGGCGATCACCGACGTGACGGCCCGGTGCGCCAGCACCCACGCGGTGGCGAACTGCGCCAGCGTGACGCCCCGCGCCCGGGCATGCTCCTGCAGCTGCTGTGCGATGCGCAGGGACTCCTCGCGGAACTCGGTCTCCGAGATGCGCTTGTCGCCGCGGCCCGCCCGCGTGCCGGCCGCCGGCGCCTGCCCCGGTGCGTACTTGCCGGTGAGCACGCCGCGCGCGATCGGGCTGTAGGGCACCACGGCGATGCGGTGGTGATGGCACGCCGGCAGGACTTCGACCTCGGGCTGCCGGTTGAGGAGGTTGTAGTACGGCTGGCACACCGCGGGGCCGGGCATGCCGAGTGCGCGCGCCATGTGCACCGCTTCGGCGATCCGCCACCCCCGGAAGTTGGACAGGCCCCAGTACCGGATCTTGCCGTCGCGCAGCATCTGGTCGAGCGCCCGCAGCGGCTCTTCCAGGTCCAGGCCTTCATCGTCCCGGTGGAGGTACAGGATCTCCACCCGGTCGGTCTGCAGGCGGCGCAGGCTCCCCTCCACCGCCCGCTGCATCCAGGCGCGCGAGTAGTGGCCTTCGTTGGCCCCGTCGCCCATCCGGTTGCCCAGCTTGGTGGCCACGATCCAGTGGTCGCGCTCGGGCCGCAGCAAGGGGCCGAGGAGCGACTCGGACGCGCCGCGCGTGTACACGTCGGCGGTGTCGATGAAGTTGACGCCGCGCGCACGGGCGTCGGCCAGGATGGCCGCTGCCTCGTCGGCGCCGGTCTGGTCGCCGAACATCATCGTGCCCAGGCACAGGGCGGAGACCCGCAGTGGGCTGCGGCCAAGCGGACGGAGGTGCATGGCCGGAAGCTTACCGCCCCGGCCGGCACAGGTTTTTCAGTCGGGCCGGCCCTGCCGGTCGAGGTCGGCCAGCATCTGCGACAGCGAGGACTGGCCGGCGTCGAGCCGCTGGTCGGCATCCGGCACCATCTCGCCATCGGGCGACAGGTGGTGGACCATCTCGGGCAGGATCTCGGCGAATCCGTCGGCGACCTCGTCCTCGCCCACGCCGAGCTGGCCGGACAGGCGGGACAGCTCGTCGCGACCGACCAGCTCCTGCACCGCCTGCGGCTCGATCAGCTCGTTCTCGCCGGTCGACAGCCAGGACGATGCCTGCCGGCCGTAGCCCCGCTGGCCCACCCGCTGCATCACGTTGCCGATGCCGCCGTTGCGTTGCACCCACTGCATGGCCAGCGGCAGCAGCAGCGCGAGCATGGCCGAGCGTCCCCCGCCCATGCCCATGCCGCCCATGCCGCCCATGCGCCCCATGCCACCACCCATGCCCAAGCCACCACGGCCCATGCCGCCGCCGAGCATGCCGCCCAGCACGCTGCCCAGGCCTCCGCCGGCCATGCCGCCCATGCCGCCCATGCCGACGCCAAAGGGGCCGGAGGACCGGCCACCCATCGATTGCCCTAGGACGCTGCCCAGGATCTGGCCGAGGAAAGGATTCGCCATCGAAGTCTCCAAACGGGGAAAGATGCGGCGACGGTAGCAAGCGGCCCGCCCCCCGGGCGTAGGCGGTCGGGCAGCGCGCGATGCGCCAGACGCGGGCCAGCCATTGCCCGTGGCGCCACCCCGTGCATGGCAAGGGCTCAGCGGGCGGTGGGCGCCTGCGCGGTCTGCACCGCCTCTCCCTGTGGCGCCACGGGGGACCGCAGCGCCTCCAACCTCAGCTGCGTGTCGAGGTGTGCCGCCTCCTGCGCACCCCGCTTGGCGTTGTGGATGTGCTGCGCAGTGGCGCGCGGCAGCCCGTCGGCATTGCGTCCGTTCCAGGCGGCGCGCCCCTTGCTGGACAGGTTGTAGTACACCGACACGCCTTCGCGCAGCCGGGCGGCCCGCTGCTTGCGGTCCAGCTGGAGGCGGGCGATGCGGGCCGCGCTCCATTGCGCGGCTTCGCGCATGTGCCACGCCGCCGCATGCACGGCCTCCACCGGATCGTGCGGATCGCGCACGCCCAGCGCCTGGGCCGTCGCCGGCTCGAACTGCGCCAGCCCCAGGTTCGGCGTGCCGTCGCGGCTGACGCCGGTGCGTGGCGCCCACGACGTCTCTGCGTCGATGATCCCGTAGACGTCCTCGAAGCCGAGGCCGACCTCCTGCAGGCGGGCGCGCTGCGCCGCGGACTTGGCCAGCAGCATCCGCGACGCGGCGTCCAGGGTGAGGTGCGTGCGGCCGCCCACCTCGGCGTGCACCCATTGCAGCCGCTGGCGCAACTGCGCGAAGTGCGGGTCCTCGTCGCGCCGGGGCGGCTCCGGCGACGTGGGCTGCGGAAGTGCCTGGACAGGTGCGGCCGCCTGGCGCGGATCGACGCGCATCGACTGCTCGCGCGCCTGCAGGGCCGGATCGTGACGCGGCCCTGTGCCCTGCCACTGCAGCAGCGCCCATCCCTCCAGCGCGACCACGGCCGCGCAGCCGAGCACCGCCACCACGCGGGCCTGCAACCTCATGCGTTCTCCCTCGAAGGCTTGTCCGCGACGCGCGGAACCTCTCTCGACATGCCGGGCGCCAACGAGTTCATGGGAAGTTGTTCGCTTCGGTGACGCTGCGCGAGCGAAACGGAATCGGGGCCAGCGGACGCACCGACCACCGCGTGCAGCTTGCCGCGCCTCGATCGGGACCGCCATGGCTCTGCCGGGCCATGCGCCGTCACACCTTGCAATCGGCAGAGTTCGCGGCACGCCGTTTTCCTACATGCGCTCGCTCCGAACGCGAAGGCGTGGTGAGCAGTGCCTCACTGAGCATCCGTGTCGACGTGTATCGATCGCGTCTTTCACGCAACTTGGAGGCACCAGATGTACAAGGGAGCAACGAATACCAGGGCGCTCGTCGCTGCAGTCATGGCGGCGCTCGCGCTGACCGCGTGCGGTGGCGGGGGCGGTGGCGGCGGCGGCGGCACGAACCCGCCCGTGGCGGGCGGCGGGGGTGGCGGCGGCGGGCAGCAGAACCCGCAGGTGCTCATCACGGCGGACACCACGGCGGCCGCCGGCGGCAACTACGGCGTGGCGGCCGACGGCGTCGTGCTCACGATGCCGGCCCAGGGCGCCATGGCGGCGGGCAGCACGGTCGACGTGGCTGCCGCCGGCAGCACCGATTGGGGCGTGGCCGGCGGGCAGCAGGGCACGATCCGCGTCTCGGGCGTGGACTCCCTCACCGTGGCCCCGGACTGGAGCGCCAGCGACGCGGCCCGCATCTGGCACTGGCTCGCCAGCAACGCGACCGGCGACGTCATCGTCGGCGGCGAGGCGGCCGGCGGCTTCCTGCGCGTGTCCACCGACGGCGGCCAGACCTGGAAGACCCCGACCAGCCCGCCCGGCATCTGGATCTCGATCGATGTGTCCGCCACCGGCAACCGCATCGTGGCGACGCAGTTCGGCGGCAACATCTACGAGTCGACCAACCTCGGCGACAGCTGGGAGCAGCTCACCACGGCCGACCCGGCCATCACGCTGAACAGCCGGTTCTACGAGTCGGTCACCGTGTCCCGGGACGGCACGCGCATCGCGACCGCCATCCTCAACGGGCAGGTGTATGCCTTCGACGGCACCACCTGGGTGGCTGGCCGGAACACGGCGGACGACACCGTGCTGGTCGACGCCTTCCGTGCCATCGACAGCTCGGCGGACGGCCAGCGCCTGGTGGCGGTGACCCAGTCGCAGCGGATCTACTTCTCCAACGACTTCGGCGCCACCTGGACCGAAGGCAGCGTGACCCTGGGCGACGGCACCGTGGTCGCCGACACCTGGTACCGCGTGAAGATGTCCGCCAACGGCCAGACCATCGCGGTGGCGGGCAACAGCTATGGCGGCGCGGCCGGCACCGGCATCTACGTGTCCCGCGACGGCGGCGCCACCTGGACGCAAGGCCACGCGGGCGCGGCGAACTACACCGCGATCACGATGTCTGACGACGGCCGGATCATCGCCGCCACGCTGTCGGGCGGGCCCGGTGACGTGCTGGTGTCGACCGACGGCGGCACGAGCTTCTCGTCCGTCACGGCACCCGCCGACGTGAGCGGCAACAACTGGCGCGCGATCACGATGTCCGCCGGGGGCGACAAGATCGCGCTGGCCGCAGGCCAGTTCGATGGCAGTGCCGCCACCGCCCAGGGCCAGCTGTACACCTCGCGGGGCACGCTGGGCGGCGATGCTGCGGGCGCGCTGCGGCTGGAGTACGTCGGTGGCGGCCAGTACGTGGTGCGCTCCTCGAGCGGCACGTTCACCCTGCGCTGATCACACGCATCCGATTTCGACGCTGTCACCCTTGAGGGAGGGAGATGCAAGCCGGGCCGAAAGGCCCGGCTTTTTTTTGCATGCGCCGCTGGCGTGGCGTTCGCACCTGCGCGCGGATGGCTCTTTCGGGCTCGGTGCGCGCCCGACACAGCCGAGCTTCGGCGACCTACACGCAATGGGTCGGATGGCGCACCCCGCGGCTGAGGCACGACTTCCAGAATCGTCCGCGAACAGCAGCCCACAGGGCGCACAGGGAGGTTCTCGCACATGGACAACACGCAATCGCATGCGGCGCGCCAGCGTTGCCGCACGGCCGCACTGTCGGCACTGACCGCCCTCTTCCTCGCCGCCTGCGGAGGTGGAGGTGGAGGTGGCGGTGGTGGCGGCACGCCGGACAACCCGCCCGTCGGCGTGGGCTCCGGCGGCAACGAGGAAGAGACCGATCCCGGCGCGACCCCCGCGCCGTCCCCGGCACCCACCCCTGCGCCCACGCCGGCCCCGACGCCGGCCCCGACGCCGGCACCCACGCCGGCGCCGACGCCGGCGCCGACGCCGGCACCGGCACCCAGCGCACAGCAGGCCGTGCCGGGGGGGCGCTACACGGTCACCGCGAACGGCACCCAGACCTTCGTGGTCACCCTGCCCCGCAACGAAGACCTGCAGCCGGGCGACACCGTGCGCGTCACCGGCCAGGGCACGGCGCCGTGGCAGCTGGCGCAGAACGCGCGCCAGTGGATCTTGACGACCAACCTCCCCGGCAACGTGCTCCCCGGCGCCACGTGGACGGCCCGCACGCCCGATCCCGCGCAGCCGGACCAGCCCTGGTCCGGCACGGCATCGTCCGCCAGCGGCAACCGCATCGCGGCCATCGCCAACCCGGGCGGGCTGTACCTGTCGGCGGATGCGGGCGCCACCTGGACCCGCAGCACCGCGCCCAGCACCAACTGGACGCAGGTTGCCATGTCGGCCGACGGCAACCGCCTGGCCGCGGTCGGTGCGGGTGCCCTCTGGCTGTCGGTGGACGCGGGCCAGACCTGGACCCAGGGCAGCACCGCCAATGCCTGGGAGGCGGTGCACATGTCGGACAACGGCCAGCGCATCCTGGGCATCGGCATCGGCGTCGGCCTCATGCTGTCGGTCGATGGCGGTGCCACGTTCACGCCGCTGGCCGGCACGGATGGACCCGGCTGGCGGGCCGTGGCCGGCAGCGCGGACGGCATGCGGCTGGTGGCGACGGCGTCGCCCTACGTCGGCGACGCCGACCTGCAGGGCGTCTACGTCTCCAGCAATGGCGGCGCCACCTGGACGCGCCGCCTGGTGGAGGGCAACTGGACCTTCGCGTCCGCCAGCGCCGACGGCCTGCGCATGGCCGTCCTCGACAACGGCGGCACGCCGTGGGTCAGCAGCGACGGGGGCGCCAATTGGCAGCAGCGGTTCAGTTTCAGCGGCTGGAGCGGGCTGGCGGTCTCGCGCGACGGCACCACGGTCGTCGCCCAGGAGCCCCGCAACGACACCTACGGCCACCGCGGCTACGTCTTCATCAACCGCAACGGCGGCGACGGCGACTGGAACTGGTCGGCCCAGGACCTGAACCTCACCTGGCGCGGCATCGCGCTGGCCAGCGACGGCAACTGGATGGTCGCGGCCGACAACGGGGTCGCGGGCAGCGCCGGCGGCCGCATCTACACCACCCGTGGCAACCGCACCTCCGGCGGCACGCTCGGCTCCATCCTTGGGGGGCAGGGCCAGATGGTCGAGGTCACCTACCAGGGCAACGGCCGCTTCACGGTGAGCAACCAGTCGGGCGGGCCCTTCACCATCCGCTGAGCCGGCTGCGCGGCGCCGAGGCAACAGGCCGGGTCTTGCCCGGCCTCTTGTCGCGGAAGGGCGTTGCTAGACCTTGGCCGCCCCGGTGCCCAGCACCCGGCGCGCCATGGCGGCGATCCGCTGCGGCCAGTGGCCGGGCCGCTGCCGAAGCACCGCCCGGATCAGCGGCAGCCGCTCCAGTGCCGCGGCTTCGGCCATGTCGAGTGCGGCGGCGGCATCGCTGCCGGTGCCGAACGTCTTGTGCAGCCCACGGCACGACCAGGCGTCGGGGCCCGGCTCGGTGCAGATCTTGGTGTAGGCCACGTGGCCACCGGCGGTGGCCAGCGCGTACGAGGCCAGGTAGAAGCCGTCGATCGGCCCGCGCACGCGTTCGCTGAGGGTTGCGGTTTGTTCTTCCAAGGTGCGCTCCTGACTGGGTGCGCATGGTGGGAGCACGGCCGCGAAATCCGCAGGGCCGGAAGTCACTCCGGCAGCCTTCGGACTCGACTTGCGCCCAGGCTCTCTCATTGGAAGATCTTCAGGATGCGGTCGACCACGTCGTTGACGATCTGCTCGATCGGATCGACCTCGCGCTTCGGCTTGGGCCGGGGCCGGGGAATGTCGAACTCGACGTTGGGATCGATCCACTTCGAGCGAATCGACTGCTGGAAGAAATCCCCCACGATCGGCAGCGCGCTGCGCGCGCCCGGACCCCAGGCGTCGGGCATCGTGATGCTGGGATCGTTGAAGCCCACCCAGGCGCCGGCGACCAGGTGGGGATGCATGAGGATGAACCAGCCGTCGGTGTTGTCCTGGGTGGTGCCGGTCTTGCCAGCGACGTCGGCCTGGATGCCGTAGCGGGTGCGGATGGCACTGCCGGTGCCTTCGTCCACCACCCCGCGCATGACGTTCACCAGCGTGAGCGCCCGCGCCTTCGGGATCGCCTGCTCGGTGCGCGGCGGCACGAAGGCGTCGAGCACCTTGCCCGTGCGGTCCTCGATCCGCAGCACCAGGAGCGGCTCGATCCAGCGCCCGTTGCTGGCGATGGTGCCGTAGGCGCCCACCATCTCCCGCAGGCTCACCGGGCTGGTGCCCAGCGCCAGCGAGGGCACCTCGTCCAGGCGGCCTTCGCGCACGCCCATCGCCCGGGCCACCGCGGCCACGCGCGGCGGGCCCACCCGGTCCATGAGCTGGGCGGTGATCGAGTTGCGCGACTGCACCAGGCCCTCGCGCAACGTCATCGGCCGCCCCGTGGGCGGTGTCGGGTCGCGCGGGCTCCAGACCTCGCCGTTGCGCCCGCGCAGGGTCACCGGCTGGTCGATGAAGGTGTCCGAGGGGCCGAAGCCGTCGAGGAAACCGGCCGCGTAGACGAAGGGCTTGAAGGTGGAGCCGGGCTGCCGCCGCGCCTGCGCCACGTGGTCGTACTGGTCCTGCTCGAAATCGCTGCTGCCCACCCAGGCCAGCAGGTGCCCGGTGCGCGGGTCCATCGCCAGGAAGCCCGTCTGCAGCAGTGCGCGCTCCTCGCCCGCCTTGCGGCGCCGGTCGGCGAGCGGCTGCAGTTGCGCCATCTGGCGCGACACGGCCTGGTTCGCGGCGCGCTGCAGGCGGCTGTGGATGGTGCTGCGCACCACCAGCCCGTCGGCGTGGATGTCGTAGCCATTGCGGTCCGCCCACGCGATCAGCCACTTGCGCACGTGCTGCGCCGCGTGCGGCGCGGGGCCGAGGCTCTCCTCCTGCCGCTCGAAGTCCACCCGCAGCGGCCGCTGGGCCAGCGCCTGGGCGCGCTCGGCCGGCAGCACGCCGCGCTTGGCCATCTGCGACAGCACCACGTTGCGCCGCTGCCGGGCGCGGTCGGGGTTGAGCACCGGGTTGTAGTAGCTCGTGCCCTTGAGCATGCCGATGAGCGTGGCGCTCTCCAGCACGTCCAGCTGGCCCGCGGACTTGTCGAAGTAGGTGCGGGCCGCCATCTCGATGCCGTAGGCGTTGTAGAGGAACGGCACGGTGTTGAGGTAGGTCTCCAGGATTTCGTCCTTGCTGTAGACCGCCTCGATCTTCAGCGCGGTGATCGCCTCCTTCACCTTCCGGTGCACGGTCGGCGAGCGGCCGATCTCCTCGGGGTAGAGGTTCCGCGCGAGCTGTTGCGTGAGCGTCGAGCCGCCCTGCCGCGCGCCCCGCAGGGTGTGCACGACCGAGGCCGCGGTGCGGTAGAGGTCGATGCCGTGGTGCTGGTAGAAGCGGTGGTCTTCGGTGGCGATCAGGGCTTGCACCACGGTGGGCGACACCTTGTTCAAGGGCACCCACTGCCGGTGCAGCCGCCGGAAGCTCGCCAGCACCACGTTGTCGATCGACATCAGCACCGCCGGCGCCTCGACCTTCGCCTTGCGCAGGTTCGCGATGCTCGGCGTGAACGGGATCAGCACCAGCACGTACGCCAGCAGCAGCCCGGGCAGGATGGCGGCCGTGCGCCACGGGTGCCGGCGCGCCAGGTCACGCGCGCGGCGCGCGCGCGCTGCGCCGGCATCGAGGACGCGCCGTACGGATGGGTTCATGGAACGTGAATCTAGGCCAGCAGGATGCCGGTTTCGCTTCCGGCGCGGGTCGGTGCGCAAGCAATTGCTACGAAACCGGACCCGTGGCAGGCTTGTCAATGCCGTCCGACATGGATTCGTGCGGCGCACCACCAGAATCGCCGCTGACCTCACACCATTCGAACGCTCCATGACCCTCCATGACCCCCGAGCCGGCCGCGCTGCCGGTCAGACCGTGCTGTCGGGCTCGCAGCCCGCGCCCAGCGCGCTGCGCGACGGCTTCGAGTTCCTGCGGGGCTTCCTGCGCAACCCGGCGCAGGTCGGATCGGTGGTGCCGAGTTCGCACCGGCTCGAGCAGCGCCTGGTGCGCAGCGCCGGCATCGCGCAGGCGCGCACCGTGGTCGAGCTCGGGCCGGGCACCGGGGGCACGACGGCGGCGTTCCTGCAGGCGATGCCCACGGCCGGGCGCCTCATGGCGGTCGAACTCGACGTCAACTTCCACCAGCACCTGCAGCAGTCCATCGACGACCCGCGGCTGCTGCTGGAGCTGGCCAGCGCCGAGCGGCTGGCCGAACTGCTGGCCGCGCGCCGCCTGCCCCAGCCGGATGCGATCGTCTCGGGCATCCCGTTCTCGACCATGCCGCCGGAGGTGTCGGACCGCATCGCGGCCACCATCGCGCGCGTGCTGCGTCCGGGCGGGCGCTTCGTCGCCTACCAGGTGCGCGCGCACGTGGCCGGCTTCGTGTCGCCCTACCTGGGCACGCCGGACAAGCGCTGGGAGTTCGTGAACGTGCCGCCGGTGCGCGTGTTCACGTGGACGAAGCCTTCGAATCCCGCGGCATCCGCTTGAGCGGCTGCCAGCCCGCGAACTGCGGGTAGTAGCGGGCGGTGACCGCGCCCGCGTAGTCCCAGGCGATGCACCGTCCCAGGTGGTAGGGCGGCTCGGTGCTCTGGGCCGGCTGCACGCCGGCCAGGCGGCGCTCGCGCTCGCGCCATGGAAAGACGGTCTGGTAGGCCGCGGTCGCCATGTTGAAGAGCAACTCCCGCAGGTGGGTGCAGCCGCGCACGCCGCCCAGGGCCTGCTCGATCGCCTGGCGCCAGCCCGGGCCCAGCCGGGCGCCCACCATCTGCTGCATCGGGTCGTTCCCCTGCTGGCATTCGCCGAACGGCGTGTGGTCCATGGACGTCGCGATGGCCCGGATGGTCATCGACTCGTCCACCGTCAGCCGGATCGACATGCCGTGGATCGGCGTGCCGGGCGGCATGTCCCGACCGTCCGAACGTTCGAAGCCATAGGCCTTCACGTCGGACATCTCGCCTTCGATGCCCCAGAGCCCGTCCTCGCGCAGGTAGCCGCGGTAGGTGACGGCCCGGGTGTGCAGGTGCCGGCGTGCGGCCGCGGGCGGCAGGGGCATCAGGCGGCCAGCTTCGCCATGGCCTCGCGCTTGCCCATCCTGCGCAAGCCGGCGATGGCCTCCAGCTGGCGCGCGCGCGGCCGCGTCTTGCCGCTTTCCCACTTGTAGACCGACAGCGCCGACACCCCCAGGATCTTGGCGACGGCGGCGGCCGACAGGCCCAGGCGCTTGCGCTGCGCCGCCAGGCCCTTGGCGGAAAAGCGCAGCGACGGTCCGTCGCCCGCCTCGCCGTCCGGTGCCGCCGCTGGCACGCCCCGCCCGCCACCGCGTGCCTGCCGGCGCAAGGACTGCTCCAAGGCCTGCAGCCGGCGCTTGAGTTGCGCGATCTGGCTGCGGTACTGGGCAACGGTCTTCTTCAGCTGCTGCGTTTCGGCGCGCACTTCCTTGCGCGCCACGCGTGAAATCTCGCTCTTGAGGACGGTGCCGATATTGGGCATGGACATCTATACCTTGCGGATGCTGCCGGGTGCCGGTTCGATGCCGGAATCCCTGCTGGGCGGGTCGCCCCCTGAGGGGCGCATCTTAGCCGCAATGCATCAGGCGCAAAGTTGCAGACGGGCGGCTCCGCCGCCTCCCGCCTTGATAGACCAATGCAGAGAACCGCCATGCAGCCCCGGTGCCCTGTGTCTCCGGCATCCGGCCGGCGCGGCCTCCGCACGCGCACCAGTCGCCGCCGCGCGTGCCGCGCGTTCAACCAGCCTTGCGGCGCCGGCGCACGAGCACCCAGGCGAGCACCGCCAGCACCACGAGCACAGGCAGCAGAACACCCTGCCACTGCCGGACCGCGGCCAGGATCTCCTGCCAGCGGCCGCCGACGGTGCGCACCGCCCACACCAGGAGCGGCAGTTCCACCAGTGCTGCCGCGCCGTCGAAGACGAACAGGTGCCGGTACGGCATCTTGAGCGAACCCGCCGCGAAGAGCAGCGCGGTGCGCATGCCGGGCATGAACCGCACCGCGAAGATGTAGGCCGGTCCCCAGCGCAGCATGCGGGCCTGCATGGCGTCCAGCCGCTGCGGTGGCAGCACGCGGGCCGCCAAGCGGTGCCGCAGCAGCCGCGCGCCGAAGCGGTGGCCCCAGTGGAAGATGAGGCCATCGGCGCACAGGATGCCGCACCAGGCCACCGCCACCAGCGGCACCGGCTCCATCACGCCCTGCAGCGTCAGCGCCGCGGCCAGCAGCAGCAGGATGTCCTCGTTGATCGGCAGCCCGAACCCGCTCAGCGCCAGCGCACCGAACAGCAGGGCGTAGGCCGGAGCCCCCTGCAACGACTGCAGGAAGGCCATGACGGACTCCATGGCGCCCATGCGTCAGGCTTTCGGGGCAGCGCGCAGGCCTGCGCGCCCGCGGCGATGGTCCGCTTCGCCACGCGCAGGCCGCATCGTCGGTACAGTTCTCGCCAGCATCCGCGCCGATTCTGCACCGCGTCCGCGGCCCGACGCGATCACGAAGGACCCCATGACCCGCATGCCCTCCCTCTTCGTTTCGCATGGCTCGCCCATGTTCGCGGTCGAGCCCGGCCAGGCCGGGCCGCTCCTGCGGCAACTCGGCGGCGCCTTGCCCGCGCCGGCGGCGGTGCTGGTGCTGTCGCCGCACTGGATGACCAGCGGCGTGCGGGTGACCGCGACGACCGCGCCGGAGACCATCCACGACTTCGGCGGCTTCCCCGACGTGCTCTACGGCATCCGCTACCCCGCTCCCGGTGCACCCGGGATCGCCGCGCGTGCGGTTGCACTGCTGCGCGACGCCGGCTGGGATGCATCCGCGGACCTCGAGCGCGGCCTGGACCATGGCGCCTGGGTGCCGGTTCGGCACCTCTACCCCGAGGCCGACGTGCCGGTGCTGCAGGTCTCCATGCCGCGCGACCTCGACCCCGCGGGCGCGCTGCGGCTCGGACAGGCGCTCGCGCCGCTGGCCGGCGACGGGGTGCTGCTGGTGGGCTCGGGGAGCATCACGCACAACCTCTACGAGTTCCGCCAGGACCTCGGCGCGGCCGGCGGGGCGTATGCCGGCGAGTTCGTGCAGTGGGCTCGCGGCGCCGTGCTGCGCCACGACGCGGCTGCGCTGGTGGACTACCTGCGCAGCGCCCCGCACGCGCAGCGCGCCCATCCGACGGCCGAGCACTACCTGCCGCTGCCCTTCGCTTTCGGCGCGGCGGGTGCCGCGGGTCCGGTCGAGGTGCTCGATGGCGGCATGACCTACGGCGTGCTCGCCATGGACGCCTACCTGTTCGGGGCGGTGCCCGGTGGAGGCCTGTCCGCGGCCGGCCGCAGCGCCTCCGCATCCTGAGCGGCGCCGCTCGCGCCGCATTCCGGTCGCAACTGTCGCGCTTGCCCTACACGGGCACGGCTGGGCCTGGCCGATGGTCGGCGCATGCGCATGGCCACGTTCCCCCGCAGCCCGAGGTGTCGGCATGAGCGCGACCACCTGGGCGGTGCTGTTCGCCCTCCTGTCCGCGCTGCTCGGCACCGTGCTGTGGTCCGCCAAACGGCACAAGAGCCCGCGCCTGAAGGTCGAGGCCGAGGGCAGCATCGACGACCTGATCCCCTCGCTGGCGGGGCTGTCGCTGGGCACCCCCACCCCAGGCAATGCCGTCGACGTGCTGGAGAACGGGCACTACTTCGACGTGCTCATCGCGCGCATCGGCCAAGCGCAGCGCACGGTGCACTTCGAGACCTTCCTGTGGAAGGAGGGGCAACTTGGCGGCCGCGTCGCGAGGGCACTGGCCGAGCGCGCCCGCGCGGGCCTCAAGGTGCGCGTCATGCTCGACGCCACCGGCAGCCGCAAGATCGGCAAGGCGGAGCAGGCCGCGATGGAATCCGCGGGTTGCCAGCTGGTCTGGTTCCACCGGCACCGGCTGCACAACCTGGGCGTGATGACCGACCGCACGCACCGCAAGATCGTGATCCTGGATGGCCGCGAGGCCTTCGTCGGCGGGCACTGCATCACCGACGACTGGCTGGGCGACGCGGAGGACCACCGCCACACCTCGGACGTCAGCGTGCACCTGCGGGGGCCGATCGTCCACGCCGTCCAGTCGGCGTTCAGCGAGAACTGGGCCGGGGAGACCGGCGAGTTGTTCGTCGGCGACGACGTGTTCCCCCGGCTGGAGCCGGCGGGCCCCACCCTGATGCATGCCGCATTCCTCAAGCCCGAGAACTCGGCCCCGGCGGTGAAGATCCTGCACCACACCGTGCTGTGCATGGCCCGGCGGCGCCTGTGGATCCAGAACCCCTACTTCATCCCCGAGCCCGAAGCCATCGACGCCTTCGCGGCGGCGGTGCGGCGCGGCGTCGACGTGCGCGTGCTGATGCCCTCCACCAGCGGTTCGGACAACGCCATGGTGCAGCATGCGGGGCACCGCAATTTCGAGAAGCTGCTGGAAGGCGGCGTGCGGCTCTTCGAGTACCCGCACACGCTGCTGCACCAGAAGGTGATGACGGTCGACGGCGTGTGGTGCGCGGTGGGCTCCACCAACTTGGACGACCGCTCGTTCGACACCAACGACGAGATCACGCTGGGCCTGGTCGACCGCGAGGTCGCCGCGCGTCTCGACGCGATCTTCGAGCGCTACGTGGCGCGCGCCGAGGAGATCCGGCTGGACGACTGGCGGCGGCGCGGCACCTGGCACAAGCTGAAGGACCAGGCGGCCTACCTGATCAACGAGGTGCTGTAGCCCCCTTCAGGCCAGCCGGGGCAGCGGGTGCAGCCCCTGCAGGGTGCCCAGGCCGGCGAACACCGACAGGCGCTCGCCACGCGCGGCTGCCCCCTCGGGTGCCAGGCCCATGTGGATCCAGCGGCCGTACTCGTGGATGAGCTGGTCGTAGACGAGACCGGAGTCCGCCAGCGCGCGCGCCACCTGCAGCGGCGAACCGTAGCGGGGCACGGTGAAGTCCACCGCCAGGCCCAGCATGTGCCGGCTGCCGGCGGCGCCTCCCACCGCGGCATTGAGCGCCGGGCTGCGGTAGCCGCTGCTCACGATGACCGGCAGCTCGCCCAGCGAGCGCCGCACCACCTCGAGCGCCCGGCACAGGCGCTGCAGGTTGTGCAGAACCGCTGCCGGGGGCGTGTTGTCCAGGCCGCGCCGCGCCGCGGTCTGGCTGAACACCATCTCATCCAGGGTGAAGTGGTCGGTGAGGTAGCGCGGTCTCGGCATGGCGTCTCCAGGGGCGCGCGCAGTGTAGGCAGCTGCCGGCGGCCGCGGCATCCCTCCGCTGGAGGACCGCGTGGGCCGCGACCACGTGCGGACCTTGGTTCGCGTTTGCCGTGCCCGCGGCCCGGGCGGCACTGGTTCTCCCTAGGTGGCGACCCGGCGGTCGCGCGTAGATTGCCCCGAGTCGCCAATCCTTCCACGCGCGACGATCCAGGAGACCCGCATGACCGTCCGTTCCCGCCGCGCCCTCGTCGCCGCTGCCCTTGCCGCCATCGCCTGCGCGGGCACCGCCCTGCCCGCCGCCGCACAGAGCTACCCCAGCCGGCCGATCACGCTCATCGTGCCGTGGGGCGCCGGTGGCGGCACCGACGCCACGGCCCGCATCCTGGGCAGCCTGCTGGAAAAGGAGCTCGGCCAGCCGGTCAATGTCGTGAACCGCACGGGGGGCAGCGGGGTCGTGGGCCACGCGGCCATCGCGGCGGCGCCGCCGGACGGCTACACCATCGGCCTGGCCACGGTGGAGATCGGCATGATGCATTGGCAGGGCCTGACCGAGCTCAAGGGCGACTCGTACACCCCGATCGGGCTGGTCAACGCCGATCCCGCCGGCATCCAGGTGCGCGCCGATGCGCCCTACAAGACCGTTCAGGACCTGCTGGCCGCGGTGAAGGCCAACCCCGGCAAGTTCAAGGCCTCGGGCACGGGCCAGGGCGGCATCTGGCACCTGGCGCTGGCCGGCCTGCTGCGCGACCAGAAGATCGACCCGGCATCCGTGCCCTGGGTGCCCAGCAACGGTGCCGCGCCCGGGCTGCAGGACATGGTGGCCGGCGGCATCGAGATCGCGCCGGTGTCGCTGCCCGAAGCCCGCTCCCTCATCGACGCGGGCAAGGTCAAGAGCCTGGCGATCATGAACGACAAGCCTTCGGCGCTGTACCCGAACGTGCCGACCGTGAAGGCGGCCCTCGGCAGCGACTGGACCATGGCCGCCTGGCGCGGGATCGTGGCGCCCAAGGGCCTGCCCAAGGACGTGCAGGACAAGCTGGCCGGCGCGGTGCGCAAGGTCGCCGCGAGCAAGGAGTACACCGACTTCATGGCCAGCCGCGGCTTCGGCGTGGTGTACGCCGGCCCCGAGGAGTTCGGCAAGTTCATGGCCAAGTCCAGCACGGAACTGGGCGCGACGATGAAGGCGGTCGGCATCGTCAAATGAGGGCGCCTGCGGCCCGCCGTGCCGCCGCCGCGGGACCGTCACGCCGCTGGATGCCGGGTCGAGCCCGGCATGACGGCTGGCGCTGGCCTGGGCACGGCTCGCGCTGGGCTGGGCACGGCAGGCGCTGGCCTGGACACGGCAGGCGCTGGCCTGGACACGGCAGGCGCTGGCCTGGGCAGGACGGCAGGCGACCGCCACGCACAAAGCTCGTCATGGCGGGCTCGACCCGCCATCCACGTCCAGGCGCGATGCACCGCGTCACCCTGCCGCCCCTGACCCTCCTGCCATGAAACTCAACGACGCCATCTTCGGCCTCCTCTTCATCGGGCTGGGCGGCGCCGTGCTGCTGGCCGTCCAGGGCTATCCCAAGATCCCGGGCCAGCCGGTGGGCCCTGCCCTCTTCCCGGGCCTGGTGGCCGCCGGCCTGTGCATCGCCGGCGTGCTGCTGGTGGTGCGCGGCTGGCAGCAGCGCGCCACGCAGGCGTGGCTGGTGTGGGACGACTGGGTGCGCTCGCCGCGGCACGTGGTGGCGTTCGCCACCGTGCTGGCCGGCATCGCGTTCTACATCCTCGCCTCCGGACGCCTCGGCTTCCTGCTCACCGCGCCCCTGGTGGTGCTGGCGGCGCTGCTCGCGTTCCGCGTGCGCCCCGGCCGCGCCGTGCTGGTCGCGGTGGCCGCCACGCTGCTGGTCCACGTGGCCTTCTACAAGCTGCTGCGCGTGCCGCTGCCCTGGGGCCTGCTGCAGGGAGTGGCGTGGTGATGTCGGCCGCCGTCCTCCAGGCCTTCGCGATGGTGTTCGAGCCGGCCACGCTGATGGCCATCGTCTTCGCCGCGTTCTTCGGGCTCTTCGTCGGCGCGGTGCCGGGCCTCACCGCCACCATGGCCACCGCCCTGCTGGTCCCGGTCACCTTCTTCATGCCGCCGATCCCCGCCATCGCCACCATGGTGACGGCCACCGCGATGGCCATCTTCTCCGGCGACATCCCCGGCTGCCTGCTGCGCATCCCCGGCACGCCGGCCTCGGCCGCCTACACCGACGAGGCCTACGCCATGACCCGCAAGGGCCAGGCCGAGATGGCGCTGGGCGCCGGCCTGGTGTTCTCCGCGGTCGGCGGCCTGTTCGGCACCGCGGTGCTCATCGTGGCGGCGCCCTCGCTGGCCGAGTTCGCGCTCAACTTCAGCTCCTTCGAGTACTTCTGGCTCGTGCTGCTGGGCCTGACCTGCGCGGTGTTCATCACCAGCGACCGTCCGCTCAAGGGCGTGGTCACGCTGCTGCTCGGCCTGCTGGTGGCCTGCGTCGGCCTGGGCAACCCGGCGGGGCACCCGCGCTTCACCTTCGGCAGCGCCGAGATGACCGGCGGCATCGGGATGATCGCGATGATGATCGGCATGTTCGCGATTTCCGAGATCCTGCGCTATGCCGCGGACACCAGCCCGCCGGCCGAACTGGTGGTGGAGAAGGTGGGCAACGTGCTGGCCGGCCAGTGGGCCCTGGCCAAGCGCTACCCGGTGCAGATCCTGCGCGGCAGCACGCTGGGCACGGCAGTGGGCGCCCTGCCCGGCGCCGGCGCCGACATCGCGGCGTGGATGTCCTACGCCATGAGCAAGAAGTTCAGCAAGGAACCGCACAAGTTCGGCACCGGTCACGTGGAAGGCATCGTCGAGTCGGGCTCGGCCAACAACAGCGCGCTGGCGGGAGCCTGGATCCCGGCGCTGGTCTTCGGCATCCCCGGCGACAGCATCACCGCCATCGTGATCGGGGTGCTGTACATGAAGAACATGAACCCGGGTCCGACGCTCTTCACCACCAATCCGCAGAACATCTACGCGGTGTTCCTGCTGTTCATCCTGGCCAACCTGATCATGGTGCCGCTCGGCCTGCTGTGCATCAAGGTGGCACGGCGCATCCTGCAGGTGCCGCGCAACGTGCTGATGCCGCTGATCCTGCTGTTCTGCATCGTCGGCACGTTCGCCATCAACAACTCGCTGTTCGAGGTGGGCGTGATGCTGGTGGCCGGCATCGTCGCCTGGCTGCTGGAGGCCAACCGTTTCCCCATCGCGCCGGCCATCCTGGGCGTGGTGCTGGGCGGCATGCTGGAGGAGAACTTCATCACCTCCATGATCAAGTCCGACGGCAACCTCGCGGGCTTTGTCGCCCGCCCGATCGCCGCGGGGCTGGCGGTGCTCACGCTCCTGGTGTGGTGCGCGCCGCTGCTGCTGCGCATGCTGCGGGCCCGGCGGGCCGTGCCGGCCTGAGCACCGGCCTGCCGCGCCCGCCGCGCCTACGAACCGTAGAACAGGTAGTCCGCGGTGTAGGGCACCTTCTCCTTGTCGCCGGCGGTGGCCGCCCGGCACTCGCGGGTCGGGGCGGAGCCGCCTTCGGTGTTCACACGCTGGATGCTGGTCACGCGGGCGAAGCGGCCCGGATGACCCACGGACCGGGCCGACAGCAGCAGCCAGGGAATGGCACCGGCCTTCGGCGCCTCGGCGCGGGATTCCACCGAGCCCACGATCTTGCTGCCATCCGCCGCCTCCCAGTGCGGGCCGCCGTAGTGGGTGCCGCTGGGCGCGCCGCCGCCGTCGAACAGCTGCGCTTCCGGCGCCACGAAGACCCAGCGGGCGCCGCCAGGCGCCGACGCATCGGCGCGGCATTCGTACACCTGCACACCGCGCGCCGCGATGCGCTCCAGCAGCGGCTGGCCCTCGCGCGGAGCAATCGCGTGGGGAATGGCCGGCGGCGACTGCGCCACGCGCGCTGCCGCCAGGGCACCGATCTGCCGGCCCATCGCCAGGCCCACATCGGTCGCGGTGCGGAAGTGGATGCCTTCCCACACGCGGGCGTCGGCGACCTCCTGCATGAACGCGTCCGCCGACGACCAGCGCCGGGTGGCGCCGTTGGCCGTCGGGCTGGTGGACACCAGCTCGGGCATGCGGCCGTTGCCGACCTCGGCTTTGAGCAGCGTGCCCAGGGAACCGGCCAGGATGCTGTGTGCGCTGGGGTACTCGGGGTGCGACGGGTTGTCGATCAGCGGCGTCCAGCCGTGCTCGACCTCGGTCGCCGGGTTGTCGTCGCGGTCCCCGTTGCGGATGGCCGTGACCGGGCGCCAGAAGTTGTAGTGGTACTTGGCCTCCAGCACCGCGATCAGCGCGTCGTCCATCGCCTGGCTCGCGGCGGCGAAGAGGCGCGCGTTCTGCGCCACGGTGCGCCCCGGCGCCAGTGCGACCGAGCGCAACACCGCGTGGTAGACCGGCGGGAGCGAATACTCCCAGAAGCGGGCCGCCTCCGTCTGCTCGGCCGTCCGGACGCGGCTGGCGCCTGCGCCCAGCGCCTTGACCTCGTTGTAGTCCTTCGCCCATTGCGCGCTGCCCAGGGCCGGCGGCGGGCCCGGACGGAACTGCGCTGCATGCGTCAGCAGCCACGGCTTGCGCTGGCCCCATTGCGGTGCCGCGGCACCCGCCGTCGGCACCCAGGCACCGGGCGCGGCATGGGGCCGGTAGCGCTCGGGCGCGGCGGCGCCGTCGTCGGCGCGCCAGGCCAGCACGCGCGCGGCCGCCTGTTCGCCGGCCGCCACGCCGGCCGCGACCGCCGGGCCCTCGCCCAGCCTGGCCATCGCGGTCCGGTAGGCCGCCGCCAGCGCGGCTTCCTGCTGCGGCAGCAGCTTGGCCAGGCTGGCGCGGCTGGCCGCCGCCACCGCCGCGTCGATGGCCGCGGCGGTTCCGGGGCCCGGCAACTGCTGCGCGGCGCCCACGGCCTCGTGCACGGCCGTGTGCACGATGGCCATGACGCGGTTGGCCGGCGGCGTGCCCATGCGGGCGGCGACGACCAAGTCGCCGGCCACGGTGTTCCAGTCGGTCACCGCATCGGCGAACGCGGGGGGTGCCATGCCGATCAGGCAGGCGACCGCGATGCGCGTGACCGGGAATGGGTGGTGTTGGTGTCGTTTCATGGGAGTGCTCCTGGGTGCCCGCCGGTCAGCGGCGGGTGATGACAATCTCGAGGTAGTCGCTGGCCACCACGGTGGGGCCCGCGCCGCCGACGTCGAACTTGCGCATGAGCGCCAGCAGGTCCTCGGCCAGGGCCACCTGGCCGTCGGGGTCGAGCGCGCCGAAGGCCTTGAGGATCGGGCCGTAGTAGCTGCGGAAGACTTCCAGCATGTGCTCGGGCGAGCGGTAGCGGAACATGAACTGGCGCGTCTCGGTCGTGAGCTGCGTGGCGCCGCTGTCGAACAGCTCGACCAGGCGCGCACGCGTGCCCCACAGGGCGGGCGAGGTCACGCCGGCCGGCGGCGGCACGTGGCGTCCGACGGCCTTGAACACCTGGCCGATGAAGCCCTCGGGCGTCCAGTTGGCCATGGCGATGCGGCCGCCCGGGCGGCACACGCGCAGCAGCTCGGCCGCAACGCGCGGCGGGTTGGGCGCGAACATGCAGCCGAAGGTGGACAGCACGGCGTCGAAGCTGGCGTCGTCGAACGGCAGGGCTTCGGCGTCGGCCTCGCGGAAGTCGATGCCGTGCAGGCGCTCGGCGGCGGCGCGTTCGCGGCCACGCTCGAGCAGCGCGGGCACGTAGTCGGTCGAGGTCACGCCGCACCAGCGGCGCGCGGCAGCCAGCGTGGCGTTGCCGTTGCCGGCGGCCACGTCCAGCACGCGCTCGCCGGCGCGCAGGTCGGCGGCCTCGCACAGCGTCTCGCCGACGATTTGCAGCGTGGTGCCGACCACGGCATAGTCGCCGGAGGCCCAGGTGGCCTTCTGGCGGGTCTTGATCGCGCCGAAGTCGGGTGCGGCGGCGGCCTGGGGTGGATGGGCGGTGGCGGTGGATGCAGACATGGGTGTGACTCCGATGGACGTGGACTGGCAGGCGGATGGCCCCGGGCGGGGCGGCGGCGGCGCGCAGCTGGAAGGCCGCGTGTCCGTCGCCATGCACTGTCCGTGCGCCCCGTGGAAGCGGGCGTGGTGAGCACCGTGGGAATTGGCGTGGAATCTCCCGGCACCGCTGCCACCGTCTCCGGCCCCCCGCCGGGACTGGACCTGCGCCTGCTCGGCCCGCTGGAGGTGCGCCGCGCCGGCGAGCCGCTGCCGCTGCCGCCCTCGCGCAAGGTGCGCGCCCTGCTCGCCTACCTGGCCATGTCGGGCCGCGCCACCACCCGCAGCCACCTGTGCGAACTGCTCTGGGACGCGCCCAGCGACCCGCGCGGCGAGCTGCGCTGGTGCCTCAGCAAGCTGCGCCTCGTGCTGGACACCCCGGGGCGCCGCCGGGTGGTGGCCGACGGCGACGCGGTGTCGCTCGACCTCTCCGACTGCAGCGTGGACGCGCTGGACGCCTTGCGCGGTGTGCAGCAGGGGGTGACGGCGCAGCCGGCCGAGCGCCTGCAGCAGCTGGCCGGCCTGTTCGCCGCCGGGGACTTCCTCGAGGGCCTGGAGCTGCCCCGCAGCCCCGGCTTCACCGGGTGGCTGGTGGCCGAGCGCCGCCACCTGCGCGCCGTCCACACGACCCTGCTGGACCACTGGGTGCAGGCGCTTCCCCTGGGCAGCGCCGCCGCGCTCGGCGCCCTGGAGCGCTGGCTCGCGATCGCGCCTTTCGACCGCGGCGCGCACGAACGACTGCTGGAGGCGCTCGCGGCGACCGGCCAGCTGCGCGAGGGCGAAGAGCACCTGGCGGCCACCGCGCGGCAGTACGAGGCCGAGGGCCAGGACTGGGCCCCGATCGGCCATGCCTGGCGCGCCGCCAAGGCACGCCACGCGGGCCCCGGCACGGCAGCGGGCGGCGCGCTGCGCGTGCTGGAGCCCGAGGAGCTTCCGGTGCCGCCGGACGCGACCTGGCGCGCCTCGATCGCGGTCATGCCGTTCATCGACCACACGCCGGGCGTGCCGCTGCGCGGCGGGCTGGGCGACGGCATGGCGCACGACCTCATCACCCGGCTGGCGCGCCTGCGCAGCATGTTCGTCATCGCCGAAGGCACCATGTTCGCCCTGGCCGAGCGGCAGGTCGGCTCCGAGGACGCCGGACGGCGGCTCGCGGTCGACTACCTGGTCAGCGGCACCCTGCGGCGCGGCGCCGGCGGCCAGCTGGTGGTGACGGTGCAGCTGGCGGCCACCCGCACCGCCCAGGTGGCCTGGGCCGAGGAGTTCGCGGTGCGGCTGGACGACACCCTGGACGTGCTGGCCGAGATCGGCAACCGCATCGTCACCGCGGTGGCCAACCACGTGGAGATCGCCGAGCGCAACCGGGCGGTGCTGAAGAACCCGCAGTCCCTCACCGCCTGGGAGGCGCACCACCGCGGCCTGTGGCACATGTTCCGCTTCGAGCGCGAGGACAACGAGCAGGCGCGGCACTTCTTCCAGACCGCCATCCGCCTCGACCCCACCTTCGCGCGCCCGCGGGCCGGCCTGTCCTTCACCCACTTCCAGGACGCCTTCCTGGGCTGGCGCGAACCCGACGCGGCGATCGCTTCGGCCTATGCCGCGGCGGCCAACGGCGTGATGGCCGACGAGAGCGACCCGGCGTCCCACTGGGCCCTGGGCCGCGCCATGTGGCTGATGAACCGCAACGGCGAGGCGCTGCACGAGCTGCAGGCCAGCGTGGACCTCAGTCCCAACTTCGCCATGGGGCACTACACCCTGGGATTCGTGCATGCGCAGTCGGGCGACCCGCAAGTGGCGATCACCGAAGCCGACCACGCGCGCGCACTCAGCCCGCTCGATCCGCTGCTGTTCGGCATGCTGGCCTCGCGCGCGCTGGCCCTGCTGCGCGTCGGCCGCCACCAGGAGGCCGCCGACTGGGCGGTGCGCTCCGCGGCGCGCCCCAACGCGCACGTGCACATCCGCGCCATCGCGATGTTCAGCCTGGCGCTCGCCGGCCGCATCCGCGACGCGCGCGACATGGCCGCCGCGATCCGCAGCACCCAGGCCGGCTACGGCGTGACGGACTTCCTGCAGGCCTTCCGGCTGGGCGAGGACGCCGAGGCGCTGGTGCGGCGGGCCGCCACCGCGATCGACGTCTGAGCGGGGTGCCGGCCGGTCGGGCCGCCCAGGAGCCGCGCTCCCAGATCGCTTGCGGAACGTGGACCGCGGGTCGAGCCCGCAATGACGGGACGGGAGCAGAACGACGGTCAGGCCGGGCCCGACCCGGCATCCACGATCCCTGCGCGGCTCAGCCTCCCGGCATCGCCACGCCCAATTTCTCCGCCCAAGGCCGCAAGGCCGGAAGGATGCCGGGGTGCAGTTCCACGCCCGTCTCCGACTGCGTGCGGGCCAGTGCGAATCCGCGCTCGCCCGGCAGCCGCACCGGGCGGCCGGGGACCACCGGGCGCGAGGCGCGGCACTGGCGCGCCACCTCGCCCACCTGCCGCTCGAAGGCCGCGCGCCCGGCGAAGGCCTCGGGATCGACCACCTGCAGGAACACGGTGGCGCCCCAGCCTTCCCGGGGGTCGGCGCGGCCGTGTCCGGCCAGCCCGCCGGTGAGCGCCTCCACGAGCAGCGACAGCCCGTAGCCCTTGTGGCCGGAGTCCAGGCCGCCCAGCGGGAGGATCGTCCCCTTCGGTTCCCGGAACAGCACCGCCGGGTCGTCGCTGGGCCGGCCCTCGCCGTCGATCAGCCAGGCCGCGGGCAGGCGTCCGCCCTCTTGGTGCAGCCGGTTGGTCAGGCCGTTGGTGGTGGTGGAGGTCGAGATGTCGACCGAGACCGCGGCGCCGCCGGCCGGAAAGCCGGCCGACACCGGGTTGGGCGTGAACACCGGGTCCAGCCCGCCGAACGGCGCCACGCTGGCGGCGTTGGGGTCGGAGCAGGCCAGCAGCAGCACCAGCCCTTGGTCCGCCGCACGGCGGTGGTAGCTGGCCAGGCTGGCGATGTGGTGACTGCGGCGGATGACCACGGTGCCGGTGCCCAGCCGCCGGGCGCGCTCCGCGGCCGCTTCCAGTGCGCGCAGCACCAGCCACGGCCCGGGAAGGCGGCGGCCGTCCCAGGTGAGCGCCGCAGGCCGGTCGGAGACCACCTCCGGTTCGCCGTCGCGGCGCATGGACCCGGACTCGAGTTCGCGCAGGTAGGCGGGCAGTTGCGCCAGGCCGTGGGTGGTGTGGCCCATCAGGTCGCCCTCGATCAGCACCTGCGCCACGGCTCCCGCCTTGTCGGCGTCCAGGCCGGCAGCTTGCAAGAGGCGCAGCGCGAAGGCTTGCAGGGCTTCAAGGGGGTGGCGTGCGGTCATGTCGGTCGGCTCCGGTGGATTGGCCGCAGTCTACGCACCGGTCGCGCTCAGCCGCCGGCCCGCGTGCGCAGCAGCGGCCGCATCATCCACAAGCCGAGCGCCGGACCCACGGCCAGCCAGGGGAGCACGGCGCCCAGCGGCCAGCGCTGCACGGCGCCGACGAAAAGCTCGATGCTCACCACCGAGATGGCGAAGCCGATGCAGTTGGTGAACGTCAGCACACTGCCGACGGCTGCAGCGGGAGCGTTGCGTGCCGTGAGGGTGGAAAACTGCGGCGAATCGCCGGCGACGGTGGTGCCCCACAGCAGCAGCCACGCCACGAACAGCGGCAGCGGCGCCGCCAGCAGCAACGGCGCGGCCACGCAGCACAGGGCGCTGGTGGCCAGCTGTCCCTGCGCCACCCAGGCGCTGCCCGCCCGGCGGGCCAGCAGGCCCCCGGCGACGCAGCCGGCGCACCCTGCGGCGATGGCGGCGAATGCGAGCGCGCTCACGGTGCCGGAGGCGGCGAAACGTGTCGCCACGATGGCCGGCACCAGGACGATGAAGGCGTACAACTCCCACATGTGGCCGAAGTAGCCGAACACCGATGCGCGCAGTTGCCGGTCGCTCCAAACCAGGCCAAGGGCGCGCAGCGCGATGGGCTGCCCGGGCGGTACCGGTCGCTCCGGCACCAGGGCCCAGGTCGCCACGCCACCCAGTGCGGCGAGCACCGACACCCCGAGCACCACCGCCTGCCACGGCACCTGCCCACCGGCACCGGCGGACGCCAGGGCGCGCAGGCCGTGCGGCAGCGCGGTGCCCAGCACCAGCGCACCGACCAGGATGCCCAGCGCCGCGCCCAGCCGCTCGCGGAACCAGGCCGCCGCGATCTTCATGCCCACCGGGTAGATCCCGGCCAGCAGGAAGCCCACGGCGAAGCGGATGGCCGCCAGGAGCGCCAGGCTGCCGTCCGCGACGAGGGTGAGCGCGTTCACCGCGGCGCCGGCCAGCGAACAGGCCAGGAACACGCGGGTGGGCGGCAGCCGGTCGGCCAGCATCGCCAGCGCGAACACCAGCGTGCCGGCCACGAAGCCGAGCTGCACCGCGGACGACAACGTCCCCACGGCCGCGGCCGGCAGGCCCCAGGCCTGCTGCAGATCGGGCATGACGGCGTTGACGGCGAACCAGAGCGAGGTGCCGGCGAACTGCGATGCCACGATCACCGGCAGGATGCGGCGCGGCGTGGTGGCGGGCGGATGGCGGGTGGCGGACACGGGCGGGCTGAAAGATGCGGGGATTCTGGCCGTGGACGGCTGCGGTGTCATGCCGCCACCGGCCGGAAACAGATGGCAAGGCGCGCCGACACGACCGGCCGCCCGGCTGCGGATCTGAACCAAAAACGGCCCCAGCCCGCTCCACATGCGGGCGAGCCGCTATCAATTCAGGAGCAGATCACGGCTGCAGCGTCGCCACGACCTTCAGCGTGCCGTCCGCCTGGGGCCGCACCACCACGCCTTCGGCCGATGCCGCACCGGCGCCGGTGAGCGCGCTGATGTTCACCTGGTGCGTGACCACGACCAGCACGCCGGGTCCCGTCCACCGCGTGAGCAGCGCGCGGGCCTGCGCGGTCTGCCGCTCGCGCGCCGCGCCGTCCTGCCCGAAGAAGGAATTGAACGCGGGCTCGTCCTTGGGCCGGTCGCCGAAGGCCAGTCGCGCGGTGTCGCGGGTGCGGCACCACTGCGAGGTGAGCACCGCGCCCACCGGCACCTGCCGGCTGCGGAACTGCTCGCCCAGCCGCCGGGCTTCGGCGCGGCCGGTGTCGTCCAGGTTGCGCTGCGTGCTGCAGTCGTTCAGGCGCAGCCCCGCGGGGTCGCCCACGCCCGGCGCGGTGGCATGCCGGAACAGCACGATGGCGCCCGGCCGCGCCAGCTCGGTCCAGGGGTCGGCCGACGCGCCGGAGGCGGCGGCGCCCGTGGCGGCGGCCAGGCCACACGCCAGCACCAGCACGGCGCGGCGGAGGGGATGAAACGGGCGGGGGGCGGATGCGTCCATGCCGCACGGTACCAACAAGCCAGTATCCGAGTAGGCTCCTGGGCGTGAGCCGCACCGCAGCCCCTTCCCACCCGCGCGGGCGGCGGGCCGCGCTCGTGTTCGTCGTGCTCTGGTTCGGGCTGGGCGGACTGGCGCACTTCGCGTTCACCGAGGCGGAGATGCGCATCGTCCCGCCTTGGGTGCCGTGGCCGCGCGCCGTGGTGCTGCTGACCGGCGTGCTGGAACTCGCCGGGGCCGCGGGGTTGCTGTGGCCACGCACGCGCCGGACGGCGGCCTGGTGCCTCTTCGTGCTCACGGTGGCGTTGACACCGGCCAACGTCTACATGCTGCAACAGGCCCATCGGTTCCCGGCCGTGCCCGAGTGGGCACTGGTCTTGCGTCTGCCGCTGCAGGCCGCCCTGCTCGTGCTCATCGCCTGGATCGCCATCCGCGCCCGGGGCGGGCGCAACTGAGCGGCGCGAAGACTGTTTCGTTTCGCGGCCTTGCACCGGTCGCCGCCAGGACCCAAGTGCAGGGGCCGCCCGGGGCTCGCCCGGCACCGACACAAGGAACAACTTGCAACCCGACCTCCAACGCATCCTGCAGGAAGCGACCCGGCTGACACGCCAGGGTGATCTCCAGGCCGCCACCGCCCGGATCCAGGCCGCCCTGCGGGGCGAGTCCGACGGCCGGTTCGATGCCCCGCCCCGACCGGGTGACGGCGTGGTGATCGACGTCGAGGCGCGCGAGGTGCCCGGCGACAGCGCCGCAGCCTTGCCCGGCCGCGATGGCGCACCGGCCGGTGCGTCCGCCGCTGCGCGTCCCCCGCCGGCTTCGGCTCCCGCGTCGGCGCGGGACACGGCGGAAGCCTTCATTGCCGGCCGCTTCGGTGGCGCCGGCGCCGCGGGCCGCGACTACAAGCTGTACCTGCCGCCCGATGCCGGTGCCCGGCCCCGCCCCCTGCTGGTGCTGCTGCACGGGTGCACCCAGGACGCCGACGACTTCGCCCGCGGCACCCGCATGAACGACCTGGCCCGCGCGCACGGCTGTTGCGTGCTGTACCCGGTGCAGTCGCAGCGCGCCAATCCGCAGAAGTGCTGGAACTGGTTCAAGCACACGCACCAGCAACGCGACCGCGGCGAGCCGGCGCTGCTGGCCGGCATGGTGCGCGAGGTGATGGCACGGCACGCGATCGATCCGGCACGGGTGTACGTGGCCGGACTCTCCGCCGGCGGTGCCATGGCCGACATCCTGGGGCGCACGCACCCGGACCTGTTCGCCGCGGTGGGGGTGCACTCGGGCCTGCCCACCGGCGCCGCGCGCGACCTGCCCTCCGCGCTGGAGGCCATGAAGCAGGGCGCGCCACGCGCGCGGCCGGCACCGGCCACGGCTGTGCTGCCCACCATCGTGTTCCACGGCTCCGCCGACGGCACGGTGCATCCGTCCAACGGCGAGCAGGTGTTCAGCGCCGCGGGCGCACCGGCCGCGGCCGCGCCCGAAACCGAGACGCGCGACGGAGCCGGCCGGCGGGCCACCCGCCGCGTGCAGCGCGGGGCCGACGGCCGCGTCCTGGCCGAGCACTGGCTGGTGCACGGTGCCCCGCACGCCTGGAGCGGCGGCAGCCGGGCCGGCAGCTACACCGACCCCCAGGGGCCGGACGCCAGCGCCGAGATGCTGCGATTCTTCCTCGAGCACCCCAAGCCGGGCGCCGCCTAGCGCGGTCAGCGCGCGACGGTGGTGTCGGGGGGGCCGGCGGCGCGCGATTCGCTCAGCGACTCCTGCAGCTGCTGGCGCCGCTCGGCATACCAGCCCAACAGGCAGTCGCGGTCGCGGCATTCGGCCTCGCGCCGCCGCCACTCGGCGTCGTTCTGCCGCTTGAAGGCCGCGGCATCGGGCGCTGCGGCCTTGGCGCGGGCGTGCAGGCGGCCGAGCTCGCGGTCCAGCCGGGCGAGTTCCGCATCGGCGCAGATCAGCCGCTCGGGCGTGGAGCGCGCCTTGGCGCAATCGAAGCTCGGGCGCGGTGGCGCCAGGCCCGCGGCATCGCCGGTGGCCTGCCGCACGCCGCCGCTGGCCTCGGGTGCGGCGGCGGCGGGTTCGGGCGCCGGCGCGACCGGTGTTCGGGGTGCGCTGGCGCGGGCCGTGACGGCCGCGGCGTCCGGGGGTGCGGCGGATGACGTGCTGCCGGCCCGCGGCGCCGGCGCCTCGCGCGTGCCGCTGCCGGTGCCTCCGCGTTCGCGCGTGCTGCGCCGCTCGCGCGACGCGGCGGCACTCGCGGGCGCTGCGGCGGGAGCCGCCGCGGCACCGGCCGTCGCGGTGCCGGTCAGCTGCGCCAGCGTGCTGCGCACCGACGCCAGGCCGTCTGCCGCGAAGCGCGCCTTCTCGTGCGAGCCGCCGAGCTGCGCGGCGTAGACCTGCGCACTGTCGTTGTAATAGGCCTCGGCCGCGCGCAGCAACTCGGCCCGCGCCGCAGCCGGCGCGGCCGTCTCGGCACCGGCGATGGCGGCGTAGTGCCAGCCGAGCTGATAGCGCGTGTCGGCCGCGTCGATGGAGGTCTTGCCTTTCGCGGCGTCCGCGATGCGGCAGGCCGTGAGCAGCGACACCTCGGCATCGTGCCGCAGGCCCGATGCGGCCGCTTCCTTGCCCGCCGTCAACAACGACGCGATCTCCGAGGCGGGCCGGTTGCTCACCGATGCGGGCGGCAGCACCTGGCCGTCCTTGGCGCCGGCGGGCGCCAGCAGCGGGCGCAGCGGGCACACGGTGCGCACGGCCGGCGCAGCGGCGGCGCCGGCAGTGCTGCGACCCGCGGGCGCGGCGGCGACGGCTTGCGAGGGCGTGCTGCGCGCCGCCTGCGCCGCGGGTGCGGGCCGGTCTGCTGCGGGTGTGCCGGGCCGTGGCGCCGCCGTGGCGCGCGGCGCGGCGGCCGTGGTCTCGTTGCTGCGGTTCCAGTCCAGCTTCCAGTCGAGACTCGCGGCCAGTGCGTACAGCAGCGGCACGTGGACCACCACCGCCAGCAGCACCCCACGGGTGAGGTCCTGGCGTTCCATGGTTCTGCTGACGATAGCGTGCGCACCGTCCGCCCGCAGCACAGGCTGACACTTTGGCGCGGAAGTGACGCCTTGATCCCGCCGCGCGCAGTGCTGGCTCAGCGGCGCGGTCCGGCCGGGCCGCAGGCGCAGGGCTAGCGGCGCGAGGCCCGCCGCTGCTGGCGGTCGACCCACCACTGCGCGAGGCGCTCGGTGGCCGCGTCCAGGCGACCCCGCCAGCCGGGCGCCGGCGCCGCCGCGGCATGCAGGTCGAGGTCCTGCCCGCCGGCCCGGTACATCTGCACGAAGAGGTCGAGCACCTTCTCGCGCACCATGCCGCGCAGCGGCACGTGGCTCATCATTCCGTAGGTGGCCGCACTGCCCTGTCGGGCCAGCGCCGGGTTGGCCTTCACCGTGGCCACCGCCACGCGCAGGTCGCGCAGGTACTCGTCGACCACTGGCAGGTGGCCCGCCGTGACCATCGCATGCAGGCCGTCGGGGTTTTGCAGGCGGTTGATCTTCCAGCCCCGCGCGTCCATCTGGTCGCCCACGGCGAAGATGTTCACCGCCCGATCGCGAGAACCGTAGCCCAGCAGCGGACCGCTCGGGTCGCCCATCACGTACAGCTCGGGCATCGACTCGACGCCCCAGCGCATGCGGTCGAAGGCCTCCAGGGTGCGCGCCGCGAGCTCCCGGTAGCCCGACTGGCCGAAGGCCTGCAGCGTGGCCCAGGCCGCGGCATACGCGCCGCCCGGCCGTGTGCCCAGCAGCGCGGGCGAGGCGAACACGCCGCCCGGCCAGTCCTGGTAGACGAACATCTGGTGGCGCAGGAGGTCCAGGCTGCGGTAGGTGATGGTGGACGCGCCCTTGGCCGCATAGCCGTACTTGTGCAGGTCGGCCGAGATCGAGGTCACACCCGGCACCCGGTAGTCCCACGCCGGGAGGGTGCGCCCGTTCTGCGCCATGAAGGGCAGGATGAAGCCGCCGACGCACGCGTCGACGTGCAGCGGAATGCCGCGCGCCTGCGCCAGCGCCCCCATCGCCTCCACCGGGTCGATCGTGCCGTGCGGGTACTCGGGTGCGGACGCCAGCAGCATGACGGTGCGGCGGTTCAGCAGGCGCGGCAGCTTGTGCAGGTCGGGTCGCAGCCGTGCGTCGAGCGGCAGCCGCCGCACCCGCACGCCGAAGTACTCGGCCGCCTTGAACCACGCCACGTGCGCGGTGACGGGCAGCACCATCTCCGGCCGCTTCACGCCGCGCCTGGCGCGGGCCAGGTCCCGGTAGGTCTTCACCGCCAGCAGGCAGCTCTCGGTGCCGCCGGAGGTCACCACGCCGCAGGTGTCGGGCGGGCCGTTCAGCAGCCCCGCCACGGTGGCGATGATGTCCGTCTCCAGGCGCTTGAGGCTCTTGAACGCGGTGGGGTTCAGCCCGTTGGCCGACGAGAACGACTGGTACGCTTGGCCGACGAAGGCGTCGTGCTCCTCGTCCAGCCAGTACACCAGGCTCCAGAGCCGGCCGGCCTTGTAGTCGGGATCGTCGCCGGCATAGGCGCGCAGCTCGGCCAGCACCTCGTCGCGCGGCCGCCCCTGTTGCGGCAGCGTGGCTCGGACGGAAGGTTGCGGCGCGCTCATGGCGTGGTCCCGGCGGCTCGGGCCTTGCGCCAGCGCGCGAAGGCCCAGGCCGCCAGCAGCAGCACCGCCACGGCGGCCACCAGCACGCCCTGGAAGCGCCCGAGCAGGGCCACGATCTCCTGCCAGCGCCCGCCCACGTAGCGAACGCCGTACACCAGCAGCGGCAGCTCCACCAGGGCCGCCAGCCCGTCGTAGACGAACAGGTGGCGGTACGGCATGCGCAGCGAACCGGCGGCGAAGAACAGGGCGGTGCGGATGCCGGGCATGAAGCGCACGACGAAGATGTAGGCCGGCCCGTAGCGGCGCATGGTGCCCTGCAGCCCTTCCAGGCGGCCAGGCGAGACGATGCGCGCCGCCCACCGGTGGCGCAGCGCCCGCGCGCCGAAGCGGTGGCCCCAGTGGAAGACCAGCGCGTCGCCCAGCACCAGCCCGAACCACGACACCACCATCAGCGGCACCGGCTCCATCACGCCCTGGAGCGTGAGTGCGGCGGCGGCGACGAGCACGATGTCCTCGTTCATGGGTGCGCCGATGCCGCAGCTGAACAGCAGCGCGAACAGGAGGGCATAGGCGGGCAGCCCCTGCAGCGATTGCAGGAACGCCATGGCGGCGTCGAACATGCGGCCATTCTGACTCAGCCGCTGCACGGCAGCACCGACCAGGGCAAGCCGCGGGCCCACGGCCGAGCGGGTTACGCGGCCGTTACCGCAGTTGCACAACACCACTTGATCGCCGCGGCGGATGGCACGAAGCTGATCCATATCGAGATGCCGAGGGAGGGCAGCGCGCATGAAGAAGAAACGGGATGTGCGGGAGACGCCTTCCGTGTCGACCAAGGGGAGCGGCCTGGTCCGCAAGCTGCTCGACAGCCTGGGGCGCAAGGGAAGCCTGCCGCCGCCGGGGCAGCGCAGCGGCAGCGGGTCGTCGAGCCTGGCGCCGTACCTCGAGGAAGTGCGCGGCACGCGCCCCGGTCCACTGGAGTGAGGCGCCACGAGCGCGGGCGGCACGCCTGCGGCGGCTATGCATGGGGCACCTCGCGCGGGGGGCCGATTTCTTTGCACTTGGTTGCCCCCGTGGAGGCCGGCCTTTGCCAGCATTGCCGGCTGGTCTTGAGACCTTCCCAGCCACTCCACAGGACAACCCCATGCGAACCAACAACACCACACTCGCCGCCCTGGCCGCCGTCGGCGGCCTGCTGCTGACGCGGCAGCTGCGCAAGCGCCGCCAGCAGACCGCCACCTACTACGTGGACAACGCGCTCAACCGCGACGTGCAGGTGCGCATGCCCATGACCACCGTGCTCGCCGGCCTGGCCGGCCTGGTGGGCGGCGGGCTCGCGCTCTCCAGCTACATGCGCTCCAGCGCGGGCGAGAACGGCATGTCCAGCGTCGAGGAATCGATCGAGCTCGACGTGCCGGTGAGCACCGCCTACAACCAGTGGACCCAGTTCGAGGACTTCCCGAAGTTCATGGCCACGGTGCAGCAGGTGAACCAGGTGGACGACACCCACCTGCACTGGCGCGCCATCGTGGCCGGCAAGGTCAAGGAGTGGGACGCCGAGATCACCGAGCAGACGCCGGACAAGCGCATCGCGTGGCGCAGCACCAGCGGCCCGCAGAACGCCGGCGTGGTGACCTTCCACAAGGTCGGCGAGAACCGCACCCGCGTGATGCTGCAGATGGACTACACGCCCGAGACCGTGGGCGAGAAGGTGGCTGACGCGGTGGGCGGCGTGAAGCTCACGGCCAAGGGCAACCTGAAGAAGTTCAAGCAGCTGGTCGAGTCCCGCGGGGTGGAAACCGGCGCCTGGCGCGGGACGGTGCCACAGCACTGAGCGGCGCGCGCCACGCCGGTGGGCTTGGCGCGGCGGCGGGCGCGTGGGACGGATTGCGGGTCGAGCCCGCAATGACGGGCTGTGCGGTCACCCGGTGCACGCTTCCCCTCCAAACGTCATGCCGGGCTCGACCCGGCATCCACCTGCCTGCACGCGCACCGGGACGCATTGCGGGTCGAGCCCGCAATGACGGGCTGTGGTGGTCACCCGGTGCACGCTCCCCCTCACACGTCATGCCGGGCTCGACCCGGCATCCACCTGCCTGCACGCGCACCGGGACGGATTGCGGGTCGAGCCCGCAATGACGGGCTGTGGTGGTCACCGCGCATGCTTCCTGCGGGCTGACCCCACATCCTCTCCCCCACCCCAAACCGTCATGCCGGGCTCGACCCGGCATCCACGGCGCCTAACGCGCCCGCCGCCGCCTGCGCAGCGCGCCCTGCGCCAGCAGCCAGGCGCCCCCGGCCAAGGCGCCGGCGAGCAGGCCGGGCACCGCCTGCAGCGGCTCCAGCGCGCGGTTGTACAGGCTGGGCATGATCCGCTGCCCCGGGTGGTGGCCGAGCACGCGCCCATGGCTGTCGTGCGACGGCGCGAACAGGTTGCCGGTGCTGCCGTCGGAGCGTTCGTCGCGCCACTGCCGGTCGGCCAGCACCGGCGCGCCCACTTCCATCATCCCGGGCGACACCGACGCCGCCACGCTGTTCAGCCCGGCCGCCCCGCCGATGCTGATCTCCCGCTGCGGCCGCTCGGCCACCATCAGCACGGCCCGGGCCGCGTCCCGCGGGTCGTACAGCGGCGACACCAGGCGCGGCTTGCGCCCCGCCGGATGCGCCACGTGCTCGATCAGCGGCGTGGCGATGCACGCCGGCTTGACCAGCACCACGGCGACCGGGGCGCCTTCGGCCATCAGCTCCTGGCGCAGGCCGTCGGTGAAGCCCTTCACGGCGTGCTTGCTGGCGCTGTACACCGATTGCATCGGCACCGCGTGGTCGGCCGTGATGCTCGCGATGTTGACGAGCGTGCCGCCGCGCCGGCGCATGTGCGCCACGGCGGCCAGCGAGCCGTGCACCGTGCCCCAGAAGTTGGTGTCGACCACGCGCCGCGCGCAGGCCTCGTCGAAGTCGTCCAGCAACGAGCCGACCAGACCCACCCCCGCGTTGTTGATCCAGGTGTCGAAGCTGCCGAAGCGCTGCAGGGCCTGGCGGGCCACCTCCTCCACCTCGCCGCGCTGCGCCACGTCGGCAGCCACCGGCAGCACGTCGGCGCGGTGTTCCAGCGCGAGCTGCCGGGCGATGCGCTCCAGCGCGGGCGCGTCGCGGCCAACGATGACGAGCCGCGCCCCGGCGGCGGCCGCCTGTTCGGCGGTGGCCAGGCCGATGCCGCTGGACGCGCCGGTGATGACGATGGTTTGCTGTGGAAGGGGTTTGGCCATGCCTGTGCTTTCCGCGAGGAGGGGGGTGGAACGGTCGCGGCCGGAGCGCGCCGCCGTGCAGCGTCGCCAGCGCCGCTTCGGCGCGGGGTAGGAAAGCCGCGCCCCTGCGCGTCAGGCACGTCCCGCCGTCCTGCGCCGCCCGCCGCCCGACCCGCGCGCTGGGTCTTGCCGGCGCGCGCATGATGCCGCCACATCCGCGCACCCCGCCATGACTGCACCCACCCGCCGCACCCCTGCATCGCTGCTGCCCCTGATCGGCTGGCTTGCGCTCACCGCAGCCGCCGCGGCGATCGGCGCCGCCGCGTCCGTCGATGCGGGGCCGTTCTACCTGGGGCTCGACCGCCCCGGCTGGGCACCGCCCGCCGGCGTGTTCGGCCCGGTCTGGTCGGCCCTGTACCTGACGATGGCGATCGCGGCCTGGCTGGTGTGGCGCACGCCCCCCTCCCCGGCGCGGCGCGCGGCGGTGGTGCTCTTCGTGGCGCAGCTCGCGGCCAATGCGCTGTGGTCCTGGCTGTTCTTCGGCTGGCGGCTCGGCGCGCTGGCCTTCGCCGAGGTGCTGGTGCTGCTGGCGCTCGTCGCGGCCACCGCGGCCGCGTTCTGGCGCGTGCGCCCCCTGGCCGGGGCGCTGCTGGTGCCCTACCTCGCGTGGGTGGCGTTCGCCAGCGTGCTCACCTGGGCGGTGTGGACGCGCAACCCCGCCGCCCTGGGCTGGACGCCCGAGGCGGCAGGCTGCGCCAGCGGCGTTGCGATCAGCCGCGCAGGAGCACCGCGCCGGCAGGCACGCGGTTCTGCAGGTCGGCGCACGAGCCCGGCAGCTCCTGCTGGCCGGCAGGAACGCCCGGGCGCCAGATGCGGCAGGCACCGGGACCGGGGTAGTGGCCGGGCGGCACCTCGATCGTGATCGGTGCGCCGGGGGCGCCCATCACCACGGGCGCGGGCGCCGTCTGCACCACGGGCGCCGGCGTGGTCACCACGACCGGTCGCGGGTTCACCGCGCAGGCCGTGAGCGTGGCCGCGACGGGCAGAAGGAGGAGGGACAGGCGTGACAGGTTCATGTTCGATGCTCCCAGGCAAGTTGTGCATCGATGATGGAAGTGCTCGAGCTTGCCGTGTGGCTCGGCAGGCTGCAGTTGCATCCGGCCGCTACAGGCAGATGCGCGCATCCTTGGGCAGCGCAGCCCATCGGGTCACCGCCGCCTTACGGCTGTTGCAACTTGGCGGCTTGCGTCTTCGTCGCGGCCTTCACGTTCCGCCCGGCGGCTCCGGCGGCTCCCGGAACAGGTCCGCGAGCGAAGTGCCGGCCGGCTTCGCGCCGCCTGCCATCGGCCGGCCCTTGGGGTACTCCTCGGCGATGCGGTCCTCCCAGTACGTGGCCGGGTTGGGCGCGGCGCACAGGCGCCGGAACACCTCCTGCGGCACGTGCAGGTAGGCGGTGACCGCATCGCGCTCCCAGTGCAGGTCGAGTTGCCGGGTGGCCGGGTCGTAGACGGCGCGGCGGATGCGGCCGCTGGTGAAGGTCCTGGTCTCCATCGTGGGCCTTCAGAACTTCGTGTAGCCGCCGTCGATCATGAACTGCTCGCCGGTGGCGTAGGCGGAGGCATCGCTCGCCAGGTACACCGTGATGCCGCCGAAGTCGTCGATCGCGCCCCAGCGCCGGGCCGGGATGCGCGGCAGCACGGCCTCGGCGAACTTGGGGTTCTGCACCGACCGTTCGGTCATGTCGGTGACGATCCAGCCAGGCAGGATGGAGTTGACGCGGATGCGGTGGCGCGCGAGCTCCACGGCCAGCGCGCGCACATAGGACGTCACCGCGCCCTTGGAGGCGCCGTAGTGGCTGTTGCGCGCGGCACCCTCCACCGCCGCCGTGCTGGCGGTGGCCACCAGCGAGCCGCCCTGCCCGTGCGCGGCCATGTGGCGCGCCGCGGCGCGGAAGGTGAGGAACACGCCTTCCACGTTGACCCGCTGGACGCGCCGGAACTCCTCCAGGGTCATCTCGGTGAGCAGCGTGCCCTTGCTGGACACGCCGGCATTGGCGAAGCACGCGTCCACGCGCCCGCCCAGGGCCTGCACCGATGCGGCGAACGCGGCGTCCACCTGCGCCTCGTCGCCCACGTCGCAGGTGAAGGCATGCACCCGCGCGGCGTCGCCGCATCCCCCGGCCAGCTGCTCGCGCGCGGCGGCGGTCTTGCCGGCATTGGAGCCCCAGATCGCCACCGACGCGCCGGAGGCGAGCAGCGCGCGGGCCATGCCCAGGCCGATGCCGCCGTTGCCGCCGGTGACGATGGCGGCGCGACCGGTGAGGTCGAAGGGTGCGTACATGGATGCGTTCTCCTGTCGTGGCCTGCGCCCGATTCTGCCCCGCTGCAAGTCCGCGCGGCAGCCGCCACGGATGAGCTTTCGGTCGCGGCGTCGCGACGCAACCCATCCATCGCACGGGCCCCACGAGACGCGCCGCCGCCGATATAGTGAATGCCCCACTTCAACCAACAAGAGCAACAGCATGAAGACCCTGACCCACCTGGTTCGTCCTTTGGCCTGCAGCCTCGCGGCCGTGCTGGCGCTCCAGGCCCCTCTGGCGCAAGGCGCCATGATCGGCGCCGATGCGGTGGTGGCCGACCGCGCGCCCGCCGACCAGGCGCAGCTCGAGCGCGAGAAGGTGCAGCAGTTCCTGGAGAGCGCCACGGTGCGCGACAAGCTCAAGGCCTTCGGCGTGGACGGACTCAGCGCCACCAAGCGCGTGGAGGCGATGACGCAGCAGGAGGTGCATGCGCTGGCCCAGCGCATCGACAGCCTGCCGGCAGGCGGCGCGCTCAGCGACCGCGACGTGATCCTGATCCTCCTGGTCGCGCTGCTGCTGATCGTGATCTGATCCCGCGCGGCGGCCGCCCGCCGGCTCACACCGCGTGGGCCAGCAGCCGCTGTGCGTTCTCCACCGCCGCGGCCCCGTGCTGGCGCATGCGGCCGCGGGTGTCGGCCACCAGCGGGTCGTCGCGGTGCTCGCCCAGGCGGCCCAGCGGGTTGAGCCGCGAGTCGCGGGCCCATGCGGCCAGCACCGGATGCGCCGCCCGTGCGCGCTCGGCGGCCATGGTCGCGAGAAACGCCACCACATAGTCCGCCGGCGTGTCCCAGTAGCGGATCGGCGGGCAGAGGCGGTTCTTCTCCGTGGTGTCCGGCACCAGCGCCTCGGCTGCGCCGAGGACCGCCATCTGCAGGCTGGCAAAGCCCCACATGGTGGGCTGCACCGTCACCCGCTGCTCCTCGAAGATCGGGCGCAGCGGCGGGGCTGCCAGGCCCTGTGCCGCGCAGTGCACGTGCAGCGCTCCCGGCGGCGTCTCGACCTCGCCGCGGTCGAGCAGCATGCGGCCCGCCTCGATCCGGCGCACGCGGCCGAGACGCACCACGTCGCGCAGCTGGCGCAGCAGCGCCAGCTCGCGTTCGCTGAGGATGGCGCCGTGCAGCATGGTCGGCACCACGTCCGGGTCCACCCGCAGCAGGAAGCCCGCCGCCTCCAGCCGCAGGCACAGGTCGCCCACCGACGACGCGTGCGCCATGGCCTCCAGTTGCAGCCCGATGCCGGCGTGGAACTGGGGCAGCAGCGCGCCGGGCTGGTGGAAGCGACGGTTCAGCCACCAGCCCTCGCGCGGCTTGACCCAGCGGATCGCCTCCGGTGGCACGCCGTGCGTGAGCAGCCAGACGCAGGTGTCCAGGGCGGTCTTCCCGCCCCCGATCACCACGTAGCGCGGCGGTGGATCGGCGGTGTGCGCGACTTCCCCGGCCGGCACGCAGCGCACGCCCGCGCCCACTTCGAAGGGCGGTGGACTGGTGGCGGGGATGCGGCCTTCCAGGTAGGTCGTGTCCACCAGCTTGCGGCGCACGTGCACGTGGTGCGTGCGGCCCGCTAGGCGCGAGACGAAACGGTGCCGGTCGCCCTCGCCACCCGTGTACGCGCTGCAGCCGAAGAAGCGCACCCGGCCGCTGGGCAGGAAGCGCTCATGCAGCACCTGGGCGAAGTAGGCCCGCAGCTCGTCGGCGCTGGCCTGCGCATGGCTGCCGGCGTCCAGCCCGGACCGGTCCACGCCTTGCCGGGCGAACGCGAGCGAATCCACCCCGTAGAAGGCCGACGGCTGGTGCAGCCGCACGAACGGGTAGGCGTCGATCCAGTGCCCACCCGGCGCATGGCGGCGGTCCACCAAAGTGACACTGGCTTCCGAGTGCGTGAGCAGCGCATCGGTGAAGGCCATGCCGGCCAACCCTGCGCCGACCACCAGGTAATCGGTCTCGATCTTCTCGTCCATGGGCTGCTCCTCGCAGTGCGGCAGGAACCGCGTGCATGGTAGGCAGCAGCACCCGCACCCGTCGAGCCCGCGCGGACGAGCGGCGCACGGATCAGCTGCACGCGCGGCCCTGCGGATCGGGCCCTGCCCGGCAGTCGGCCTGATCTCCTACAGGGGCCGTACGGCCGGGCACGTACTGTTGCGCGCCACCGGCCCGAAGGAGACGCGCATGCCCAAATCCACCCAGACCCCTGCCAAGCCGGCCAAGCGGCCCGCCGCCAAGGCGTCCGCCCGCAACACCGACAGTGGACCCAGCCGCGTCACCGCCGCGCCCGGGGATGCACCGGCGCGCAAGATGGCCGAGGTCGAGGACCTGGTCGCCGCCATGCCCCACAACGCGACCAAGGCCGCCGAGCACGGCTTTCGACAGGGCGTGGCCCCCCAGCCGGGTGCCACCGCAGAGCCGGCCTCGCGCCTGCCGACCGGCAGCACGCTGTCCGAGGCGAACCGCAACGACAAGGTGGGCACCCTGGCGGCCGAGGGCGTCAACGCCACGATCGCATCGCTGGACCGCGTGCGCGTCGATTCGGCGGGACAGGTCCTCACCACCAACCAGGGCGTGCCGGTCGCCGACAACCAGAACTCGCTGAAGTACGGGCTGCGCGGGCCGGTGCTCCTCGAGGACTTCGTCCTGCGCGAGAAGATCACCCACTTCGACCACGAGCGCATCCCCGAGCGCATCGTGCACGCCCGCGGCTCCGGGGCGCACGGCTTCTTCGAGTGCTACGACGCGCTCACCGACATCACCCGCGCCGCGCCCTTCCAGGAGAAGGGCAAGACCACGCCCGTCTTCGTGCGCTTCTCCACCGTCCAGGGTGAGCGGGGCTCCAAGGACACCGCCCGCGACGTGCGCGGCTTCGCGGTGAAGTTCTACACCGACGAGGGCAACTGGGACCTGGTCGGCAACAACATCCCGGTGTTCTTCATCCAGGATGCGATGAAGTTCCCGGACCTGGTGCATGCCGTCAAGCCCGAGCCGCACCACCAGATGCCGCAGGCCGCCAGCGCGCACGACACCTTCTGGGATTTCGTGTCGCTGATGCCGGAGTCCACGCACATGCTGATGTGGGTGATGAGCGACCGCGCCATCCCGCGCAGCTACGCCACGATGCAGGGATTCGGCGTGCACAGCTTCCGCATGGTCAATGCGGCCGGCGAATCGGTCTTCGTCAAGTTCCACTGGACACCCAAGGCCGGCACGCACTCGCTGGTCTGGGACGAGGCCGTCAAGATCTCGGGCGCGGATCCCGACTACCACCGCCGCGACCTGTGGGAACGCATCGAAGCCGGGGCCTACCCCGAGTACGAGCTCGCGCTCCAGGTGTTCACCGAGGAACAGGCCGAGCAGTTCAGCTTCGACATCCTGGACGCCACCAAGATCATTCCCGAGGAGCTGGTGCCGCTGCGTCCCGTCGGCCGCATGGTGCTGAACCGCAATCCGGACAACTTCTTCGCCGAAACCGAGCAGGTCGCCTTCTGCACCGCCCACGTGGTGCCCGGCATCGACTTCTCCAACGACCCGCTGCTGGCCGGCCGGATCCATTCCTACGTGGACACCCAGATCTCCCGGCTGGGCGGGCCCAACTTCCACGAGATCCCCATCAACGCGCCCATCGCGCCGGTGCACAACAACCAGCGCGACGGGTTGCACCGCCAGGCGGTCCACCGAGGCCGCGTGGCCTACGAGCCCAACTCGCTGGCCGGCGGCTGCCCGTTCCAGGCCGGCGCCGTCCAGGGTTTCGTCTCGGTGCCGGCCCGCATCCGGGCCGAGGAAGAACAGGGCAAGGTCCGCGCCAAGCCGGAGAAGTTCGCGGACCACTACACCCAGGCGCGCCTGTTCTTCGAGAGCCAGACGCCCGTGGAGCAGGACCACATCGCCCAGGCGTTCCGCTTCGAGCTGTCCAAGGTGACGGTGCCGGCCATCCGCGAGCGCATGGTCGCCTCGCTGCGCAACGCCTCGGAGAAGCTGGCCACCAAGGTGGCGGCGGGGTTGGGGATGGACCCCATGCCGGACCCGCTGCCGCTGTCCCTGCCCGACCCGGCGCCGCCGGAGGTGCACAAGTCCCCCGCCCTGTCGCTGCTGGCGCGGCCCGGCGACGGCTCGCTCCAGGGCCGCAAGGTGGCCATCCTGGTGGCTCCGGGCGTGGACGGTGCATCGGTCTCGGCCGTCCAGGGCGCCCTGGTCCGCCAGGGCGCCGTCGCCCGGCTCGTGGGCACCCGGATCGGGCGCATGCCGACCAGCGACGGCGACGTCCTGGACGCGGACTGCTCGCTGGAGAACGAGCCTGGATTCCTGTTCGATGCGCTGGTGCTGCCGGACGGCGCCGAAGGCGTGGCCGCGCTGGCCCAGGACGGCCACACGATGGAGTTCATCAAGGACCAGTTTCGCCACTGCAAGACCATCCTGACGATCGGTGCGTCCAGCGCGCTGATGATGAAGGCGGGCCTGCCGGCCAGCATGGCCAAGAGCCACGCGCTGGGCACCACCGGGCTGATCTTTGCCAACGCGTCCGGCGTGGACGCCGCGGCGCAGGAGTTCATGGCTGCGATGGCCCGGCACCGGCACTTCGGGCGCGAGATGGACCCGCCGCTGCTGTGACCCGCGCCATGCCGAACCTACCCGTCTCGAGAGGACCCCGAATGCCCGACCCCGCCCAGCAGGACGCCTGCGAACTCCTCGACGCCGACCACCTGGCCGTCAAGCACCTGTTCGTGGAATACGCGCGCATGGCCATGGCACCCGAGGCGCCCGGCGCCGGCGGCCGCCATGCCATCGCCATGAAGATCTGCGATGAACTCACTGTGCATGCCCGGATCGAGGAGGACGTGTTCTACCCGGAGTTGCAGCGCGTGCTGCCCGGCGAGCAGGACCTGCTCGACGAGGCGCGCGAGGAGCACCAGGAGGCCAAGGAGATGATCGCCCGCCTGCGCGGCATGCCCCAGGCCGACGCCGGCATGGATGCGCTGGTGGCCGATCTCGCCTGGGCCGTCGAGCACCACGTGAAGGAAGAGCGCGACGAGTTGTTCCCGAAGGCCCGGGCGGCGCAGGGCCTGAACCTGGAGGCGCTGGGCGAGCAACTGCGCGTGCGGCAGGAGGAGCTGCAGGGCCCGGGCGTGCCTGTGGCTGCGGACTGACCTGCACTTGCGTGGCGGAGGCGTCGCCGGCTGCCGGTGCGCCATGGGGTTCATGCCGGGTGCGCACGCCCGGAATGGCTCCATACTCAGCCTCCATGGCCGAATTCAAGAGGCGCCTTCGCCGATGGTTGCCGACCGCCCAGACGCTCGAGCAGACGCGGGGTTTCGCGTGGCTGGGCCACTACTTCCGGGAGCACCCCCGCCTGTGGGTGCTCCACCGGCGCGGTGTGGCCCTCGGGGTTGCGCTGGGCATCGGCATCGGCGTGTTTCCGCTGCCGCTGCAGATGCCCGCAGCGATGCTGGCAGCGGTCTTGCTCAAGGCCAACGTCGCAGCGGCGGCGGCTGCGACCTGGTTGACCAATCCATTCACCATGGCACCCATCTGGGCCCTGGCAGCGTACCTGGGCTCGTTCGTGATCGGCCGTGAGGCGGCCGACACGCCCACGCCGGCCATGGACGCCTGGCGCTGGGAGGCGCCGCTGACCTGGCCGGCGGCGTTGTGGGAGCAGGTCGTGTCCTGGGGCCCGGCCTTGATCGCGGGTTTCCCCATGGCCGGTGCGGTGCTGGGCGTCCTGGCCTACGCCCTGGTCTACTGGAGCTGGGCCGGCCTCATCCGGCAGGAGCGGCGGCGGCGCCTGGCTCGCCAGGCTTGCGCCACGGTGGGGCCTTGAGGGTCGCTCCGTCCCGCGAGTTCGGCCTCGCGTCTGAGCTGCTGGCGAACCCGCACACTCGCTACCATTCGCACACGGTGCTGTCGAGAAGGCGCACGCCTTGCTCGGCACTGTTTTTTTTCAAAGGGACGCGGAATGCCCGTTGCCCAGGAACCTGGACATGCCACTGACTGACCTCATCAAGGCCTGGTCATCTGCCGATCTGATGGCCAAAGCTGCCGAGGAGGCCTTGGTGCACGCCATGCAACAGCAGGGAACCCCCCCGGCCGAGCTGTCCGAGCGTGCCCGGGATCTTCGGGCCGCCTCGGACGCGCTGTTCACCAAGATCCGCGAAGAGGACGCCGCGCTGCGCCAGGCAGAAGCGCGCAAGCCGCAGCACCGTTGAGTGCATGTGCGTGCCGATGCTCGTCTTCCACTACCACCCCCTGTCCTCCTACTGCCACAAGGTGCTGATCGCACTGGACGTCCTCGAGGTCGACGTCGACAAGCGGGTGGTGAACCCCGGGGATCCGGCGCAACGGGCGGCTCTCCTGGCCTGGTGGCCCACGGGCAAGATCCCGCTGCTGGTTGACCAGGGCCGACCGGTCCCCGAAACCAGCCTCATGATCGAGCATCTGCAGCGGCACCATGCCCGCGGGGAGCGCACGCTGCTGCCCGCCGACCCGGACGAAGCGCTCCAGGTGCGGCTGTGGGACCGGATCTTCGACCTCTACGTCATGACGCCGATGCAGGTGCACACCGCCGACCTGCTGCGGCCGGGCGGGCAGCGGGACGCCTGGGGCGTGGCCCAGGCGCGCGAGCAGTTGCTGTCGACGTATGCGTTCCTCGATCGCCACCTGGCCGGGCGCCTCTGGGCCTGCGGCGACACCTTCAGCATGGCCGACTGCGCCGCGGCACCCGCCCTGTTCTACGCCCGGGCATACGTCCCGCTGCCGCCGCAGCATGTGCATCTGGCCGCCTACTTCGAGCGCCTGGTGGCGCATCCCGCCGTGGCGCGCACCATCGACCAGGCGCGACCCTGGCTGAAGTACTTTCCGGGGCGCGCGGGGTTGGACCGGCGCTTCCTCGACCCGGAAGCGGAAACGGCCGACCGGTAGCCGCGGCCTGGTGGCCGCTGCCCTTCCCTGCGGAGGATCCCGCGCCGCGCCCCTTCGGATCCCGGGGGTGCCGACAGTTCCGGCTCCGTCCTACACAGCGTCAGACAGAGCCGACAGACACTCTTCGACCGACAAAGTGCACGCGCCATGAATCAAACTCACATCGCCTTGAGCGACACGCAGGACAGCCGCACGGCCGGCGCGGAGCTGGGTCGCAGATTGCGCGACGCGTTCGGTGGAGCGGCTGCCGACGCGGTCGTGGTGTTCGCCTCGGCCCGGCATGACTACGACGCGCTTCTGCATGCGCTCTCCGAGGCCGCAGGCACGGACGTGATCACCGGCGCCTCGTCGGCGGGTGAGTTCACGCACGAGGGACGCGGGGAGGGGCAGGTCTCCGCGCTTGGCATCCGCAGCACCGACATGCGGTTCGCGGTCGGACTTGGACAAGGGGTCACCCAGGACCCGTCGGAAGCTGCGCGGCAGGCGGTCGAAGGTTTTCGCGGCCTGGGCAAAGGCTCGGACGTCTACCGCAACGCCTTGGTGATGACGGATGCCCTGGCCGGGCATACCGATGCGCTCGTCGAGCATCTCACCGTGCTCACGGGCGGCGATTACCGCTTCTTCGGCGGCGGCGCGGGCGACGATGGTCGCTTTCACACCACGCACGTCTTCGCAGGCCGGCGCTCCTACGGCAACGCGGTGTGCACGCTGGAGATCCTCTCCAGCAAACCAGTCGGCATTGGCGTGTCGCACGGCTGGGAGCCGGCGGGCGAAGGCATGCGCGTCACGGAAGCCAGCGGCACGCGCCTCATTGGGCTCAACGGCGCCCCGGCCCTGGATGCCATCCAGGAGCACGCGCAGATGACCGGCCAGCCGTTCGACACCGCGGAGCCCATGCCGTTCTTCCTGCACAACGTGCTGGGCATTCGCTCCGCGGAGGGTTTCCGGCTGCGTGTGCCACTGGCCGTGGGCGAGGACGGCGCCATCCACTGCGCCGCCGCCGTTCCGGAAGGCTCCGTCGTCCACATCATGAAGGCCAATGCCGCGTCCGCCGTCCAGGCCGCCCGACAGGCCACCGAGTCCGCGTTGCGCGGACTCTCGGGCCACAAGCCGGCGGCCGCGTTCGTCTTTGACTGTGTGGCCACGCGGCTGCGCCTCGGACGCGCCTTCGAGGATGAACTGCAAGCCTGCTCGAAGTTGCTGGAGCCTGCCGGCTTCGTCGGCTGCAACACCTACGGACAGATTGCGCGCGCAGAGGGCCAGTTCAGCGGTTTCCACAACTGCACGGCCGTCGTGTGCGTCCTGCCGGAGTGAGTCGATGCGGCAGCCTCTGCGGCCGCTGATCGACGCCTTGGCACGGGAAGCGAGCCGCGAGTCGGCCGCCCGGGCCCTGGCGGTCGCCGTCGGCGCCAGCCACCTCCTGCTGTTCGTGCGGGATCCCGAGCTGAAGGTGCTGCTGCCGGCGCCCGGCATGCCCCAGACCCTGGCCGCCGGAGCCTCGTGGCGAGCGCTCCTGCGACGCATCGCGGGCGAGTGCGACGCGACTGCCGAGATGGCGGCCGAGGTGACGGCCGAGGTCGACGTGTTCGGCGCTCCCCGGACCGTCCGCGCGAGGGCGCTGGGTGGCTGCGCGTTCGTGCTGCTCGGGCAGGACCCGTCGCCCGAGTTCCCATCGGAGTTGCGCGAAGCACTGCCCCTGCTGGCCGAAGTGCTGCGTGCGCAGCAGGCGCTTCGCCTCGGCGCGGCAGAGGCTGCCGACGCGCGGCATGCTGCGCAGCGCGCGCACCAGCTGGCAGCGGCACTGGACGCCGCACGCGCGTCGGCGGCGGAGCTGAACCGGCAGCTGCGCATCGAGCACCAGCACAAGGACGAATTCCTGGCCATGCTGGCGCACGAGCTGCGCAACCCGATGGCGCCGGTCATCACCGGAATCGACATCCTGGGCCGCATCCCGCCCGGCGACACCGCCCGGCGGGACCGGCAACTCCAGATCATGCACCGGCAGATGCAGCAGCTCACCCATCTCGTCGACGACTTGCTGGACGTCTCCCGCGTGAGCCGCGGCCTGATCGGGCTGCGACGCGAAGTGCTGCCGCTGGACGAGGTGCTGGCCGCCGCGATGGAAGCGACGCGGCCGCTGGTGGTGAGCCGGCGCCATACGCTGAAATGGCATGCCGCCCCGACCGGCATCCATGTCAGCGGGGATCGGGTACGGCTCGTGCAGGTGTTCTCGAACCTGGTGAGCAACGCGGCCAAGTACACGCCACCTGACGGCCAGATCGAGATCGATACGTCCAGTGCGGGTCGTGACGTGCGTGTGCGCATCCGCGACAATGGCGTCGGGATCCCCCGCGAGATGCTGCAGGCGATCTTCGAGATGTTCAGGCAAGTCCCCGGTTCGCTCGACAGGGCGCCGGGCGGCCTGGGGATCGGCCTCACACTGGTTCGCACCTTGGTCGAACTGCACGGCGGCACGGTGGAGGCGCAGAGCGATGGGCCCGGAACCGGCAGCACCTTCACCGTCAGCCTGCCGTCGGTGGTGAACGACGCCCCGCAAGTCGAGCAGAAGGAACGGCCCGCGCTGTCCGTGGTGTCGCTGCACGTTCTCGTCGTGGACGACAACCTGGATGCTGCCGAAACGCTTGCCGAAGTGCTGCGCATGATGGTGGCAAAGGTCAGCATCGCCCACGACGGCGCCGAGGCGCTCCACCTGGCCGCCAGCGACCGCCCCCCCGATCTCGTCCTGCTCGACATCGGGTTGCCCGGCATGGACGGCTACGAAACCGCGCGCGAGTGGCGCAGACGCTTCGGCACGCGGGCCCGACTGGTCGCGCTGACGGGCTATGGGAGCGCCGAAGACCGGCGCCGCTCCCTGCGCAGCGGCTTCGACGAGCATCTGGTCAAGCCGGTCACCGCAGACGTCATTCAGGAACTGATTCACTAGGCATTGCTCCATGGAACGCTTCCCACGCCCCTGCTGATCCCCGTCTCGGGCAACATCGACCTGCGCGCGATCCCGGGGGTGTCGAGCATCGGTGCTCGCCATGATGCGAACGACGCGTACCACGAGGAAGGGGAACAGGATGGTCAAGATCGACTTCGACGTTTCGCTGGAGTACCAGGTGCTGGAACCGGCCGGTGCGGACTTCGTGCTGAATATCCATGCGGCCAGGACGGAGCGCCAGCAGGTCAACGGGGAGCGGCTCACCATCAACCAGCCGGTTGTGCCCGAGGTGGCGACCGACCCCGCCACCTCTTCGCGTTTCATGCGCCTGCACGCGGACCAGGGCCTGCTGACCGTCGCCTACAGCGCGACCGTGACGGTGGACCATTTCTTCGCCGAGACGGAAAACCTCGCAGAAGTCCCGGTGCGTTGCCTGCCGCTCGAGGTCATGCCTTACGTTTACCCCAGCCGGTACTGCGAGTCGGATCGACTGCTCAAGCTGGCCGCCAGCGAGCTCGGCAACTGGGCGCCCGGCTACAGCCGGGTGCTTGCGATCCAGCACTGGGTGCAGAAGCACCTGACGTTCACATCGAACACCACGAACTCGACGACCTCCGCGGTGGACACGCTCATCGAGCGGGTGGGCGTCTGCCGCGACTACACGCACCTGATGATTGCACTGTGTCGCGCCCTGAACATGCCCGCGCGGATCGCCACCGGGACCGACTTCGGCGCCGACCCCGCACTGGGGCCGCCAGACTTCCATGCCTACGTCGAGGTGTACCTTGGTGACCGCTGGTATCTGTTCGACGCCTCCGGGACCGGCGTGCCCATGGGATTCATTCGCGTGGGAACGGGCCGGGACGCAGCTGACGTGGCATTCGCGACCATCTTCGGTTCCGTCGAGTCCAAGGCGCCGCTGGTGAGCGCCATCGCGCTGGAAGGCGAAGGGCTCGTGTTTCCACACCACTGCCGCGAAGCACTGTCCACCACCCCCGCCGCGCAAACCGCGGATTCCGGCTGCACGGGGTTCGACAGCCGCGCGACAACCCTGGCCGCCGCAACGATTGCGGCCCGAAGCATGCCGAACTGACGAGTTCGGAGACTCGGGCGGAACATGGGGACCCGCGCTGCTTCGGCCGCGGCGCTGGTCGAGCTGCCACGTGGGGCGAGGTGCCGGAGAGATGGCACCTGATCGCCACGTGGGCGGCGGACTCCCTAGAACGAAGTCCGGAAGCTCCTCGCGTCCAGTTCGATGCGCTCGAAGTTCTGGAAATTCGTGTCGACGACCGCCTGGACGATCGTGCGCTCGGGGCCGAAGTCTGTCGGGGAAAGCTGTGCCTCCTCGACATTGCCGCCATTGAGCTTCCTGTAGAGGAACGCCTGCGCCTGTTCCATCGGAAACGTGCCCGAAGGCTTGCCCAGACGATAGGCGCTGCCCGATTCGGTGAACGCCATCGGGTAGGCACCGGGCCAGCGCCCGCCTCCCATCATGCGGATCTCGATCACCGGAGAGGTCACGATCATCCCGCCGTCCGCATGGCCGAGCCTGTTGTACACCCGACCCGCCAAGCGGTCGGTGCCGATGACGCCCCAGTTCTCGATTCGCTGCAAGTCCATGTGTACTCCGGCGCGGTGAACGCGTATGCAACAACTGTAGGAATGTGTGATCGCGCCGGGAGTAGGACGCCACCGATACGCCTGTACGACGGCAACGCACTTGATCATCGAAGAGCCGCCAGAGCGTGCACCGCGGCCTGCCCCGGAGACGCGGCAAAACAAAGCTGAGGCAAGCTGTGATACTGCCGGGATGCTGCTGCGCGTCCTTTCTTCCTTCGCGCTCGCGTCCTCCTTTGCTGTCGAGGCGCAGGTCTACCGTTGCGCTGGTGCACCCGTCTACACGGACAAGCCCTGCGAGCGTCCGGCACTCGTCGACCTGCGCGGCAACATCCTCGGCGCCGGGCCCGCGGGCCCTGCTCCCGCTGAACACCCGACGCCGGCCATCGTCATGCCGGACCGCCGCACGGCCCCGGGTCCGGCCGGTGGCAGCACGAGCGTCTGGGATTCGCAAGCGGCCCGCGAAGCACACCACCGGGCGAGGACCGCGCCCTACACGCCCCCACGCTGAAGCAGCAACGTTCAGCATCGTGCTCGAAAGGCCGTGCGTGCCGCACTTGCCGGGAGCATTCGAGCCGCTGGACCTGGTGATCTGGTCGCGAGGCCCGCCACGCCCTATGCGTTGCTGGCGTCCAGCCAGCGCAGGGCTGCCGAGAGGTCGTTGTAGAAGACCCGGTAGTTGGCTTCGCCTGCGTGACCGAATGCGATGCGCGCCAGGAAGGCGATCTTCGTGTTCGGCACGAGGATCGCGTTGCGCAACGATGCCGCGGCGGCGTGGTCCCTGCCATCCGAGTTCAGCTGCTTTTGCAGCAGGACGAGGTCCATCTCCGGGGGCTCGAGTTCGAGTGCGTCGTACAGCACGCGGACGTGCCGCGTGTCGCGCGTGAGTTCGAGCACCCGCCCCTCGCACTCCCGGAGCATGTCGGCCGTGGGCTTGCCGCGGACGCGGGCGACGATGACGGAGCCCACCGGCTCGACCCAGATGCGTGCATCCTGCATCCGGCAATGCTACTGCCGGTTCCGGGCGGACGGCACCAGCCCGGAAAGGGGCACCGCTGCAGAGCGCTCCCGGCCGGGGCGTTTCGGCGCACACTGTGCGCTCGACATTCCTGCGTTGGACAGAAGGAGACACCGATGCACCTGAACCGTTGGCGCCTGGCCGCCTGGGGCGCCGCCCTCGCCCTCGTCCTGCTGGTGCCGTGGACCGCGATGCGCTTCACCGCCGAGGTGGCCTGGGATGCCGCCGACTTCCTCTTCGCCAGCGGCCTCCTCGTCGCCGCGGGCATCGCCTACGAACTCGCGGCGCGCCGCACGCTCAGCCCGGCCTACCGCGCCGGCGCCGGCGTGGCGCTGGCGGCGGCCTTCGTGCTGGTGTGGGCCAACGCGGCCGTCGGCCTGATCGGGTCCGAACAGAACCCCGCCAACGCGATGTACGCCGGCGTCATCGGCGTGGGCGTGCTCGGCGCGCTGGTCGGCCGGTTCCGGCCGCGCGCCATGGCCCTCGCCCTGCTGGCCACGGCCGCGGCGCAGGTCCTGGTGGCGGTGATCGCGCTGGCGGCCGGGCTCGGTGGCGCGATGCCGGTGCGGGCCGGCGAGGTGGTCGCGCTCACCGGCGCCTTCACCGCACTGTGGCTGCTGTCGGCCTGGCTGTTCCGGCGCGCCGCACGGCAGGCGGCCCGGCCCGGGCGGGGAGCACGCGCATGAAGACGCGCGCCGCCGTCGCCTGGAAAGCGGGCGCACCACTGACCATCGAGACCGTGGACCTGGAAGGCCCGCGCGCCGGCGAGGTCCTGGTGGAGATCAAGGCCACCGGCATCTGCCACACCGACGACTACACGCTCTCGGGTACCGACCCCGAGGGCATCTTCCCCGCGATCCTGGGCCACGAGGGCGCGGGGGTGGTGGTGGAGGTCGGCGCCGGCGTCACCACGCTGAAGCCGGGCGACCACGTGATCCCGCTGTACACGCCCGAGTGCCGCACCTGCAAGTTCTGCCTGTCGCGCAAGACAAACCTGTGCCAGCGCATCCGCGCCACGCAGGGCAAGGGGCTCATGCCGGACGGCAGCAGCCGCTTCAGCCTGGACGGCCAGCCGCTGTTCCACTACATGGGCACCAGCACCTTCAGCAACTACACCGTGGCGCCCGAGATCGGCCTGGCGAAGATCCGCGAGGACGCGCCCTTCGACAAGGTCTGCTACATCGGCTGCGGCGTCACCACCGGCATCGGCGCGGTGCTGTTCACCGCCAAGGTCGAGGCCGGCGCCAACGTGGCGGTGTTCGGGCTGGGCGGCATCGGCCTGAACGTGATCCAGGGCGCGCGCATGGTGGGCGCCGACCGGATCATCGGCATCGACATCAACCCGGCGCGGCAGGAGATGGCGCGCCGGTTCGGCATGACGCACTTCATCAACCCGAAAGACACGCCCGACGTGGTCGATGCGGTGGTGCAGCTCACCGACGGCGGGGCGGACTACAGCTTCGAATGCATCGGCAACACGCAGGTGATGCGCCAGGCGCTCGAGTGCACGCACAAGGGCTGGGGCCGCAGCATCATCATCGGCGTGGCCGCGGCCGGCGCCGAGATCGCCACCCGCCCGTTCCAGCTGGTGACCGGCCGCAAGTGGGAAGGCTCGGCCTTCGGTGGCGCGCGCGGCCGCACCGACGTGCCCCGCATCGTCGACTGGTACATGGACGGCAAGATCAACATCGACGACCTGATCACCCACACCATGCCACTGGAGAAGATCAACGAGGGCTTCGACCTGATGAAGCGCGGCGAGTCCATCCGCAGCGTGGTGGTGTACTGACGCGATGGAACTGGTCTCGTCCCACCGCTGCTTCGGCGGCGAGCAGCGCTTCCTGCGCCTCGACTCCACCGAAACCGCAGGGCCGATGCGTTGCTCGGTCTTCCTGCCCCCTGCCGCGCTGGCTCCGGGCGCGGCACCGGTGCCGGCCCTGGTCTTCCTCGCGGGCCTGACCTGCACCGAGGAGACCTTCATGGCCAAGGCCGGCGCCCAGCGCGCCGCCGCCGAGGCCGGGATCGCTCTGGTCGCGCCCGACACCAGCCCGCGCGACACCGGCATCGCTGGCGCCACGCAGGAGTGGGATTTCGGCGAAGGCGCCGGCTTCTACCTGGACGCGACGCAGGCGCCCTGGTCGGCGCGCTTCCGGATGGAAAGCTGGATCGTGCGCGAGCTGCTGCCGCTGCTGGCGTGCGAGCTGCCCGTCGACGGCACGCGGCTCGGGCTGGCCGGGCATTCGATGGGTGGCCACGGCGCGCTCACCCTGGCGCTGCGCCACCCGGGCCTGTTCCGCACGCTGTCGGCCCTGGCACCGATCTGCTCGCCCGCGCGTTGCCCATGGGGCGAGAAGGCGTTCGCCCGCTACCTCGGCGACGACCGCGCGGCATGGGCCGGGCACGATGCCAGCCTGCTCATGGCGACGCGGCAGGCCGCCCCATACCCCGGCGGCATCCTGGTGGACCAGGGCCTGGCGGACAAATTCCTGGCGGAGCAGTTGCGGCCGGAGTTGCTCGAGGAGGCGTGCGCCCGGGTGGGCCAGCCGCTCACGCTGCGGCGGCACGTGGGCTACGACCACGGCTACTACTTCATCCAGAGCTTCATCGCCGACCACGTGGCGTGGCACGCCGCCGGTTTGCAGGCGCCTGCCGGCTGACGCTCAGCCGGACGCGCCGGCTTGCAGGAAGCGCGCGATCAGGCCGAGCACGACCTCCGTGCGCTCCCGGTGCGGCACATGGCCGGTGTCGGGCAGGATCTCCACCTGCGCCGCGCCGCCGGCGCGCTCGCCGATCAGCCGGGGGTGCACGGTGGAGCCGTACTCGTCGCTGTCGCCGTGCAGCGCCAACACGGGGCACGTGACGCGGGGCAGCACGTCGCGCACGTTCCAGTCCGCGAAGTCGGCGTGCAGCCAGGTGCCGATCCAGGCGTCCAGCACCCACTGCGCCCGCGGCCCGTGGTAGCGCGCCAGGCGCTGCACCTGCGCCGGGTCGCGGAACTGCTCGCGCGCGGCGCGGATGCCCTCCAGCGTGCGCTCCTCCGCGAAGACCTGCGCGGCGATCGTCACCAGGGCCTCGCAGTCGGCGCCGGCCGCGGCGGCGCAGTGGATCGCCATGCCGCCTCCCACGCTGTGGCCCAGGGCGACGAAGCGGCGCAGGCCCAGCGCCGCGCGCAGCGCGGGGAAGGAGGTGGCGGCCTCCTCGGCGACGAAGTCGATCGCCGGCCGGTCGGTGCGCTGGTCCGACTCGCCGAACCCCAGCCGGTCGTACGCGACCACGCGGCGGCCCGTGGCGGTGGCCAGCTGTGCCGGGAAGTCGCGCCACAGGGCAACGCTGCCGAGCGAGTCGTGGAACATCACGATCGGGGCCGCTGCTGCGGCCGCATGTGCGGGCGTCCAGCTGCGCGCGAACAGGCGCCCGCCCGGATGCGGGATCCAGTGGTCGGTGGTCTCGGGCGGGGTGGCGGGTGATGCGGTCATGGAAGGCGGAACACGGGCTGCAACAGCTCCAACCGTAGCAGAGATGCATCGCGCAGCCCCCGCAGCGGGCGACCCGAAACAGTTGATTGCCCAGCTTCCCGGTGCCGGGCCACGGCCTAGCATGGGCCGCTTTCGTCCTCACCCAGGAGCCTTGCACATGAGCAAACGCACGCGACACGCCGACAACAGCAAGCGCCAGCAACCGGTCCAGCAGCACCGCGCCCAGGCCGCGGCCACGCAAACCGCCGCCAAGGCCGCCAAGCCGGAAGGTGGCGCCAACCGCGCCAAGCCGCGCAAGGGTGGCGGCAAGTCCGGCCAGGAGCCCTCGGACCAGGGCTGAGGCGGCCCGTTCAGGCGGGTGGCCCTTCGTCCACCCGGCGGATCACGCGGCACGGATTGCCGGCGGCGAACACGTCGTCCGGCACGTCGCGCGTGACCACGCTGCCGGCGCCGATCACGCTGCGGCTGCCGATGCGCACACCCGGCAGCACGATGGCGCCACCCCCGATCCACACGTCTTCGCCGATCTCGACCGGCCGGCCGTACTCCTGCCGGCGACGCAGCTGCGCATCGAAGGGGTGCAGCGCCGTGTAGACCTGCACCGCCGGCCCGATCAGCGTGCGGGCGCCGATGCGGATGCGGCAGACGTCCAGCAGCACGCAGTTGAAGTTGAAGAACACGCCCTCGCCCAGCTCGATCTGCGAGCCGTAGTCGCAGAAGAACGGCGCCGTGATGGTGGCGGTGTCGCCACCGGCGCCGAGCAGTCGCACCAGCGCCTCGCGGCGGCGCGGATCGGCGTGCGGCAGGGCGAGCAGCTGGGCACACAGGGCACGCGCGCGGTCGCGGGCCGCAACCAGTTCGGGATCGAGGGCGTCGTACATCTGGCCCGCCAGCATCTTCTCGCGTTCGGTCGGCATGGCTCGATTGTCAGGGGGCGGGCGATGCAAGCAAAAATGCCACCGCTGAGCTCGTTCCGCGCGCGCGCCACCCTAAACTCGACCGCATGCCCCATCGCCAGGAACCCGGCTTCTTCGCCGGCAGCCGGTCCCCCGTGGCCGAACTGGTGCGCGGCCACGACTGGTCGGCCACCGCCATGGGACCCATCGCGCAGTGGCCCGAGTCGCTGCGCTCGGTCGTCTCGCTGATGCTCAATTCGGCGTTCCCCATGTTCGTGGCCTGGGGGCCACAGCTGCACATCGTCTACAACGACGGCTACGCCCAGCTCATGGGCGGCAAGCACCCGGCCGGTCTGGGGCAGCCGTTCCTGGAGCTCTGGCAGGAGATCCGCAACGACCTGCAGCCGCTGGTGGACCGGGTGCTCGGCGGCGAGTCGTTCTACATGGAGAACCTGCCGCTCACGATGCGCAGGCACGGGTGGGACGAGGAAACCTGGTTCACCTTCTCCTATTCGCCGCTGTACGAACGCGGGCATCTGGCCGGCCTGTACTGCGCCTGCACCGAGACCACGGCCGCCGTGCTGGCCGAGCGGCACAGCCGGCACGAAAGCCAGCGCCTGGCCGAGCTGTTCAAGCAGGCGCCCGGCTTCGTAGCGGTGCTGCGCGGCCCGGACCACGTCTTCGGCGACTTCAACGACGCCTACCTGCAGCTGGTGGGCTTTCGCGAGCTGCGCGGCAAGCCGGTGGCCAGCGCCCTGCCCGAGGTGGTGGCGCAGGGCTTCGTGGCGCTGCTCGACCAGGTCTACGCCACGGGAACGCCCTACCGGGGCGATGCGGTGCCGGTGATGCTGAACCGCCAGCCGGGTGCCCCGGCAACCCAGGTGTACGTCGACTTCGTGTTCCAGCCGTTGCGCGACGCCGCCGGTGCGGTGCAGGGCATCTTCGTGCAGGGCTACGAGGTGACCGAGCACCGGCAGGCGCAGGAGGCGCTGCGCCAGGCCGACCGCAACAAGGACGAATTCCTGGCCACCCTGGCGCACGAACTGCGCAACCCCCTGGCGCCCATCCAGACGGCGGCGCAGCTGCTGGCACGCGGCGGCGACACGCCGTCGATCCGCCAGCGCGCGGTGGACGTGATCGGCCGGCAGGTCGCGCACATGTCGCACCTGCTGGACGACCTGATCGACGTGGCACGCATCACGCAGAAGCGCCTGCGCCTGAAGGTCGAGATGGCCCCCCTGGGCGCCATCGTGGACCAGGCGCTGGAGGCTGCGCGCCCGCTGATCGACGCCCGGCGCCACCGGGTGGAGGCCCACATCCCCGACGCCGGCCTGCGGCTGCGCGTCGATCCGGTGCGCATCACGCAGGTGCTCACCAACCTGCTGAACAACGCCGCCAAGTACACCGACCCCGGTGGCCACATCGTGCTGTCGGCCACGGTGGAAGGACACGTGCTGCGGCTGACGGTCTCCGACGACGGCATCGGCATCAGCCCGGCGGCCCAGGAGCGCCTGTTCCGCATGTTCGAGCAGGACGTCACCGCGCTGGAGCGCTCCGAGGGCGGCCTCGGCGTCGGCCTGGCGCTGGTGAAAGGCCTGGTGGAACTGCATGGCGGCTCGGTGCAGGCCACCAGCGCCGGGCCGGGCCAGGGCAGCAGCTTCGAGATCGCCCTGCCCTGCGTGGCCGCGGCGGCGGCTGCCGCGGACGCGGGCGTCCGCGACGCCGCCGCCCCGCCGCCGGCGCGCCTGCGCATCCTGCTGGCGGACGACAACCGCGACGCGGCCTCGGTGCTGGCCGAGTACCTGCGCCTGGACGGCCACGAGGTGATCACCGCCGGCGACGGCCATGCCGCCGTGGACCTGGCCATGCGCCACCAGCCCCAGGTGCTGGTGCTCGACATCGGCATGCCCGGCCTGAACGGCTACGAGGTGGCGCGGCACCTCCGTTCGCAGCAGTGGCCGCACCGGCCGTTCCTGGTGGCGGCCACCGGCTGGGGTCAGGACGACGACCGCCAGCAGTCCACCGCGGCCGGCTTCGACCTGCACCTGACCAAGCCGTTCGATCCGCGCCTGCTGGCCAGCCTGCTGCCGCGCGCGGAGCCGGCAGGCTGATCAGGCCAGCGGCCGGCGCCTGGCCGCTGCGTGAGCCTGTCCGGGGCGGCAGGTGCGCTACTTCTTCTTGGGCACCATGATGCCCATCATCAGGTCGGTGTTGAGCTTGGCCATCTGCTGCATCAGCGCCCACTGCTTGGTCATGATCTGCATGAACTGCGGATTGGTCGGATTGGCCTGCCCCGTCATGGCCAGCTGGCCCGTCGCCTGCGCGATGTTCTGCTGCTCGGCCAGGATCTGCTTCACGGCGGCGGTGTATTCGTCCAGGGTCATGGGAGTGCTCCGGTGGCGGGCGATGGTGCCCTGGCGCATCTTATGCATGCGCGGCGCCGGCCGGGGTGCACGCCCGGCAGCCAGGGCCGCCGGCAGCAGACCGCCACCGATGCTATGCATTTGATAGCTGAAGCCCCCCGACTGGTGCGGGCTGGAAGCCGAAATCGCTTGAACGCCCGGGTGCCGAAGCTGGGCCGTGCGCTGCAAACTTTCTGGCACCGACTTGCGCCAAGTCACGCCCGCTGCGGCGCGCCCGGGTGAAACTGGAGTCCAAAGAAGACACCGGCCGCCGCGCTCCGCCGCGCCGGCGGCCCCACGCAGAGCCACATGCCATGAACCCCTCCCCCTCCACCCTCCCCGCCGCGGCGCGGGCCACGCTTGCCACCGCCGCGCTGTCGCTTCCCCTGGCCGCCCAGGCCCACGTGAAGTGGTTCGCGCCCTACATCGTGGAGGCGCCGCCGCAGCGGATCATGGAAACGCTGACCGACCGCTGGTTCTGGACCGGCATCGTGCTGGTGCTGGCGTTCTTCCTGGCCACCCGCTTCGTCGAGCGCACCCGCGCGGGAGAGGCCGTCCTGGCGGGCTTCGACAAGGTGAGCGGCCCGCTCTGGCGCCGCGGCGACGACTTCATGCGCTTCGTGATCGCCGCGTTCTTCGTGGCCATCTTCGCGGTGGGCGGCGTGTACCTCACGCCCGACCTCAAGACGCCCAACGAGTGGGTGTCGTGGGTGCAGCTGCTCATCGCGGCGCTGGTCTTCTCGCGCAGGACGATGCCGCTGGCGGCCGCCGGGATCATCGGCCTGTGGCTTCTGGCGCTCACGCAGTACGAGCTTTTTCACCTGCTGGACTACCTGGCGCTGGGCGTGGGCGTTGCCGGCTACCTGGTGCTGGCCGCCAGCGACAAACCCGAGTGGAACCAGTACCGCTGGGTGGTGCTGCGCTGGGGCGTGGCCATCGCACTCATGTGGTCCAGCCTGGAGAAGTTCGCGTACCCGGACTGGTTCTACCCGGTGGTGGAAGAAAAGCCCTTCCTCACCTTCGGCATGCCGCGCGACGTGTTCATCCCGATGGCCGGGGTGGCCGAGTTCACCATGGGCTTCGGCCTGCTGTGGACCGCGCTGATCCGCCGCGCGTCGGCGCTGGCGCTCTTCCTCATCTTCAATGCCGCGGTGTACCCCTTCGGCCGGCTCGACCTGGTGGGCCACGCGCTGATCATGGCCGTGATCGTGATCATCTTCGCGGACCCCACGCCGCAGGTGCGCTTTGCGCTGCGCCGCACGCTGGCCGCCATCCCGGCGACGCTGGTGGCGACCATGGCGGTGTTTGCGCTCGGCTATTGGGGCCTGCACCACGCGCTGTACGGCATGGACGGGCGCTCCGGCGTGGCGGCTACCAACAACACGCCGGCCGTGGGCGCCCACGCCACGCACTCCCAGGACCCGGAGCGCCCGCACGCGGCGCCGCAATCCGCCTCTGCCCGTGCCGGCGGACACGTGGGCCACAGCGTGCCGGCCACCCCGGCAACGGCCGGCGGCCACGCGGGCCACGGCATGCCGCCCAGCGCCGCGGCCGCGTCGGGACCGGCGCAGGCCGCCTACCTGGCCAGCATGCAGCGCATGCACGGCGACATGGAAGCCGGCGTGCAGCATCCCGACCCCGACCAGGCCTTCGTGCGCGGCATGATCGCCCACCACCGCGCCGCGATCGAGATGGCGCAGATCCAGCTGAAGCACGGCAAGGACCCGAAGAACCAGCACCTGGCGCACGAGATCATCGAGACGCAGCAGCGCGAGATCGGCGAGATGGAGGCGTGGCTGCGGCAGCGGGGTGGCTCCTAGCCTGCGCGCTGCCCGACACGGGCGCACGACGCGCCGCGGCGCGCAGGCCGGTCAGCCCGTGAGGATCGGACGCAGCGTCTCGGACTCTTCGACCACGAAGTCGAAGAACGCCGACACGCGGGGCGTGCGCCGCAGTTCCGCCGTGGTCAGCACCCGCCAGATGCGCGTCAGCTCCGCCACCGGCCCGATCACGCGGACGAGGTCGGGCTCGGCGTCGCCCAGGGCGGTGGGAAGCGGCGCCACGCCGACGCCCGCCTTGGCCGAGTAGACCAGGCCCAGCACGCTGTTGCTGCGCCCGACCAGCGCCGCATCGGGCGCCACCTTGCGCAGCCACGCTGCGATGCGGTGCTTGGCCATGCTGTCGTCGAAGCCGACCAGGGCGTGCCTGGCGAGGTCCTCGATGCGCTCGGGCCGGCCATGCCGCTCGATGTAGGTGCGGCTCGCGTAGACCGCCCAGACCGAGTCGCCGATCTTGCGCCCCACCAGTTCGCCGTCGTCGGTGTCGCCCGAGCGCAGAGCCACGTCGGCATCGCCCTTGGACAGGTCGACGTACTTGTCGCTCATGACGAAGTGGACCTCCAGGGCAGGGTGGCGCGCACGGAACCGGTCGAGGAAGGTCGACTGCGTGATGCGGTAGACGATCGGCTCCGGGCAGGTCACGCGCACCACGCCGGCCACCTGGGCCACGGCGACGGCGAGCTGTTGTTCGAACGCCTGCACCGCCTGCTCGACCTGCTGGGCGTGCGGCAGCATGGCCCGGCCGAACTCGGTCAGGCGGTACCCGCCGGGCTCCCTCTGCACCAGGCGCTGCCCGAGGCGCCGCTCCAGTTCGACCAGCCGCCGCTGCACGGTGGACTGGTCGACCCCCAGCGCGCGGCCGGCGGCCAGCGTGCTCCCATGGCGCGCCACCCCCAGCAGGTACTTGAGGTCGTCCCAGTCGAAGGCGGGCGGGCTATGCGTCATTGCGGCCCCATTCTGCAGTTTCGCGCCTTCCGACGGGCCGGGATGGGCCCTACGCTGCGGCGGATCAACACACCAGGAGATCGGCATGACCCAGCAATGCTTGTCGAAGTTCGATGATCCCGCCACGCCGCGCATCGGCGGATCGGCATTCAAGTCGGCGATGCGCAGGCAGTGGGACGCCGCCGCGCCCGGCTGGAATGCGCACACGGCGACCATCCGGCCATGGCTGGGTTCGACCACGGAAGCGATGCTCGGCATGGCCGGCGTGGCGCCGGGCTCGCGGGTGCTCGACGTCGCTGCCGGCGCAGGCGACCAGACCCTCGCGATCGCGCAGCGGGTGGGCCCCGGCGGCCACGTGCTCGCGACCGACCTGTCGCCGGCCATCGTCGCGCTGGCCGCCGGCAACGCCGCCCGCGCCGGCTTCGCCCAGGTGCACGCCCGTGTGGCCGACGGCGAATGCCTCGGGGTGGACCCCGCGTCGTTCGACGCAGCAGTCTGCCGGCTCGGCTTGATGTTCTTTCCCGACCCGCTGCAGGGCTTGCGTGAGATGCACCGGGCGTTGCGACCGGCAGGCAAGGCTTGCACGGTGGTGTTCTCGGGCCCGGCGCGCAACCCGTGCGTGGCCATCCTGATGGCGACCGCCCTGGAGCATGCGGGCCTGCCGGCCCCCGAGCCATCGACGCCCGGCGGCCTGCTCAGCCTGGGCCGGCCGGGCCATCTGGACGCGCTGTTTCGAGCCGCGGGGTTTCGCGAGGTGGCGACCACCGCGCTCGATGCCCCGTTCCGGCTGCCCTCGGTCGACCACTACCTCGCGTTCATCCGCAGTTCGGCCAGTCCCATCCAGCAGATCCTCGGCAAGCTCGACCCGCAGGCGGCCGCCGCGGCCTGGGCCGACATCCGCGAACGCTTGTCGGTGTTCGGCACGCCACGCGGCTGGGAGGGCCCGAACGAACTGCTGCTCACGGCCGGGTGCCGCTGACATGGAACACCCTGTGCGCGCCCGCCGCTCGTTCCTGCGCGGCGCTGCTGCCCTCGCCGCGTGGCCGGCCCTCGGCGAAGACGAAAGCGCCCGCGCGCAGCCGGCCGCCGAGCCCCTGCGCATCCTCTGCAGCGGCCCGGCCGGAAGCATCCCGGACACCATCGCGCGCCGCGTCGCGGAGCAGCTCGCGGCGCAGGCCACGCAGGCCGTGATCGTCGACAACCGGCCCGGGGCGTCAGGGCAGGTCGCGGTGGGCGTCCTGAAGGCCTCTGGTGCCAGCTCCTCGACGCTGTTGCTGGCGCCGGGCGCCATCGCGACCGTGCACCCGTTCCTCTACCCCCAGCTGGCCTACGACCCGGCCGTTGACCTGCGGCCGGTGTCGCTCGCGGGGGAGATGTCCTTGGCCCTGGCCGTCGGCCCTGCGGTGCCCGCCACGGTGACCGGCACGCGGGAGCTGGTGGAGTGGATGCGGCGGCACCCGACACTGGCCAACGCCGGCTCGCCGGGTGCCGGAACCCTGCCCCACCTCGTGCAAGTCATGCTCTTCCGCGAGAGCCGAGTGCCATGGCAGCACGTGGCCTATGCCGGCGGGCCACAGGCCATCGTCGACCTGTTGGGAGGACAGATCGCCGCGCTCGTGCTGCCCGAGGGGCTGCTGCGACCGCACCAGCTGGCCGGCCGCCTGCGGGTCCTGGCCACGTCGGGCGCACAGCGCAGCACTTACCTGCCCGAGGTGTCGACGCTGGTGGAACAGGGCCATCGTGCCCTGGTGGTGAGCGAGTGGTTCGCATTCTTCATGTCGGCGCAGGCATCGCCGGCTTCCATCGATGCGGCGTCCGCGGCCATCGGTGCCGCGCTCGCGCGACCGGAGCTCCGCACGGCGTTCGCCGACTTGGGCATGGTGGCCGCGGCGAGCAGCCCGTCGGCCTTGGCCAAGCGCATCGCGGCGGAACAGCTCGACTGGGAGCCGATCATCCGCGCGGCGGGGGTGCGGGTGTGATGCGGATGGGGATCGCTGATCCCGGCCACCCGGGTCCGGGTGACACTGCCCTCCACCGCGGTCCTTCCGGTCCTTCAGCCGGATCTCGGCGGCGCTGAGCACCGAGTTGCACGCGAGCCCCGGGACCGGCAGGCATCAGGGTTGATGGTGATGCGAGGCGCTGTCGGGAAGGAGACAGTGGCGTCGGTGACCCCCATGAAAACCTGGCCTGCCGCCATCGCCCTCTTCGCGCTGTTCGCCCTGCTCGCCTTGCCGGGTGCCGTCCATGCGCAGGCCGGTGGGGAGGCATCCCAGGTGACATTGGCTGTTCCGGGCGCGGTGTCCACCGGCAAGGTATCGGGCCGGCTCACCTTGCCTGCGGCGCCGGGCGGCTCGATGGCTGCCGTCGTGATCGTCAACAGCACACCGGGGTTCGATGGGCGCAGCGCGCTCTATGCCTCTGCGCTTGCCGGTGCGGGGATCGCCGCCCTCGAAGTCGACTTCTTCCAGGGCCAGGGCTCGCCGGCGTCTCCCCACCAGAACCTGCCGCAGCTGTACGCCGCACGGACATGGCTGGCCGCGCAGCCGGGCGTCGATGCGGGGCGCATCGGTGTCATGGGCTTCTCGTGGGGCGGAAGCGTCGCGCTGCTTGCGGCATCCGAGCGTCTTTCACGAGCGGCCACGCACGGCCCGGAGCGATTCGCGGCACACCTCGCCCTGTACCCCGTCTGCTGGAAGCACCATGCCGCCCTCGCAGGCGCCGGCGGTGCATGGCCCGGCATGCCGCGAGATGCCTACAGGGCGTTCACGGGCCGGCCTGTGCACATCCTCGTGGGCGGGCGGGACGACTACGACGGCCCCGATGGTTGCAGCCGGTTCGTCCGTGCGCTCCCGCCGGCCAGCCGCAAGACGTTCGACCTCACCGTGGATCCGGACGCGACGTTTGCGTGGGACAGCGCATTCGGGAGTGCGCCCTACTCCAGCGCTGCGCGCCAAGGTCGGGGCGGGATCGTCACCGTGGTCGCCGACCCGAGGGCGGCTGCACGGTCGAAGGCATTCGCCGTCGACTACTTCGGCCGAAGCCTTTCCGCGCCAACGCAGCGGTGAGCCAAGGCGGTCATGCGGCGATGCGGCCGATCCGCGCCCGGGTAAACACGGGAGCGCCGGTCCCGGACGCAACCGTACGCTGTGCGCGCCGGTGCCCGCGTGACCGGTGCCACCCCCACCAGGAGAACCGAATGAAACGACTTGCCGCAGTTGCATGCCTCGCCGCGCTCGGCCTGCTCACGGGCTGTGCGGCCCCGGGCGGGAAGACCATCCACACCACCAACACCATCTACCCGGCCATCGGCCCGTACTCGCAGATGGTGCAGTCGGGCCGCACCTACTACCTCTCGGGCGTGATCCCGCTCAACCGCGCGGGCAACGCGGTCGAGGGCGCCACCATCGAGGAGCAGACGCGGCTGGTGCTGACCTACATCGGCGAGGTGCTCAAGGCCCAGGGCATGACGATGGACAACGTGGTCATGTCCAACGTGTACATGAAGGACCTGAACGAGTTCGGCCGCATGAACACCGTCTACGGCGAGTTCTTCAAGTCCCAGCCGCCGAGCCGCGCCACGGTGGAAGTCGCCCGCCTGCCGCGCGACGTGAAGATCGAGATCGCGGTCATCGCGGCGAAGTAGCTCCGTCGATTCAACCTGCTTGCATCCCAAGCTCGAACGTACGGTCGAGTGGGATAGCAGGCACTACAGCGTGCGCCACATGGAGGCCGTGCCGTATGCGTGCACCAGGCCGATCAGGCCGCAAATGCCGGAGGACACCCACCAGAAAGTGTTCGAGTTCGCGGGGAAGCTCGACCTGATCAGCGGAAAGGCGAGCGCGCGGCCAAGGTAGGCGATGGTGATCGCAAGCAACGCGTATCTTGTCAGTGGCAGTGGACCGACGACTCCAGCACCGGAGAGACCGAAAGCTGCCCAGACAAAGAGGAGTCCAGCAATTCCCAGCGTGACGAGAGCAGGCCTGAGCTGCCCCGCCTCGACCGCAAGGGCCATGCGCTCGCCGGCCCCCATGACCCGATAGGCCGGCGCACCGACAGCGATGCACAGGATGTGGGCCGCGCCAGCTGCTGCGCTGAGGAGAGCTCCGAGAAGAAGGGCGTATGAACCGGCACTGGCTGCGGGCACTTTTTTTGATGAAGGTCTTGTTGGTGTTGAGCGAACGCCATGGGGCGACCTGATCCGGTATGCGGCAGACGGTCACCTTCGCTGAACCCCGTGACCTCGCATCGCAAGATAGAGGGGCAATGCGAAACCGAGGCCGATTCCGAATGTCAGAGCGATGTACATCCATCGCCGGCGCACGCCAGCCAAGGGTGCATCCCCGTGAAGCCAGACCGAGAAGGCTGCCGCGGCCAGGTAGACGTCCCACGTGATCCCTGCGGTCAGCGGGTTGGCCGACACGGCTGCAAGGAATGGCTCCGGGCTGAAGCTGCCACCTTCAAGCAGGTACGCGATGTTGAAAAACCAAGGGATCGCCAAGCCCAGTGCCGCAATGACGAGAAGAATCGTGGTGGTATGACCTGATCGCATGGCGCGATGCTAAGCAGGCGCGCTCCGGGACGATAGGAAAAATGCGTCATAGGCTCACCCTCGGCTGCTGCTTCGACGTGCCGACCGCCAGCGCCCAGTGGGCTGTCTCCGGTGTGCGAACTGCCCTGATCACGTCTTGCAGAGGAGCTCCGACCAGCAAGCGAACGTCCCGCGCCATGTGGGACTGGTCGTAGTAGCCGTGCCTCAGGGCCAACTCGGCGCCCCCACGGCGGTCGACAAGGGCATCGCGCAGCACGGCCTCCACGCGTGAGACCCGTTGGAACATCTTGGGCTGGACACCAAACGTGGCGGCGAACACGCGCTGGAACTGCCGCAGACCGAGCCCTGTCGCTTGCGCGGGGTCGACCGCCTGCAAAGCAGCTTGCTGCAATGCATTCGCGTGCAGCAGCCGTTGTGCATGGATCTCGCGGCACAGTCGCTGTCTGGCGAACGAGAACAGGATCGACACCGCCGCGACTGCGCTCGGGCAGGCACACAGAAGCTCCCTGGTGCGGTCCCAAGAGTGGCCGAAGACGTCTGCGGCTTGCCCGATGTGCTGAGTCAGGACCAGCGGGCTGCCTTGCAGGAGGGCAATCGTCCCGGCGGGCCGCAACCGCAAGCCTGAGCAACGCAGTCTGGCTGTCCGGTAGAGCGTCATCGGCGCTGCGTTCGCCCGACTCACGAATGCGAGGGGCAGTGGAACGAGTGTTCCATTCGAGGACTCCGTGAAGAATCGGCCTTCATGAACGACGGTCAGGCCGCCTTCCACCAGTGCCGGGAAGTGGCACGGCCGGGGCGGGCCCGGCGCACTGTCGAATTCCACGGCCATGCCGAGCGACACCCACGCACTCACATCTGCAGGAGGATCGATGACGCGGTAGTGCATGCGGCATTATGGAAGGAGCGACTTTTGCCTCGGCCAGGAGCAGGCGCCCGCGATCCGCAGCGGGCGTCATCAACCGGTCGCCGGAACCGAGCCGGCGGGCCGCGTGCAACTCGGTTTCAGCGAGTGCTCATCGGGCAAGGACCCAATGCGTGATGTAGACCGTCCACCCGCGCGGAAGCAATCGAGGCAAGAAGGCCATCACCCTGTTGATCAAACCGGGCACGACGATCACTCGGCCGCGCCGCATCCCGACAATCGCCTTGCGTGCAACCTCCGCCGGCGCCATGCCTTTCTGGCTGCGGACCCACTCACTGTCCTGCATTCCAGCGCGCGCCTGGAACCCGGTGGACGTGTATCCCGGGCACAGCGCGGTCACCCGGACCCCGGAGCCCTTCAGCTCCGCAGCCAACGCTTCGGTGAAGTACAGCACGAAGGCCTTGGTGGCGTTGTACGTGGCCATGAGAGGCGCGGGATTGAAGCCGGAGGTCGACGCCACGTTCAAGACCGCGCCACGGCCACGGGAGAGCATCGCAGGCAGCAGCAGCTTGGTGAGGTGGGTGACCGCCGTGACATTCAGCTGGATCTGGTCGAGTTCCGCCCGAAGCGACAAGGCGTCGAAGCTGCCGAAATTGGCGAAGCCCGCGTTGTTCACCAAGGTGTCCACCTCGATCCCTTCGCGCTGCAACCAGGCCGCGAGGTGCTGCGGCGACTCCGGCTTCGACAGGTCGACGGCGAGCGTCTTGCACGCAACCCCATGCAAGCGTTCCAGGTCGGCGGCCGCCTGAGCCAGCCGTTCGGAATCGCGCGCGACCAGCGCGATTGCCATCCCGGCGCTTGCAAGCTCGTTGGCCAATGCCAAGCCGATGCCGCTCGTCGCGCCGGTCACCAGCGCCCAGTGTTGTTGTGATTTCACGGTCATTTTCCTTCGGTTGTGGAGAGAGGGTGAGGGGTGCATTGCAGCGTCGCAGGCTGCCAGGGGACAAACTCCCCAATCCGTGGCAATGTCGATGCGCTAACTCCGGCAGCGGCTGCGTAACGTCGGATCGGCTCGTCGATCGGCTCCGTGGAGTTCGTCATCACGCCCCAATGGATCGGGATCGTTCGGGCCGCGCACAGGGAGCGCGACGCCTCCCACGCTTGCTCGGGCGTCAGGTGGTATCGCTGTAGCAGGTGCTCGGGGCCATAGGCACCGATTCCGATGAAGGCCAGGTCAAAGGCGCCGTAACGCTTGCGCATGTCTTCGAAGATCCGGCCATAGGCGGTGTCGCCGGAGAAATACACCTGACGGCTGCCATCGCGCAGGACCCACCCGGCCCAGAGCCGCTGGTCACGATCGCCAAGCGCCCGACCTGATTCATGGAGCGCCGGCACGGCGATGGCCTGCAGCCCTGCAAGTCCGGCCTGCTGGTGCCAGCCAAGCTCTTGCACCTGCGTCGCACCCCAGTCGCGCAGCAATGCTCCGACACCCTTGGGCACCACGAAGGCAAGGTCTGGCTGCCGTTGCAGCAGCTTGACGATCGTGGTGCGGTCCAGGTGGTCGTAGTGGTCGTGGGAAATGAGCACGGCATCCAGGGCCGGCAGGTCCTCGACTTGCAAGGGCACGGGCGACTTGCGGCGCAGCCCGGGAAGCCGCACAGGTCCGTAGTACTCGCTCAGGAAGGGATCGAACAGAATCTTCTTCCCCTGGAAGTTGAGCAGGACTGCCGCATGGCCCAGCCAGACATACCCCTCGCCCGAATCCAGCTTCCGCACCTGCTGCCGGACTTCGGCGGCCGGTAGCTGCCATGCGGGCGAACCCCGCGGTGTCTGCCGATAGCGCTGGAACCAGGCCCAGTAGAAGCCCACCGACTCCCTGAAGTTGGCCGCCGGCACCGGCAATGCCTCTTCGTTCTGGAAACGCTGGCTCCTTCCCGCCTTCGTCTCGTCGTCGGAGGTGCCCAGGCCGGCGCAGGCCACAAGCGTCGCCAGGGATGCGATGCATCCCGCGAGGAGGAAGCGTGGAGTCGGGAATCCGCGAATGCTTTTCATGGCAGGCCTTGGTCGATGTCCGCACTGTAGGAAGCACGGGTCTGGCGGTCACGGAACTGACGCGCCATACTTCGGCACTGGCGCGCCACGGCGCCGCAGCCATTCGGAAACGACGCCATGCCCCCGCCTTCGCCCAGCTACACCGTCTCAGCGGAATTCGTGGAAAACCTGGTGTGGGCGGCGGAGCAGGAAGGCCTGGAGGTCGAGAACTGGAAGCAATCGCTGGCCCGGGAACATGCCACGGACACCCGGCTGCCCTTCTCGCTGTTCCAGTCGCTCTGGGATGGGCTGTTGCGACAGGCTTGCGATCCCCTGCTCGGGTTGCGCCTGGGGCGGCATTTGCGCCTGGGCCGCTGGGGCCTGGTGGAGTACTTCCTCCTGAACGCGCGCACATTGGGCGACGCGCTGCAGCTTGCAGCGGCCTACTGGCGGCTGGTGGCCGACGAAGACAAGGACATCCGGCTGGACGCGGACGGCAACGGCCTGAAGCTGACGATCTGGCCCCGGATCGCCCATCCGCCGGCCACGTTCGAAGTGGACCTGAGCTACGCGGTCAAGTTGGTCGGCTTGATGCTCGGCCAGCCGGTGGGCACCTTGGCGGTCGGGTTCGCACACCCTCTGCCCGACGGCGCGAAGTTGGGTGACTACGCATCGCACTTCGGCTGCCAGGTGTCGTTTGACGAGGCTTGCTACTGGTTGCGCGTTCCACGGTCCATGGCGGCCGCGGAGCTTCCGACGGCACATCCCCTCGTCATGGAAACCCTCAGGACTCAGGTCGACCTGCAGCTGAAGATGCTCGACCGACCCACCAACCTGGCTGCGCGCGTGTCCCAACTCATCGAATTCGGGGCGTCCGACGTCGGACAGGTGGCGGCGCAACTCGGCATGAGCACACGCAGCTTGCAACGGCGCCTGAAGGAGGACGGCCAGGCTTTTGCATTGCTCAAGGATGGCGCGCTGCGCCGCCGTGCGCAGCGGCTGCTGGGCGAGGCCCGCATGCCACTGAAGGAAGTTGCCTTCTTCCTCGGCTACGAAGAGCGTGGCCTGTTCCAGGCCTGCATGCGATGGTTCGGGCAGCCCCCGGGAGCAGTGCGCGCGCAGTTCAGCGCGGCTTGATCGGCGCGCTGTCCTCGCTCGATCTGGCCGCGAACAGGAGCAGAGGGATCCTGCACATCAGCAGACGCCTTGCACGTCAAGCCGAAGCAGCCTTGAGTCTCGTGATCCCTGCCCTGATCTTGTCCACATCCGCCGTCGCGAACGACAACCGCAGCGCACTCCGGTCCGGCTTCTCCGCATAGAACGGCGCCCCGGGCACGAAGGCCACGCCCTGCTCGATCGCGCGCTTGGCAAACTCCGCCGCGTCGCTGGTCTTGCCGTTCGCCCCCGTCAGCCGCGCCCAGAAGAAGAGGCCACCCTGCGGCTGGGTGAAGCTGATCGCATCACCCAGCTCCCGCTTCAGTGCCTCGCCCATGGCCTGGGCGCGCTCGGCGTAGGCGGCGCGCACGGTGTCCAGCGTGGCCGGCATGCGGCCGCTTTTCAAGTACTGCGCCGCGGTGGCCTGGGCGAAGGTGCTGGTGTGGGCGTCGCTGAACTGCTTGCACATCGTGGCCTTGGCCAGCAGCTCGGGCGGCGCGATGAGCCAACCCACCCGCAGCCCCGGCGAGAGCACCTTGCTCATGCTGCCGCAGTGCGCCAGCCACTCGCGCGAACCGGGCACTTGGTCGGACAGGGCCAGCATCGACGGCGGCGGCGGGGCCTTGGTGAAGTACAGGTCGCCGTAGGGGTCGTCCTCGACGATCAAGGTCTGGTACTTCACCGCCAGCTCCAGCACGCGCTTGCGGCGCTCCAGCGACAGCAGCGCGCCGCTGGGGTTGCCGAAGGTGGGGATCAGGTACACGAATTTGGGCTTGTGCTCGCGGATCAGCGCTTCGAGCGGGTCGACCTGCACGCCGTCGGCGTCGATGGGGGCGGAGACCAGCTGCGCGCCATAGAGGCGGAAGCACTGGATGGTGGCCAGGAAGGTGGGGCCCTCCACGATCACCTTGTCGCCGGGATTGATCATGGTCTTGCCCAAGAGGTCCAGCGCCTGCTGGCTGCCGGTGGTCACGATCAGCTGCTGGGGGGTGAGGTCCTTCACGCCCTTGCTCTGCTCGAACCTGGCCAGCTCGGTGCGCAACGGCTCGTAGCCTTCGGTGGCGCCGTACTGCAGCGCGCCGCCGGGTTCTTCGGCCAGGGCCTTCTGGCTGGCCTCGCGCAGGCCCTCCACGTCGAACATGGCGCTGTCCGGAAAGCCGCCGGCGAACGAGATGATGCCGGGCTTGCCCAGCAGCTTGAACAGCTCTCGGATGGCGGAGGTTTCGACGTTGTCGAGGCGGGAGGCGAATGGCAGGGGCATGGTGCGGTGGTCGTGGGTCCGGCCGGGATTGCGGCCTTGCAAAAGCCGCATTGTCGCGCTCCAGGGACGGCGGGCCAACCGGTGCCGGAAGGCGCTGGCACGCGCATGACATCCGCGCTCACAAACGGCTGTGTCGGACCAGACTGACGAGCTCACGGCTCATCCACGCACCGGCAACGTCGCCTTTCGGCTCTCGTGCGGCTCTGCCGTGGGCCGCAGCATGAATGCCTGAGTTGCGCGGGGTGCAGTACCAAACCGGTTTGGAGCCCACGCAGCGTTCATCAGTTGTTACCGGAGCCCAACCCATGCGACAGTTCCCGATCCTCCCCGCCATCGTTTCCAGCGCCGCCCTCCTCCTGGCGGCCTGCGGAGGAGGCGGCGGTGCCGATGGCACCCCCGCGTCCACGGCCCCGACCGCCGCGGTTCAACAATCCGCCGATCCGGCCGCGTCGCCCACCCCGGTGGCGGCAGCCGAGGCGCCGGCGTCCTCCGCGCCGCAGTGCGGTCCCAATGGCGGCGGCCTGATGTTCGAATGCGACCCGCGCTGGCCTTTCCCGGGCGTGGCACCCGTCGACGGCGCCACGCAGGACCAGGTGGACGGCTACAACGCCATGTGCTCCACCTGGCGCTGCATGAAGTACCGCTGCGACGACGGCCGCGTGGTGTCGTGGCAGTACCAGTTGCAGATGTGCGCCATGCCGCCGGACAGCACGCAGGCGATGTCGGTGGCGCCCGCGCCGCAGCCGGTGCCGGCCGCCTCCAACTGAGCCTGGCCGTGGCGGCGGCTCAGTCGTCGCGGCGCAGGTGGCGGGCGCCGTCCACCGGGCGCTTGGGGCGGTCGCGCAGGTCGTCCTGGTCCGCATAGCGCAAGCCGACCGGCTCCTGGGTGTCGTCCTCGCGCTGGGCGCGCGGTCGTTGCGGGTCGTCGGCGGCCATGGCGCGGTCGGGAACGGCGGGCTGGCGCTCGGGCACCGCGGGGCTGCGGTCCGGCAGGTGCGGGCTGCGGTCCTGCCAGGCGGAGGAGCGGTCTTCCCACGCGGCGGGGATCGCGTCCTTCGGGTCGGCGGTGGCCGGGCGCACGCCCAGCAGTTCGCGCAGCGGGCGCTGCGTGGGGCGGTGCACGACGTTCAGGTCCCCGGCCTGCAAGCCGTGCATCACGTCGCGGGCGCGCTGCGCCTGGCCTTCCGTCTCGGCGTCGACCACCAGCACGAACCTTCCGCGGCCGGCGGCGCCGGCGTAGGTGCCGTGGTGCGGATGCGTGTCGCTGCCGAAGAGGCGGCCGAAGAAGCCGGCCACCGACTCCACGAAGTCACGGTTGACCGCCACCTCGCGCTCGCTGCCGTCCCAGGCGCGGGGATCTTCGCGCGGGTCGCCGTCGCCGAGGTCACCGGCGGGGCTGCCGCCGTGCTGCAGGTGCACGTCCTGCCGGTCGAAGCCGGTTTGCAGCAGCCGGTCACGCGCCTGCTCGGCGGTGGCGCGGTCGTCGAAGGAGCAGATGGCGGTGTGCATGGCGGTCTCCTGGGTGGGCGGATGTGGTCATTGCACGTGCGGGCGCCCCAAAGGGCAACGGGATGGGGCGAGGGACGCGGCGTAGGCGGGGGACTACGCGGCAGCTTGGGCACCGGGGCCGCGCCGGGCGCGGTGGATTGCGGGTCGAGACCGCAATGACAGACACACTGGGGCTGCGCAAGGCGGGGGTGGATTGCGGGTCGAGCCCGCAATGACAGACGGCTGCGCAAGGCGGGGCGATTGCGGGTCGAGCCCGCAATGACAGACACACGCTGCCCCGCCACGGCCGACGGAAGCTGTCATCGGGCTTGACGAACCCGCCCCGGACCCAGCCAAAGGCATCCGCCCCGTCCCACCGAGGTTGTCATGCCGGGCTTGACCCGGCATCCACCACCGCCTGTCAAACAGATTCGCTACGGTTTCGATAGCACACTTCTAGCACCCAGGCGGCCTGCAGCCCGATTTGCCTCGAAAGATGCGAGCAGGGCGGGAGCCTCCCGCCCTGCCCTGCAGCTCACAGGTTCTTGCGCGGCTTGCCGGTCGTCGCGCCCGGGTCGCGGCTGGTGAGCGGGGGGTCGCTCGACTCGTCTGCGGCCACGGCGCGCTCCCGGGTCCCCGTCGTGGTGCGGCCGGCCTGCCCGCCCAGGCGCTCGACCTCCACGTCCTTGCGGCGCACGCTGTCCTCGATGGTCTCTTCGCGCTCGCGCACTTCCTTGCCGACGCGCACCTCTTCCACCACGCGGGCGGTCTTGCTCACCACGGCCTCTTCGGCGCTCTCGCGCACTTCCACCGTCCGGTCCTGGAAGTTCGCCAGGTCGGCGGCGGTGGCTTCGCGGTCGACGGGGCGGCGCTCGACCACCGCGCGCTCTTCTCGCAGCTTGATCAGCTCGCGCACGGGCTTCTGCGACACGCGCTGGACCACGCGCACGCCGCCGCGCTCCACCGCCCGCTTGCCTACCTGCAGCTGCTCTTCCACCACGTCCAGCACGCCTTCGCGCTGGCCGTCCGGCACGCCGCCGGTGGCGCTGCTGCCCCCAGCGCTCCGCGCCGTGTCCATGTTGCTGCTCTCCCGGCGCGGCGCCAGCAGGCTGCCCGGCGTGCCGGTCGGTCCGGCCGAGGTGCCCTGCGTGCCGGCCTGGCCCTGCTGCATCGGCTGCACGCCGCCCGTGCCGCCCTGCAACTGCGCCGGGGTGTGGCGCATGGCGTCCTGCGTCTGCGCGCCGCCGGTCCAGCCCTGGCTGCGCCACTGCTGCGCGCGCTCGTCCACGTCGACGGCGCCCAGGCGGTGCAGCACGTCGGCGGCCTGGTCGGCCTGGCGCTCGTCCTGCGCGTCCACCACCACCACCGAGGTGCCGCGGCGCACCGCTTCGGTGTAGGTGCTGGCACGGTCGGCATGGGTCGGGTTGTCCAGGCCGAAGAGATCGGTGAAGAAGCCGCCGAAGATGCCCTGCTCGTGGTCGGCCTTGCCCTGCTGCACCTGGTGGCCCGCGGTGCCGCCGCCGGAGCCTTCCTGCTGCTCCACGTGCACGTCGCTGCGGTCGAGGCCGCTTCTCACCAGTTCGTCCACGGCGCGCTGGGCCGTTGCTCTGTCGTCGAATGCGCCAATCACTGTCTGCATGGAAGTTGCTCCTGGGGTCGGTTCAAGAAAACTCAGCCTTCTTCCGAAAGCCACTGCTGGGCCACGGGATCGAAGCGTTCGATCACCACGCGCTCGCGCCGCAGGGTGAGGTCGGCACTGGCCTGCGTCACCTCGCGGCGGCGGGTCAGGCGGATCTCTTCCACCAGCACGAGCTCCTTGCGCGTGACCAGGCGCTCCTCGATCACGGGGACCACGGTGACGTCGCCTTCCTGGCGCATGCCCGGCGCCGAATCCACCACCCGGCCGATCGGCACGCGCTCCACGTCCACGGTGTCGCGGACCACGGGCTCCTGTGCGTTCACGGCCTCCTCCTGCACGTGCTTGCGCACGCGCAGGGCGCCGGTGTCCACGCGGCGGCGGCTGATCTCCAGCGCCTCCTCGGTGACCGGGATGGTGTTGTCCTGCGTCTCGGGTGTTCGCGTGTTCATGGTGGCAACGTCAAGGAGGCGCCAGTCTGCGCGGCGGTGCCGGGCCGTCTGTCGTCCCCTCCTGTCGGCGCCGGTAGGCTCGGGACTACCCGGCGCGCTGCGGCTCTGGCATGCTGGCCGTCCACCCGCTGCCAGGAGACGACACGTGATCGAGCAGGAACTGGACATCCCCACCGACGACGGCGCGATGAACAGCTTCGTGGTGCATCCCGAGGAGGACGGCCCGCACCCGGTCGTGCTGTTCTTCATGGACGCGCACGGCAAGCGCGAGGAGCTGCACGACATGGCACGGCGCCTGGCGAGCGTGGGCTACTACGTGGTGGTGCCCAACCTCTACTACCGCAAGAGCCGCGACTTCTGGCTGAAGGTGCGCACGCCCGAAGCGATGGAGCCGATGTTCGCGCTGATGCACAGCCTGACCAACGGGCTGGTGGTGCGCGACACCGCCGCGCTGCTGCGCTTCGTGGACACGAAGCCCGCGGCGCTGGCGGCCCGCGTGGGGGCGGTGGGCTACTGCATGAGCGGGCCCTTCGTCTTCGCGGCCGCCGCGCAGTTTCCCGACCGGCTGCAGGCAATCGCGGCCTTCCATCCGGCGCAGATGGTCACGGACCGGGAGGACTCGCCGCACCTGTTGGCACCCAAGGTGCGCTGCGAGACGTACATCGGCTGCGCGGAGACGGACAAGTGGTTCCCGCCAGAGACGGTGCGCCAGTTCCAGGCCGCGCTGGACGCGGCCGGCACGCCGTACCGGCTGGAGTGGTACCCGGGGGCCGAGCACGGCTTCGTGTTCCCGCGGCGGGAGGGGATCTACCACCGCGGGTCGGCCGAGCGGCACTGGGAGCGCGTGTTCAGCCTGTTCGCGCGGCGCTTGAAGGTTTAGGCGCCGGGCCTGGCGGCTGGAGGTGGATGGCGGGTCGCGGCCCGCCATGACGGGGAGCCCGAGCGCTCAGGCGGGCTCCCGCAGGCGCCCACGCGCCCTGCCCGGTGCCGGCGCCGGCGGCATCGCGAACGACCCCTCCACCGTCGGCAGCGCAGCCTGCAGATCGGTGCACAGGCGTCCCGTGTCCAGGATGCCGGCGCCGAACGGCCGGGGCTGCCAGCCCTGGGGCTTGCGGCAGGTGGCCTGCACCGCGGCACGGAAGGCCTCCACCCGCCGCGCGGTGCGGCCGTACATCGCCTCGATCACCGGCGCCCAGCGCACGAGCCAGAGCGCTGCGCTGCCGGTGGTGAGCCCGGTGGCGTACGAGGTCCCGTCGCCGCCCGGCGAGAAGCCGGTGCCCCATCCGCGCGCGGTGTCGGCCCGCAGGATGCCGGCGGCCGGGGCGCTGAAGGCGACCTCGGGGCCGTAGGCGCTGCCGCTCCACGGGCGGCCGTTCCACAGCACGCCGCCCACCGCGATGGCGGTGGGCAGGCAGGCCGGCGCCACCACCGGATCGACCCAGTTGCCGGCGGCGCACACCACGATGACGCCCTTGGCCCGCGCCTCGGCCATGGCCTGCACCACGGCCGGCGACGGCACCGCGGGAAAGATGCCGAGGCTGACGTTCACCACGTCCACCCGCGCCTCGTGCACCAGGTAGGCCAGCGCCCGGGCGAAGTCGTCCTGCCGCGTGCTGATGGCCACGCTGTCGGTCATGCGCACCATCACGTGCGGCACGCGCGGGGCCACGCCGTGGAAGGGTTCCCGCCCGGGCGGGTGGGCCCAGCCCGAGATGGTGGCGCCCACCCGGGTGCCGTGGCCGGCGTTGAGCGCGCCCGGGTGCAGCGGGTCGCGCCCGCCGCCGGGCTCGGGTGCGGGCAGCAGGCCGAACTCGGCCGCCCGGGCGTCGGGGGTGAGGAAGGTGCGGCTGTCCGCGGCCACCACCCAGCTGCCACGGTCGTCGCCGTCGGGGCCGTGGCCGAACGCCACGTGCCGGGTGTAGCCGGTGTCGATCTGGCCGATGCGCACGTCGCCCCAGTCGATGGCGTCGGGGCCGCCCAGCACCGCCCAGGCCGCGTCGGCGCGGACGGCGCGCAGGTGCCACAGCGGTCCGCCGGCGGGCGGCGGGTCCTGCGGCGGGCGCGGCTGCAGGTCTTCGGGCAGGCGCAGGCGGTGCAGCGCCTCGACGTCGGCCTCGTCGATCCACTCCACCCGGTCGGCGCCGGCCTGGCGCAGCACCAGGAACGCGGGCGAGCCGCTGCGGGCCGCCAGGTGGTCCAGGAGGTGCGGGCGCACCACCGCCTCGTGCACGCCCACCTGCAGCAGGCCGACGTCGACCCCCGGATGGGCCAGGCTGGACAGCCGCTGCCGGAACTTCTCGAAGCTGGGTCCGCCGGGCAGGATCACCACCTTGGCATACGGTCTCGCGGGCATGGCGCCTCCGGAAAAAATGGAGGCGCAGCATAGGAAGGCGGCTGCGCGCCGCGCCACCTCCATCCGGACGAGAACACGTCCCACAGCCGGGCCCGCCGTTTGCTGCTCCTGGAGGCTTGGCACTGCCGAGACACTTCCACCCATGCTCTCGCCCAAGCAGCTCTTCCGGTTGGCCGTGCAGGCCGTCAAGTCCTGGTCGAACGACTACGCGCCGAGCATGGGCGCGGCCATCTCGTACTACACGGTGTTCTCGCTGGCGCCCCTGCTGGTGATCGTGATCGCCATCGCGGGGGCGGTGTTCGGCCGCGAGGCGATCCAGGGCCTGGTGTCCGACCAGCTGTCGGGCCTGATGGGTGCACAGGGCGCCGAGATGGTCGAGGGCCTGGTCGCCAGCGCCAGCGACACCGACCGCGGGCTCGTCGCCGGGCTCATCAGCATCGTGGTGCTGCTGGTGGGCGCGACCACCGTGTTCGCCGAGCTGCAGAGCGCACTGGACCGCATCTGGAAGGTGCCCGAGTCGAAGAAGCCGTCGGGCATCTTCGGGCTGCTGCGGGCGCGCCTGCTCTCGTTCGGGCTCATTCTGGGCGTGGCCTTCCTGCTCATGGTGTCGCTGGTGGTCAGCGCCGGGCTGGCGGCGGTCGGCTCGTGGGCCGAGCACCTGCTGCCCGGCTGGGAGACCCTGCTGCACCTCTTGAACATCGCGGTGTCGATGACCATCCTGACGGTGCTCTTCGCGATGATCTTCAAGCTGATGCCCTCCACGCGCGTGGCCTGGCGCGACGTGTGGGTGGGAGCGTTCGTGACGGCCCTGCTCTTCGAGGTCGGCAAGCTGCTGATCGGGCTGTACATCGGCAAGAGCGGCATGACCGAGTCGTTCCAGGCCGCCGGCGCGCTGGTGGTGCTGCTGGCCTGGGTGTACTACGCGGCGCAGATCTTCCTGCTGGGTGCCGAGTTCACCAAGGCCTATGCGGATGCGCACGGCTCCGGGGTCGGCACCCGCGACGCCAAGCCGGTGCAGCAGAACCCGACGAAGGTCTGACGGCCCCGGCAGCGGCTTGCCGCTGCGACCCGCGCGGAACTTCCCCGTACCAGGCTGGTGTTTGCAACACAGCAGCGTGGAAGAACATTACACTGTCCGGCACATGCAGCTGGACAACAACGGGAGCCTCGCGCGCCGTCCCATCGTGGTGGCCGACCGCCCCGAAGCCTTCGACGTGCTCCGCGCCACCTTGCCGGGCGGCGTGCAACTGGCGAGTGCGGCCACTTTGGCCGAAGCGCGCAACGCCGTTCGCCCCGACACGCCCCTGGTGGTGTGCGGCTGCCACTTCGACGACGGTCGCATGTACGACCTGCTGCGCTACCTGCAGGCCCACCCGCCACTGGCCCGCGTGCCCTTCCTCACCATCCGAGCACTGGAGGGCGAACTGGACGACGCGATGTACGAAAGCGTGAAGATCGCCACGCAGGCGCTGGGCGGCGTCGGCTTCGTCGACCTGTACCGCTGGGGCCGCCGCTACGGCGAGGCGGAAGCCAGCCGCCGGCTAACGGAGCGCATCCTCGCGCTGGCGGACGGCCAGGTGGACAGCGACACGACGATGTGAGTCGGGGCCTGGCGCGTCGGCGCGCGCGGCCAGCAATCCATCGGTGCCCTGTCCACCACCGTCGTGGATGCCGGGTCGAGCCCGGCATGACCAGAGAAGGACCCATGCGCACCTAGCTCGTCATTGCGGGCTCGACCCGCAATCGACCCGGCGCCCATCACCACCACCGCCCTGGTTGCCGGGTCAAGCCCGGCATGACGAGAGAAGGACCCACGCGCACCCAGCAAGTCATTGCGGGCTCGACCCGCAATCCACCCGGTGCCCATCGCCGCCACCGCCGTGGATGCCGGGTCAAGCCGGCATGACGAGAAGGACCCACGCACCTAGCATGTCATTGCGGGCCCGACCCGCAATCCACTCCGCGGCCGCTCAGAACCCCGCGGCCAGCCCGTCGCGCCGGGAATCCGATGCCGCCACGTAGCCTTCCACCTTCGGGTTGCCCACGTTCCAGATGAACTGCCCGGCGCCGAAGTCCTGGTAGTTGTCGTTGATCACTTCCATCACGTGGCCGCGGGCCGCCAGTTCGGCGACCGTGCCCTTGTCCAACTGCTGCTCGACGTTGATCTCCAGGCCGGCGTTGTAGCGCCAGCGCGGCGCGTCGCAGGCGGCCTGCGGGCTCTGCTTGTAGTCGAGCATGCGCACCAGCGTCTGCATGTGGCCCTGCGGCTGCATGTTGGCGCCCATCACGCCGAACGACATCACCGGCTGGCCGTCCTTGGTGAGGAAGGCCGGGATGATGGTGTGGAACGGCCGCTTGCCCGGCGCCACCTGGTTCGGGCCGGGCTGCAGGCCGAAGCCGTGGCCGCGGTTCTGCAGGCTGATGCCGAAGGTGGGCTCCACGCAGCCGGAGCCGAAGCCCATGTAGTTGCTCTGGATGAAGCTGACCATCATCCCGTTCTCGTCGGCGGCGGTGAGGTAGATGGTGCCGCCCTTGACCGGGTTGCCCGCGCCGAAGTCCTGCGCCTTCTTCATGTCGATCAGCCTGGCGCGGCTGGCGAGGTACGCGTCGTCCAGCATCTGCTCGGCCGTGACCTCCATGCTGCCGGGTTCGGCGACGTACTTGTAGGTGTCGGCGAAGGCCAGCTTCATCGCCTCGATCTGCAGGTGCTGCGAGTCCGCGCCGTCCACCTTCATGGCGGCCAGGTCGAAGTGCTCCAGGATGCCCAGCGCGATCAGCGCCGCGATGCCCTGGCCGTTGGGCGGGATCTCGTGCAGCGTGTGGCCGCGGTAGTCCTTGGCGATGGGCCGGACCCACTCCGGCCGGTACCCGGCGAAGTCCCGGGCGGTGATGCTGCCGCCGCCCTCGCGGGCGAAGCGCTCGACGGCCTGCGCGATCTCGCCGCCGTAGTACGCCGCGCCTTTGCTCTCGGCGATGGCACGCAAGCCCCGCGCGGCCGCCTGGAAGCGGAACAGCTCCCCCACCGACGGCGCACGGCCCCAGGGCAGGAAGGCCTGCGCGAAGCCCGGCATGGCACCGAGCTCAGGGGTGGCCGCGGCCCACTTCTGCTGCACGACAACCGGCAGCAGGTAGCCCCGCTCGGCGATGTCGATGGCGGGCTCCAGCAGGTCGGCGAAGGGCAGCTTGCCGAAGCGCTCGGACATCGCCACCCAGCCGGCGACCGCACCGGGCACGCTGATGGAGTCGAAGCCGCGCTTGGGCGGGGCGGTGGCACCGTCGCCGTACTTCTTGCGGAAGTACTCCGGTGTCCAGGCCGCCGGCGCGCGGCCCGATGCGTTGAGGCCGTGCAGTTCCTTGCCGTCCCACAGGATGGCGAAGGCGTCGCTGCCCAGCCCGTTGCTGACCGGCTCGCAGATCGTCATGGCGGCCGCCGCGGCGATCGCGGCATCGACCGCATTGCCGCCCTTCCACAGCATGCGCAGCCCGGCCTGCGCCGCCAGCGGATGCGAGGTCGACACGACGTTGCGCGCCAGCACGGGGATGCGGGTGGTGGGATAGGGGTTGTGGAAATCGAATTGCATGTCTGGGTTCAAGGTCGAAAGGCAGGCTGGGAAGGTGGTGGCGGGTGGACGCGGACCGTTCCACCCCTGCCTGTCACGCCGGACCCGATCCGGCATCCACGGTCCGCACTGGCGTGGATGGCGGGTCGAGCCCGCCATGGCAGGCTTGGGCGTCGACGCGCCCGCTGCTCAGTCCGCCGTCAGCTTGCGCTCCGTGATGATCTTCTTCCATTTGGCGCGGTCCGTGTCGGCCATGGCGGCGAACTGCTGGGGCGTGCCGCCGACGGGCTCGATGCCCAGGCGGGCCAGCCGGTCCTTGACCTCGGCGTCCTGCAGCGCCTGGTGGATGCCGCCGTTGACGCGGGCCACGATGTCGGCCGGCAGCCCCTTCGGCCCGTACAGGCCGAACCAGGTGACGGTCTCGTAGCCGGGCACGCTCTCGGAGATGGCGGGCAGCTCGGGCAGCAGGGGCGACCGCTTGGCGCTGGTGATGCCGAGGGCCTTCAGGCGCCCTTCGCGCACGTGCGGCAGCCCGCTGGGCAACGAGTCGAACAGCACGTCGATCTTGCCGCTCACCAGGTCGGGAATGGCCAATGCCGTGCCGCGGTAGGGGATGTGCACGAGGAAGAGCCCGGCCTGCGCCTTGAAATACTCGGCGCCCAGGTGGACGATGGTGCCGTTGCCGCTGCTGGCGTAGTTGAGCTTGCCGGGGTTCTTCTTCGCGTACTCGACCCATTCCTTCACGGTGCGGGCCGGTGCGTTGTTGGGCACCAGCATGATGCTGGGCGCGTTGCCCACGTGCGAGACCGGCGTGAAGTCGGCGACCGCGTCGTACGGCAGCTTGCCGGTGCCGAAGCTGGGGCCGATGCTGTGCGTGCTGCTGGTGGCCAGCAGCAGCGTGTAGCCGTCCGGCGCGGCCTTGGCCACGATGTCCGAGCCGATGGAGCCGCCCGCGCCCGGCTTGTTGTCCACGACCACGCTGGTGCCCAGGCGCTCGCCCAGCTTGCTGGACACGGCCCGCGCGAAGATGTCGGTGGCCCCGCCGGCGGGGAACGGCACCACCAGCCGGATCGGCTTGCTGGGATAGGCGCCCTGGGCCCAGGCCGGCGTGAGGGCAGTGGCCGAGGCGGCCAGCAGGAGGTGGCGTCGTGTGGTCATGGCGCGATTATCCGATGGCTCGGCTGTGGTGTTGGCATGCTACCTCGATACGGCCAACGCCTCCAGACCGGCAGCACGCTACTTCTTCGCCCGCTCCGCGTCCATCCGCCGCACCAGTTCCCGCGCCTCGTCCCCTTCCGGAATCGGCTTGCCGCTGTCGCGCCACTGCACCGCGGACTTGAAGCCCTCCTGCTGCGCATGGCGGCGGAACCACAGGCCTTCGGGGTTGTGGCGGGTGATGCCGTCGAACACGGTGGCCAGCTGCTGGCTCTGCTCCAGGCCCATGGCCAGCATCACCTGGTTGACCACCATCTTGTGCATCGCCAGGTGGCTGCGCGGCACGCCGGCGATGCGGTTGGCGAGCTTCAGCGTCGCCTCCTCGAGCTGGGCCACCGGAACCACCTCGTTGGCCAGGCCCCAGTCGCGCGCCGTCCTGCCGTCGATGGTGTCGCCGGTGAACATCATCTGCTTGGCCCGGGTGGGCCCGAGCCGGTAGGTCCACATCGCGGTGGTGGGGCAGCCCCAGACGCGGGTGGGCATGTAGCCGATGCGCGCGTCGTCGGCCATCACCAGCAGGTCGCAGCACAGCGCGATGTCGCTGCCGCCCGCCGCCGCATAGCCGTGCACCTTGGCGATGGTGGGCTTGGGGCTGCGCCACAGGGACATGAAGTCCTCGGTGTTGCGCTTCATGTAGGCGTAGTCGACCATCGGGTCCCAGGGAAAGCGCTCCTGCTGGCACGGGTGGTCGATCTCGTTGTCGCCGAAGTACGCGAGGTCGTAGCCGCCGCAGAAGCCCTTGCCGGCGCCTTCGAGCACGATGACGTGCACCTCGTCGTCGGCGTTGGCCCACTCCACCGCCGCGCGGATGTCGCGCGGCGTGTCGTCGTTGATCGCGTTCAGGCGTTCCGGCCGATTGAGCAACAGCCGGGCGATGCGCGGGTTGCCCGGGTCCTTGCGGACCAGCAGGGTCTTGAGTTCGAGCATGCCGGCCCTCAGTCGGCGTAGACGCCGGCCTTCTTGATCACCGGCGCCCACTTGGCGATCTCGGCCTCCAGGTGCGTGCGCAGGCCGGCGGAGGTCATCTTGTCCGCGGGAACGATGTCGGAGGACAGGTCGGTCAGGCGGCGCTTGACCTCCGGGTCCTGCATGGCGGCGCGCAACGCGGTGCCGATCTTGTCCAGCACCGGCTGCGGCGTGCCCTTGGGCGCGTACATGCCGTGCCACACCTTGACCTCGAAGCCTTTCAGGCCCTGCTCGTCCAGCGTGGGCAGGTTGGGCAGCACGTCCAGCCGCTTGGTGGTGGTCACGCCGTACACCTTGACGCGGTTGTCCTTGATGAGGGGCACGGTCTGCGTGGTCTGGTCGCACAGCAGGTCGACCTGCCCGCCCAGCAGGGCGTTCATGGCGGGGCCGGTGCCGCCGAAGGGCACGGTGGTCAGCTCCACGCCCATGGCGCTCTGGAACAGCAGGCCGCACAGGTGCGACACCGCGCCCAGGCCGGCGTTGGCCAGCGAGACCTTGTTGCCTTCGCGCTTGAGGTGGGCCTGCAGCTCCTGGAAGTTGTTGGGCGGGAAGTCCTTGCGCGCCAGCATGGTCATGGGCACGTCGACCACCTGGCCGATGTACTCGAAGTCCTTGAGCGGGTCGAACTGCAGCTTCTTGTAGAGGGCCGGCGCGGTGGACATGCCCATGTGGTGCAGGAAGATGGTGTAGCCGTTGGGCTGGGCGCGGGCCACCTTGGTCGCCGCGATGGTGCCGCCTGCGCCCACGGCGTTCTCCACGGTGACCGTCTGGCCGAGCGACTTGCTCATCGGGATGGCGATCATGCGGGCGACCACGTCGGTGGGGCCGCCGGCGGAGAACGGCACGACCAGCGCGATGGGCCGCTCGGGCCACTGGGCCTGGGCGGCGGCACCGAAGGCGGCCACCGCCAGGGAGGCGGCGAGCAAGGGGCGGAAGAAGGCGTTCATGGGGTGGTGTCTCCTGTTGGCATGCGAACAGGACCACCTTACCCCGGGCCACTGCCCGACGTACTCCGCACTTTCCTTGAGACGCGCCTCAGCCGCGGCTCAACAGTGGGCCGACGCTGGGCTCCCCGGCGATGTCCCACAGCCGCGCCACCACCTGGCGGATCTCGGCCTCGCCGCCCGCGCCGCCGTAGCCGGCCAGGCGCACCGCCTTGTCGGTGATCTCGTCGCGGCTGAGCGTGTTGCCGGGATCGCCCTTGGGCTCGTCCACGCGGCCGGCCAGGACGCGGCCGTCGCGGGTGTGCACCGTGACCTTGCCGATCCACCGGCGCGGGTAGGCGGCGTCCACTTCCGCGTCCAGCTGCATCTCCACCCGCTGGCGCAATGCCGCCGTGGCCGCATCGGCATAGTGCGCATCGAACTCGCCCAGCCCGGCGTGGCCGTACTGCGCCACCAGCGCCAGCACCGTGCCCATGGAGAACTTGCTCTGGTGCACGGTGCGCGGGTCGACCACGGGCCCGAGCACGTCGATCGCGCCCTGGTGCACGTGCGTGACGACGCGGTCGATGTCGCCCGGCTGCAGCCCGTGCTGGCGGATCACCTGCAGCAGCGCATCGGCCGCGGGATGCGTGTGGCGGCACGAGGCGTGGTACTTGAAGGAGGTTTCCTCGGTCGCCCAGCGAGTGCCCAGGCCGTCCGCCAGCCGGGCCGGATCGGCGTCGCTGGACATGCCCGCGGCCAGGCCCTGCGGGCCGTCGAAGATGCGTTGCGCGCCGGTGAAGCCTTCCTTGGCCAGCCAGGCCGCCAGCAAGCCGGCGCCGGCAGCATGGGCCGTGTGCAGCTGCTTGGAATCGGCCGCGGTGCGCAGGAACTCCCACAGCCCGGCCGACTGCGTGCCGGCGGAGCCGAAGGCATGGCGCATCTGCGCACCGTCCAGCCCCAGCAGGTGGCCGGCCGTGGCGGCGGCGGCCAGGGTGCCGGCGGTGCCGGTGGTGTGGAACACCTTGTAGTGCGAGCGGCCGAGGAACTCGCCGACCCGGATGCCCACCTCGTAGCCGGCGACCGCCGCGGTGAGCAGCTGGCGACCGCTCGCGCCCAGCGCCTGCGCGCCGGCCAGTGCGACCGGGAAGACGACCGTGGCCGGGTGGAACACCGAGCCGTTGTGCACGTCGTCCTGCTCGGCCACGTGGGACGCGGCCGCGTTCGCCATGGCGGCCAGGTAGGGGCTGTTGCGGCTGCGGTCCACCAGCACCTCGCAGGGGCCTTGCGGCTGGCCCATGGCGGCGGTGAAGCGCAGGATGGTCTCCACCGGCCGTGCGCCCTTGCCGGCCAGGGCGGAACCGAACCAGTCGACGAACAGGTCCTCGATCTTCGCGACGGTGGAGTCGGGAAGCTGTTCGAAGCGCAGCTGCGCGGCAAAGGCGGCGAGTTCGCCGTGGTCGGCGGCTGTGGTGTTGGGCGGGGGCATGGGGGATGGATCCCGGGTCAAGCCCGGGATGACGGGCGGGGTGAGGGGTGAGATGACGGGCTGTGTGAGGGGTGAGAGGACGGGCGGGGCGAGGGGGAGAGACGCGGTGAGGCCCACGCCACCATACCGTTGTCATTGCGGGCTCGACCCGCAATCCACTCCGCTGGCGATCCGGGTGCCGCTGCAGCCTTGGCGCTCGCATCCATCAGATGGCTCCTGCGTCCCGCATGGCCGCGATGCGCGCGTCGTCCAGGCCCAGCTCCCGCAGGATCGCCTCGGTGTGCTGCCCCACGGCGGGGATGGCGTCCATGCGGTAGTCGAAGCCGCTGTGCACGCCCGGCGGCAGCAGCGCGTCGATGGGGCCCACGGGCGAGTCCACCTGCGTCACACGGCCGCGCGCCGCCAGCTGCGGGTGGGCCCACACCTCGTCCATGCCGTTGACCCGCGCATTGGCGATCTGCGCGCCGTCCAGCCGCCCGGTCACCTGCTCCGCGGTGAGTGCGCCGAAGGCCGCAAGGATGATCGCCTGCAGTTCCGAGCGGTGCTCGTTGCGCCGCGCGTTGCTGGCAAAGCGCGGGGCGACCGCCAGCGCGGGCTGCAGCAGCACCTGCTCGCAGAACACCTTCCACTCGCGCTCGTTCTGCAGGCCCAGCATCACCGTCTTGCCGTCGCCGGCGGCGAACGGGCCGTAGGGATAGATGGTGGCGTGCGAGGCGCCGCTGCGCGGCGGCGGCGGCGCACCCTCGTAGGCGTAGTACAGCGGAAACCCCATCCACTCGCCCAGCGCCTCGAGCATGGACACGTCGATGTGCCCGCCCTCCCCCGTGCGCTCGCGCTGCAGCAGCGCGGCCAGCACGCCGCTGTAGGCGTACATGCCCGCGGCGATGTCGGCGATGGAGTTGCCCGACTTGCTGGGCGTCTCGGGCGTCCCGGTCACCGACAGGAAGCCCGCCTCGCTCTGGATCAGCAGGTCGTAGGCCTTCTTGTCGCGGTAGGGGCCGTCGTTGCCGTAGCCGGAGATGTCGCACACGACGAGCCGCGGATGCTCCGCGCGCAGGGCCGCGTGGGTCAGGCCCATGCGCGCGGCCGCGCCCGGCGCGAGGTTCTGCACCAGCACGTCGGCGCGGGCCAGCAGCGACTGCAGCACCGCCAGGGCGGCCGGCTGCTTGAGGTCGAGCGTGAGGCTCTCCTTGGACCGGTTGACCCACGCGAAGTGCGAGGCGAGTCCCCGCGTGCGCTGGTCGTAGTCGCGGGCGAAGTCGCCGCGCCCGGGGCGCTCCACCTTGATCACGCGGGCGCCCAGGTCGGCCAGCTGGCGCGTGCAGAACGGCGCCGCGATGGCGTGTTCCAGCGAGACGACGGTGATGCCCTCCAGCGGGCGCGGTGCGGCTGCCATCAGAAGGACCTCGGCAGCCCCAGCAGGTGCTCGGCCACGTAGGAGAAGATGAGGTTGGTGGAGATCGGCGCCACCTGGTAGAGCCGGGTCTCCCGGAACTTGCGCTCCACGTCGTATTCGTGCGCGAACCCGAAGCCGCCGTGCGTCTGCAGGCAGGTGTTGGCCGCCTCCCACGACGCCTTGGCCGCCAGGTACTTGGCCATGTTGGCCTCGGCGCCGCAGGGCTGCCCGGCATCGAACAGGCTGCAGGCCTTGAAGCGCATCAGGTTGGCCGCTTCGGTCTCGATGTAGGCGTCGGCGATGGGGAACTGCACGCCCTGGTTCTGGCCGATCGGGCGGTTGAACACCACGCGCTCGGCCGCGTAGCGCCGGGCCTTGTCGACGAACCAGTAGGCGTCGCCGATGCACTCGGCGGCGATCAGGGTGCGCTCGGCGTTGAGGCCGTCCAGGATGTACTTGAAGCCCTGCCCCTCCTGGCCGACCAGGCTGTCCGCGGGGATCTCCAGGCCGTCGAAGAACACCTCGTTGGTCTCGTGGTTCACCATGTTCTGGATCGGCCGCACCGTCATGCCCTTGCCGATGGCCTCGTGCAGGTCGACCACGAACACGCTCATGCCTTCGCTCTTTTTCTTCACCTCGGCCAGCGGCGTGGTGCGCGCCAGCAGGATCATGAGGTCGGAGTGCTGGATGCGCGAGATCCAGACCTTCTGGCCTTGGACCACGTAGCGGTCGCCCGTCCGCACTGCCGTGGTCTTGAGCTGGGTGGTGTCGGTGCCGGTGGTGGGCTCGGTCACGGCCATCGACTGCAGGCGCAGCTGTCCGGCCGCGATGCCCGGCAGGTACTTGCGCTTCTGCGCCTCGGAGCCGTGCCGCAGCAGCGTGCCCATGTTGTACATCTGCCCGTGGCAGCTGCCGGCATTGCCCCCGGAGAGGTTGATCTCCTCCATGATCACCGAGGCTTCCGCCAGGCCGAGGCCGGACCCGCCGTACTCCTGCGGGATCAGCGCGGCCAGCCAGCCGGCGCGGGTCAGCGCGTCGACGAATGCCTCGGGGTAGCCGCGCTCGGTGTCGACCTGCTGCCAGTAGGCCGAGTCGAAGTCGCGGCACAGGCCGCGCATGGCTTCACGCAGCTCCTGGTGGGCATCGGGGGTGGGGATCTGGGTCTTCATGGTGTCCTGTCCAGCGTCGCCTCGCCTTGCATCGTCAGCCAGCCCTCGTGGTCGCTGGCCCACAGGGCGACGGTCCTGCCGTCGGCCGCAGGCCGCCCGTGCACGCGGAACGGGTGGCCGTCGAAGGTGGGACGCAGGGCCTTGAACCGGAAGGCGGCGATGCGGGCCCCGGGCCGCTGCCGCCGCACCAGGTCGACCAGCAGCGTGGCGATGAGCGGGCCGTGCACGACCAGGCCGGGGTAGCCCTCGACCTCGGTCACGTAGCGACGGTCGTAGTGGATGCGGTGGCCGTTGAAGGTGAGCGCCGAGTAGCGGAAGAGCAGCACGTCGTCGGGGGCGATCTCGCGCTGCCACGGTGCATCCCGTTCGGCCGCCTGCGGTGGCGGCGCCGGGTCGCCCGGGCGCGGCGCGCCGCGGTAGACGATGTCGTGCTCCTCCGTGAGCGCCAGGCCGCGCGGCGTGTGCACCTCGTGGCGGACCAGCACGAACACCAGGTCGCCGCTGCGTCCCGGCTTGTGGGTGACGGATTCGATGCGCGACACCCGCCGCGCCGCGTCGCCGACCCGCAGCGCATCCTGCCACTGCAGCCGGCCGCCGGCCCACATGCGGCGCGGCAAGGGCACCGGCGGCAGGAAGCCGCCGCGGCGCGCGTGCCCGTCGGGGCCGATCTCCGACTGGCGGTGCTGCGGCAGGAAGTAGAGCCAGTGCGCCATCGGCGGCAGCGGGTCGCCCGCGGCCGGGGGCGGGTCGTCGCGGTCGAGGGTGGCGGCCAGGCCGCGCACCGGCGCCGCGGTGATGGTGTCGTGCAGCGTCTCGCTGCGGCCCTGCCAGCCCTGCAGGTGGGCCAGCGCCTCGGTCGACAGGGATGGGGTCGGTTCCGTCATGCGTGCCGCCACTGTACGCGCGGCCTGCCGTGCGCGGCAGCGGGCGCGACCCGAGCGCCGGCCACGCTAGAGCTTCATCTCCGCGAACACCTCGCGCGCGATGCGGAAGCTGTCGATCGCAGCCGGCACGCCGCAGTAGATGGCCGACTGCAGGAAGACCTCGCGGATTTCCTCCTGGGTCACGCCGTTGTGGATGGCGCCCTTGACGTGCAGCTTGAGTTCGTGCGGGCGGTTCAGGGCGGTCAGCATGCCCAGGTTGAGCAGGCTGCGGGTGCGGCGGTCCAGCCCCGGGCGGTTCCAGACGTCGCCCCAGCAGTACTGGGTGACCATCTCCTGCATCGGCCGGTTGAAGTCGTCCGCGTTGCGGATGGCGTTGTCGACGTACTCGGCGCCGAGCACCTCGCGCCTCGTGGCGAGGCCCCGGTCGAAGAGTTCCTGGTTCATGGCGGTCTCCTGTGGTGTGGCACCGATGATGCCGAAACCGCGCGGCGCCGCGGCACTACACTCGCGCGCCATGCACGACCGCGACGTCGAGCCCTTCTTCGCCACCCTGCAGGCGGCCAACCCTTCGCCCGAAACCGAGCTGGAATACACCAGCGTCTTCGAGCTGCTGGCTGCCGTGCTGCTGTCGGCCCAGGCCACCGATGCGGGGGTGAACAAGGCCACGCGGCGGCTGTTCCCCATCGCCGGCACGCCGCAGGCCATCCTGGACCTCGGCCTGGAGCGGCTGGAAGACCACATCCGCACCATCGGCCTGTACCGCACCAAGGCGCGCAACCTGCTGGAGACCTGCCGCATCCTGGTGCGCGAGCACGGCGGCCGCGTGCCGCGCACGCGCGAGGCCCTGGAGGCCTTGCCCGGCGTGGGCCGCAAGACGGCCAACGTGGTGCTGAACGTCGCCTTCGGCGAGCCGACGATGGCGGTGGACACCCACATCTTCCGCGTCAGCAACCGCACCGGGCTGGCCCCGGGCAAGGATCCGCTGCAGGTGGAGATGAATCTGCTGCAGCGGGTGCCCGCGGCCTACCTGTCGGATGCGCACCACTGGCTGATCCTGCACGGCCGCTACGTGTGCGTGGCCCGCCTGCCCCAGTGCTGGCGCTGCGCGGTGCGGGCGTACTGCGCCTACGAGCCCAAGACGCCACCCCCCGCCACCCGGGCCTGACCGCTGGGCAGCCACGCCCTGCGGTGGTATCGTCCCGGCCCATGGCCGAGCCGTCCTCGCCCACCCTGTACCACGTCCTGGGGCTCCGATCCGATGCCACCACGCAGGACGTGCGCGCCGCCTATCGCCGGCTCGCCCAGGAGCACCACCCCGACCGGGCCGACCCCGGCGGCGGCGATGCGATGACGCGCATCAACCACGCCTACGAGGTGCTGTCCGATGCCGACCGGCGCGCCCGCTACGACCAGGAACTGCTGGCCCTGCGCAAGCCACGGCGGCAGCGCTTCCGCCCGGCGCTCTCGGTCGGGCTGGTGCGCTCCACCGCCATCGTGCTGGCCGGCATCTCCGCGGTCACCGTGCTGGCCGGCTGGATGCTGCTGCACAACCGCCCGGCGCGCGTCGACCGCACCCCGGAGCCCTCGGACTCCCAGCTCGCGCAGGACAGCGGGCCGGCCGAGCCCGGCCTCCAGCTGATCCCGGCGCGGCGCCTGGAGGGCTGGGCACCCTCGCGCCCCGGCAGCACCGCGCGCGCGGGCAGCGACGGCAACACGCCCTAGCCCGGCCGGCGGGGCTGCTACATTGGCCCCATGGAACCCCAGGACCTCGAGAAGGCACTCGCCGAACAGGGCGAGAACATCAACGCACTGAAGGAAAACCAGTTCGCGCTGGTGGCCCAGGTGCAGGTGTTGCAGGCGGCGCTGGCCAGCTCGCTCATGCACCACCCCGACAAGAAGGCCGTGCTGGCGGCTTTCGAGCGCTACATGCAGGTCGCCAGGGACTCCGCACCCAGCATGGCCACGCGCATGGACAGCCTGGCCATCGGGGTCGCCGCCGTGCTGGGCAAGCACCAGGCCTGAACACCGTTCATTCTTCAAGGCCGAATCGGCATGCAGCCCGCATCCATCGCGGGGCAACCGCTATCGAATCGGTAGCAAACGCGACCTGATCACCGCACCGGCGCGGCGGGCAGCCCGGCCCACCCGCCCCCCAATGCCTGCACCAGTGCCACCGCCGCCACCTGCCGGTCGGCCTGCAGCTGCACCAGGGCCCGGCGCGCGTTCTGCGCGGTGGCCTGGGCGGTGATCACCTCGGTGAACCCCACCTGCCCGGCCTGGTAGCGGTTGAGCACCTGCTGCTCCACCAGGTCGGCGGCCCGGGTGGCCTCTTCGCGCAGCGCAGCCTGCTGGCCCAGGATGCGTACCCCGGCGAGCTGGTCCTCCACGTCGCGGAAGGCGTCCAGCACGGTCTGCCGGTAGCGCGCCGCCGCGGCCTCGAAGCCGGCGCGCGCGCCTTCCACCTGGGCGCCGGTCAGGCCCGCATTGAACACGGTCTGCGCCAGCGACAGCCCCAGCGCCCAGACCAGCGCCGACCCGCTGAACAGGTCGCCGATGGTGGCGGCGCTGGCGCCGGTGGAGCCGGTCAGGCGCAGGCTGGGGTAGTACGCCGCCTGCGCGATGCCGATCTGCTCGTTGGCCTGGGCCACCCGGCGCTCGGCGCCGGCGATGTCGGGCCGACGCTGCAGGAGGGTGGAGGGCACGGCCAGCGGGATGTCGGGCACCGCCAGCCGCCACTGCGGCTGCGGCGCGATCGAGAAGTTGGCGGGCGCCTGGCCCACCAGCACCGCGATGGCGTGCTCCAGCTGGGCACGCTGCCGGTCCAGGCCGAGCAGTTCGGCGCGGCCGTTGGCCAGCTGGGTCTGCGCCTGCAGCACGTCGGTGCGGGCCACGATGCCGGCGTTGTAGCGGTTGGTGGTGATCTGCAGGGTGCGCTCCAGCCCGGCCAGCGTCTGCGCCTGCAGCGCACGCTGGGCGTCGATGCCGCGCAGGTTGAAGTAGTTGACCGCCAGCTCACCCTGGGCTGACAGCCGCGCCGCCGCCAGGTCGGCGAAGCTGGCCTGCTCGCCGGCGCGCGCACCCGCCACGCCGCGTGAGAGCCGGCCCCACACGTCGGGCTCCCAGCTGGCGCCGATGTCGAACTGGTAACTGGTGCGGGCGCCACCGCTGCGCACGGTGGTGGTGGTGCCGCCGGTGCCGGTGCCGATGCTGGTGGCCGTGCCGCCGCCGTTGCTGCCGCTGCGGCTGCCGCCGCCGTCCAGGCTGACCGTCGGGAACAGCGAGGCGCGTTGCTGCGCGACCAGCGCCCGGGCCTGGGCGTACTGCGCCACCGCGGCGGCCACGTTCTGGTTGGAGACGTCCACGCGGGCCACCAGCGCGTCGAGCGCGGGGTCGTTGAACAGCTCCCACCACGGGCCGCGCTCCAGGGCGTCGGCCGGGGTGGCACGGACCCACTCGCCCTGCCCCTGCTTGAAGGCGACGGGCGTCTCAACTGCGGGTGCGGCCTCGTACTTCGGGCCGACCGCGCAGGCGGCCAGCGCCACCGACACCAGCAGGCAGACGGCGCGGCGGGCAGTGCGCAGGACGGCGTGGGACGGGACAGTGGCGGGAGATGGCTTCATGCGGCAGGTTCCAGGGTGTGCGGCCGCGCCAGGGCCCCCTCGTGCGGGCTGCGGCGGCGCAGCTTGTCCAGCAGCAGGTACACGACGGGCGTGGTCAGGAGCGTGATGACCTGGCTGGCGATCAGGCCGCCGACGATGGCGATGCCCAGCGGGCGACGCAGCTCCGCGCCTTCACCGAAGCCGATGGCCAGCGGCAGCGCGCCGAGCGCGGCGGCCAGGGTGGTCATGAGGATCGGGCGGAAGCGCAGCAGGCAGGCCTCGCGCACGGCAGCCAGGGGCGTCAGGCCGCGCGAGCGCTCGGCGTCCAGCGCGAAGTCGATGATGAGGATCGCGTTCTTCTTCACGATGCCGATGAGGAGGAAAAGGCCGATCAGGGCCATGATCGACAGGTCCAGCTTGAAGATCAGCAGCGCCAGGACCGCGCCCACCCCCGCCGAGGGCAGCGTGGACAGCACGGTGATCGGGTGCACCAGGCTTTCGTACAGGATGCCCAGCACGATGTAGATCACGACGATCGCCGCCAGGATCAGCAGCGGCTGCTGCTGCTGCGACTCCTGCGCCGCGCGCGCCGTGCCCTGGAAGCTCCCGCGCACGTTGGTCGGCAGGGCGATCTCGGCTTCCGCCGCGCGGACCGCCTCCTGGCCCTGCGCGATCGTGCGGCCTTCGGCCAGGTTGTACGAGATGGTGGTGGCGAGCTCGGCGTCCTGGTGGCTCACCGACGTGGCCGTGGGCCGCTCCACGATGCGGGCGATCGCCGACAGCGGCACCATGGTGGTGGCCGCGCCGCTCAGTGCGGAGCCGGTGGCCTGGTCCCGCAGCGCGGGATTGATCGCGGCGGTGGCGCCGCCCGATGCGGTGGCGGCCGTGGAGGCGTCCGTGGCCGGGGTGCCGGTGGACGTGGCGCCGGTCGAGGTGGCGCTGCCGGCCGCGGCCGGTCTGGCCGGCACGTGCACGTCGCGCAGCGACTGGGGGCTGAGCGTGTAGCGCTGCGGCACGCCCATGATCACCCGGTACTGGTTCAGCTCGCCGTAGATGGTGGCCACCTGGCGCTGGCCGAAGGCGTTGTACAGCGCGTTGTCCACGTCGCGCGAGCTGATGCCCAGCCGCGCCGCGCTGTCCTTGTCCACCTCGACGAAGGCCTCGACCCCGTTCTCCTGCTGGTCGGTGTCCACGTCGACCAGGGCCGGCTGGCGCTTCATCGCGTCGGCCAGCCGCGCGGCCCAGCGCTTCAAGTCCTCGCGGTTGTCGCTCTTGAGCGTGTACTGGTAGGTGGAGTTGCTCTGGCGCCCGCCCATGCGCAGGTCCTGCACGGTGTTGAGGAACAGGTTCACGCCCGAGACCTGCGCCAGCTGCGGACGCAGCCGCGCGATGACGGCCTGGCCCTTCTCGCCCGGCGGCCGCTCGGCGGCCGGCTTGAGGTTGATGAAGACGAAGCCGCCCCCTGCGCGGCTGCCGCCGGTGAAGCCCACCACGGTGTCGACCGCGGGGTCGGCCCGGATGATGTCGACCAGCTGCCGCAGCTTCTCCTGCATGGCCTGGAACGAGATGCTCTGGTCGGCGCGCAGGCCGCCGTTGATCTGCCCGGTGTCCTGCTGCGGGAAGAAGCCCTTGGGGATCTTCACGAAGAGGTAGACGTTCAGGCCGATCACCCCGACCAGGATGGTGAGCACCAGCCAGCGGGCCTGCAGGGCCCAGTCGAGGCTGAGCGCATAGCTGCGGTGCAGCAGGTTGAAGCCCTGCTCCGACCAGCGCGCCAGCCGCCCGGGTCGGCGCCCGGCGGCGGCCCCCGGCCGCAGCAGCCAGGCGCACAGCATGGGCGTGGTGGTCAGCGAGATGACCAGCGAGATCATCACCGCCGCCGAGAGCGTGACCGCGAATTCGCGGAACAGCCGCCCCACCTGCCCGCCCATGAACAGCAGCGGGATGAACACCGCCACCAGCGACAGGCTGATCGACAGCACGGTGAAGCCGACCTCCCGCGCGCCCAGCAGCGCCGCCTGAAAGCGGTCCATGCCGCGCTCGAGGTGGCGCGTGATGTTCTCCAGCACGACGATGGCGTCGTCCACCACGAAGCCGGTGGCGACGGTGAGCGCCATCAGGCTCAGGTTGTTGAGCGAGAAGCCCAGCATCAGCATCACGCCGAAGGTGCCGAGCAGCGACACCACGGTGGCCACCGCGGGGATGAAGGTGGCCCGCGCGCTGCGCAGGAAGACGCTCACCACCAGCACGACCAGCGCGATGGCGATCGCCAGCGTGAGCTCCACCTCGTGCAGCGAGGCCCGGATGGAATGGGTGCGGTCCGACGCCACCTGCAGCCGGATGTCGGAGGGCAGCTGGGCCTGCAGCTCGGGCAGCAGGCCGCGGACGGCGTCGACCGTCTCGATGACGTTGGCGCCCGGCTGCAGCGTGATCAGCACGATGACGGCCGGCTCGCCGTTGAAGAGGCCAAGCGTGTTGACGTTCTCCACGCTGTCGCTGACGGTCGCCACGTCGCCCAGCCGCACGGCGGCGCCGTCGCGCCAGGCCACCACCAGGCCGCGGTAGTCGGCGGCCGACAGGCGCCCGGTGCCCATGGCGATCAGCCCGGACCCGCCCGCGTTGCTGCTGGCGCTGGTGTAGATCTGCAGCCGGCGGCCGCTGGCGTCCTGCACGTCGCCCTTGGGACGGTTGGCGCTGCCGGCCTGCAGCGCGGCGCGGATGTCCTCGGTCGCGATGCCGTAGCGGTTGAGCGCGAAGGGCATCAGCTCCACCCGCACGGCCGGCTGCGAGCCGCCGCCCAGCTCGACGTCGCCCACGCCCTGCACCTGCGCGATCTTCTGCTGCACCACGTTCGAGACCGCGTCGTAGATCTGGCCGGGCGTGCGGCGCGGCGAGGTCAGCGCCAGGATCAGCACCGGGGCGGCCGACGGGTTGGCCTTGCGGTAGGTCGGGTTGCTGCGCAGGTTCGCCGGAAGGTCGGCGCGCGAGGCGTTGATGGCGGCCTGCACCTCGCGCGCCGCGGCATCGATGTTGCGGTTGAGGTCGAACTGCAGGTTGATGCGCGTGGAGCCCGTGCCGCTGCTGGACGTCATCTCGTTGACGCCCGCGATCACGCCCAGACGCCGCTCCAGCGGCTGCGCGACGCTGCTGGCCATGGTGTCCGGGCTTGCGCCGGGCAGCGAGGCGCTCACGGTGATCACCGGGAAGTCCACCTGCGGCAGCGAGGCCACCGGCAGGTTGAAGAACGCGGCGATGCCGGCCAGCGCGATCCAGAGCGTGAGCAGGACCGTCGCCACCGGCCGGCGGACGAAGGGCGCCGACAGGTTCATTCGCCGCCCTGCCCCGCGGCATGCGGACCGGGCAGCACCGCGTGGCCGTCACCGCGGCGGCGCCGGCCCCAGCGCTCGCCCAGCCGCTCGAAGCCGAGGTAGATCACCGGCGTGGTGAACAGCGTCAGGAGCTGGCTCACCACCAGCCCGCCGAAGATCGCCAGGCCCAGCGGGCGGCGCAGCTCGGCGCCCTCGCCCCAGCCCAGCATGAGCGGCACGGCCGCGAACAGTGCGGCCAGCGTCGTCATCAGGATCGGGCGGAAGCGCAGCAGCGCAGCCTGGTGCATCGCCTCCCGGGGTGCCATGCCGCCGTTGCGCTGCGCGTCGATGGCGAAGTCGATCATCATGATCGCGTTCTTCTTCACGATGCCGATGAGGAGGATGATGCCGATGATCCCGATCACCCCCAGGTCGTTGCCGGTGACCATCAGCATCAGCAGCGCGCCCACGCCGGCCGACGGCAGCGTCGACAGGATGGTGAGCGGGTGCACGTAGCTCTCGTACAGCACGCCCAGCACGATGTACACGCAGACGATGGCCGCCAGGATCAGCCAGAGCTGGTTGCGCAGCGACGTCTCGTAGGCCCCCGACGCGCCCAGGAAGGTCATGGTCACGCCGGCGGGCAGGCCGGCCTCGCGCGCGGTGGCGCGGATCGCCTCGACGGCATGGCCCAGCGACACGCCCGGTGCCGTGTCGAAGCCGACCGTGGCGGCCGGGTACTGCGCCACGTGGGTGATCTGCAGCGGCGCGCGCCGCTCCACCACGCGCGCCACGGCCGACAGCGGCGTGGGCTCGCCCGAGCTGGTGCGCAGCTGGATGCCGGCCAGCGTGTCGGGCGTGGCCGCGGCTGCATCGGGACGCGCCTCCAGGATCACCCGGTACTGGTTGGTCTGGGTGAAGATGGTCGAGACGATGCGCTGGCCGAATGCGCTGTACAGCGCCTCGTCGATGGCGGCGGCCGTGATGTTCAGCCGGGCCGCCGTGTCCCGGTCGATGTCGACGAACACGGCGGCGCCGCTGGCGCCCGCGTCGGTGACGGGGTTGCGCACCTCGGGCAGGGACTGCAGGCGCTGCACCAGGCGGGCGGCCCAGTCGTTGACGGTCGCCGTGTCCGCGCCCTCCAGCGAGAAGCGGTACTGCGTGGGCCCGCTCTCGGCGTCGATGGTGAGGTCCTGCACCGGCTGCAGGTACAGCGTGGCACCGGGCACGGTGCCGGCGCGCCGCCGCAGCCGGTCCATCAGCTCCTGCTGGTTGCCGCGGCCCGCGTGCAGGTTGACGAGCATGCGGCCGGTGTGCAGCATGGTGTTGTTGGCCGCGTCCACCCCGACGAAGCTGGCGATGCTGGCGACTTCCGGGTCTTCCATCAGCGCGCGGGCCACCTCCTGCTGCAACTGCGCCATGCGCGGGTACGAGATCGACTCTTCCGCCTCCACCCGCGCCTGCAGCTGGCCGGTGTTCTGCGTCGGGAAGAGGCCCTTGGGGATCCACAGGTACAGCAGCACCGTGAGCACGAAGGTGGCGAGCGCCACCAGCAGCGTGAGGCCCTGCCGGGCCAGCACCCACTGCAGGGCGCCGTCGTAGCGGTGCACCACGCGGTCGAACATGCTGCCCCCACGTTCGCCCACTGCGTGTGGCTCTCTGCCCCCCAAGGGGGCTGCCCCGCCTAGGGGCGGCCCGTCGGCGGGGCGCTGCAGCTTCGCCCCCCACCCGGTGCCCGACGACGTGCCACCGGGATGCGCCCGCAGCCAGCGCGCCGACATCATCGGCACCAGGGTCAGCGACACCACCGCCGAGATCAGGATGGTGATCGCCAGCGTGACCGCGAACTCGCGGAACAGGCGTCCGACCACGTCGCCCATGAACAGCAGCGGGATCAGCACCGCGATCAGCGAGACCGTCAGCGAGATGATGGTGAAGCCGATCTCGGTGGCGCCCCGGAGCGCCGCCTGCATCGGCGGCTCGCCGTCTTCGATGTGGCGCGCGATGTTCTCGATCATCACGATGGCGTCGTCCACCACGAAGCCGGTGGCGATGGTCAGCGCCATGAGCGACAGGTTGTTCAGGCTGTAGCCCAGCAGGTACATGGCGCCGCAGCTGCCGATGAGCGAGATCGGCACGGCCAGGCTGGCGATCACCGTGGCCCGGGGGCTGTGCAGGAAGGCGAAGATCACCAGCACCACCAGCACCACCGCCAGCAGCAGCTCGATCTGCACGTGGTGGACCGAGGCGCGGATGCCGGTGGTGCGGTCGGACAGCACGTCCACCTGGAGCGTGGGCGGCAGGCCGGCCATGAGCTCGGGCAGCCGGGCGCGGATGCCGTCGACGGTGGCGATGACGTTGGCGCCGGGCTGGCGCTGCACGTTCAGCACGATGGCCGGCTGCAACTGGCCGGCCTGGGCCGACCAGGCCCCCAGCTTCACGTTCTCGGCGCCGTCGACCACCTGCGCCACCTGGCCCAGGCGGACGGGCGCGCCGTTGCGGAAGGCCACCACCAGGCTGGCGTAGTCCTCGCGCGTGAGCAGCTGGTCGTTGGAGTTGATGCTCCAGGCCCGCGTGGGTCCGTCGATGCTGCCCTTGGCGCCGTTGGCGTTGGCGGCATTGATGGTGGTGCGGATGTTGTCCAGCGTGAGCCCGAAGGAGGCCAGCGCGCGCGTGTCGGCCTGCACCCGCACCGCCGGCCGCTGGCCGCCCGCCAGCGTGACCAGCCCCACGCCCGGCACCTGGCTGATCTTGAGGGCCAGCCGCGTGTTGACCAGGTTCTGCACCTCGGGCAGCGGCAGCTGCGCGGAGGTGATCGCCAGCGTGAGCACCGGGGCGTCGGCCGGGTTGACCTTGGCGTAGACCGGGGGCGCCGGCAGGTCGGCCGGCAGCAGCGACGCGCCGGCGTTGATGGCGGCCTGCACCTGCTGCTCGGCGACGTCCAGCGCCAGTCCCAGCCCGAACTGCAGCGTGACGATGGAGACGCCGGCCGCGCTGGTCGAGCTCATGCGCGAGAGGCCCGGCATCTGGCCGAACTGCCGCTCCAGCGGCGCGGTGACGGTCTGGGCCATCACCTCGGGGCTGGCGCCGGGGTACAGCGTCTGCACCTGGATCGTGGGGTAGTCCACTTGCGGCAGCGCGGACAGCGGCAGCAGGCGCAGGCCCACCAGGCCGGCCAGCACGATGGCCAGCATCAGCAGCGAGGTCGCCACCGGCCGCAGGATGAACGGGCGGGAGGGGCTCATGGCCGCGTTCCGCTCACCGCGCCGGACCTGCGTTCCCGCCCGCCGGCGCGCCGCCTTGCTGCTGCATGCGCTGCATCTGCTGCCAGCGGGCCAGCGCCTGCGGGTCCCCACGGTCGAGGGCTTCCACGAACCGGCGGCGGCGCTCCAGCTGCTCGGGATCGGCCGGGGCGGAGTCGAGCAGCCGCCGCCGCTGTTCGGGCGTCGGGCGGGCCGCGGGCGCCGGTGCTGCAGCCGCCGTGCCCGCGCTCGCGCTTGCGGACACGGAGGCGGAGGTGGTCGCCTGCGCCCGGGGCTGGCTGGCCGCAGCGCTTGCCGGCGCTGCGGCCGCCGCGGCCGGCTGCGGGCCGTCGGTCGGCGCCGGTCGGCGTCCCGGTCCGATCGCCGCGCCCGGACCGGCCGGTCCGCGCGCCGGATCCGCGCCGGGAAGGGTCACCCGTGCGCCGTCGCGCAGGCGGTCGGCGCCCTCGGTCACCACGCGCTCGCCGGCCTGCAGGCCCTGCACGATCTGGATCCGGTCGGCCATCGACTGGCCGCGCTGCACATTGCGCAGCTGCACCGTGCGGTCGTCGCGCAGCACGAACACGTAGTCGCCGTTGGCGCCGGTGCGCACCGCGGCGATGGGCACCGTGACCGCGTTCTGGATGGTGCGCAGGCGCAGCTGCAGGTTGACGAACTGGCTGGGGAAGAGTTGCTGCTTCTCGTTGGCAAAGCGTGCCTTGGCCCGCACCGTGCCGGTCTGCGTGTCCACCTGGTTGTCCAGCGAGCTGAAGCTGCCGGTCTCCAGCACCGTGGCGCGGGTGCGGTCGAAGGCCTTGGCCTCCATGGGGGCGCCGCCGGCGGCCTGCTGCAGGCTGGCCGCCTGGTCCTGCGGGATGGAGAACTCCACGTCGATCGGCGAGAGCTGCGTGACCAGCGCCACGCCGTTGGCGTCGCTGGCGCTCACCACGTTGCCCACATCGACCGTCCGCAGGCCCACGCGGCCGGCGATCGGCGAGGTGATGCGGGTGTAGCCCAGGTTCAGCCGGGCCGTCCCTTCATTGGCCTTGGAGATGACCACCGCCGCCTCCAGCTGCTTGACCAGTGCGGCCTGCGTGTCCACCTCCTGGCGGGCGATCGAGTCCTGCTGCAGCAGGGTGCGAAAGCGCTGCAGCGTGACGCGCGCGGCCTCCAGTTGCGCCTCGTCGCGCATGCGCTGGCCCGACGCCTGCTGCACGGCCATCTCGAACTGCCGTGGATCGATCGTGGCCAGCAATTCGCCGCGCCGCACCAGTTGGCCTTCGCGGAAATGCACCTGCTGCAGCACGCCCGAGACCTGTGGCCGCACCCGCACCGTCGCCTGGGGCACGACGGTGCCCAGCGCATCGAGCGTGACCGGGATGTCGCTGCGCTCGGCCACTGCCACCCCCACGGTGGTGGCCGGTCCGCCCCGCGCGCCGGCACCCGGTCCAGCCGGTCCGCCGGGGCCGCCGGCAGCCGCGCCCCCCGGCCGTCCGCCCGGCCCGGCCGCGCTGGCGCCGGCAGCGACGCCGGGCTGCGTCAGGCTCCAGGCCAGCCAACCCAGGCCGACCGCCGCCAGCACCGCCAGCAGCACGCCGATCCACAGCCCCCGGCGGCCGAACCGGCGCTGCGGGATGGACTCCGGGGCGGCGGCCGGGCCGCTCTGGCGGGTGGGGATGGGGTCGTCGTTCTGCATTTCTTGTTGTTCCTTTGCGGCCCTGCGCCAGGCCCAGGGGTCCCGCCGTGCCGAGCCTGCCTCGACAGCAGCGCAGCGGCCATCGGTTGGCCGCGCCAGGCACTGTAGGTGGAGAGCCTGACCGGCGCCGCGCAGGCTGCGTGTCCAGCATGCACCAGGGCCATGTCGGGCCGACAACCCGAACGTTGCCGGTTTGCAAAGTTGGCGCGCGGCGTGCCGCGCATGCCCGAGCGCCTCAGTTGGTGATGACCACCAGCACGCTGCAGGGCGCGTGCTCGATCAGGGCGCCCGAGATCGAGCCGCGCCACCAGCGCGCGGCCCAGCTGTCGAGGTGCTTGTGGCCCACCACGATGAGGTTGGCCTCGACCTTGCGGGCGTACTTGGTGATCTCGTCGACCGCTTCGCCGGTCACCACCTCGCCCCGGGCGGCGAAACCGCCCTGCTCCAGCCGGCGCAGCCCGTCCTGCAGGATCGCCTGGTACTTGGACCGCTCCCGCTCCTCGAGTTCCACGTCGTACACGCCGCCTTCGAGACCGACGAAACTCATGGCGGACGGCATCACGGCCACCAGGAAGAGCTCGGACCTGGTCCACTGCACGAGGTCCTGGCAATCGAGCAGGGCGTTCTGGCCGGCATCGCTGCCGTCGTAAGCCAACAAGATCCGCTTGTACATGGACATGGGCCGACTTTCGTGAAGCTGCTGATGCAAAACAGCATAGACGGCCGGCCAGCGGGCCACAACCGGACTAGCCCCCGCTGCGCGAGACCCCCGCCGACTCGAACGAGGCCATGTCGCGCAGCAGGGCGCAGGCCGACACCAGCAGCGGCCAGGCCAGCGCGGCCCCGGACCCCTCGCCCAGGCGCAGCCCCAGGTCCAGCAGCGGCCGCGCGGGCGCCGAGCCATCCGGGCCGAGGTGGCGCAGCATGAGGCCGTGCCCGGCCTCGCCCGAGCGGTGCGAGAACACGCAGCACCAGGCGACCGCCGGGTCGAGCGCACGGGCGACCAGGACGGCCGCCGAGGTGATGAACCCGTCCACCACGACGACGCGCCGCTGGGCGGTCGCCTCCAGCACCGCGCCCACCAGGGCCGCGATCTCGAATCCCCCGAAGGCGGCCAGCGCCGCCCGCGGCGTGGTGGCCTCGGCGTGCCGCGCCAGCACCTGCGCGAGCAGGGCACGCTTGCGCTCCAAGCCCGCGGCATCCAGCCCGGTGCCGGCGCCGGTGCAATCGGCGATGTCGCTCCCGGTCAGGCGCGCCAGCAGCAGCGCCGCGGCGGAACTGTTGCCGATGCCCATCTCGCCCAGGAGCAGGGCATTGCCCGGCAGCGACCGCACCACCTGCCGCCCGGTCTCGATCGCCTGCTCGCACTGCGCGGGCGTCATGGCGGGACCCGACAGCGCGTCCGCCGTGCCGGGCGCCACCTTGCGGTTGAGCAGGCCGGGCCGCGGCGCGAAGTCGTGGCGCACGCCGCAGTCGACCACGGTGAGCGCCAGGCCATGCTGGCGCGCCAGCACGCTGACCGCGGCGCCGCCCGCGAGGAAGTTCTCCACCATCTGCCAGGTGACGTCACTCGGATAGGCCGACACCCCGTGGGTTGCCAGGCCGTGGTCCGCAGCGAAGACCACCAGCTGCGGCTGCAGCAGCCGCGGCGCCTCGGTGCCCAGCACCAGGCCGACCTGCATGGCCAGGCTCTCGATGCGGCCGAGCGAGCCGACCGGCTTGGTCTTGTGGTCCAGCAGGTGCCGCAGCCGCAGGCCGAGCGCGTGGTCATGGAAGTCGTGGATGGTCATCGGATCAGGTCCTCCAGCACCCCGGAGTCGAAGTGCCGCTCGATGCAGTCGGCCAGTCCGTCGAACACGGCGTCCAGCGGGGGAGGTGCCGCGCCGAACAGCGCGCGCAGCACCGAGGCGTCCTCGAACAGGCCGTGCAGGTACACGCCCAGCACGTTGCCGCCGGCGTTCTGCCAGGCCAGGCCGCCCGGCATCACCGGGTGCCCGGCCGGCATGGCGGGGTGCTGCACCGTGTGGCCATGGCGGATCTCGTAGCCGCGCACGGCGAGCCCGGCCAGGGGCGCCCAGGGCCCGCGGACCGCGCCGAACGCAGCCTCGGTGCGCCGCACCGTCTTGTCGGGTTCGAAGGCGGTCACGAGTGGCAGCAGCCCCAGGCCTGGCGCGTTGCCGTCGATGCCGTGCGGATCGACCAGCGCCTCGCCCAGCATCTGCAGCCCGCCGCAGATGCCCAGGACCGGGGCACCCCGCGCCGCGTGTGCGGCGATGGCGCGGTCCAGTCCCCGGGCCCGCAGCGAGGCCAGGTCGCTGCTGGTGTGCTTGGAGCCCGGCAGCACGATCCAGTCGGCTCCGGCCAATCCGGCGGGCGTGCGCACCCAGCGCAGTGCGATGCCGGGCAGCCGCGCGAGCGGCTGGAACTCGTCGAGGTTGCTGATGCGCGGCGTGGCGACGACCGCGACGGTGCGCTCGCCCGGCCGGGTCGTGCCGGCGGCTTGGTCGTGGACGCCGTCCTCCTCGGGCAGGCCGTGGTCCCACCACATCGGGAGCGTTGCGACCGTCGGCACGCCCGTCAGGACTTCCAGCAGCTGCGGGCCGGGCGGCAGCAGGGACGCATCGCCGCGAAACTTGTTCAGGACGAATCCGCGGATCAGCGCACGCTCCTGCGGCGGCAGCAGCGACCAGGTGCCGTACAGGTGGGCAAAAGCGCCGCCGCGGTCGATGTCGGTGACCAGCAGGCAGCGGGCCTGGGCGTGCAGGGCCACGCGCATGTTCACGATGTCGTCGTCGCGCAGGTTGATCTCCGCCGGCGAGCCCGCGCCTTCGATGACCACCACCTCGTGCTCCGCGCGCAACTGGTCGAGCGCCCCCCGCACCTGCGGCCACACGCTCGCGCTGCGCCCGCGCCAGCCGCGGCGGGAGAGTCCGGCGTCGACCTGCCCGAGCAGCACCACCTGGCTGTGGTCGTCGCGTTCGGGCTTGAGCAGCAGCGGGTTCATGCGCACGTCGGGCTCGGCCCGCGCCGCCAGCGCCTGGAAGTACTGCGCGCTCCCGATCTCGCCGCCGGCCACCACGCGGGCGTTGTTGCTCATGTTCTGCGCCTTGAACGGCGCGACGCTGCGGCCCTGCCGCGCCACCCAGCGGCACAGTGCGGTGGCCAGCCAGCTCTTGCCGGCGCCGCTGGTGGTGCCCAGCACCATGATGCAGGTGGCCGTCACGCGCGCGCGGTCCTCATGCCTGCGGCAAGGCCACCCACTGGCCCGCCAGCGCGTGCACGCCCACGCGTCCGTCGAACACCTGGCGCAGCGCGGCATGGGTGGCGGTGTCGGCACAGGCGCCGTGGTGGGCCACCCGGCCATCGCGCAGCAGCAGCAGGTCGTCGGCCTGCAGCGCCATGTTGAGCTCGTGCAGCACGCTGACCGCGGTGCCGCCAGCGGCCACGTGGTGGCGCAGCACGGCCAGCCAGTCGGCCTGGTGCGGTGGATCGAGGTTGGCCAGCGGCTCGTCCATCAGCAGCACCGGCGCGCCCACCGCCAGCGCGCGTGCCAGCAGCACGCGCTGGCGCTCGCCACCGGACAGCTGGCCGAGCGGCCGCTCGCGCCACGCCCAGCACTGGGTGCACTCCATCGCCTCGCGCACGCGTGCATGGTCTTCGGCCGACGGGCTGGCCAGCCAGGGCTGGTGCGGCAGGCGGCCGAGCATGACCACGTCGCCGGCTCGCAGGTCCTCCGCACCGGACTCGGCCTGCCCGAGCCAGGACAACTGCCGCGCCCGCTCGCGGTCGGTCCAGCCCGCCAGGGCACGGCCGCACAGGCGTACCTCGCCCTGCGCCGGCAGCAGCCCGGCCAGCGCCTTGAGCAGCGTGGTCTTGCCGGCGCCGTTCGGTCCCGCGATGGCGGTCCAGCGACCGGCGCGCAGGGCCACGTCCACGCCGTGCAGCACTTCGCGGCCGCCCAGCGAGACCCGCAGCTGCGATGCGGCAAGCGCCGGCGTCACGCCGCCCTCCGGTGCATCAGCCACAGCAGGTAGCCGCCGCCGAGCAGCGCGGTGAGCACGCCCACCGGCAGCTCCTTCGGCGCGAGCAGCCAGCGCGAGAGCACGTCGGCCGCCAGCAGCAGCAGCCCGCCGGCCAGCGCCGACAAGGGCAGCAGCCAGCGGTGCGTGGGTTGGGCGATCGCCCGCACCAGGTGCGGCGCGACCAGGCCGATGAAGGCGATGAGCCCCACCTGCGCCACGGCGGCGCCGGTGGCGAGCGCCAGCACGGCCACCAGGCCGATGCGCACCGCGTGCAGCGGCACCCCCAGGCTGCGCGCGGTCGACTCGCCCAGCGCCAGCGCGTCGAGGGCCGGGCTGAGCACGATCGCGCCGGCGGCACCGACGGCCAGCACGGCGGCCAGCAGCACGACGCTGCTCCAGCCCAGGAAGCCGGTGGTGCCGAGCAGGAAGGCCTGCATCGCGCGCAGCACGTCGGGCGACCAGAACATGACCAGCGCCGACAGCGCGCCGAACACCATGCCGACCACCACGCCGGCCAGCAGCAGGCGCAGCGTGTGCTGCACGCCGCGCGCCAGCCCCAGCGTGACCAGCACCGCGAGCACGGCCCCGGCGAACCCGGCGCCCGCCAGGCCCAGGTGCGCGAGCCAACCGGTCACGCTGCCCGGTGCCAGGCCGGCCAGGACCAGCAGAACGGCCACGCCGAAGGCGGCGCCGGTGGCGCTGCCCATCAGGTAGGGGTCGGCCAGCGGGTTGCGAAAGAGTCCCTGCGCGATGGCGCCTGCCAGCCCCAGCAGGGCACCGGCGAGCCAGGCGCCGAGGCTGCGCGGCAGCCGGATGTCCCAGAGGATGGAGGACGTGGCCGCGTCCGACAGCCACAGTGGTTCCCAGCCGAGCGAGCCGACGGCGGTGCCGAGCGCGACGAGCAGCAGTCCCGCGGCCGCGAGGACCGCGGCCAGCACCGCCGCCGGCCGCGCGCGCGCGGTCTTCGCGCCGTGCGCAGCCGCCCGGGCCGTCGCGTCGGCGGCGCCGTTCACCGCGGGCCCTCCCGCAGCCGCCCGGAGAGGCAGTCGGCCATCAGCTGCGCGGCTTCGGCCAGCCGCGGGCCTGGCCGGGCGATCACGTCGCCCTGCGCCCTGTCGAAGCGGCACACGCGGCCGTCGCGCACGGCGGCGATGCGCGACCAGCCGGGCCGGGCCCGCAGCGACGGTGCGTCCTGCTCGGAGATCATGATCACCTGCGGGTCGCTGCGCACCACGTGCTCGGGGTTGAGCTTGGGCACCGAGCCCAGGTGGGCCGGCACCACGTTGGCGGCGCCCAGGCGCTGCAGGATCTCGCCGATGTGCGAGGACTCGCTGGCGGCGTAGGGCCCCGCGCTGACCTCGAAGTACACGCGCGCACCGCGCGCCGCCGGCGGCACGGTGCGCGCCGCGGCCTGGATGCCCGCCTCGATGCGCTGCCAGGCGGCCTCCCCGCCGGGCGCCTGCACCAGCCGCCCGACCACGTCGAGCACGCGCCGCACGTCCGCCAGGGTCTTGATGTCCAGGCCCACCACGGGGATGCCCAGCGACTCCAGGCGTGCCAGGGCGCGGGCGCTGGACGACAGGAGCACCACGTCGGGCCGCAGCGCCACGATGCGCTCGATGTTGGCGTCGTCCAGGCCACCCACGTGCGGCAGGTGCTGCACCTGCGGCGGCCAGTTCGAGTAGTCGTCCACGCCCACCAGCCGCGCGCAGGCGCCGAGCGCGCACACCGTTTCGGCCAGCGACGGCAGCAGCGTCACGATGCGCCGCGGCGGCTCGCGCAGCTGCACGGCGGCACCCCGGTCGTCGGTCAGGCCGATGGCCTGCGCGTGGAGGTGCCCGGCCAGCAGCACGCCCGCCAGCGTGAGCAGCAGGCGCTTCATGCCGGCCCCTTCAGCGTCATCGGCAGCCCGGCGGACATGAGGGTCACCCGCTCGCAGGCGGCGGCCGCCTGCTGGTTCAGGCCGCCGAGCGCGTCGACGAACTGCCGCACGTCGCGGCCCATCGGGATGACGCCCAGGCCGATCTCGTTGCTGATCAGCACCAGCGGACCGGCGCACGCGGCGATGGCCCCCGCCAGCGACGCCGGCTCGGGACGCGGGCCGGCGGGCTCCACCGCGGGCATCAGGAGCGCGGTGAGCCAGAGCGTCAGGCAGTCCACCACGATCAGCGTGTCCGGCCGGCTGTTCTGCCCGATGGCCTGGGCCAATGCCAGCGGCTCCTCCACGGTCCGCATGCGCGGCACGCGCTCGGCACGGTCCCGGCGGTGGCGCGCGATGCGCTCGCGCATCTCCTCGTCCCACGCCTGGGCGGTGGCGATGTACACCGCCTGGTGGCTGGCCCCCTGCGCCAGCCAGGCGGCGGCAAGCTGCTCGGCGCGGGCCGTCTTGCCGCTCTTCTGCCCGCCCAGGACCAACTCGCTGCGGACGATGCGCAATTCAGGCATGGGCTTCGCACCAACGCTGCACGATGCGGTGCAGCTGCTCGACCCCGTCCGTCAGCGCGGCGGGGCCCGGCTGCAGGATGTCGGCAGACTTGACCTCGAAGAGCTGGCCGTCGCGCACCGCCGGCACCATCTGCCAGCCGGGACGCGCGGCCACGCGCTCGGGACGGAACTTCTTGCCGCACCAGGAGCCGACGACGATGTCCGGGGCGCGCCGGATGATCTCCGCCGGATCGGCCACGATGCGGTCCTTGCCCAGCGGCATCACGGCCAGCTCGGGAAAGCAGTCGTCGCCGCCGGCGATGCCCACCAGCTCGCTCACCCAGCGGATGCAGCTGATCGGCGGCTCGTCCCATTCCTCGAAGAACACGCGCGGGCGCCGCGGCAGCGTGCGGGCCATGCCGGCGATGGCGTCCAGCCGCGCGCGCATGTCGTGCAGCAGCGCCAGCCCCCGCTCCGCCCTTCCGACCAGCGCCGCCACCTGGTACAGCATGGAGAAGATCTCCTCCACGCTGCGCTGGTTGAAGACGGTCACCTGCACGCCCTGGCGCACCAGCGCCGCGGCGATGTCGGCCTGCAGGTCGGAAAACCCGAACACGCAGTCGGGCTCGAGCGCCAGGATGCGGTCGATCTTCGCGGTGAGGAAGGCGCTGACCTTGGGTTTCTCCTCGCGGGCGCGCCGCGGCCGCACCGTGTAGCCCGAGATGCCGACGATCCGCGCCTCCTCGCCCAGGAGGTACAGCCACTCGGTCGTCTCCTCGGTGAGGCAGACGATGCGCCGGGGCGCGAGGTCGTGGGCCGCAAGTGCCAAGGCCGATGTCCTAGAACTTCACCCGCACCGCAGCGGTGACGGCACGGCCGGGTTCGGGGTAGATGCCCAGGCCGGCATCGCAGCCGAGGCCGGCCACCAGGAAGGCCTGCGTGAAGTAGCGCCGGTCGAGCAGGTTGCTGGCCCCCAGCGAGAGTTCGACGTTGCGCCAGTCGTACCGGTAGCGCACGTCCACCGTGCTGTAGGCGGGGATGCGGCACGCGTTGTTGAAGTCGGCCCGCTGCGCTCCGACCCATTGCACCCCCCCGGTGAGGAGGTGGCCGTTCGCCGGCGTCCACTCGCCCCGCAGGGCGGCGGTGCGTCGCGGCACCAGCGGAACGTCGTTGCCAGCATAGGGACCGCTGCGGAAGCTGGCCTTGCGGACCGTGGTGCTGCCCCGCAAGGTGAAGGCCGGATGCAGCTGCTGGCTCGCGTCGAGTTCGATGCCACGGCGCTGAGTGGGGTCGTAGTTCACGTTCGCTCCCGGACCGAAGGGTCCCGGCGCACCTGGGTCGAAGCCGATCTCATCCTGGAGCCGGCTGCGGAACAGGCGAGCTTCCACCTGGCCGGCCGCCCGCTTCCAGCGCGCCCCGAGCTCCACGTCGCGCGAGGTCTGCGGCCGCAACAAGGCTCCGGGCGAGGTGAACGTGAACTCGTCGACGTTGCCGAGGCGGAAGCTGCGGCCGAAGCGTCCGTAGACAGTGGCCTGCGGCGTGACCGGGTGGCTGGCACCCAGCTCCCATGCATGCAGCCGGTCGCCCAGGCTCACCGCCGGCGTGAACCCGTTGTCGACGCTCTTGCGCAGCCGTTCGGCGCGGGCCCCGGCGGACAGGCGCGTGCCGGACGCGAGCGTCAGGTCGTTCCTGGCATAGATGCCGCGGCTGGACTGCGTGCCGAGCGAGCCGAAGGCGCCGAGCCGCGTGCGGTCCCAGTGCGCGTTGTCCAGTCCGAGCACGAGCAGGTTGGTGACGCCACCGATTTTCGCCTCGTTGCGGGCCCGCAGCGACACGGTGCTGGCGTCGATGTCGTAGTCGAACGGCGCGCCGAAGCTGATGCTGCGCAGCGTCTTCTCGCGCTGGCCGGCGTCGAGGGCGAACTGCCACGCGTCGAGCTGCACTTCGCCGAAGACGCTGAAGCGCTCGTTGCGGATCGCGGCGCGGTCCAGGGGAAAGAGGGTCTGGCGCGGATCGGCCGCGTACTGGGCGGGCGACAGCGCGCCGGGCAGCCCGGTCTTGAGGTCGTCCTGGGCGATGCGTGCGCCCAGGCGCACGCGGTCGCCCGACCATTGGCCGGTGACCGAGGTGGCATCGAAGTCGCTGGCGAAGTTCTCCCGGTGGCCGTCGCTGTCGCGCTTCTGTGCGGAGACGTCCAGCGAGAAGCCGCCGCCGCCCACGTTGGCGTTGGCGCGCAGGTCGCGCAGCCGGTGCGTGCCGGCGCCCGCGTACAGGCTCGCGCCGTTGGGCCGGTCCCGGCCCGCGCCGGACTTGGTGGTGATCACGATCACGCCGCCGGTGGCGCCCTCGCCGTACAGCACCGCGCCGCTGCCGCGCAGCACCTCGATGCGCTCCACCGACTCGATCGGGATGCCGGCCAGCCGGGTGCCGCCGATGTCGTTCTCGGTCAGCCGGATGCCGTCGACCACCACCACCTGGTTGTTGTCGGAGGTGGTGCCGAAGCCGCGCAGGTCGATGTTGTAGTCGCCGCCGCCCCAGAGGTCCTGCCGGCCGACGAGGCCGAGCACGCGGATCAAGGCCTCGTTGACGGTGGACGCGCCGGAGCGCTCGATGTCGGCGGCGGTGACGACGCTCACCCCGAACGGGAGCGACTGGGAGGCCTCGGGAAAGCGGGTGGCGGTGACGGTCGTCTCGCGCAGGCTGGCCGGCTGGGCCAGGGTGGAGACGGGGAATGCGGCAGCAAGCGCCAGGGGCAGCGCGGCAGCGCGCCAGGGGGCACGGATCATGTTCATGGTGGACACGAAAAAGCACGAAGGCCCGAACCGGCTTCCCCGCCGGTCGTTGGGCGAAACGGCTGCGCCAGGCGCAGCCACCGTGTTGGCCGGTATCCGGGCTGGCGGGTCGATCCCATCGCCTTCCCAGCGGTCCGTTGCGGGACCGCCAGTGGCTTTGCGAGGATGGAACGGGGTGCTTGCGCACCCATCCGCTTACCGTTGCGGGGGCAGCGCAGGTTGGGCAGGCCGCGTGCGCGGCGGGAGCCGTCCTGCTTCCCGTTGAACTGCGGCATGCGAACCACACCGCGAGCACCAACGGCGCGATTCTAGGTGCATTTGCAGGGCGCAACCCTACAATCCTCGCACCTATGGCCAGTGCCTCCCAGGTCGACCAGATTGCCGAACGCGTCGAGCGCCTGCTCGTGCGCTACGAGGAACTGCAACGCACCAACGCCTTGCTGGTGCAGCAGGTCGACGCGCTGACGCAGGAGCGCGACTCGCTCAAGTCGCGACTGTCGGCAGCCCGCGCCCGTGTCGATGCGCTGCTGGAGCGCCTGCCCGACATCAAGTCGGCCGCCTGACCGGAGCGCGCATGGCCAACAAGCAACTCGAAGTGCAGATCATGGGCCAGAGCTACCTGCTCGGTTGCCCGGAAGGCGGCGAAGGCCGGCTGCCCGAGGCGGTCGAGAAGGTCGACACCGCGATGTGCAAGATCCGCGACGCCGGCAAGGTCAAGGCGCGTGACCGCATCGCCGTGCTGGCGGCACTCAACCTCGCCTTCGACATCGCCGACCGCGAGGCCAACGCCCTGCGCACGCTGGCGGCGGTGGCGCCGCCCGTCGTCGTGCAGGACCAGAACGCGACCGACCCGCGGCTCACCAGCCTCGTGCAGCGCCTCGACCGTGCGCTCGGGGACGACGGCCGACTCATCTGAGCGCGTGCGTGCGGGAGCTTCGCCGCGCTTGTCAAGACCTCGATTGGTTCACGGCGGCCCCGAGAGCTTTTGCTGCCGAGCGGCCCCACGGCCGCGACCCAGCACCTATACTGACCCTCGTCTGCAGTGCGTGCCGGGCTTTATATTTCCTTGAACCAATGCTCATCCGAGCTCGGGCTTGGAACACACCTGGCGAGCGTGATCGTCTCGCGTCAGATGAACCCAACGCCAGGTTGACCTCGCCCACCTGAACCCCTGGTTCAGGATGCCGGTCCGGTGGCAACTGCAGACGCCTATTCGTTCATGTGCAGATCGCTGCGCGATCTGCACGTGGTGTGAGAAGTCAGATCAGGAAAGCCGGAGTGAATCCGGCTTTTTTCATGGGCGGCCGCATGTCAGGTCGGGCTCAGCGGTGGCTGCGACAATCCACTGGCCGCAACGGCACCGAGAAGAACCCATGGACCTGCTCACTCCCCGCCTCATCCTGGAACTGGCCGTGCTGGGCGTCGGCACCGGTTTCCTGGCGGGCCTGCTCGGCATCGGCGGCGGCATGCTCATGGTGCCTTTCCTCACCATCATCCTGTCGGCCCGTGGCGTCGCGCCCGACCTGGCGGTCAAGATGGCGATCGCGACCTCGATGGCCACCATCATCTTCACCTCGGTCTCCAGCGTCCGCGCGCACCACAGGCGAGGCGCGGTCCGCTGGGACATCGTCCAACGCCTGGCGCCCGGCATCGTGGTGGGCAGCCTCATCGGGAGCCTGGGCGTGTTCGCGCTGCTCAAGGGCACCGTGCTGGCGATCGTGTTCGGGCTCTTCGTCGGCTTCTCGGCGACGCAGATGTTCCTGGACAAGAAGCCCAAGCCCAGCCGCCAGATGCCAGGCACCGGCGGCACGCTGGCGGCCGGCGGGGTGATCGGCTTCGTGTCAGGCCTGGTGGGCGCCGGCGGCGGCTTCATCAGCGTGCCGTTCATGACCTGGTGCAACGTCGCGATCCACAACGCCGTCGCGACGTCCGCGGCGCTGGGATTCCCGATCGCCGTGGCCAACGTGGCGGGCTACGCCGTCGCCGGACTGCAGGCCACCGGCCTGCCGCCCGCCTCCTTCGGCTACATCTGGCTGCCGGGCCTGGTGGTCATCGCCCTGGGCAGCGTCTTCACCGCGCCCCTGGGCGCCCGCGCCGCGCACGCCCTGCCGGTCGCGCGGCTCAAGCGCGCCTTCGCCAGCATCCTGTACGTGCTGGCCGCCTACATGTTCTACAAGGGGTTTGCCGGCTGACGCCTGCCGGGCGTCGCGTGCTGCGCGCGCCACCGCGCGCAGCACGTCCAGCACCAGTTCGGGCTGCGTGAGCTGCGGGAAGTGCCCGCTGCGCCGGGCCACCACGTGCGTGCCGTGCGGGGACAGGCGCGCCAGCGCCTGCTGGTGGGCACGCCGCGCGCGCAGGGCCTCCTCGGGCACCAGCCAGCGCGGCGGGTCGTTGCCGCCACTCACCACCGCGAGCGGCACCGCCGGGAACGGACCGGCAGCCTCCACCTCGCGCGCGGTGGCGTCGATCCAGTCCACTTCGGCGTGCAGGTTGGCGCGGAACCACGACTGCGGCGCCGCCAGCAGCCTGCCCAGCACCTTGGCCAGGTGGCCTTCGTGGCCCTTGAGCATCTCGCGGTCGCGCGGATGGGTTGCCTCGATCAGCACCACGCCGGCCACCTCCCCGGGATGGCGGCGCGCGAACAGGTTGGCGTACAGGCCGCCCAGCGAGTGGCCCACCAAGAGGTAGGGCGGCTGCGCGCCCGCGGCAGCCAGCAGCTCGCGCAGGCTGTCCAGCACCACCGTCCCCGTCTGCGGCAGTGCCGGGGCGCTGCTGCGGCCGGCGCCGAAGCGGTTGCAGGCGAACACGCGGCCCAGGCCCTCGATGGCCGGATACAGGCGGCTCCAGCCTTCCAGCGTCACGCCGGCCCCGTTGAGCAGCACCAGCGTGAGGTCGCCCTCACCCGACCAGACGTACTCCAGCGTTCCGGCGTGCGTGCGTTGCCGCGACTTGCGCGGAAGCTTCCCCAGGAACACGCCCCGTCACGCGCCCCCGATGCCGACCGTGACCTTGCCGGTGCCTTCGCACTCGGGGCAGGCCGACCCATTGAGCTGGCCGCTGCCGCCGCAGGCGCGGCAAAGGTCCTCGCCGGTGCCGGGCGTCCCGGGCGGCGCCTCGTCGCCGGGCGCCATCGGCGCGCTGGGTGCCCCCGGCCGCGCACCCTCGGCGCCCGCCGGCTGGTCGCTGGCGCCGGGCGACGCCGCGCTGCGCACGGCCAGGTCCACCGATGCGCCGGGGTCTTCCTCGCCCGCAACGGACGTGCTCAGGTCGAGCGGTTCGGGAGCACGGGTTCGTTCTTCGGCCATGGCACACCTCGCTTTGCCCGAATCGTAGGCATGCCGGTCGCGGCCGACCGTAGGACGGGACCGCCGGCGTCTCAGCGGCCGCGCCAGGCCGGCGGCCGCTTCTCGACAAAGGCGCGGACACCTTCGCGGAAGTCGTCGCTGCCGTAGCAGGCACGCACCAGGTCCTCGTCCTGCGGGAGCGACTGCCGCAGCAGGCGGTTGAGCGCCTGCTTGCTGACCTTCTGCGTGACCGGGGCGAGGGCCGCCAGGCGCTGGCACAACGCGCCCGCCGCGGCATCGATCGCCTCGGGCGCGGCGACCTCCAGCACGAAGCCGGCGGCCAGCGCCTCCTCGGCCGTGAGCAGCTCGGCCAGCAGCAGCAGACGCTCGGCGCGTGGACGGCCGAGCGCTGCGACGAGCCGGGCCACGTTGGCCACCGACAGGCAGTTGCCGAGCGTGCGCGCGATCGGCACGCCTAGGCGCGTGCCCGGCGTGGCGATCCGGAAGTCGCAGGCGGTCGCCAGCGCGAGCCCGCCGCCGATCGCCCACCCTTCGAGCACCGCCACGGTGGGCATGGGAAGCGACTCCAGCAACCCGACGCAGGCCTCGATGCGCCGCTCGTAGGCCACGCCGTCGGCACCATCCGAGAACGCCAGGAACTGCGCGATGTCGGTGCCCGCCACGAACGCCTGGCCGCCGGCGCCGCGCAGGCAGACCACCCGCACGTCGGTGGCCTGCTGCAGCTCGCGGCAGATGCGCACCAGCGCCGCGTACATCGGCCAGGTCATCGCGTTGCGCGCCTGGGGCCGGTCGAACACGACCGTGGCGACCACGCCTTCGCGCCGCAGGTGGACCGCGCCGTCCGGTGGCGGCGCCGGCGGGGCGCCGCTCATGTGCCGAAGGCGCCGGCCGCCTGCAGGCGGGCGCGCTCCTCCTCGCCGATGCCGAGTTCGGCCAGCACCTCGGCCGTGTGCTCGCCCAGCAGCGGCGGATGCCGCCGCACCTCCTGGGGGGTGCCCGAGAGCTTCACCGCGAATCCGATGTTGGGCACCGAGCCCTCCACCGGATGCTCGATCTCCATCCGCATGCCCCGTGCCTGCGCATGCGCACTGCCGAAGGCTTCGGGATACGACAGGATGGGACCGGCGGGAATGCCGTTGTCCAGCAGCGTCTGCACCCAGTGGTCCTTCGGCTGCGTGCGGAAGGTCGTCTCCAGTTCCGCCTGCAGCGCCGGGCGGTTGGCCAGGCGCAGGGCGATGGTGGAAAAGCGCGCGTCCTGCAGCAGCTCGCCACGTCCCATCAGCGTGCACAGCTGCACCCACAGCTTCTGGTTGTTCGCACCCATCACGAACCAGCCATCGGAGGCGGCCATCGCCTGGTAGGGCGCGGTCATCTTGTTCGCCGTGCCCAGCGGCTGCGGCGGCTGGCCGGTCCCCCAGTAGTCGCAGATGTCCCAGACCGAGAACGCCATGGCCGCGTCGAACAGGGCGGCGTCGACGTACTGCCCCTGGCCGCTGCCCTTCGCACCGATGAAGGCAGCCAGCGTGGCGTAGATCGCGAACAGCGCGCAGCCGATGTCCGCCACGGGCACGCCGGCCTTGACCGGCGGGCTGCCCGGATAGCCGGTCACGCTCATCACGCCGGACATGGCCTGCGCCATGAGGTCGAAGCCGGGCCGGTCGGCCCACGGCCCGGTCTGCCCGAAGCCCGAGATGCTGGTGTAGACCAGGCGCGGGTTCACGGCCCGGAGGTCCTCGTACCCCAGCCCCAGGCGGCGCATCGCCCCCGGCCGGTAGTTCTCGATCAGGATGTCCGCATCGCGTGCCAGCCGCAGCACCACCGACTTGCCGGCCTCGGTCTTGAGGTCCAGCGCGATGCTGCGCTTGTTCCGGTTCATGTTCAGGAAGCCGAGCGAGTCGGCGCCCTTCATCCGGAACCCCATCGATCCGCGCGTCTGGTCGCCGGTGCCGGGCGGTTCGATCTTGATGACGTCGGCCCCCATGTCGCCCAGCAGCATGCAGGCGTAGGGTCCGGCCATCACCTGGCTGATGTCGAGGACCCGCACGCCCTCCAGTGGAAGCTTGGTCATGGCATGTCCTTCGGTGTGCGGCGAACGCCCTTTCCCATTCCAGTGCCACCGCGGAACCGGCTCCGGGGCCGCCGGTGGCGCCCCCCAGTGGGGCAAGCGGGCGCAGGCCGCCGCGGGGGGGGCGTTCAGATCTCGACCTTGACCCCGGCGTCCTTGATCACCTTGGCCCACTTGGCCTGCTCGACCTTCATGAACTGGGCGAACTTCTCGGTCGACCCGCCGCCGTCCTCCGCGCCGGACGCTTCCAGGCGCTCCATCACGTCGGGCATCTGCAGCACCTTGTTGATGTCCTCGTTCATGCGCTTGGCCAGGGCGGCCGGCATCTTGCCCGGGCCGACCAGTCCGTACCACGTGGTCGCCTCGTAGCCGGGGAAACCGGACTCGGCCATGGTCGGCACGTTGGGGTAGCCCTTCACCCGCGCCTGCCGGGTCTGGGCGATCGGCACCGCCTTGCCGGTCTTCACATGCGGCGTGGCCGCGGTCATCGTGTCGAAGCTGTACTGCACCGTGCCGCCGATCAGGTCCGTGAGCATCGGGCCGGAGCCCTTGTACGGCACGTGGATCGCCTTGACGCCCGCCTGCAGCATGAACATCTCCAGCGCCAGGTGCTGGGCCGAACCGTTGCCGGCCGACCCGAAGCTGATCTTGCCGGGGTTCTTCCTGCACAGCTCCACCAGGTCCTTGACGGTCTTGGCGGGCTGCTGGTCGTTGCAGATCAGCAGGTTGGGCGTCACCCCCACCAGCGTGATCGGCTGGAAGTCCTTCTCGGCGTCGTAGTTCAGCTTCTGCAGGCCGGGCACGATCGCATGGCTGTTGATGTGCGCCATGTGCAGCACCGTGCCGTCGCCGGGCTGCTTGGCCACGAAATCCGCCGCGATGGTGCCCGAGGCGCCGGCGCGGTTCTCCACGATGATCTGGGTCTTCCACATGTCGCCCAGCTTCTGGCCGATCACGCGCGCCAGGATGTCGGTGCCGCCCCCGGGCGCGAAGCCCACGATGATCCGCACCGGCCCGGTGGGCAGGCTCTGCGCGCGCACCAGCGGCGCAGCCAGGGTGGCGGCGAGGCCGGTGGTGAAGGTTCTGCGTTGCATGTCGTCTCCTTGGGTCGAAAGGCGTGGAAGGCTCAGGCGGCGTTCTGCAGGGCCACCGGCGCGGGATGGCCGGCGAAATGGTCCATCGCGGCCTGGACGCCCGAGCCGGCGAGCTTCACGCCCGACAGCTTCAGCCCCATCTCGCAGCCGGCGAGCGCCGCCATCAGGGTCAGGTCGTTGCAGTCGCCGAGGTGGCCGATGCGGAACATGCGTCCCTTGACCTTGCCCAGGCCGGTGCCGAGCGAGAGGTCGAAACGTTCGTAGATCGTCTTGCGCACGGCATCGGCGTCGATGCCTTCGGGCGTGACCACGCCGGTGAGCACGGGGGAGTACACCGCCGGATCGGTGCACTGGATCTCCAGGCCCCAGGCCCGCACCGCGGCACGCACCCCTTCGCCCCACCGCCGGTGCCGCGCGAACACCGCCTCGAGGCCGCCCTGCTGCGGATCGAGCAGCATGTCGCAGGCCTCGGCCAGCCCGTACAGCAGGTTGGTGCTGGGGGTGTAGGGAAAGTAGCCGGTGCGGTTCATCTCCACCATCTCGTCCCACGCCCAGAACGCCTTGGGCAGCGTGGCGGTCTTGCTGGCTTCCAGCGCCCTCGGCGACAGCGCGTTGAAGCTGATCCCGGGTGGCAGCATCAGCCCCTTTTGCGAGCCGCTCACGCACACGTCGACACCCCACTCGTCGTGGCGGTACTCGGCCGACGCCAGGCCCGAGATGCTGTCCACCAGCAGCAGCGCCGGATGGCCCGCCGCGTCGATGGCCTTGCGCACTGCGCGGATGTCGCTGGTCACCCCCGTGGAGGTCTCGTTGTGGACCACGCACACGGCCTTGACCTGGTGCTGCGGGTCGGCGCGCAGCCGCTTCTCGATCAGCTCGGCCTGCACCCCCCGCCGCCAGCCCTCCACGCCCGGCAGGCCCAGGAACTCGGTCTTCAACCCGAGCCGGGTGGCCATCTTGTTCCACAGGGCGGCGAAGTGGCCCGTCTCGTACATGACCACCGCGTCGCCGGGCGACAGCACGTTGGTGAGCGCCGCCTCCCACGCGCCGGTGCCCGAAGCCGGGTAGATGACCACCGGATGCCGCGTCTGGAAGATCTGCTGCATGCCCGCGAGCACCTTCTTGCCCAGCACCGCGAACTCGGGACCGCGGTGGTCGATGGTGGGCAGGCTCATCGCGCGCAGGATGCGGTCCGGCACCGGCGAAGGGCCCGGGATCTGCAGGAAGTGGCGGCCGGTGGGGTGGAAGTCGAGGGTGAGCATGAACGGGCAAGGCAAGAGATGGTCGGCCATTTTTTGCATGCAAAACATGCTTGTCAAGCGCGTTGCCCCGTACCGCGCGGCTCATCAGCACGGTGTTTTGCATACAATTGGCGCATGACCGCGGACATCATTTCCATTCCGCGGGCTGCACTGCACCAGCAGGCGGCCCAGCGGCTGCGCCAGATGCTGGTGGAGAACCGGATCGCGCCGGGCGCCAAGCTGAACGAACGCGAACTGTCGGAGGTGCTGCAGGTCTCGCGCACGCCGCTGCGCGAGGCGATCAAGATGCTGGCAGCCGAGGGCCTGGTGGAACTGCTGCCCAACCGGGGCGCGGTGGCCCTGGCGCTGACCGAGCAGGACGTGCAGCACACCTTCGAGGTGATGGCCGGGCTGGAGGCCATGTCGGGCGAACTGGCGGCCCAGCGCGTCACCGACGAGGAAGTGGCCGAGATCCGGGCCAAGCACTTCGAGATGCTGGCCGCCTATACCCGGCGCGACCTGTCGGCCTACTACGCGCTCAACGCGCAGATCCACCGGGCCATCAACGCGGCGGCCAAGAACCCGGTGCTGTCCGTGACCTACGCCCAGGTGAATGCGCGGCTGCAGGCGCTGCGCTTCCGCTCCAACCAGGACGGCGACAAGTGGAAGCGCGCAGTGGAGGAGCACGGGCGCATGGTGGATGCGCTGGCCGCGCGCGACGGCGCGGCCATGCGGGCCGTGCTGCTGGAACACCTGCACAACAAGCGCGACGTGGTGCTGGAACAGCTGCGCAGCGATGCCTCGCAGCCCTCGGGAGCCGCAGGATGAACGCCCCCCTGCCCCTGGCGGCCGCGCGCGAAGCCGCAGGCACCTACGACCGGGTCGCCGGCGCCACCAACGAAGTGGCCGGCCGGCTCGCCCAGCGGCTGGCCGCCGAGACCGGCGGCGAGGTCCTGTTCACCGCCGGCGACCGCGGCCGCCATGCGACGGACGCCTCGATCTACCAGGAGATGCCGGTCGGCGTCTTCGTGCCGCGCACGGCCGACGACGTGCGGCTGGCCCTGGACATCTGCCGCGACCTGCAGGTGCCGATCGTGCCGCGCGGAGGCGGCACCAGCCAGTGCGGCCAGACGGTCGGCGCCGGCCTGGTGATCGACCACTCCAAGCACGTGCGCGCAGTCCTGCACGTCGATCCGCAGCAGCGCACGGCGCAGGTGGAGCCCGGCCTGGTGCTGGACCACCTGAACGCGGCGCTCAAGCCGCACGGCCTCTGGTATCCCGTCGACGTCTCCACCAGTGCGCAGGCCACCCTGGGCGGCATGGCCGGCAACAACTCGTGCGGCAGCCGCAGCATCGCCTGGGGCAACATGGTGCACAACGTGCTGGGCATCGAGGCCTGGACCGCGGACGGCGCCTTGCACCGCTTCGGGCAGCTCGACGAGGCGACCGGCCGGGTCCGCGAGATCGGCGAGCAGGTGGGCGCCCTCGCCCGCGAACTGGCTCCCGAGATCGATGCGCGCTGGCCCAAGGTGCTGCGGCGGGTGGCGGGCTACAACCTCGACGTCTTTCGCAACCAGAACCCGCGCCCCTACACCGCGGACGGCTCGGTGAACCTGGCGCACCTGCTGGTGGGCAGCGAGGGCACGCTGGCCCTCACCCGCAGCCTCACGCTGAAGCTCGCGCCGCTGCCGCGCGCCAAGGTGCTCGGGGTGGTGAACTTCCCGACCTTCTACAAGGCCATGGACTCGGCCCAGCACATCGTGCAGCTGGGCGACGGCGCCCTCACCGCCGTCGAACTGGTGGACCGCACGATGATCGAGCTGTCGCTGCAGAACCCTGCGTTCGCGCCGGTGATCCGCACCGCGGTCATCGGCCAGCCCGACGCCGTGCTGCTGGTGGAGTTCGCGGGCGAGGACAAGGCCGCACTGGTGCGCCAGCTGGACCGGCTCGTCGAGCTCATGGGAGACCTCGGCCTGCCCGGCTCGGTGGTGCGCATGGAAGACGACGCGGCCCAGAAGAACCTGTGGGAAGTGCGCAAGGCGGGCCTCAACATCATGATGAGCCTGAAGGGCGACGGCAAGCCGGTCAGCTTCATCGAGGATTGCGCGGTGCCGCTGGAGCACCTGGCCGAGTACACGGACGCCCTGACGCAGGTGTTCCGCCGCCACGGCAGCCGCGGCACCTGGTATGCGCACGCGTCGGTGGGCACGCTGCACGTGCGGCCCATCCTGGACATGCGGCGGGACGGCGCGCCGAAGATGCGTGCCATCGCCGAGGAAGCCGCTGCGCTGGTGCGCAAGTACCGTGGCGCGTTCAGCGGCGAGCACGGCGACGGCCTGTGCCGCGGCGAGTGGATCCAGTGGCAGTTCGGGCCCCGTATCGGCGAGGCGTTCACCCGCATCAAGGAGCTGTTCGACCCGCAGCGGCTGCTCTGCCCGCGGCGCATCGTGGATGCACCGCGCATGGACGACACGCGGCTGATGCGCTTCCCGCCGAGCTACCGGGTGATCCCGCTGCAGCCTGCGCTGGACTGGCAGGCCTGGGATGTGCAGAACGACCCGGCCACGGAGCGCACCACTGCGCCTGGCACCGGCGGCGACCCGGCCGGCGGTTTCGCCAAGGCCGTCGAGATGTGCAACAACAACGGGCACTGCCGCAAGTTCGATGCCGGCACCATGTGCCCGAGCTACCGCGTCACGCGCGACGAGAAGCACCTCACCCGCGGCCGCGCCAACACGCTGCGGCTGGCGCTCTCCGGCCAGCTCGGCGCCGACGGGCTGGCGAGCGCCGAGGTCCGCGACGCCCTCGACCTGTGCGTGAGCTGCAAGGGCTGCAAGCGGGACTGCCCCACCGGGGTGGACATGGCGAAGATGAAGGTCGAGTTCCTGCACCACTGGCACCAGCGCCACGGGCGCAGCCTGCAGGACCGGCTGGTGGCCGCCCTGCCCGACTACGCGCGCCATGCGGCACGCGTCTCCGGGCTCCTGAACCTGCGCAACCGCGTGCCGCTGCTGCGCGTGCTGGGCGAGAAGCTGCTGGGGATCTCGGCCCGCCGCAGCCTGCCGCGCTGGGAGGCGAACCACTTCTTCCGCGATGCGCCGGCCACCGCCAGCGCCGCCGAGGTGCTCGGCGCGCCGCAGCCGGTGGTGCTCTTCGTCGACACCTTCAACGGCCACTTCGAGCCGGGCAACGCCCGTGCCGCCGTTCAGGTGCTGCAGGCGGCCGGCTACACGGTGCACGTGGCGACCCGCGATCGGGCCGGCGGTGGCCACCTGTGCTGCGGCCGCACCCACCTGGCCACCGGCGACGTCGACCGCGCACGGGCCAAGGCCCGCGAGGTCGTGCAGGCGCTGCTGCCCTTCGCGTCGCGCCGCATCCCGATCGTCGGGCTGGAGCCCTCCTGCCTGCTCACCCTGCGGGACGAGCACCTGTCGATGGGCCTGGGCGAGGGGGCCGTCCGGGTGGCCGGCCAGGCGCTGCTGCTCGAGGAGTTCCTGGCGCGCGAGCTCGCCGCCGGACGGCTGGAGCGCCTGCGCGGCAAGCTGCGGCCCGTGTCGCAGCCGATCCTGGTGCACGGGCACTGCCACCAGAAGGCCTTCGACGCGGTGGCGCCCGTGCTCCAGCTGCTGGCGCTCATCCCGGGCGCGCGGCCCCGCCTGGTCGAGACCAGTTGCTGCGGCATGGCCGGCGCGTTCGGCTACCAGGCCGCCCACCAGGAGGTCTCGATGCAGATGGCGGAATTGAGCCTGCTCCCGGCGGTGCGGGAAGCGCCCGATGCCATCGTGGTGGCCGACGGCACCAGCTGCCGGCACCAGATCCAGGACGGCGCCGGCCGCACCGCGGTGCACGCGGCCGTGCTGCTGGCCCGCCAGCTCTGAGCGGCCGGCCTGCGAACGGCGGCCGTCACAATCGCGGCATGTCGCTCCTCATCCGCTCCGCCCTGCCCAGCGACGAGTCCGCTTGGCGCCACCTGTGGAGTGGCTACTGCGCCTTCTACGGAACCACGCTGCCCGACACCGTCACGCAGCGCACCTGGAAGCGCATCCTCGATCCGGATTCCGCGATCATGTGCATCGTGGCCGAGCTGGACGGGCGGCTGCTCGGGTTCGCGCACTGCGTGGTGCACGAGAACACCTGGGAGACGCAGCCCGTCTGCTACCTGGAAGACCTCTTCGTGGACCCGGCGGCGCGGGGCGACGGCGTGGGCCGCACGCTGCTGGAGTGGCTGCGCAACGCCATGCGCGCGGAGGGCTGGGCCCGCCTGTACTGGATGACGCGCCGCGACAACGTGGCGGCCCGGGCCCTGTACGACCGTTTCGCAGAAGCCGACGATTTCGTTCGGTACGTGGTGCGGACCACGACCTGAGCGGCCCGGCCACGGATCAGCTCCCGCGGTCGTCGATGCGACTTCCTGCCGTCGTGGACAGGGTGCAGAATGGCCGCCGACACCGTGCGTGACGTCCTGCGTCCGGTGCACCGGACGACTGCCAGACCTTGAGTTCCCTCGCCTCCGACGCTGCCACCGACCTCGCGACTGCGGCACCCGCGCGCGAAGGCAGCATCCGCTCCCTGCGCTGGCGGCTGTTCGTCCTCTCGGCCGGCGCGTTGCTGCCCCTGCTCCTGGCCGCCACCGGTGCCCAGCTCTACATGGTGCACGAGCGCGGGCAGGCGGCGCAGGACACCGCGCTGGTCACGGCGCGCGCGGTCGCGGCGGCGCTGCAGGCGGAAGTGGAGTCCGTCTCCCAGATCCTGCAGGTGCTCTCGGGCGCGGAGGCGCTGGTGGACGGGCGGCTGCCCGACTTCGAGACCCGCATGCGGGGCGTGGCCGAAGCCCGCGGCTGGCGCACCGCCACCCTGGCCAGCCCGGCAGGCGAGCTGCTCTTCAGCACCTCCGGTTTCTCCGCCCCCAATCCCCGGCCGATCGATCCCTCCAGCCTGCAGGCGGCGATCGAGCGCCGCGCCGTGGTGGTCGGCAAGCTGGCCGAGGGCAACGGCAAGCGGGGCCCGGCGTTCCCGGTGCGGCTGCCGGTGATCCGTGATGGGGAAGTGCGCCACGTCCTGAGCGCGGTGCTGCCGGCCGAGCACGTGCTCGAGCTGGTGCGGCGGCAGAACCTGCCGGCCAACCACGTGGTGGCCATCTTCGATCCGGCCGGCGCGCGGGTGGCCCGGTCGGTGGAGCACTCGGAACGCCGTGCGTCCCCGACGCTGCAAGCCCTGATCGAGCGCAACCCCCGGGAAGGCGTGGGCCTCACGCGCACGTTGGAGGGGCGGGATGTCCACACCGCGGTGCACCGCGTCCCGGGCATGGACTGGGTGGTCGCGATCGGCATCCCGGCATCGGAGGTGCGGCGCACGTTGGTGGCCTCCCTCGCCGCCGGCCTGCTGGGGCTGGTGGCCTCGCTCGGCGTCTCGGCCTGGCTGGCCTGGATCCTCTCGGGCAAGGTGCGCCGACCCATCGCCCACCTGACGGCGGCGGCCGCCGCCCTCGGCCGCGGCGAGCGGGTGGCGCACCAGCCGCTGGAGATCGAGGAGCTGGACCTGGTGGGCCGGGCGCTGGTGGACGCGTCGCGGGAGCGCGACCGCGCCACCCGGGAGCGCCTGGCCGCCGAGGCGGAGCGCGAGCGGCTGCTGGCGCGCGCGACCGAAGCCCTCAAGTCGGCACAGGACGCGGCGCGCACCAAGGACGAATTCCTGGCCGTGCTGGGCCACGAGCTGCGCAACCCGCTGGCGCCGATCTCGAGCGCCATGCACCTGATGGCCATGAAGGGCGACGACGCGACCCGGCCCGAGCGGCGCATCGTGGAGCGGCAGCTCGCACACATGAAGCGCCTGGTGGACGACCTGCTCGACGTCTCCCGGATCACCGGCCGCAAGCTGGAGATCCGCCGTGCACCGATGCGGGTGGGGCCCTGGGTCGAGCAGGCCGTCGACGGCCTGCGCGGGGTGGTGGGCCGCCGGCGACTGGCCGTCGACCTGCCGCCCGATGCGGCGCAGAGCTGGGTCGAAGGCGACGCGGTGCGCCTGGCGCAGGTGTTGGGCAACCTCCTGGGCAACGCGATCAAGTTCACCGGCGAGGACGCCACGATCTCGGTGCAGGCACGGCGCGAGGGCGAGCAGGTGGCGGTGACGGTCGCCGACGACGGCATGGGCATGCAGGACGAGGACCTGCGGCGGGTGTTCGACCTGTTCTACCAGGCACCCCAGTCGCAACACCGGCCCAGCGCCGGCCTGGGCCTGGGCCTGCCCATCGTGCGCAGCCTGGTCGAGATGCATGGCGGGACGGTCGAGGCCCACAGCGACGGCCCGGGCCAGGGCAGCCGCTTCACCGTGCGGCTGCCCCGCGTGGAGGCGCCGGCCGACGCGACGGGCGGCGCGGCCCCGGCAACCGAACAGTTCAGCGGCAGCGGCCGGGTGCTGGTGGTGGACGACAACCACGACGCGGCAGACACGGCGGGCGCCCTGCTGGAGGCGTCGGGCTTCACCGCGCGGGTCTGCTACGCGCCCGACGAGGCGCTGGCCGCCCTGGCGGACTTCATGCCCGACGTGGCGGTGCTGGACATCGGCCTGCCCGGCATGGACGGCTACGCCCTCGCGGCGGCCATCCGCGCGCGGCCCGGCGGCCGTTCCGTGCGGCTGGTGGCGCTCACCGGGTATGGCCAGGACAGCGACGTCGCCCGGGCCCGCAACCATGGGTTCGAGGCGCACATGACCAAGCCGGTCGAGCCGGACGCGCTGCTCGCGCTGGTCGGCCGGCTGGCACGCCCCGACGCGTCCTGAACCGGACGGGCGGCGGGGGGGTTCCGCCGCCCCCGGGGCAAATCCACGGCGTCGAACAATTTTCAACACCTTCGCGTCATGGCTGAGTTCGCAGCCTTCTAGACTCCGCCGCTCGCCACCACGCAAGGAGATTCCATGGGACGCACCACCAAGATCGCCAAGGACCGCCCCGCCGCTGCAGCCCAAGCCGCGGCCGCAGCGCCTTCGCGGCTCCCGCTGCCGCTGGTGCCCACCGGCGGATCGGCCGTCGTGCGGGCGACCGGGGAGGCCCAGCGCTCGATCGCCCGCCGCGCGGGCGAACTCCAGGCCGAGGCGAGCCGGCAGCTGCGCCACGCCACCAATCCCGGCGAACTGCTGGCGGTGCAGGCGGCCTGGCTGATGGCCAGCTGGCAGCATTCGCTGCAAAGCACGCGTGAGATGACCGACGCGTGGATGGGGTGGTCGGCGTCCGGCGCCGAACGCACCCGCCATTGACCGCGGGCCGCGTGCCGGCCCCCGCATGCAGCGGCGCCGCGCCGTGCATCCACCCTGACCGAAGCCAACGGGACCCACGAGGCCCCACCTGCCGCGCCCTTGCGGTGCCTGCCCGAGAGAGTCCTCCACCCGCCATGAGCGAGAGCACCCGTCTGCAAGTTCCGGAGCGCAACCCTGCGGCCCCACCGCCGCCGGGCTCCCTGCTGGCGGGTCCCACGGCCAGGGCACGCGCCATCGCCGACAGCGACATGGCGGCGGCCATCGCCGCATTCGACTGGTCGTCCACCCCGCTCGGTCCCACGGAGGGATGGCCGCAGAGCCTCAAGAGCGCCGTGCGCCTGATGCTGGGTTCGCGCTACCCGATGTTCATCTGGTGGGGCCGCGAACTGGTGGCCCTGTACAACGATGCCTACGTGGACGTGCTCGGCCCGCGCCACCCCTGGGCCCTGGGACGGCCGGCGCGCGAGACGTGGGCCGAGATCTGGGATGTGGTCGGCCCCCAGAGCGACGCCGTCCTGCACCAGGGCTCCTCGACCTGGAACGACCGCGTGCTGCTCGTGATGGAGCGCAGCGGCTTCGCCGAGGAAACCTACTTCACCTTCTCCTACAGCCCCTGCTTCGGCGACACCGGCGCGGTCGGCGGCGTGTTCTGCACCTGCACGGAGGAAACCGCCCGCGTGCTCGGTGAGCGGCGCCTCCACGCCCTGGGCGCGCTGTCCGCGGCGGTGCTCGAGGCGCGCTCGGCCGTGCACGCCTGCACGCAGGCGGCCGCGGCACTGGCGGCCAACCGCCACGACCTGCCCTTCGTGCTCTTCTACCTGCAGGACGCTTCGGGTGATGCGGTGCTGGCGGCCCAGGCCGGTGCGGACGACCCGGCGATCGCCGTGCCCCGCGTGGCGCTGGCCGCGCACGCAGCCTGGCCACTGGAGCGGGCCGCGCAGGGCCGCGCCCCGGTGCTGGTGGAGGACGTCGCGCGCCGGGCCGCCGTGCCGGCCGGTCCGTGGCCCGAGCCCGTGCGCGACGCACTGGTGCTGCCACTCGCATTGCCGCACGGCGGCGGCTTCATGGTGGCAGGCCTCAACCCGCGGCGTCCCCTGGACGAGGCCTACCAGGCCTGGCTCGGCCTGGTCGCCCAGCAGGTCGCCAGCGCGGTGGCCGGTGCGCGCAGCTTCGAGGAGGCGCAGCAGCGCGCCAGTGCGCTGGCGGAGCTGGACCGCGCCAAGACCACGTTCTTCTCCAATGTGAGCCACGAGCTGCGCACGCCGCTGGCCCTGATGCTGGCGCCGGTGGGCGACCTGCTGGACATGCCCGGACTGCCCGAGCCGGCGCGGCAGACGCTCGCGCTGGCCCAGCGCAACGGGCACCGGCTGCACCGGCTGGTGGACGCGCTGCTCGACGTCTCCAGGATCGAAGCGGGCGGGATGCAGGCACGCTTCCGCCCGGTGGACCTCGCGGCCTCCACCCGCGAGCTGGCCAGCTTCTTCGACTCGGCGGTGCGCCGTGCGGGCCTGCGCCTGCAGATCGACTGCGGCGCGCTTCCCCAGCCGGTGTACGTGGACGCCGGCATGTGGGAGAAGATCGTCTTCAACCTGCTGTCCAACGCGATCAAGTACACGCCTGCCGGGGCGGTGCGCGTGGTGCTGAAGCCGGCCGGGTCCGGCGTGCGCCTGGAGGTGCAGGACACCGGCGTGGGGATGTCGCCCGAGGATCACGCCCGCGTCTTCGACCGCTTCTACCGGGCCGAGCGCACCGGTGGCCGCAGCGTCGAAGGCACCGGCATCGGCCTGTCCCTCGTGGCCGAGCTGGTGCGGCTGCACGGCGGCACGGTGCAGGTGGAAAGCCGTCCCGGCGGCGGCAGCACTTTCGGCGTGGACCTGCCCTGGGGACGCGCGCACCTGCCGCCGGACCAGGTCGACGAGTCGGCGGCCGAGGCCGCCGCCCACCGGCCGCCGCATGGCTGGCTGGAGGAAATCGACGGCTGGACGCCGGCACCCGCGGCGGCCGGCGATGCCATCGCCGCGGAAGCTGACCGGTTGCCCGAGGAGACGGCCGCGGCGTCCGCGGGCGGCACGCACGGCGACATCCTGCTGGTCGACGACAACGCCGACATGCGCACCTACCTGTCCCGGCTGCTGGGGCGGGAGCACACCGTGCGCACCGCGTCCGACGGCTTCCAGGCGCTGCAGCGCATCGCCGAGCGCATGCCCGACCTCGTGCTGACCGACGCGATGATGTCGCGCATGGACGGCTTCGCGCTGCTGGGCCGCCTGCGTGCGGCACCCGCGACGGCCACGTTGCCGGTGGTGGTGCTCACGGCCGACGGCGGCGAGGAGGCGCGGCTGCGCGCGCTGGACGGCGGCGCGGACGACGTGCTGGTCAAGCCCTTCCACGGCCGCGAGCTGCTGGCACGGGTCTCGGGCACATTGCGCCTGGCGCAGGTGCGCCGCGCCGCCATGGAGCGCGAGCAGGCGCTGCGCGCCCAAGTCGAGGGCGTGCTCGAGAGCATCACCGAGGGCTTCGTGGCGGTGGATGCGCGCTGGCGGTTCACCTACGTGAACCGCACGGCGGAAACCATCTACGGCCGCTCCCGCGAAGACCTGGTGGGTCGGGACATGTGGGAATGCTTTCCCGAGCTGGGCACGTCCGCCTTTGGGGAACCCTTCCGGCGCGCCATGCACAGCCGCGAAAGCGTGACCGTCGAAGGACCCTACGACCCGCTGGGAAGCCAGTTCGAGGTCAAGGTGTTCCCGGTGGAAGGCGGTGGCCTGTCCTTCTACTTCCGCGACGTGCTGCAGAGCCGGCTGATGGAGCGCGCGGTGCGCGATAGCGAGCGCCGCTTCCGCGAGATGGCCGAGTCGATGCCGCAGATCGTGTACGTGCAGGACGCGACCGGACGCATCGAGTACGTCAACGGCCGCTGGGCGGCCTACACCGGCGCCCGGGGCACCGACCCGGCGGAGTTCCCGGCGCTGGTGCACCCGGACGACCTGCCCCAGCTCATGGCCCGCTGGAACCAGGCCTTCGCGGACGGCCTGCCGCTGACGGCGGAATTCCGCCTGCGCGCCGCGGACGGCAGCTGGCGCTGGTTCCTGACACGGGCCATGCCGGTGATGGACGACCAGGGCCGCATCGAGCGCTGGTACGGCACCTCCACCGACATCGACGGGTCGCGGCGGGACGCCGAGGCCCTGGCCCAGGCGCACGCGGCGCTGCAGCAGGTGGAGCGGCGCAAGGATCAGTTCATCGCCACGCTGGCGCACGAGCTGCGCAACCCGCTCGCCCCGCTGCGCAACGGGGTCCACCTCCTGTCACTGGGCGGCGGTCCGGACGGCGGCACCCGCGTGCAGGCCATGATGCGCCGCCAGATCGACCAGCTGGTGCGGCTGGTGGACGACCTGCTCGAGGTGTCGCGCATCACCTCCGGCAAGATCGTGCTGCAGCGTTCCCCGACGTCGCTGCACGAGCTGCTCACCAGCACGGCCGAGAGCAGCCGGCCGGTGGTGGAAGCCGCGCGCCACTCGCTGCACGTGGACGTGGACGAGACCGCCGGACTGCTGGTGGACGCGGATGCCATGCGCCTGGGCCAGGTGTTCGCCAACCTGCTGAACAACGCGGCCAAGTACACCGAACCGGGCGGCCACATCGCCATGACCGCGGCGCGCGACGGCGCCACCGTCGTCGTGCGGGTGCAGGACAACGGGGTGGGTCTTGCGCCCGAGATGCTGGACGAGGTGTTCCAGCCGTTCGTGCAGGTGGACCGGTCGGCTGCGCGCGCGCAGGGCGGGCTCGGCATCGGCCTGTCGATCGTGCGCAGCCTGGTCGAACTGCACGGCGGCAAGGTCAAGGCCTTCAGCGCGGGCCTGGACCAGGGAGCCGTCTTCGAGGTTCGCCTGCCGCTGGTCCACGTCCCCGACGCGGCGAGCCCGGCCGGTCCCCGGCGCCACGCGCCGGCCCCGATGGCCGGCGGCGACGGCCCTTCGGTGCTGGTGGTGGACGACAACCGCGACGCGGCCGACAGCCTGGGCTACATGCTGGAGATGATGGGTGCCCGCACCCGCGTGGTGTACGGCGGCCCCGATGCCCTGGCCGAAGCCGAGCGCGAGACCCCCGACCTGGTGCTGCTGGACCTCGGCATGCCGGGCATGGACGGCTACGAGGTCGCGCGCCGGCTGGCAGCGCATCCGCAGCGCGGCGCCATGCGCATCGTCGCGCTCACCGGCTGGGGCCAGTCGGAGGACCGCCAGCGCACGCGCGAGGCAGGCTTCGACGAGCACCTGGTCAAGCCGGCCGAGATCGACGTGCTGGACGGCCTGCTGGCCAAGGTGGCGGCCACCGCGTGAAAGGCGACGCCGGACGGCAGGAAGCCGGGCATGCCCGGCTTCTTGCTGGTCACGCGGCTGCAGGGGCCGCTGCCCTTGCCTTTCAGGGCTTGACGTAGTCGGAGATCACCTTCCACTTGCCGTCCTGGATCTGGGACAGGCGCGACAGGTCGTTGCCCAGGCGCTTGGTGGCGGTGTAGGTGGCCTTGGGCGAGCCGAACATGTCGGGCTCGAAGGTGATCGAGTCCATCGCCTTGACGAAGCTGTCGGTCGTGAGGTTCGGGCCGGCCTTCTGTGCGGCCTGGATGAACTGGTCGATGATGCTGTAGCCGTAGACCGAGAACACGGTCGGGTCCTCGTTGAACCGGGTCTTGTACTTGTTGGCCCAGAACCGGATGTTCTGCGCCGCTTCGTCCAGGTAGGGGTGCTGCACGGTGTGGGTGGCGTACAGGCCGTCCATCGCCTTGCCACCCAGCTTGTGGATCAGGTCGGTGTAGGCCGCGCTCGATCCCAGGAAGGTGGGGTTGAAGCCCGTCTTGCGCGACTCCGCGATGGTGCCGATGGTCTCGCGGATGATGGTGCCCAGCACCACCAGGTCGCAGCCCGCGGACTTCATGCGCGCCACCTGCGAGGAGAAGTCGGTGGCGCCCCGCTTGTAGCTGGTCTTCTCGCCGAGTTCCATGTTCACGGTCTTGAGACCGGCTTCGGCCCCGCGCAGCACCTCCAGGCCGAAGTCGTCGTCCTGGTAGATCGTGCAGACCTTCTTGGCACCCTTGTCCTTGATCATCTTGGGCAGCGCGATGCGGATCTGGTCGTAGTAGGTCGCCGCGAACGAGTACTTGAGCTTGTGCAGCGGCTCGTACATCTCGCGCGCGGCCGTGATCGGCATGAAGTTCACGACGTTCTTCTCGAACTGCACCGGCATCGCCGCCATGTTCTGGGCCGTGCCGAGGTGGCCCGCGATGATGAAGACCTTGTCCTGGTTCACCAGCTTCTGCGCGGCCAGCACCGCCTTCTTGGGGTCGTAGCCGTCGTCCTCGGCGATCAGGCGCAGCTTGCGGCCGTGGATGCTGCCCTGCTGCTCGTTGAGCTCGTCGATCCGCAGCTGCATGCCGTTGCGCGCCTGCTTGCCGTAGCCCGCCAGCGGGCCCGACAGGTCCTGGATGGTGCCGACGAGGATCTCGGTCTTGCTCACGCCCTGCTGCTGCGCGAGCACGGGGGCGGCGCCGAGCGCGAGCAGCGCGAGGGCCAGGGAGGTCTTCAGGAAGGTCATGGTCTGGGTCTCCTTGTTCAGGGATTCACGGGGTCAATGGGTCCGCCGGTCACCGGTACATCGCTTCGATCCGGTCCTCGTACTTGCGCTCCACCAGCTTGCGCTTGAGCTTCATCGTGGGCGTCAGCTCCTCGTCTTCGGCGGTGAGCTGGGTGTCCAGGAGGAAGAACTTCTTGATCTGCTCGACCCGCGCGAACTTGGCGTTGACGCGGTCGATCTCGCCCTGGATCAATTCTTGGACTTCGGGTGCGCGTGTCAAGCTGGCGTAATTACTGAAGGGAACGTCGTGGTCCTGGGCGAACTTCTCGACGTTCTCCTGGTCGATCATGATGATCACGGTGAGGTAGGCCCGCTTGTCCCCGATCACCACCGCGTCGGTGATGTACGGCGAGAACTTCAGCTCGTTCTCCAGTTCGCTGGGGGTGATGTTCTTGCCGCCGGCCGTGATGATGATGTCCTTCATGCGGTCGGTGATGCGGAAGAAGCCGTCGCCGTCGACCATGCCCACGTCGCCGGTGTGCAGCCAGCCGTCCGCGTCGATCGTCTCGCGCGTCTTCTCCGGCTGGTTGAGGTAGCCCATGAAGACGTTGGGGCCGCGCACCAGGATCTCGCCGGTGGCCGGATCGAGCCGCACCTCGTTGTAGCTGGCCGCCGGCCCGATGGAGCCGGGCCGGATGCGGTCGGCCGGCACGCCGGTGGCGGCGCCGCAGGTCTCGGTCATGCCCCAGACTTCCAGCATCGGCACGCCCAGCGCCAGGTACCACTTGACCAGCTCCGGGGAGATGGGGGCCGCGCCGGTCACCAGGAAGCGCGCCCGGTCGATGCCGATCAGCTTGCGCACGTTGTTGAGCGCCAGCCAACGCGCAAGCGTGAACCGCAGCTTGAGGAACGCGTCGACGGGCTGGCGGGCGAGCACCCGCTCGGCCACCTGCGTGCCCACCCGGATCGACCACGCATAGGCCGCCTGCTGCAGCCGCGTGGACTCCCGCAGCGAGATCATCACGCCCGAATAGAACTTCTCCCAGACGCGCGGGACCGCGGTGAACACGGTCGGGGAGATCTCCCGCACGTTCTCGGGGACCGTCTCGGGGTTCTCGACGAAGTTCAGGCGGGCCCCGGTGTACAGCGAGAAGTACTCGCCGCCCATGCGCTCGGCGATGTGGCACAGCGGCAGGAAGCACATGCACTCGTCGGTCTCGTCGCGTGCGATCAGCGTGTTGTAGCCGCGCACGGTGTAGACCAGGCCGCCATGGCTGTGCATCGCCCCCTTGGGCTTGCCGGTGGTGCCGGAGGTGTAGACCAGGATGGCGAGGTCCTCCGGCCGGCAGGCCTTCACCCGGGCGTCGACCGCCTGCGGGTGCTGCGCGTTCCACTCCCGCCCCAGCGCACGCAGGTCTTCCAGACTCATCACCCCCGCGTCGTGCAGGTCGCGCAGGCCTTCCATGTCGAAGACCACGATCTTCGCCAGGCCCGGCAGCTGGGCCCGCACCGCCAGGGCCTTGTCCAGTTGCTCGTCGTCCTCGACGAACAGGATGCGGGTGCGCGAGTCCTCGCACAGGTACTGCACCTGCGAGGGCGCGTCGGTCGGATAGATGCCGTTGGCCACGCCGCCGCAGGACAGCACGGCCAGGTCGGCCAGCACCCACTCGACGACGGTGTTGGAGAGGATCGAGGCCGTGTCACCGGGCGCGAAGCCCAGGCCCAGCAGGCCGCCGGCGATCTCGCGGACCGCATCGCCCGTCTGCTGCCAGGTCCAGCTGCGCCAGATGCCCAGGTCCTTCTGGCGCATCCAGACCTGCGGCCCGCGGCGGGCCACGCCGTTCCAGAACATGGCCGGGATGGTGTCGCCCTCCAGGACGACGTCGGTGCGCGGCTGGATGTGGGCCAGGTCCCAGAGCTTGCTCATGTCAGCGCCACGTCTTCTTCTTCTTCCAGCGCCGGTCGCCCCGCACGCCCGCTTCCTTCATGCCCAGGTAGAACTCCTTGATGTCCTCCTTCTCGCGCAGGCGGGCACAGGTGTCTTCCATGACGATGCGGCCGTTCTCCAGCACGTAGCCGTAGTCGGAGGCGTTCAGCGCCATGTTGGCGTTCTGCTCCACCAGCAGGATGGTCGTGCCCCGCTCGCGGTTGATGCGCACGACGATCTCGAAGATCTCCTTGGTCAGCTTGGGTGACAGCCCGAGGCTGGGCTCGTCCAGCAGGATCAGCTCGGGCGCGGCCATGATCGCGCGCGAGATCGCCAGCATCTGCTGCTGTCCGCCGGAGAGCAGGCCGGCGTCCTGGGCGGCACGCTCGGCCAGGATCGGGAAGTAGCGGAACACCGCCTCCATGTCGCGGGCCACGCCGTCGCGGTCGGTGCGGGTGTAGGCGCCCATCACCAGGTTGTCGCGCACCGACAGGAGCGGGAACACCTCCCGCCCTTCCGGCACGTGCGACAGGCCCTGCTGCACGATGTGCGCCGGATCGCGCGCGGTGATGTTCTCGCCCTTGAACTCGATGCTGCCCTTGAGCGGATCGATGATCCCGGAAATGGTCTTGAGGATGGTGGTCTTGCCGGCCCCGTTGGAACCCAGCACCGTGGCGATCTCGCCCCGCCGCACCTGCAGGCTCACGCCGCGGATGGCCTTGATCGGCCCGTAGGCGGACTCCACGTTGGCCAGGCGCAGCACCGGCACGTCGCCGTTCGGTGCCGCGGTGGTCGCGGGCGCGGCCATCATCGCGCCGCCTCCCGCCGCAGCGAGGCCACGTCCTCGTTGGAGCCCAGGTAGGCCTCGATCACGCCGGCATGCGCCTGCACCTCGCGTGGCGTGCCCATGGCAAGCACCTCGCCCTGGTTCATGGCAAGCACGCGGTCGGAAACCTTGGAGACCAGCGCCATGTCGTGCTCCACCATCAGGACGGTGATGCCCAGCTCGTGCTGGATGTCCTGGATCCAGAAGGCCATGTCGTCGGTCTCCTCGACGTTCAGGCCCGAGGACGGCTCGTCCAGCAGCAGCAGCTTGGGCTCGGTGCACAGGGCCCGCGCCAGCTCGACGACCTTGCGCACCCCGTAGGGAAGCCCGGCGACCATCGAATCGCGGTGGTGCTGCAGGTCCAGCAGCTCGATCACCCGTTCCACCTTCTCGCGCGCCTCGACCTCGGCCTTGCGCACCGAGGGCGTGAAGAACATCTCGCTCCAGAGCGACGTGCGCTTGTGCGTGTGGCGCCCGATCAAAAGGTTGTGCAGCACGGTCGCGTGCTCGAACAGCTCGATGTTCTGGAAGGTGCGCGCGATGCCCAGCGAGGCGATGCGGTGCGGCGGCTGCGCCGTCAGCGGCTGGCCCTCGAAGTCGATGCTGCCGCTGGAGGGGTTGTAGATGCGGCTGATCAGGTTGAAGACGGTGGTCTTGCCGGCGCCGTTCGGTCCGATCAGCGTGAACACCTCGCCGCGGCGCACGTCGAAGCTGACGTTGTTGACCGCCAGCACGCCACCGAAGCGCACGCTGATGTTGCGGGCGGAGAGCAGGTGGTCCGTCACCGCAGGCGCTCCGACTTCTGGAAGGACTTCTGCCGCTTGAACATGCCCTTGCGGTAGAACGGGAACAGCTGGAACCAGGTGCGCACCTTCAGCCAGCGGCCGTACAGCCCCAGCGGCTCGAAGAGGACGAAGGCGATCAGCACCGCGCCGTAGATGACCGCCTTGAGCCCGGGGGCCTGGCCGATGGCCGCGGGCAGCAGGTCCTTCACCGAGGCGATCAGCTGCGGCAGGCCGATGAGGAAGATGGCGCCCAGGAAGGCCCCGTGGATCGACCCGAGCCCGCCGATCACGACCATGAGCAGCAGGTCGATGGACTGGATGATGTTGAACTGGTCGGGCGACAGGAAGCGGATCTGGTGCCCGTACAGCGCGCCGCCGATGCCGGCCAGCGCCGCGGAGATGGCGAAGCTGAGGGTCTTGTAGTAGGCCAGGTGGATGCCCATGCTCTGCGCCGAGATCTCGGAATCGCGGATCGCGACGAAGGCCCGCCCGGTCGGGGAACGCAGCAGGTTCAGGCAGGCCAGCGTGGCGAGGACGGCGGTGACCAGGCAGACGAAGTAGAACGAGGTTCCGGTGTCGGCCGCCCAGCCGAACATCTTGGCCGTGCCGACCGTCTTGCCGGCATTGCCGCCGGTGACGCTTTCCCAGCGCGCGAACACCTCCTCGACGATGAAGCCGAACGAGAGCGTGGCGATGCCCAGGTAGATGCCCTTGACCCGCAGCGCGGGCAGGCCGACCACCACGCCGACGGCGGCGGACAGCAGGCCGGCGACCGCCATCGCCAGTGGGAACGGCCACCCCATGTTGGTGAGCACGGCCTGCGTGTATGCGCCGACACCGAAGAAGGCCGCGTGCCCGATCGAGAAGAGCCCGGTGAAGCCGGCCAGCAGCATGAGGCCCAGCCCCACGATGCCGTAGATCAGGATGAAGGTGAGCTGGGACAGCAGGTACTCGGAGGCGAGCCACGGCGCGGCCACGAGCAGCAGCACCAGGGCTCCGTACCAGAACAGGTGGCCGCCATGCTTGGCCAGCCGGATGTCCTGCGTGTAGTCGGTCTTGAAGATGAACCGCACTTACCGGCCCCCCCCCGGAGCGCCTTCGGCGCCTCCCCCCCAAGGGGGCGCCACCAGCGGCCCGGCGAAGCCGGTTCCGCGGTGGCATGCCGAGATTTCGTGGCGCGCGGCCAGCGATCGCTTGCTCACACCTTTTTCCTCAGCTTCTCGCCGAACAGCCCGTTCGGCAGGACCACCAGCATGACCAGCACCACGATGTAGGCCGCGATGTCCTTGAAGCCCTCGGGCAGGTAGAAGCCGGCCAGCGACTCCACCACGCCGATGATGAGCCCGCCGACGATGGCGCCCGGCAGGCTGCCGAAGCCTCCGACCACCGCCGCCGGGAAGGCCTTCAGGCCGATCAGGCCCATGTTGGCGTGCACGAAGGTGATGGGTGCCAGCAGCAGGCCGGCAATGGCCGCCACCGCAGCGGCCAGCCCCCACACGAGGCTGTTGAGCCGCCGCACGGGAATGCCCATGTAGTAGGCCGCCAGCTGGTTCTGCGACGCCGCCTGCATCGCGATGCCGACCTTGCTGTAGCGGAAGGTGACGTACAGCAGGGCGCACAGCATCGCGGTGGCACCGATCACCACCATCTGTTCCACGTTGAGGATGAGGCCGGCCGCGTTCCAGACCTGGTCCTTGTAGGGAACGGGCAGCGTGTGCGTCTCGGTGCCGATGGCCGGGATCATGGTGATCGCGCCGCGCGCCACGTACCCGATGCCGATGGTCAGCATCACGATGGAGAAGGCCGGCTGGCCCAGGATGGGGCGGATGACCACACGCTCCAGCAGGACACCGAAGACGGCCATCGCCGCGATTGCGCTGGGCACCGCCACCCAGAACGGCATGCCCATGAGCGTCATCACGGCCAGGCCGCAGAACGCGCCCAGCATCATGAGCTCGCCCTGCGCGAAGCTCACCGTCTCGGTGGCCTTGTAGATGAGCACGAAGCCGAGGGCGATCAGGCCGTAGATGCATCCCTGCGCGATGCCGCTGATCACCAACTGAAGAAATTGCACTCGCGCTCCGCCGTTTCGTTGCAACGGGTTATAGCGTCGTGTTGCTCGCGTCGTGTACAGGGTTGGCCCGGGGTCGTGGCGATTGCGCGCCGTGCGCGCGCCGCGCTCTAATCGCGGCATGCAAGCTCCCGTGCGCATCGAACAGGACGGTCCCGTCACCATCGTGACCCTCGAGCGGCCCGAGGTCCGCAATGCGGTCGACGCCGACACCGCGCGCCAGCTGCACGCCGCCTTCCTGGCCTTCGAGGCCGACGACGCCGCCCGGGTGGCCGTCTTCCACGGCGCCCACGGGCACTTCTGCGCCGGCTGGGACCTGCAGCACGGCGCCCGCCTCGCCCAGGAGTCGCCGGGCACGCCCTTCGACGACCTCGACTTCGCGCCCGCCGACGTCCAGCCCCGCGGACCGATGGGGCCCTCGCGCCTGCTCCTGTCCAAGCCGGTGGTGGCGGCGGTGAGCGGCGCGGCCGTGGCCGGCGGCATGGAACTCGCGCTCTGGTGCGACCTGCGCGTGATGGAGGAGGACGCCTACTTCGGCGTGTACTGCCGGCGCTTCGGCGTGCCGCTGATCGACGGCGGCACGGTCCGGCTGCCGCGCCTGGTGGGCATGGGCCACGCCATGGACCTCATCCTCACCGGGCGCAAGGTCGAGAGCACCGAAGCGCTGCAGATGGGCCTGTGCAACCGGGTCGTGCCGCGCGGGCAGGCCCGCGAGGGGGCGATCGCGCTGGCGCGGCAGCTGGCCGCCTTCCCGCAACGCACGATGCGCGCCGACCGGACGAGCGCCTACCGCCAATGGGACCTGCCGCTCGCCGAAGCGCTGCACCAGGAATGGCAGGGTGGCAAGCCGTGCCTGCCCGACGCGCTGGAAGGCGCCACGCGCTTCGCCGGCGGCGAGGGCCGGCACGGCCGCTTCGCATGAACACGGCCACCCTGCCGCGCTGCAGCAGCGCCGACCGCCTGATGTGGATCACGCCGTCGCGCGTGTTCTACGCCGGCCTGCTGGGCACGCCGGCCATGCACACCAAGGGCTGCACCATCGTGCACGTCGCGCTGGAGGCGCCGCTGCGCCTGCGGCTGCAGGGCGGCGGCTGGCAGACGACCGAGGTCGCGGTGGTGCAGCCGGACGTGCCCTACCAGCTCACGAGCGAGGGCCGCCACGTCGCGGGGCTGCTGGTGGAGACCGAGACGGTCGATCCCCTGCGCCTGCCGCCGCTGCTGCAGGCCTGCGGCGCAGTCGAGGCCGCGGCCTTTGCCGGGCACGTGCGCGCCTGCCATGCCCGGCTGCTGGCCCCGGGAGCCGCCCGAACGCTGGACGACGGCGACTTCGACCCGATGTTCTTCGGCGCCCCGCTGCCCGGGCGGCGGCTCGATCCCCGCATCGAACGCGTGCTGGCGCGCATGCGCAGCGAACCGGCGGGCCTCTTCTCGGGCGAGGCCTGCGCGCGGGAGGCGGGCCTGTCGTTCTCGCGGTTCCTGCACCTCTTCAAGGACGAGGTGGGCCGTCCCTTCCGCAGCCTGCGGGCCTGGAAGCGCGCCCGCAGCCTGCTGCACCACGTGCACACCACGCACAGCCTGGTGGACGTCGCGCTGGATATCGGCTATCCGGACTCCACGCACTTCAGCCACTCGATCCGGCAGACCTACGGCCTGAAGCCGCGCGACATCGTGGCCGGCTCCCGCAAGCTGCGCATCATCGGCAGCCCGGCGCCGGCCCGGGCCTGAGCCGCACGTGTCCGGGCTGCTGCGCAACGCCATCGCCTTCGTGCTGGCCCTGTTCGCGCGCGAAACCCGCAGCCCGGGCGACGTGATCACGAGCACCTTCCTCGTCACGCCGTTCGACACCGGCCTGCGCGTCCTCAAGAGCGACCGGTACCTGCAATTGGCGGAAACCGCGCAGGTCGACTACCTGCTGCGGGTCGGCCGGTTCTTCCCATTGCTTCGGCAAGGCATCGCGTTCGTGAACCTGGCACAGCAGGTCACGTTCGCGCAGCCGGTGCGCGTCTTCAGCCGCGTGCGCGTGGAGACGCATCTTCTCTACACCGACGCCCGGTGCGCCTGGTTCTCGCACCGGCTGACGGTGCGGGGAACGGCGGCGGCCGAAGTGCTGGTGAAGATGAAGTTCAAGCAAGGCCGGCGCACGGTGCCGCCGGCGGAGATCCTGCCGGTGCGCTTCGACGGCGTCCCGGCCCAGGTGCAGCGCTGGTCCGCGGCCCTGGACGCGTCCTAGCGGGTGGGTGGCAGGCCGGCCGCCAGCGAGGCGGGGATCCGCACCGGAAGATCGAGCAGGATCTGCGCGAAGCCCTTGCCGAGCGGGTCGAAGCGCGGCGAGGCCGGCCCGCCGCCCGCCAGTGCGGCATGCACCACGAAGTTGACAGCGGCGATCCCGGGCAGGTGGTGGCGCTCCACCGGGCCCTGCGCCAGGTGCGCCAGGTGGCGCTGCACCACGGCTGGCGTCAGCCGGTCCCACAGCAGCGGCAGCCACTCCGGGCGGCGGGCGATCACGCCGATGTTCGACAAGTCGCCCTTGTCGCCGCTGCGGGCCCAGGCCAGCGACACCAGCGGCACCTCCACCTGGTCCTCGCCTGGCGCATCCGCCCACGGCGCGGGGTCGGGCAGCGGGGGCGGCGGCTGCGGCACACCGCCGCCGTCCACTGCGACCGGCAGGGCCTGGCCGTCCTGCAGCACGCGGACCGGCACGCGTTGCTTGTCCAGCAGGAAGGAGAACGGCTGGACCAGCGGCGAGGGCGAGGGCCGCCCGCCCGCGGGCATGGTCGTGCCGGGCGACCACGAGGTTCCGGCCGGTGCGATTTCGCGCGCGAACACCTCCAGCGCCTGCCGGTCCGGGTGGTCGACCACGATGCGCACCATCACCTCGCGGGCGGTGCTGCAGCGGCTGTGCGGGCCGTAGAGCCCCTCGTTGCCCAGCAATTCCACCTGCGCACGGCTGGGCGGCGGCAGTCCGGCTTCCGCCAGCAGCGTGCGCGTGCGCTCCAGGATCGCGTCGGCGGTGCGCCGCCCCTTGGCCACCGCGTCGATGCCGACGATCACCACGCTGCCGGCGCAGCGCCAACCCGCCATCCGGGTCGCCGAGACCTTGTAGCGGCCACCCGGCGCCCGCCCGCGCGCGCCGGTGACGCGCACCCGGTCGGGCGCCAGCTGTTCCATGTGCACGTTCCGGAAGTCGCAGGCCACGTCCGGCAGCAGGTAGGCGCCGGGGTCGCCCACCTCGTAGAGCAACTGCTCGGCGACGCAGGCCACGCGCACCAGCCCGCCGGTGCCGGCCGGCTTGGTCAGCTCGAAGCTGCCATCCGGGCGGCACTCGACGATGGGGTAGCCGATGCGGGGCCAGTCGGGCACCTCGGCCCAGTCGGTGAACAGCCCGCCCGTGGCCTGGCAGCCGCATTCGATGATGTGCCCCGCCAGGCTGCCGCCCGCCAGGCGGTCGTAGTCGGTGGGCGACCAGCCGAAGGCATGGATGAGGGGGCCCAGCGTGACGGCGCTGTCCACGCCCCGTCCCGTGATCACGATGTCCGCGCCACCCGCCAGCGCGCGGGCCACCGGGAAGGCGCCGAGGTAGGCGTTGGCGCTGAGCACGCGCGCCGGCACGGCGGCGCCGGTGAACATGTCGCGCACACCCTCCTCGTGCAACTGCGGCATCAGCGCGGAAACGTCGTCGCCCTCCACCACCGCGATGCGGGGCGACAAGCCCATCGACGCGGCCAGCGCCTGCAGCGCCGCGGCACAGCCTTGCGGGTGGATGCCACCCGCATTGGCCACCACGCGGATGCCCTGCCGCAGCACCTCGGGCAGCACCTGCCGCATCGCCACCTCCACGAAATCGGTGGCCCAGCCCTGGTCGGGCTTGCGGGCCCGCGCGCCGGCCAGGATGGCCATGGTGGTCTCCGCGAGGTAGTCGAAGACCAGCACGTCGATCGCGCCCGAGGCCACGAGCTGCGCCGGCCCGATGGCGCTGTCGCCCCAGAAGCCGGAGGCACCACCGATGCGCAGGGTCTTGGCAGGCGAGGTCGTCATGCGGCAAGCGTAGCGCGCCGTGCGCCCGGCCGGCTTGCGCGCACTGGCTGCGCCAGCCAATTGCCGCAAGATCGGCGCCGCCGCCCGCGCCACACTGCAGGCCGATGTTCGACGCCCGCCCCCTGCCCCATCAGTTCACGCCCGAGCACGAGGCCTTCCGTGCCACGGTGCGTGCGTTCGTCGACCGGGAGATCGCGCCGCACGTGCACGCCTGGGACGAAGCGGAAACCTTCCCGCGCGAGCTCTACGGCCGCGCCGCACGGCTGGGGCTGCTGGGCATCGGCTACGAGGAGCGCTTCGGCGGCACGCCGGCCGACACCTTCTTCCACCTGATCGCGCACGAGGAACTGGCCCGCACGGGTTGTGGCGGCGTGGGCGCGTCGCTCATGTCGCACACCATCGGCCTGCCTCCGGTGGCGCGCGGCGGCTCCGAGGCGCTCAAGGCCCGCGTGATCCCGCCGGTGCTGGCCGGCGAGAAGATCGCCGCGCTGGCAGTCACCGAGCCGGGTGGCGGGTCGGACGTGGCCGCCCTGGCGACCACCGCGGTGCGCGAGGGCGACCACTACGTCGTGACCGGGGAGAAGACCTTCATCACCTCCGGCATGCGGGCCGACTGGCTCACCCTGGCCGTCCGCACCGACACGGGGCACCGCGGCGCCGGCGGCATCTCGGCCCTGCTGGTGGCCGGCGACACGCCGGGCCTCACGCGCACGCCGCTGCAGAAGATGGGCTGGTGGTGCTCGGACACCGCGCACCTGCGCTTCGACGGCGTGCGGGTGCCGGCCGACCAGCTCCTGGGGGAGGAGCACCAGGGCTTCAAGCTCTTCATGCAGAACTTCAACACCGAGCGCCTCGGCATGGCGGCGGCCGCCTGCATGCACGCCCAGGTGTGCCTGGAGGAGGCGACGGCCTGGGCGCGCGAGCGCCGCACCTTCGGCGAACCCCTGGTCGGCCGCCAGGTGATCCGCCACAAGCTGGTGGACATGGCGATGAGGATCGAGGCGGCCCGCAGCTTCACCTACGAGCTGGCCTGGCGGGTCGACCACCAGGCCGGGGACGCCGCGGCGCTGGTGGCGCGCACCTGCATGGCCAAGGTGCTGGCCACGCAGGCCATGCAGTTCTGCGCGGACCAGGCGGTGCAGATCCTCGGCGGCATGGGGTACATGCGGGGCACGCGCAGCGAACGCATCTATCGCGAGGTCAAGGTGATGATGATCGGTGGCGGCTCCGAGGAGATCCTGAAGGACCTGGCCGCGCGGCAGCTGGGGCTGTGATGCCGGACGGCCTGCCCCTCACGCCGCCGCTGCTGCCCCGGCTGCAGCCGCTGCTGGTGGCCCGCACCGCCGGGCTGGCCGAACGCACCCCGGCCGACCTGTCGGCGGCGAACCTGTGGCTGTTCCGGCAGGCACACGGCTGGCGCTGGCACGAAGGTGCCTGGCCCTGCGTGGCCGGGCATGGCTACGGGGGCGAACCCGTGGCCATCCCCCTGTTCGATCCGGCCTCGGCGAGCGACGCCGTGCTGGCGGATCTCCTGGCGCGGCACGGCAGCCTCGCGCCCCTGCGTGACGCCGAAGCGCAGGCGCTCGGGCAGCGCGGGCTGCGCATCGACGCCGACCGCGACGAGGCCGACTACGTGTACACGGGCGAGCAGTTCCGCCGGTACCCGGGGCGCGCGCTGCACAACCAGCGCAACCTGGTGGCGCAGCACCTGGCGGCCGGACGGACCGAGGCACGGCCGTACGGCGCCGCCCTGCAGGAGGCAGCGCTGGCCGTGCTGGACGGCTGGCTGGTCGACAAGTCCAAGCGGCCGGGCGAGGCGGACGACCTCCCCTGCCGCGAGGCGCTGGCGCACGCCGACGCGCTGGGCCTCGGCGGTTTCGTGCACTTCCAGGGCGGGGAGCCGGTGGGCTTCCTGCTGGCGCAAGCCGTGCAGCACGGCGTGTGGGCGATCCGCTTCGCCAAGGGCCTGGCGCGCTGCACGGGCGTGTCGGCGTGGATGTTCCAGCACTTCGCCCATTCGGCGCCGCAGCCGGTGGACTGGATGAACTTCGAGCAGGACCTCGGCCTGCCGAATTTCCGCAGGACCAAGCTGGGCTACCAGCCGGCGTTCCTGCTGCCCAAGTGGCGCGCGCGCGCCACCGGGGTCAGTTGAGCGCGCCGGTCGGCGGCGGCGGCGGCACCCCGCCAGCGCCGCCCTGCGTCGGGGCGTTGCCCGGCGGGGGTGCCGCCGGTGCGCGCGGTGGCGGTGCCGGCGGCAGGGCAGCGGCGCGGAACGGGCTGTCGCCGGACACGGCGATCAGCCGCCAGCTGCCTGGCTGCTCCTCGGCCTCCACGAACAGGAACTGGCCGGCACCCGATTGCACGCTGGTGCGGCGGTCCTGTGCGCGCACCGTGCGCTTGTCCCAGCGGAACTGGAACGCGGCCGCCTTGCTCGAGCATTGCGAGGTCACGTCCTGCACCTGGAAGCTGCGCTCCAGCGCCCATTGCCGCTCCGCCATGGCCGTCTCGGCCACCGCATCGCCGGAGGCCATGCGCGGGTCGACCGCGCGGCGCAGCGCGGCGCCGTCGCCCTCGCGGTAGGCGCGCACCAGGCCTTCGAACGCCTGGTGGGCGGTGCTGCCCGGGACGCACTCCGGGTAGGCCGGTGCCGTCCGGACCGGGGGCTTGGCGGCGGGTGCGCGGCCCGCGTCCTGCGCCAGGGCTGCCGCGGGCCAGAACGGCAGCACCAGCCCGCCAGCCGCCGCGCAACGCAACAAGGTCTTCTTCATCGGGGTCCTCCAGTGTGGAAAGCCCCCACGCTAGGGGCCACACCCGCAGCCACGGAGTGCCCAAGGTCATCCGTCGCCGCAGCCGGCCATGAAAAGCGGCACTTGCGCGGAATGGGTCACGGCCAGCCACTTCCCGCAAGACGGCAGCGCCGCCGGCGCTAAGCTGCACCCAGCCCTTCTTCACGACCCGATGCCCGTCCTCGAGAACACCCTGGCCACGGCCGGCCCCGCGTTCGCCGACAACCGCGCGCACATGCTGGCGCTGCTGCAGCAGGTGCGCGACTGCGAGCAGCGGGCCCGCGACAAGTCGGCCGCCTCGCGGGAGCGCTTCGAGAAGCGCCAGCAACTGCTGCCTCGCGAGCGCCTGGCCTTGCTGCTCGATCCCGGCGCGCCCTTCCTGGAACTGGCCACCCTGGCCGGGCTGGGCATGGACCAGCCCGACCTCGCGCGCAGCGTGCCGGGCGGCGGCATCGTGGCCGGCATCGGCTTCGTGCGCGGCATCCGCTGCATGGTGATGGTGTCCGACGCCGGCATCGACGCCGGGGCGCTGCAGCCGATGGGACTGGACAAGCTGCTGCGCGTGCAGGAGCTGGCGCTGGAGAACCGGCTGCCCTACGTGCAGCTGGTCGAGTCCGCCGGCGCCAACCTGATGGAGTACCGCGTCGAGGACTTCATCCGCGGCGGCAGCACCTTCCGCAACCTGGCGCGGATGTCGGCGGCGGGCCTTCCGGTGGTCACCGTGACGCACGGCTCCTCCACCGCGGGAGGCGCCTACCAGACCGGTTTGTCCGACTACATCGTGCTGGTGCGCGACCGCTCCCGCGCCTTCCTGGCCGGGCCGCCGCTACTCAAGGCCGCCACCGGCGAGATCGCCACCGAGGAGGAGCTGGGCGGCGCGCGGATGCACACGTCGGTGTCGGGACTGGGCGACTACCTGGCGGAAGACGACCGGGACGCCCTGCGCATCGCCCGCGACATCCTGGGCCAGATCGACTGGAACCCGCCGTCCGCGCCCGCTGCGCGCGCGTTCGCGCCGCCGCGGCTGGATGCACAGGAGCTGCTGGGGCTGATGCCGGCCGACCTCAAGCGCCCGGTCGACATGCGCCAGCTGATCGCACGCATCGCCGACGGCTCCGAGTTCCTGCCCTTCGGCGAGAACTACGGCAGCGCCACCGTCTGCGGCCACATCCGCATCGAGGGCTGGCCGGTCGGCGTGATCACCAACAACGGGCCGATCGACGTCGCCGGCGCTTCCAAGGCGACCCACTTCATCCAGGCCTGCTGCCAGTCGCGCACGCCCCTGCTCTACCTCAACAACACCACCGGCTTCATGGTGGGCAAGGCGCACGAGGAAGGCGGGATCATCAAGCACGGCTCCAAGATGATCCAGGCCGTCACCAACGCCACGGTGCCGCAGGTCACGGTGTACTGCGGGGCCTCGTACGGCGCCGGCAACTACGGCATGTGCGGCCGCGGTTTCCACCCGCGCTTCTGCTTCAGCTGGCCGAACGCACGCACCGCCGTCATGGGCGGCGAGCAGGCGGCCCGCACCATGCGCACCGTGACCGAAGCGGCCATGCAGCGCAAGGGGGCGGTGGACACCGCCAGGCTCGATGCACTGGAGCGCCAGATCGTCGAGCGCTTCGACAGCCAGATGAGCGTGTTCACCACCAGCGCCCGGCTGCTGGACGACGGCGTGATCGATCCGCGCGACACCCGCGCGGTGCTGGCGCTGGTGTACGCCACCTGCCGCGAGGCCGAGGCACGCACGCCGCAGGCGATGCAGTTCTCCGTCGCGCGTCCCTAGGAGACCACCCCATGCAACTCACCCACGAACACGAGCAGCTGCGCGACACGGTCAAGCGCTGGATCGCCGAGCACGTCAACCCGCATGTCGACCAGTGGGAGCGCGAGGAGACCTTCCCCGCGCACGACGTCTTCCGGCGGATGGGCGCGCTGGGCCTGCTGGGGCTGACCAAGCCCGAGGAGAACGGCGGGTCCGCGCTCGACTACTCCTTCGGCGCGGTGCTGGCCGAGGCGCTGGGCGAGATCCACTGCGGCGGCGTGCCGATGGCCATCGGCGTGCAGACGGACATGGCGACGCCGGCCCTGGCCCGGCACGGCAGCCCGGCATTGCGCGCCGAGTTCCTCGCCCCCGCCATCACCGGGGAGCTGGTGGCCTGCCTGGGCGTCTCGGAGGTGGGCAGCGGCTCGGACGTGGCATCCATCAGGACCACCGCGCGCAAGGACGGCGGCGACTACGTGATCAACGGCGGAAAGATGTGGACCACCAGCGGCACGCAGGCCGACTTCTGCTGCCTGCTGGCCAACACCTCCGACGGACCTGCCCACCGGAACAAGTCGCTGATCGTGGTGCCGATGAAGACGCCCGGCATCACCGTCGCGAAGAAGATCCGCAAGATGGGCATGCACGCGTCCGACACGGCGCAGCTGCACTTCGACGACGTGCGGGTGCCGCAGCGCTTTCGCATCGGCGAGGAGGGCATGGGCTTCATGTACCAGATGGAGCAGTTCCAGCTGGAGCGGCTGTGGGGTGCACTCAACGCCTGCGGCGTGGCCCGCCGCGCCATCCGCGAGACCATCGCCTACACCGCCGAGCGCAAGGCCTTCGGCCGTGCCATCCTGGACAACCAGTGGGTGCACTACAAGCTGGCGGAGCTGCAGACCGAGGTGGAGGCACTGCACGCGCTGTGCTGGGCCGGGGTCGAGATGGTGGTGCGCGGCGAGGACGCGACGCGCCTGGCCACCATGGCCAAGCTCAAGGCCGGCCGCGTGGTGCGCGAGGTGTCCGACGGCTGCCTGCAGTTCTGGGGCGGCATGGGCTACACCGACGAGGCGCCCATCTCCCGCATGTACCGCGACATGCGGCTGGTCTCCATCGGCGCCGGCGCCGACGAGGTGATGCTGCAGATCCTGTGCAAGTTCATGGGCACCTTCCCCAAGAACGGCTGACCTCCGGATGCGCAGCGCCACGCCCTTTCGCAAGCTCCTGGTCGCCAACCGCGGCGAGATCGCGCTGCGCGTCTTCCGCACCGCGGCCCGCATGGGCTTGGCGACCGTGGCCGTCCACTCCACCGCCGACGCCGGCGCGCCCCACGTGCTGGCCGCCGACGAGGCGGTGTGCATCGGCGAGGCGGCCCCAGCCGCGTCGTACCTGGACATCGCGGCGCTGGTCGCGGCCGCACGCGCCACCGGGGCCGACGCCGTCCATCCCGGCTACGGCTTCCTGGCCGAGAACGCCGACTTCGCGCAGGCCTGCCGCGACGCCGGACTGGTCTTCGTCGGACCTTCGCCCGAGGCCATCCGCGCCATGGGCGACAAGGCGGGCGCCAAGGCCCTCCTGCAGCAGGCGGGCGTGCCCTGCATCCCCGGCTACCAGGGCGAAGACCAGGGCGAGGCCCGGCTGGCCGCGGAAGCCGAACGCATCGGCTGGCCGCTGATGGTGAAGGCCACCGCGGGCGGCGGCGGCCGCGGCATGCGCCTGGTGCGCGACGCGGCGAGCTTCCGGGAGCTGCTGCGCAGCGCCCAGTCGGAGGCGCGCCACGCGTTCGGCGATGGCACGGTGCTCCTGGAGCGCGCGATCGAGCGGCCGCGCCACGTCGAGATCCAGGTGTTCGCCGACCGGCACGGCAACGTGGTGCACCTGGGCGAGCGCGACTGCTCCATCCAGCGGCGCCACCAGAAGCTGGTGGAGGAGGCGCCCTCGCCCGCCGTGGACGCCGCGCTGCGCGCGCGGATGGGCGCGGCGGCCGTGGCGGCGGCCCGCGCCATCGCGTACGAGGGCGCGGGCACGCTGGAGTTCCTGCTGGAGGCGGACGGCCGCTTCCACTTCATGGAGATGAACACCCGCCTGCAGGTGGAGCACCCGGTGACCGAAGCCCTGACCGGGCTGGACCTGGTGGAGTGGCAGCTGCGGGTGGCCGCCGGCGAGCCGCTGCCGCTGGCGCAGGACGCGATCCGATTCGAGGGGCACGCCATCGAGGTGCGCCTCTGCGCCGAAGACGCGGACCACGGCTTCGTGCCGCAGGGCGGCACGGTGCTGCGCTGGCAACCGCCGGCCCCGTTGCGGGTGGAGCACGCCCTGGCCGACGGCGCGGCGGTGCCACCCTGGTACGACTCCATGGTGGCCAAGCTGGTCGCGCACGGCCGCGACCGCGAGGACGCCCGGCGCCAGCTGGCACAGGGCCTGCGGCGGCTGGTCGCGCTGGGCGTGACCACCAACCAGGCCTTCCTGGCGCGCTGCCTCGAGCATCCCGTGTTCGCCTCGGGCGGCGCGACCACCGCTTTCGTGGCGGAGTACGGCGCCGAGCTCCTGTCCGCCGACGCGCGAGAAGCCGGGCGGGCGGCGGCGGTGGCCGCCTGGCTGCTGCACGGTCGCGCGGGCCCTGGCACCGCAGCCGCGCTGGTTCCGCAGCTGGCGCGCAGCCTGCGCTTCACGCTGGACGGGCGGGACGTCGCCACCACCCTGCAGCCCGGCGCTGGAGGCGCGTGCGCGGTCGCCGTGGGCGGCACCACGCACCACGTGGTGAGCGACGGCCGCGGCGGCCCGGATCCGTGGATCACGCTGGACGGCGCGTCGCAGCGGGTGTGCGTGGCGGTCGATGGCCGCACCACCTGGTTCCAGCTGGACGGCCGCCCGCACCAGCTGCAGGACCGCACCCTGGAGCCGTTGCGCCGCGCCGGTGCCGCCGGCAGCGACGGACGCATCACGGCGTCGATGAACGGCCGCGTGGTCGCCGTGCTGGCCGAGCCGGGCCAGCCGGTGCGGCGCGGACAGGCGGTCTGCACGCTCGAGGCGATGAAGATGGAGCACATGCACGCGGCGCCGTGCGACGGCACGCTGGCCGCGGTGCACGTCGCACCGGGTGCCCAGGTGCAGGCAGCCCAGCTGCTGGCCGAGGTCCGGCCGGAGGCAGCCGCGCCGCAGGGAGCGGCCTGATGGAGCGCAGCCCCGCCACCGCCACCGGCCCCATGGACGACCTGTGCGCCGACCTCCTGGCCGAGTACGACGAGCTGGCCAGCCTGGTGGATGGCTTCGATGCCACGCAGTGGGCACTGCCCACCGGCTTCTTCCACTGGACGCCGTGGGACGAGATCGCCCACCTGCTGTACTTCGACGAGGCGGCGATGGCCGCGCTGGCCGACCCGGCCGCCTTCGCGCCGTCCGCCCAGGACCTGCTCGCCCGCATGGTGGCCGGAGAGCAGATCAGCGGCATCTGCCGCCGGCAGTTCGGCCACCTGGACGGCGCGGCCCTCACCGCCCGCTGGCGCCCCGTGTACCGCCGCCTGGTGGAACAGCTCTCCGGATGCGACCCGAAGGCGCGCCTGCCGTGGTATGGCCCGTCCATGAGCGCCCGCTCCTTCGCCACCGCCCGGCTGATGGAATGCTGGGCCCACGGGCAGGACGTCTGGGATGCCGTGCGCCGGCGGCGCCCGGTGCACGCACGCCTGCGGCACATCGCGCACCTGGGCGTGAGCACCTACGGCTGGAGCTTTGCCGTGCGTGGTGCGCAGCCGCCCGGCCCCGCCCCCTGGGTCGACCTCGAGGGGCCCGGTGGCCAGCGGTGGACCTGGGGTGCGCCCGACGCCGCCGCGGCCATCCGCGGCCCGGCGCTCGACTTCTGCCGCGTGGTCACCCAGCGCCGCCACGTGGACGACACACGGCTGCAGGTCGAGGGCGAGGCGGCGCGGGCCTGGATGGCGGTGGCCCAGTGCTTCGCGGGCGAGCCCGCCACCGGCCCTGCGCCCGGCGTGCGGCACATCGCCGAAGCGGACGGCGGCTGAGCCGCCATCGCCCCACCCGCGCCGCGGGAACGCCTGCGCGCTAGCATCCCGCGATGACTGCGACCCCGATCAAGATCGACTTCGTCTCCGACGTCGCCTGCCCCTGGTGCGCCGTGGGCCTGGCGTCGCTGGAGCAGGCGCTCGCGCGCCTGGACGGCGAGGTCGACGCCACCGTGCACTTCCAGCCCTTCGAGCTCAATCCGCAGATGGGGCCCGAGGGACAGGACATCACCGAGCACCTGGCGCAGAAATACGGCTCCACCGCCGAGCAGCAGGCCGCGAACTGGGAAGCCCTGCGCCAGCGCGGCGCCGCAGTCGGATTCGAGTTCCGGCGCGAGGGCCGCGGCCGGGTGTGGAACACCTTCGACGCCCACCGGCTGCTGCACTGGGCCGGGCAACAGTCGCCGCAGGCCCAGCGTGCGCTCAAGAAGGCCCTGCTCGGCGCCTACTTCACGCGGGCCCAGAGCTTCGCGGACCGGGAGGTGCTGCTCGGCGCGGTGCGCGAAGCGGGCCTCGATGCCGGCCAGGCCGCCGCCGTGCTCGCCGGCGATGCCCATGCTGCCGACGTCCGCGCGCGGCAGGCCTTCTACGCGCAGCAGGGCATCCGCGCCGTGCCGTCCGTGATCGTCAACGACCGCCACCTCATCCAGGGCGGGCAGCCGCCGGAAGTCTTCGAGCAGGTGCTGCGCGAGCTGGCCGCCGCCATGGCGTGACGCCCCGCGGCTGCGGATGTGCTTGCCGGCGCTGTGGGACGGCGCCGACAGCGTGACTGCTCGGCTGCTGGCAGCTTCCTCATGGCCGCCGTCTACCGTGCAGCCATGGATTCGCGCTGGCAACCCCCCCTCGATCACCGTCCGAGCCCGGAGGAACTGACCTCCGAGGCCCGCGGCCTGTTCGCGGCCGGCTGGTACGCCACGCGCGACGAATGCCGCCTGGTGCATCCCGCCGAGCAGACCGAGCAGCTGGTCTCGCCCCAGACCTGGCGCGCCTTGCGCGAACTGGGCGCGAGCGTGCCGGTGCAGCTGCGCCCGCAGGCGCCCGCCTGAGGGCGGGGGTGGATGCCGGGTCGAGCCCGGCATGAGCGCATTTGGGGGAAGAAGGCGCGTCAGGGTCCCCCCACAGCTTCCACGCAGCAGGAGTCGCCTGACCCGACGATTTCGGAAGGCATGAGGAGCGGTGGGCGGCTCCTGATGCGCGCCCTGGACGCTCGTCGGTCGTGGCGATCGCTCGATGCTGCCTCGTGTCGCTCGTGGATGCCGGGTCGAGCCCGGCATGACGACCTTTGGGGGAAGAAGGCGCCTCAGGGTCCCCCCCACAGCTTCCACGCAGCGGGAGTCGCCCGACCCGACGATTTCGGAAGGCATGAGGAGCGGTCGGGCGGCTCCCGATGCGCGCCCCGGACGCTGTCGGCCGTGCTATCGCTCCGATGCTGCCTCCTATCGATCGTGGATGCCGGGTCGAGCCCGGCATGACGGCCTTTGGGGGAAGAAGGCGCCTCAGGGTCCCCCCACAGCTTCCACGCAGCGGGAGTCGCCCGACCCGACGATTTCGGAAGGCATGAGGAGCGGTCGGGCGGCTCCTGCTGTGCGCCCCGGACGCTCGCGATCGCTCGCGCTGCCTCGTGTCGTTC
>JAESFH010000045.1_pt1 | contig 176646 bp, 132 predicted proteins | sample 9269381 | NCBI WGS metagenome assembly JAESFH01 (sample SAMN14504062, study PRJNA617094) | algae metagenome | isolation source: Aphanothece sp. CMT-3BRIN-NPC111 and co-occurring heterotrophs from well... | place: USA: Clark Mountains Wilderness, California | collected 2010-04-18
CTGGAAACTAGAAAATGGCTTCCAGTGCTTGCTCAACCTTTGAATAATCATGAAAATTCTGAAAATCCAAACGTTACGCGGGCCCAATTATTGGAGTATTCGACGCCAAAAATTGGTAGTCATGCGCCTCGATTTGGAAGAACTGGCAGAAAAGCCATCAAATCAAATTCCCGGCTTCTACGAGGGATTGATTAAACTCCTGCCCAGCTTGGAGGAACACTTCTGTTCTCCTGGCTGTAGGGGTGGCTTTTTGAGCCGGGTCAAAGAAGGCACGATGATTGGGCATATCGTTGAACACGTCGCCTTAGAACTTCAGACTTTAGCGGGGATGTCCGTAGGATTCGGTCGCACCCGCGAGACAGCGACACCGGGAGTTTATCAGGTAGTCATAGAGTACAAAGATGAGCAAGCCGGTCGCTACGCAGCACGGGCGGCTGTGCGGCTGTGCCAGAGCATTATCAACACTGGCACTTACTCACCAGAAGAATTAGAACAAGACTTGAAAGATATGCGGGATCTCTGGGCAGACGCTGCCTTGGGTCCCAGCACAGAAACTATTGTTAAAGAAGCCGAAGCCCGAGGCATCCCCTGGATGCCTTTGAATGTTCGCGCCACAATCCAACTGGGCTACGGTGTCTACCAAAAGCGAATTCAGGCAACATTGACCGATTACTCCGGAATTTTAGCGGTTGAATTGGCCTGTGACAAAGAAGGCACTAAACAAATTCTCCGCGATGCAGGTATCCCAGTTCCCAGAGGTACTGTCATCCACTATCTGGATGAACTAGAAGAAGCTATTACAGACGTTGGCGGCTACCCGATCGTGCTCAAGCCCCTGGATGGCAACCACGGACGGGGCATTACCATCAACATTAATAGCTGGGAAGAAGCCGAGTCAGCTTACGACGCCGCCAGTGTTGCCTCAAAAACCCGCTCCGTGATTGTGGAGCGCTATTACACTGGTCGCGACCACCGGGTGCTGGTGGTAGGCGGCAAAGTGGTAGCGGTTGCCGAGCGAGTTCCCGCCCATGTCGTGGGGAATGGTAAGTCCACGATCGCAGAATTAATTGACAAAACCAATAGCGATCCCAATCGTGGTGAGGGGCACGATAACGTTCTTACCAACATAGAAATGGATCGCACCAGCTGGCAATTATTGTCCAAGCAGGGATATACCTTAGAAACAGTTTTACCTCCTGGGGAGGTCTGTTACCTACGAGCAACCGCCAATCTTAGCACCGGGGGCATTGCTGTAGACCGCACCGATGATATCCATCCAGAAAATATCTGGCTGTTTGCACGGGTAGCTAAGATTATTGGGCTGGATATTGCTGGCATTGATGTGGTGACAGCAGATATTTCTCAGCCTTTACGAGAATTAGACGGCGTGGTGGTAGAAGTAAACGCTGCACCTGGATTTCGGATGCACGTCTGCCCCAGTCAAGGTTTACCGCGAAATGTGGCAGCCCCTGTGATGGATATGCTGTTTCCTCCTGGGAGTCAGAGTCGCATTCCCATCATTGCCATTACTGGCACTAATGGTAAAACCACGACTACACGACTAATTGCCCACATTTACAGACAAACAGGTCTCACAGTTGGCTACACCACAACTGATGGCATTTACATTGATGAACACCTGGTAGAAAAAGGCGATACAACAGGGCCACAAAGCGCTCAGGTAATTTTGCGCGACCCCACCGTAGAGGTCGCGGTGCTGGAAACAGCCCGTGGTGGTCTGCTACGTTCTGGTATGGCTTTTGATGCTTGTAACGTTGGCGTAGTCTTGAATGTGGCCGCAGATCACCTGGGAATTGGTGATATTGACACCCTAGAGCAATTAGCCAAGCTCAAAAGTGTGGTAGCAGAAACGGTGATGCCCACAGGCTGCGCGGTGTTGAATGCGGATGATCCCCTAGTGGCAGCTATGGCAAAGGGGGTGAAAGGTCAGGTAGCTTACTTCACGATGAACCCGGATAATGAGTTGGTGCGAAACCACACGCGCTCAGGTGGCTTGGCAGCAGTCTATGAAAACGGCTATCTGTCAATTTTGAAAGCAGATTGGACTTTCCGAATTGAGCAGGCGGTTAATGTGCCCTTGACAATGGGGGGACGGGCACCCTTTATGATTGCCAACGCCTTGGCAGCAAGCTTGGCGGCCTATGCCCAAGGTGTCAAACTTGAAGCAATTCGTGACGCATTGACATCCTTCCAGGCGTCTGTGAGCCAGACACCGGGACGGATGAATTTATTTAAGCTGGGTAGCTATCATGCTTTGGTGGATTATGCTCACAATCCAGCCAGCTATGAGGCGTTGGGTAGTTTTGTCCGCAACTGGACATCTGGAATCCGCATCGGTGTTGTCGGAGGGCCAGGCGATCGCCGCGACGAAGATTTCATCACCCTGGGGAAACTTTCTGCCAAAATCTTTGACCGCATCATTGTCAAAGAAGATGATGATAAGCGGGGGCGTTCTACGAGCGAGGTGGCGGAATTAATCAGCCAAGGCATTAAGCAAGAAGCGCAGAGGTGCCGATATGAAACTATCCTCGATGAGACTAAAGCTATTAACACGGCTCTTGATGAGGCACCTGAAGGCAGTTTGGTAGTCATTCTGCCCGAAAGTATTAGCCGTGCGATTAGCTTAATTGAGGGGCGTCGTAAAGTGAGCGAGAACGGAAACCAACCATATGGATCACCAGTGAATGCTCAAGATTTGTTAAAGTCCTCAGCACCAAAGGCAAACTCTTAGGAATTAGGGTGGGCATTGCCCGCCCTACGCTTATTCTTGATCTAAGTCTGAATCATCTGCTTCTGGCTGGGGATTTTTCAACTCCTCCTTGAAACCCCGTAGGGTTTTGCCCAGCGCACTCCCCATTTCAGGAATCTTCTTGGGACCGAAAATTACCAGGGCGGCGATCGCAATTACTCCCACTTCAGGCCATCCTAAACCAAACATACCAATCTCCTGTAAACTATCGTTGTTTATTTATCACAAATCTGGTTTAGAAACTCGGTTACAGCGTCATATTGATCCGGCATATTCGCACAGCTAACCAGTAAGTCTAGATCTAAGTTTGGCAGCAAGGTACTTTGGGCGATCGCCTCATACTCCCCCGATTCTCTCAAGTGATAGATAGCCAGTTTTCTATTTTGCCAAAACCAAACTTCAGGAACCCTTATTCGCTTGTAGAACTGTAGCTTGTCTATGCCACCGCTAGTAATAACTACCTCGATCGCAATGTCTGGAATTGTTTTTTTGATTTCCAAATTATAGGATTCATCAGGCTCCCTCCTAGCACCTTCTTCTCTTTTTCCCAAAGTAGCACTGCCGCGAGCGTAGAACCGGATGCCTTTTTCCCGCAGGTAAGCTTCCAGCAGCATACCAATAGTTCTCTTAGATTCTTCATGTTCTTCTGAAAGAGGGGACATAATTTCTAAAGTTCCATCAAGATAAGTCAGTCGCGCTCCTGTGCCCTCCAAAGCTAAATCGATCGCTTCAAATTTCTCCCAACTGACATCGTGCAAAACCACATAGCTTTCTTGCACTGACTCGCTAGCTGGTTTGTCCAAAAGTTGAGCATTCATCTGCTACTGTGCCTCCTGTAAACCATCCCCTTTATCAACTATAGACAGCAAGATAGCTACTCTCGCGTAATCGGCAAGCCTAACCAATCGCTGAGTTCATGAGCGAGCCAGTCGAGTTCCGGTTCAGAGAGCAACCCATTACTACCAATCTCATATTTTTGCGTTCCTGCCCAAATAATAATCTGGGGCTTCACCTCAATCCGGTCGCCATCTGAGTCTTTCTTAAAAGAGCGCTTAGTATATTCCAGCTTACTGATATCGTGTCTACTGGTTGGGCGAGGACGATTGTATTTAAATCTAAATAGCTCGGATGTTAAGGAAATTTGTTGCTGATTAAGACAAACACGGACTCGTCCGAATAGAGAAAAAAGAATCCCTAGCACCATACTTAGACCAGCCCCCCAAAAGGGTAGCGAGAATAAGCCAAAGACGAGGTTGATAGGAAAAGGCGCGAAGAAGACAGCACCGCTTGTCCAGGCTACCAAGAAGGAATTCCAGGCGATCGCAAACAAGGTCAAGCCTACAAGCTCAGGGCTAAATCCCCTTGGGGGGATAATAATTTGTAAAGAATCCACGCCTTTGGTTAGCAAAACTTTGCTACCACCGGGTTTCTTTGCCACTAAAGAAGCGACATCTCTTGGTGGCGGTTGTTCCAAGGCTTGCAGGGCTTCGGAGGCAGAACCCAAGCGTCTATCTAAACTTGGTTCTGTCATCCGCTTTAGCCAATAAGCAAAGGCAGGGCTGAGATTGACTACTTGCTCAAACTGAATGCGGCCATCCTTCTGGGGTAAATCAGCTGGATGTGTACCCGTTACCAAATAAATCAAGGTTGCCCCCAAGCTGTAGAGGTCGGAGGCGGCAACGGTACGTCCTCCAAATTGTTCTGGTGGCATATATCCATATGTTCCCACCACCGTAATTGTTCCGCCTTCTCTAGCTGCTAAGGTCTGCACCGAACCAAAATCGACGAGGTAGACTTTACCGACACTATTGCCAGAACGATTAGTTAATAAGATATTGCTAGGCTTGATGTCGCGGTGGATGACTGAAGGCTGACGCCCATGCAGGTAGATCAAGATTTCTAAAAGAGCTTTCGCTAGCTGCTGGAGTTCTGCTTCACTAAAGGTACGTCCAGCTTTAAGATGTTCCTCTAAAGATTTTCCTTCCACGTATGTTTGTACGAGAGCAAAGCCTTTGCCGTTTGGTAAATTTAGCTCAAAGAAGTCGAGGTAACGAGGAATGGCAGGATGGGATAAAGTTTTTAAGGTTTCTGCTTCCCGTTCAAACAGTTTGAAATCGTCCCATTCTAATTCATTACCAAAAGATAGTAGCTTGACTACAACTAGTTCTTTAGTTGTAATGTCCTGGGCTAACAGCGTCCGTCGCCCAGCACGTTTTCCCAGTTGCTGTTGGATTTCGTAGCGTTCGTCTAATACTTGGCCTACCATGCTTTTTTCTCCTGACCAAAAACAAAAAAGGTCTCAAGCCACCGACTGACAATCCAAAATCCAAAATCCAAAATCGAATAACGACGCGCGGAGTATGCCTTCTCCTGGCACGGCTTTTGATATGCTGGCAAAAGTGAGATGCGAGGATAAATGCTCTTCTAAGCATCTATTCTCAATCAAATCTTTAGCAAGCACAAAGTAATTTACAAAATGTCAGTAACTTCAACGCCTTCCCTGCGCGAGCAACAACATCCTTTAATTCGCCAGTTAGCTGACTCTATTGAGTCCACCTGGCAGCGTCACCTCGACCTTTCGCCCTACCACCTGCCAGCAGAATTAGGATATGTGGAAGGGCGATTAGAAGGAGAAAAACTGATCATTGAAAATAGGTGCTATCAGACCCCGCAGTTCCGCAAACTGCATCTGGAACTGGCAAGAGTGGGCACGATGCTGGATATTTTACATTGTGTAATGTTTCCCCGTCCTGAATACGCCCTGCCCATGTTTGGTACAGATTTAGTCGGGGGACGCGGACAGATTAGTGCGGCGATCGCAGATCTTTCTCCAGTAGAAGCAAACCGCACCCTCCCAAACACCTATCAAAACGCCCTGGAAGCAATACCTAAACCCAACTTCTCCCAGCCGCGCGATTTACCTGCTTGGGGCGATATTTTTTCCGAGTTTTGCCTGTTCATTCGACCTAGCAGCCCAGAAGAAGAAGCAATGTTTCTCTCTCGTGTGGAGGCGTTTCTAGAGATTCATTGTAAAAATGCGATCGCTGCCTCCCCGGTTTCGCCAGAACAACAGGCTCAAATTCTCGCCGGTCAACGCTACTACTGCACCAAACAGCAGCAGAACGACAAAACCCGTCGCGTCTTGGAAAAAGCCTTTGGTTCAGATTGGGCAGAGCATTACATGACCACGGTTCTATTTGACTAAATTGAAAAAGATTAAAGATCAAGTATGAAGTATGAAACAACCTTCATACTTCAGCCTTTATTAAACTGCTCGCTTGTTGGGTTTAGTGCGGAAATTTACGTTAGCACCTTCACTAGACTGTGCTAACACTAATAGCGGGGTTGGCTTCGCCTTTTGATCCCAATCCATTACAGCAATGCGACCCTGAATCGTTGGTTGCCAGCTATCGTGGTCTTCTGATGCACTAAGGAACTTTTCAATACAATCAATAATTTGGGCAATTGTGCTATTAGAGGACTGCGTAGGTAATTTCGTTAGCTTGATTTGGATTCGGAAAAGTACTCTTTGGGTGCGTTTGTTGCCGTGCTCCATCTCATACATAACATCAAACGTTTCATCTACTTGACGCCCAGATGTATTGGCAATACCAATTACTGCTTGCGAACCCTCATTGGGACGTAGCGATACGCTGATAATCTGTTTAACCTTAATTTTTATTTGATTTACGATGGCAAAGTTAAACACCTTCTCATCCATTCGCATTCTCAGGTAATCCAGGTTAAAATCGCGCGAATGCACCAGATCCGGATTAGTTTCCATTTTGCGGATGGTTTCAAGCGCTAGCTTTAACTTTTTCTGAACGTCTCGATTTTTGTACTCTTCCAACTTGGCTTTTTTGGTTAACTGTTCTACTTTGCGCTTTCCGTATACAGCTAAACCAACCAAGAGTAAAAGCAGTGCTATGGAGGTGAACATCCATATTTGCCCAGCTTGGGAATCACTTGATGGTGATGCAGCCAGTGATTGGGAGGGCTGAGGCTTATTAGCATTTGTTTGAGCTTGAGGCTTCTTAGCAGGGGCTTGAGCCAATAGATGGTCTACAAAGATGATAGGAGTGGACATAGTCGCTACTGGATAAAACTGGATGTCTATGTTCAGGATTGCCACTATAAGTAGCTATTTGATTATTAACCTAACAGAAGGAAACATATTAAATAAACTAAAAATTAATAATTAATATTACTGGAAGCCATAGTTATTGCCCCTTGTTGGCTTACGTGGAAGTTAGGTCTTACTAGACGCCGATATGAGCTAAGTGAGTTTAACCTTAAAAAGCAGCTCTCCTAGTTGCCATTTCCCCGTAAACACGATCTGGGTTGATTTTTTATATTTGAAAGCCCACCAGCTGCCTTTATTCATAAGAAGCTGTTAAAGTAAGTGATAAGGTAACTTTGAGCGCTTAGTTAAAGTTATTTATACTTATTAACTTTATTAACTGGCTGTATCTTGAACGCACTTTGGAATTAAAGGCGACGGGGTGACACGCATCAGCAGTAAAATATTTGCTTATCTGTATATACACACAAGCGTTGTTTTGTCAAGGAGAAAATTTGGGGCGCTCAGAGCTAATGCACATGATTGTTTTCCTATCAATGCGTAAGTCTTATAATCTTGAGAGATCGCAAATCGCAAAAACAGACCGACAGACAAGGAAAATCCTCAATGAAGCGCAAGAATCAAAAAGTCTTCGTGTTAGTGCCGCGAAGTGGTATCGCCCTAGCTGCCTTCCTGCTGTCTGTTGGTGTTGCCAGTGCCCAACCTACCCGCTCAAACTCTTCACAACAGCTCCTGGCTCAAGCTCTTCCGAGTCAGGAGCGAGAAGAACTGGCGCAACTGCGCTCAGAACCACAAGCGACAGAGCAAGGGCAAGTTGAGAGCGCCTTGCGTCGAACCACAACGCTGTTTATTTTGTTGGGTATCCTGATTTTACTGGTAGGAGCGGCGATCGCTGCACTATGGTTAATGCGCCGCGCCATTATCCAAGAGATGGCAGCTAGGGTAAAAGAACAACTCGAAGAACTGAGAGAATTAGAAGGCCAAGTCGCCATAACTAGGCAAGACGCTAAAACTATTCTGCAAGAAGTTAAAGATATCGCCGATGAAGTAGAGCAGAAAGCAGAAAATCTTCATCAGGGAATTGATAGAGAAAGAGAAAGAATATCCGGGCTGGCCTCTGAACTGAGCCAATCAAAAGCACAAATACTTAAAGAATTAGAAACTCAACTCAAAACTTCTCAACAAAGGCTGGGGCAGTTGGAGTTGGATGTTACTGCTCAGATCTCTAAGTTGCAAGCGAATACTCAAGAGCAAACGGCTTTGATGCTTCAGAAACTAGAAGAATCAGAGCGTCAATTTGTTGCTCAACTGGCTCAGTTGCACTCAGCGGCTCAACAACAACAGGTGCTGAGCCTAGAAAGTCTCGAACAGATGAAGTCAGAATTTGCACCTCAATTGTCTCAATTGCACTCGGAGGCTCAATACCACCAGCAGCAAGTTATTGAGAACCTCAAACAATCAGAACAGGATTTTGTAACTCAACTAAGTGAGCTACAGTCAGCGGCTCAACAACAACAGGTGCTGAGCCTAGAAAGTCTCGAACAGATGAAGTCAGAATTTGCACCTCAATTGTCTCAATTGCACTCGGAGGCTCAATACCAACAACAGCAAGTTATCGAAAACCTGAAAAAATCCGAACAGGATTTTGTAACTCAACTAAGCGAGCTACAGTCAGCGGCTCAACAACAACAGGCGCTGAGTCTAGAAAGTCTCGAACAGATGAAGTCGCAGTTTGCTCCTCAATTGTCTCAATTGCAGTCGGAGACTCAATACCAGCAGCAGCGAGTGCTTGAAAACCTGAAAAAATCAGAACATGAATTTGTAACTCAGCTAAGTGAGCTACAGTCAGCGGCTCAACAACATCAAGGCTTAACTTTGGGAAGCATTGAACAGATGAAGTCGGAGTTTGCTCCTCAACTGTCTCAATTGCAGTCAGAGGCTCAATACCAACAGCAGCAAGTACTTGAAAACCTCAAAAAATTAGAACAGGAATTTTTAACTCAACTAAGTGAGTTACACTCAGCTACTCAGCAAGATAAAAACTTGGTTTTGGAAGATATCCAAAAACTGAAAACTGAATTTGTGCCTCAGCTATCCCAATTACAGTCAAGTGTTGATCGGCAACAGCAGCGAATTTTTGAGAAAGTAGAAGAATCAGAGCGGGGATTGGTTGCTCAACTCGCTGACTTACAGTTGGCGGCTCAACAACACAAAGACTTTCTTTTACAGAGTTTTGAAAATATAAAGTCGGAATTTACTCCTCAACTCCAGGAGTTGCATTCATCTGCTCAACAAGAACAAAAGCTATTACTTCAGAATCTCAAAAAATCAGAGCGTGAGTTTACTGCTCAGCTCTCAGCCTTGCAAGCAGCTGTTGAGCAACACAAGGCTCGACTACTGGAAAATCTGGAAAACGTAAAATCTGAGTTTGCTCCTCAACTATCCCAATTGCAGCTAGATGCCCAGAAACAGGCTCAAGAGAAAAGGGATATTATCCTGCAAAATCTAGAAAAAATAGAGGCAGAGTTTGTCGTCCAAATTTCTCAATTGCATTTAGAGGCTGAGGGACAAAAAAATTCAACATTTCAAAGCTTAAAACAATCAGAAACTGAATTTTCTGTTAGACTCGCTGAGCTACAGTCGGCAGCTATTCAACAAAAGGATTTAATCTTACAGCAAGTGGCTGAGGCGTCTCCTGTCTCAGAGGCTGTAGTTTCTGAAGTTCAGCAAAAAATACAAGAGCTGACGGAAGAATTTGCATTATTAAAAGATAAGCATCCGGAATTATTTTTAAATCCAGATGATTATGTCAGCCAAGGAACTACGCTTTTTTCAGAGGGGCGGTACGAAGAGGCGATCGCCCAATATGACCAAGCACTTGAAATCGTGCCTGACAATCATGAAATTTGGTATCAGCGAGGAATTGCTCTACATAAATTACAGCAGTACCAAGCCGCGATCGCCTCATATGACAAAGCAGCTCAAATTCAGCCCCAAGATGAAAAAGTTTGGTTTAACCGAGGTCTTACCTTGGCTAGATTGAAACAGTACGAAGACGCGATCGCCTCATATGACAAAGCCCTGGATATTAAGCGTGATTATCATGAAGCTTGGGTAAATCGAGGTGTGGCGCTGGGATTTTTGGGGCAGCCTGAGAAAGCTTTCCATTCTTTTGACCGGGCTGTAGAATTTCAGCCCACTGACGCTGTGGCCTGGTTGAATCGAGGTCTTGCCTTAGAGGAGTTAGGTCGATACGAAGATGCGATCGCCTCATTTGACGAAGTTATTCACCTCAAAGCTGACTCCCACAAAGCTTGGGACAAACGAGGTTATGCCCTCGTCCAGTTAGGGCGTGACCGAGAAGCGATCGCCAGCTTCAATAAAGCCCTGAAACTGAAGCCAGACTACGCCAGTGCTTACTACAACAAAGCGACCTGTTATGCTCTACAGCGTCAGGTTGACTTAGCATTGGAAAACCTGCAACAGGCGGTTGATATAAATGCAGCCTACCGAGAAGAAGCCAAGACTGACGTAGCTTTTGAAGAGCTATGGGAGGATGAGTGGTTCCAGCAGGTGATTGAGGGTTAACTCTTACTGCTTCTCCCGTACTTGTGGTGGAAAACCCACGCTTTCTGATACATGGGTTTTACGGCGCTTCTATAAATTATCTGCTATAGGCTGCGTAGATCTGCGTTCTAATATTTGATTACAAACTGAGTGGAATTATGGAAACATGGAGAACACATTATCTAAATCCTTATCTACTAGTGGTATAAGGTTCATCCGCGTACTATGGTGCGATAACGCTAATGTAATCCGTGGTAAGGCCATCCATATGGGAGCGTTATCCCATCATCTTGAGCATGGCGTAGGCATCTCGGCTGCACAGCAGGCTCTTCCGGTGATGTATGATGCCCCGGTTCCAGGAAGTGGTCTTGGCCCGGTTGGTGAAATCCGGTTGGTGCCGGACTGGTCTACCCTCAACCTGTTGCCTTATGCACCCACGCAAGCCCGTGTAATGGGGGATATGGTTAAGGATGGTCTTCCCTGGTCTATTTGTCCCCGAAATTTCTTAAAGCGCACGATCCTGGAGGCGGCAAGCGAGGGTCTGGAGGTTATGGCAGCTTTTGAGAATGAATTTTATCTACTACAACCCTCCCCTGATGGCTCAGGAGTAGAACCCGCAGACACGACTGTTTTTGCTTCCACCCTGGCTATGGATTTACATCAAGTAGTAATTGATGAGATTGCAGAAGCCTTGGTGAGTCAAGGTATGCCTGTAGAGCAATACTATCCAGAATCAGGTCCTGGTCAGCAGGAAATTTCTATAGGCTATACTCAGGCTCTTTCAGCTGCCGATCGCCAAATAGCTTTCCGAGAAACTGTTCATGCAGTGGCGCTGCGTCACGGTCTCAAAGCTTCTTTCTTGCCCAAGATATTTGCTGATAAAGCCGGATCGGGCTGTCACATCCACATGAGTCTCTGGCAAGGTGGACAAAACCTTGTTCCTGACCGTACAGGAGTTGAAGGTCTCTCACAGGTAGCGCGGGCTTTTATTGCTGGGATTCTGGCTCATTTACCTGCTTTGATGGCGATCGCCACTCCTAGTTCTAACTCCTATCGCCGCATTCGTCCTCACTTTTGGAGCGGTGCTTTTCGCTGCTGGGGAATAGATAATCGTGAGGCAGCTGTCCGCGTACCAAGTGACCCTGCAAGCCCTAGCCCAAATAATTTCGAGATCAAGACTGTTGATGCCTCAGCTAACCCCTACCTGGCTTTAGGCGCAGTTATAGCAGCAGGGCTAGATGGAGTTCGTCGCCGTCTCAAACCTGGAGAACCAGTAGATTTAGACCCTGGAAACTTGTCTCAAGAAGAGCGCAGTGGGCGTGGAATCGATCTTCTGCCTACGAACTTAGGAGATGCGATCGCCCACTTAAGAAATGACGAAGTGCTGAAAAGCGCCTTGGGACCTGAACTAGCTCAAGCATATCTAGCCGTGCGGTCTGCGGAGTGGGAAGCTATGAAGGATCTGGAACTAGAAGAAGAAGTAAAGCTTCTACTGGAGCGCTACTGATGGATCTTGGGCATATTCCAGTAATTGACCAGCACGCACACAATATTTTGAAACCGGAAGTTGCTTGCCGCTACCCTTATGCGGCTGCCTTCACCGAGTCGCATAATGCCGATATTGTCAACAATCATACTCCTCATAGCTTATGCTACCGCAGAAGCCTACGGGATATGGCAGCGCTGTTGGACTGTGAGCCAACGGAAGAGGCAATTTTGGCACGGAGAGCGGATCTAGGGCTGGAACGGCTCACTGAGCTTTGTATGGGTGCAGCCAATCTCGACATGGTTCTCCTAGATGATGGGTTTCTTCCAGATGAAATTCTGCCCCTAGAATGGCATCAACAATTTGTGCCTGTACAAAGACTGCTGCGACTAGAAATGGTGGCGGAAAACCTGCTAAGTCAGGTAGAAACCTTTGATACCTTTTTAGAAAAATTTCGTGCTGAGATTGACCCGCCCCCCCCTGGAGTAGTTGGCTTTAAGAGTGTTGTGGCTTACCGTACTGGCTTGGATATTCAGCCAGTTCTGCCAGAAGTTGCTCAAGCTAGCTTTTATCAACTTGTAGAAATGCGAAATAACCCATCTCTACAAGGAAAACCCTTGCGCCTAGCCGATAAAGCTTTAATCGACTTTCTCCTCTTGCAGGCATTAGAGATTGCAGCTAAACATAACATCCCTGTACAGTTTCATACTGGCTTTGGTGACCCCGACCTGGATCTTTTAAAGGCAAATCCTCTTTACCTGCGCCCCCTACTGGAAGAGTATGGGCACGGCGCTAAAATCGTTTTGCTTCATGCTTCTTACCCTTACGTGCGCGAAGCTGGTTATTTAGCTTTTGTCTACCCTCAAGTTTATCTAGACTTTGGTCTTGCCGTGCCCTTGCTGAGTATTTCCGGGATGCGCTCAACTTTACAAATGCTATTGGAATTAACTCCTACCAGTAAGCTGATGTACTCCTCGGATGCCCACTTTATTCCTGAACTGTATTATCTGGGAGCTAAGTGGGGGCGTGAAGTCTTGGGGGATGTTTTGGAGCAAGCTGTTAGCGTCGGGGATCTAACGTCTCAAGAAGCAACAGATATCTCTGTTGCTGTCTTACAGGGGAATACCCACGCTCTCTATCGATTGGGAAATACTTAGTTGACATCAGCAATTAGCTTTTAGCATTTAGCAATTAGCTTGCAGATGTACGCAGCCTATAGCAGATAATTTATATCATGTCCGCGCTGGCTTACCCGTAATAAAAACCGATTGACTTGTAGGAGCGGGTTTATAGATAAAATTTGCTACCCACGAATATCTTCGTTAAACCTGCCCCTACGTATATCGTGGTTGATCGACCGGACATGATATTACAAGATTTTACCAACTGCGTGCAGTAGATCTACTGGTTGACGACGTGAAATGTGGGTCAAGCCTCGTCCCAAGAGTGGGCGAGGTCAATCTAAAATATAAAATTATTTGACTTGGCTACCGTGAAGGCGAGGATCGCCGCTATTGGCTTTAGCAGGTACCATACGCGGATCGTATTGCGATATTTGTCCGGTGGCTTGGGCATAAGGTAGGGGTAAACCAGCAACCAAGGCTTCTAGGTTTGCTTGGACGACGGGGCGCGGCTGTTCGCCAATGTTCTGAGCGATCGCTTCTCCATCTTGACCCAGAAATATAAAGTGGGGAATGCCATCCACGCGGTAACGCATAATTTCTGGCAACCACTTGCTGTTATCCACATTCAGCATGACAAAATTCAGCTTGTCCCCATACTCTTGTTTCAGTTCCCCTAGATCCTTCGCCATTGCCTGACAACTGGGGCACCAATTGGCATAAAATTCCATCAGCGTCGGCTTGCCATTGGCGATCGCGACTTCCAGGGGCGTAGATTGCTCTGCCAGGGTTTCCAGGGCGGCGGTGCTTGTCTCAGTGCGAAGTCCGAAAGACAGGGCTACCGTGAGGGCGATCGCGACTAACGCTATCAAAAAATTTCTGATGCGGTTTCCGCCGCTGGATTCCGGCGGCTGTTTAGGTGTCGCCGTTGAGTTAGGTGAATTCACAGACATCTAATATTTCTCTTACGATGAGGTTATGAATTGATTGTTAGTCGTTAGCAGGCGTTCTTACCACTAACTACTAACCACTAACCATTACCACTTTTAGTCTACCCAACTCCCAAAAGCCCCCCTGCTGTGAAAAAACGGGTAACGCTGACTTTTCCCAAACGAGCTATTCAGATGCCCGTCACCTACCGACTGGCTAAGGATTTTAATGTGGCTGCGAATATTATCCGCGCCCAGGTTGCCCCCAATCAAGTTGGCAAACTGGTGGTAGAACTGTTGGGTGATATTGACGAGTTGGATGCGGCGATTGAGTGGATGCGATCGCAAGATATCAACGTTTCCCTTGCCAGCCGCGAGATTTTGATTGATGAAGATACCTGCGTTCACTGCGGACTTTGTACTGGTGTCTGCCCAACAGAAGCCCTTACCCTTGAGCCACAGACATTTCGCCTTAACTTTACGCGATCGCGCTGTATTGTATGCGAGCAGTGTATTCCTACCTGTCCGGTGCAAGCAATTTCCACCAATCTTTAAAGAGTTCAGCTATCAGTTTGTAAGTTGAAGTTTCAGTAGGGGCGTTTTTTTTGCTCAACTATCAATTTGATATAGCAGTTGCCTGCTTTGGTACTTGACAATCGACCTCACCCCCATGCACCCAGAGACGCCCTGCCAGGGCGTCTCTACTTTCCCTATGTTTGCTAAAAGCTAACTGAAGGATTGCTATACTTCTGCAAAACTCGCCCCAATCAACTTGCCAACGTTTTGCTGAACGTTTAAAGCTGGAATACGTCTGCAAAAATGCCATTTTCGCCCTCCAGCCGTGTTTGCGGTGCTGGTGAGTCATAAACTACCAAAATTGAAGGTTTATCTGGCATTCCTCCAAACAGCGTGATTCCCTCGGCATGATCTACCCTATCTCCATAGGATATATCAAGCACTGGTTCTGGTTTTAATAGCACGTTCTCTTGCCGATTGATGCCATTTTTAAGACGAAATACCTTCACGGGCCCATCCAAAACCATTGTTGGTCCCGCCAGAATTAACAAGTCTTGCCCATGCCAACATAGGTCACGAATACCTAATCCCATCAAGTCAACAAAATGCTTTTTATATAGGTGTCCATCTTCTCCTATTGGCTTTAGTTTCAAAATATTTGGACTAATTTCCTTTAGTTCAAGCTCCAATATAATCGCCCACCCTCGTAAAACGGGACCGCGCAAACCCAGAAAAATGCTATTTTGATTAACCGCTATCCCTTCAATATCCAATCCGTTATCTTTACTGGGGATTTTACCTACGATAAAGGAGCTAAGATGTGGATCTTTTGCCAGGGCATCCATCAACACATTCGCTTTCTTAGTTAGTTGCAGAGTTGCCGCGCTCAGTTGCTGCTTGGGATTATCGGGGTGTTTGCATGACTTGAATAACTGACCGTCTACCAGAGGAATTCGTGCTAGTATATAGCGATTTGCTTCCGATTCAATAGTTGCTAGCCTTTTAATATTTTCTAGATCTGTTTTATTGGATTTGTTTTTTTTGCGCTTCCAGCTATGGGAGCCAACTAGCCAAAGGTAGTGATTAGCATAATCTAGCCCTTCTATATCAATTTCCTGTTCTGTCCCGGCTGGTAAATAAATAAAATCTGAGACCGGAAATTGTTGATGCTCTTCAAACGTATCGGAATCAGTGGGATCAAGACGTTCAACGGTTGTTGTTTCATCTGCTCCCAGCCATAAATGACCCTCCGGTGTCAGAACAATAGCTGAAATATCTTCACGAAGTTGCTTAGAGCCGTCCTGAAATTGCAGTAAAACCCGATTAAGAAAAGAATTATTTTCCATAGTAAGTACACACCTGGGTGAAAATTAACGTTTAGACTTAGTGATTTGGAAGACAGAATTACCCATCACCAATAACCTACGACTAATTACCGACCTCCACAAATGATGTTTATAGCAATTAGCAATTTTTTTCCCCGTATGGGGGTGAAATCGATTATCAAGAGCCATTATGACCACGGCTATAATTATGCAGAGCCGCTTATTTTTTAAAATCTATCTCAATTTTGCTACAAAGATACTCCGAATAGGGAGTTTAGCGGATTGCCTGCGTCAAAACCTGGTTGAGCTTACCACTGCGATAACCTTCTAAATCTAGAGTCACGTAGACAAAGCCATATTCCTGAAAGGTAGACACTAAGGTTGGTAAATTTGTCGTTAAGATAAACTCCTTAATTTGCTCAGGTGGCAACTCAATTTTTGCGGTATCGCCATCAGAGCGTACCCGAAGGTTTTTCCAACCCAGCCTATGCAGATAAATTTCTGCTCTGCCTACCCGTTGTAGCTTGCCCACGGTGATTTCTTCGCCGTAGGGGAAGCGAGAACTGAGACAGGGTTGTGCGGGTTTATCCCACCAAGGAAGATCTAGATGCTTTGAGAGTTCGCGTACTTCAGCTTTAGTAACGCCCAATTCTGCTAGGGGCGATCGCGCACCTCTTTCTTTTGCCGCCTGAATACCTGGCCTATAATCGTGTAAATCATCAGCATTTACCCCATCCACTACATACGGATAGCCCAGCTTTTGGGCTAGGGGTTTAAGAGTATCGTGTAGTTCGCTTTTGCAGAAATAGCAGCGGTTGACAGGGTTAGATGTGTAATTGGGGTTCTCCATTTCGTGAGTCTGGACTACCTGATGGGAAATCCCAATCGCGGCAGCTTGGATGCGGGCATCTTCTAGCTCTTCTGCCAGCAACGAGGGAGATTCTGCGGTTACAGCCAAAGCGCGATCGCCCAAAACCTCATAAGCAATTTTGGCAACCAGTGTGCTATCAACCCCCCCAGAGTAGGCAATCAACGCCCGATCCATTTCTGCAAATAAAGTTTTTAGCTGCTTCAGTTTCTGCGTCAACATCTTATCAATGGGTGAAATGGCTAATCTTCAAGTTTATTAGTCTCTTCTAGGCTAGCAACCGCAATCTACAATTTCATCAGTTGGCTTAATTCCGTACTGATATCTTATGTGTTAATTACATCGCCTAATTATTACTTATGCTATGGCGCGAGGCTGATTTTAGATTAAAACTAAGTATGTGAGCATAAATAAACATAACTATGGGGGTTGCTAGCCGTTAGTATAGTAATGCTTTTTCACGATTCTACTAACTACTAACAATTCCAACATACATTTAATTACATCCACTACTTAACACTGTACTTTCCTCATGCTGGGAACAACACTTGCTGGACGCTACACAATTATCAGTTACCTGGGAGGCGGGGGATTTGCACAGACATATCTGGCTGAAGATAAACAGTTACCCGTGCATAGGTGTATTGTCAAGAAATTCAAGCCGAGGGCAACTGATAGCGCTACCTGGCAAGCAGCCAGACGTTCATTTGACTCAGAAGCCCAAACCCTCTACCACTTGGGCAAGCATGAACGTATTAGGCGGCTTTTGGCTCACTTTGAGGAAAATCAAGCCTTCTACTTAGTTCAGGAATGGATTGAAGGGCATGATTTGAGTATAGAATTGACGCCGGGAAAGCGGTTAAGTGAATCCTACGCGATCGCCCTGTTGCAGAATATTCTACAACCCTTAGCTTTTGCACATCAGCAGAATGTCATTCACCGGGATCTTAAGCCCTCCAATTTAATCCGGCGTAAGCAAGACGGCAAGATTATACTGACTAACTTTGGGGCAGTTAAACAAATCTTTACGCCAACGATGGATTCTCCAGGGCAAGCTGTTGCTATTGATATCCTCAACTATCTGCCGCGCGAACAGGCTAAGGGAAATCCCAGATTCAGCAGCGATATCTATGCGCTGGGGATGATTGGTATCCAATCCTTAACAGGCTTAATGCCTCACCAACTGCAAAAAGACCCCCAGACATCTGAAATTATCTGGCGTAATGGGCTACAAGTCAGCCCTGGGCTGGCAGATATTTTAGATACAATGGTGCGCTACAACTTCCAGCAGCGTTACCTCTCAGCAACAGAGGCATTGCAGGCGGTGCAGCAGTTGTCTAATCCCTATACGCCAGTACCACAGGCAACTATTCCTGCCCCTCCCCCAACGCCGCCATTCTCTCCACCGCCAGTACCACAGGCAACTATTCCTGCTTCTCCCCCAACGCCGCCATCCTCTCCACCGCCAGTACCACAACAGTACCGTCAAGAAATTCCTTCTCAGCCAGAGTCTTTACAATCTTCTTCTGTACCAACACAGACTGGACGTGTGCTTGGTGGATGGGGCTTTTTGTTCCAGTGGACGGGTGCAACTACTCTGGGTACTATTTTGGGCTATGTTTTAGGCTGGCTTTTGAGCTTGATCGCCAGTCTTATTGCGGTCGATGCCGTGACTTATGCTATCTTCGGTGCCGTATTTGGCGCTGCGGTGGGAATCATGCAATGGTTAATTTTGCGGCAGCAGATATACGGGGCTGCTTGGTGGATTTTAGCGACTACTATAGGGGCTGCTGTGAGTTTTCCCGTAGGTGATGTGGTCTACAATGCTTTATTCGGTAGCATTGGCGCTGCCGTGACTTATGCTATCTTCGGTGCCGTATTTGGCGCTGCGGTGGGAATTACGCAAGGGTTAGTTCTGCGACGGGTAGGCTGGTGGGTGTTGGCGACTACTTTGGGTGCTGCCGTGAGTTTTGCCTTTGCAGCTAATTTGCCCCGTGTAGGCTTAGTAGTCGGCGGGGTAATCTTCGGAGGAATTACAGGAGTTGTGCTGGATTGGCTGTTATCTCATCCGGTTTCAGAAAATTAGACTTTCTGCACAAGCCGCTCAAATCTGGTAAATTATCTGCGTTTATCTGCGTACATCTGCTTTAATCTGCGTACAAAAAAACCAAGAACGCAACTTCGCATCAGGCAACAACGTTAAGCATGGGTAGCCCTCAATCAGCCAACAAAGCTTTTCCTCTTTATGGAGCGATACAATTAGTCAGCGATCGCCCAACGCACATAAGGGCGCGAACCAAGTATACTGCGATTCATGATTACAGAAGGGGTACTAGGATTGTCTGGCGGCAGTTGGACAGTAAAATAAACATTCCCCTTTTGAAACCTAAACCTGTATTGGGGATATTCCTGAGAACTAGCCCTACCGACGCAGGAAGCATAGGCTTTTTTCAAAGGCGCTCTGTATTGTGCAAACTTCTGGCTTGAAGATACTAACTTAGCAGTACCTGCGATCGCCAAAGTGTCAGCAATGACAGTCAGTTCGCCGCCGCCTTCGTAGTAAGTAGAGGAAGTCCAAAGACGGACAGTTTTAGGACATGTCCCAGCGTGACGTCCTACGGTGAAGGTTGTATTGGGTTGAGTGCTTGGTAGTACCGCTCTTGCTGGCTGGCTTTGCGCCAATCCTGGTGTCGCCACCATTAGCGCGGATAATAAGCCAAGGATTGTTGTGAGCCGTGCCATATTTTTCATAATTTGTTCTGAGATTTGAAGTTGTATACATAGCTTCAAAACTCTCAGCTTATATTTCGCAATAGTTCACAAGGATTATGAGGAAAAAGGTAAAATTATAGCAGTTGCCTTGTCGGATGTTTGACAATCGACACTAGACTCCATGTACCCAGAACTGCTGCTATAACTGAAGGGTCGCTAAAAGCTAATTGCTAAAAGCTAACTGCTAATTGCTATAAGCAAATTGTCAGATCGCCAAGGATACTAAAGACCTGGTAGGAATACTCATTTAGGTTAGATATTGCAGGTCTTGACGTATTGCCCTTCTTTTGCTAGTGTTTGTAATTAGTATATTTTATCTCCAAAGCGCTTACCCTATGTTCAGCAGCAGCTTTTATTTTTACTTTTGGTTTAGGCAGGTTCACCGGCAGTGAATCCATCTTCGTATGGAACCGCCTGGTGGACCGCAGAGAGAGCATCTGCGGTCTTTTGTTTTTTTGAGGGTTTGCAACCAAAATTATCCAATTTAAGCTTTATGCCAGTCCAGCCTGCGGAATCTAGGGTAAGTCTTTTGAAGCAAGTAAAAGCATGACAAGTCATCTTTATAGCTGGTTTTACGGATTTTACTTTTGGCCCAGAAACAGTTCCGGGTAGATAGAGTCATGCTGATTTTTGCCTAGCCCGGAACTCGATCAAGGTTCCGGGTTTTTTGTTATCCACGTTCTTTTTTCAAAGGAGTCCTCGAAAGTGTTAAATGCCAAACTCGCCGCTCAATCTCACTCTGACCACCGCACAATTATTAAGCTGTCAGAAAACGTTAGCGTTGGCGGTCAAGATATCCTGATCGTCGGCGGTCCCTGCTCAGTGGAAAGTCTAGAACAAATGGAGTCAGTGGCAAGCCATCTAGGAGAAGCGCCAATTCAGGTATTACGGGGGGGTGTCTACAAACCAAGGACATCCCCCTACGCATTTCAAGGCATGGGAGAAGAGGGGCTGAATATTTTAGCTACTGTTCGTCGGCGTCACAACCTACCTGTAGTTACCGAAGTGATGTCTATTGCTCAAATTGAAGCGGTTGCAGCTAGTGCCGATATGTTGCAAATTGGCAGCCGCAATATGCAAAATTACGATTTACTCAAAGCTGTGGGTCAAGTCAGTAAGCCAGTGCTGCTCAAACGTGGGTTATCGGCAACAATTGAAGAGTTTGTTTTGGCGGCAGAATATATCTTGAGCCACGGCAACCCTCAGGTAGTGCTTTGCGAGCGAGGTATTCGCAGCTTTGATTCTTACACGCGCAACGTGCTAGATCTCGGTGCAGTGGTCGCGCTGAAGCAATTAATTCACTTGCCCGTGATTGTAGATCCCTCTCATGCTGCTGGCAAGCGGGAACTGGTGGCAGATCTTGCTAGGGCGGCAATTGCTTGTGGGGCGGATGGGTTGATGATTGAGTGTCATCCTGAGCCGGAAGAATCGGTTTCAGATGCACGTCAGGCGCTTTCTTTAGAGGATATGGTTAAGCTGGTTCACAGCTTAAGACCAGTGGCGGCAGCTGTGGGGCGTCGCGTACCTGTAGCCAAAAGTTACCGTCCTTTACTCCAATGCGTGTAAAAAAATATAACTGTTATGGATAGGGCTGCTCACCTCCAGATGATTCTGGCTAACTCGCCCGTTGGCACTGTATTACCTGCCATCGCCCAACTCAACTTACCTGACTGGTGGTTGGCAGGAGGTGCTGTTCGCAATACTGTCTGGCGATCGCTTTTCGCGCCCAATTGTGAGTTGGTTATCAATGACTTTGATGTTGCCTTTTTTGATGCTAGCGGAGAGCGTTCTCAAGAACTGGCAGCAAAGGAAGCCCTGACAACTCAATTTCCTGAATATCAATTTGATGTCAAGAATCAATATAGTTTTGCCCGTTGGCGTGCTGGTCGTAGACCCTACAGTAGTTCTGAAGATGGAGTTTCAGATTGGCTACACACAGCAACTGCCGTAGGCGTTCGACTTTCTTCACAAGGGCAATGGCAATTATTCACACCCTACGGTCTTTCTGATTTATTTGATGGTCTAGTCCGACCCACTCCAGCACATTCTCAGAATCCCGATGCCCAGAAGAAAGCAGCTTCGTTTCTGCAAAAATGTCCGCGCCTGAGTATGGCATAAAAGTTCTGCTTCAAAATGTTTGCGGATAATTGCTTTCATTCTGTCTTCTTATAAATGCAACGCGGCTGTTAAACGGGTGATAAACTCTCCCACGACTTCCGTGTAAGCTGCCATTCAATTTGACTCCATCCTCGCTCATCTATCCAATTGGAACCAGGATGTGTGCCAACGGCGACAAACCCATACCGCTGCGCTAAACGGGCGACACGCACATTTGCACTGACGGAAACGCCTCGAATCTCTTTTAACCTTAATTCCTGAAATCCGAACTCGATCAGAGCTTTCCCAACCTCAATCGCATAGGCGTAACGCCCCCAGAACTGGGGTGCTAACTCGATGCCCAGTTCCGCTCGATCGGCACCGTAATCCTCACGGCGTAATCCGCCACAGCCAATTAGCTCCTGAGAGTTCCGGCGATCGACGATAGCAAGTTGATAATTTAGACGGGGACGTTGGGCTGCCCACTGACGGAAAAGGTTCAGAAGCTCCCTGGTATGGCTGGGTGCTACTTCTTCTGGCGCACAGAATGCCGCATACCGTGGATCGGCATGATATGCGAAAAATGCAGGCTCGTCTTCCTTCGTAAAATCTCGGAGAATAAATCTCTTGGTGACGATCTCCATTGTCAGTGTCCCCCGGCTTAATCGTCTCATTAAATACAGAATTGCTATGTTCTGGCGCAGCGCGGCGACTGATAACTCCTTTATCCTCAACTAGAAGATCGCCAGGGCAGTTAAGGCGAGTAAGCAGCTTAATTGAATCACTAAGCTTAAAAACCGAAACTTTGGATCAATACCAGCGATGTGAATCAGTGAATGTACAATCCGAAATAAAATGTACACAACAATCAGCACATCTACCACTGTTCCGGAGACGTCCCGAACTGTCAGGAGGAAAACAACTCCCAGATACAAAGGCAGGTTCTCTACCAAGTTGGACTGTACTCGAAACAATCGCCAAAGCAAGCTTTCATCGTTTGGTGTTGCAAAATCTTTGACAGAACCACCCGCAGCTAAATGCCGAATCCTGACTGTGAGCAGAAGGGCAACGATCGCGATCGTCCATACGATGAAGATGGCTAAACCCCAGAGGGGAAAGGTCATATCGATAGGCATCTGTCCGCCAGGTGTGGGAATCATTAGTTATTGCTCCTGTCTGTTGGATTCACGGCGTGGGAAATTAGTTTGTTTTAATCCGCGCTTGATTTTAGTGTGACGCGATCAGACTAAGGGTTCACTAGCCTAAAGGATAGTTCGACATCTGCGATAAACTTTTCACTCGGAAATCTGTTGTGCGAATGGTTCGTCTCCCTACTTTTGTAAATTCATATAGATGAATTACGAGTTAGCATGTTTGGAAATACATCGGATTGAAAATGAATTCGCTTGCTCAATAAGGCGCACTGCCTCTACAGCACCGTTTGTGTAACTCACCAAATGCTGATCGATGTTTTGCTGTTGCTGGTTCAGAAATGACTGAACTGCCTCTATAGGAGACGTACGCATAGTCACCTGCATATTCTGTACCCAAGAAGTAACTTTATCTACGCGCCGCAGTTGTCGATCGTATAATCGCTTCCAGACCAAAGCCACCAACGGCACGCCCAATACTGCACATTCATACACTGTGTTATATCCACCACCTCCGACAACAACATCTGCTGCCGGGAAGCATTCAATTGCTGGCCAATGAGACACCCACAATGCTGGTGGACAACCAGTGGGATAGATAGGAGACAAACACCGCACAGTAACATCAGAAAAACTAGCGGCTAGTTGACTGGTGAGGATACCAAAGTGGGGCAATTCAGAAAGTTTACCAGTGGCACATACGAGGATAGTTTTTTGGGAAGGATCAATTATTTGGTGTTCTGGCTGCTGACTGCTGACTTTTGCATTTAAATGCAATAACTTACGTGCTTGGGTTCTATCTGGCAATTCATCAGCATTGCGAATTAACCAAGGACGAGTATGCTGCACTATGGGCAAGTCTGCCAGGGGCAAATCTTCTCCTTCTCCCGGCACAATAACAGCGTCATAGTTTTGAGCCACAAACGATCGCAACCCGAACTTTTGAACATATTCAGGTTTGAGATCGCGATGAATTAAAATCCGAGGAATGTGTTTTAGCTGGGGTAAGATATCTGCTAACTCACCACCCAACCCTCTGGGAAAAGTATCTACAATCAAGCGATCGCACTCAGAGTTTAGCAACACCTCCCGCACTTGTTCGCAGGTACGGTTTAATCCAGCATCAGGTGCAATTATCTGTAGCTGACAACCTAATTCCGGTAATTTATGTTGTATAAAAGCTGCATAAGGGCTGTTACTGAGAATTTTAACTTGATAGCGACGAGCAGCAATCCTACCTAAAGATAGGGCGCGAGTGAGATGTCCCCAACCTCCTCCCAAAGCGTAGATTAGCCAGGTTTCCCCGGTTTCAATCAACTTGCCCCCATATCTACTTCAAAATCTTCGTCGCCTTCCATCTCCATAGAGATGTTATCTGCTTCCGTAAAATCTACGTTGCCAGTTTCAGAGTTGTAGAAGTAGTAATCGCGGTTGTCGTAGTAATTGCTGCCCCAATAGCCACGTTCATAACGCCCAAATCCAGAATAGTAAGAATGCTCGTACACATAGGGGTCGTTGTTAGAGTTATTAGCATCGCAGTAAGGACAGCCTGTGCGATCGGTGCGACCGCAGCGGCGGGGGAAGAGAAAGCCGACTTTGCGATCGCATCCCGCTTCACTGCTTGCAGACCGAACTTCAGACAAGTTAATTTGAATCTCGTAGGGACCAACTTGCAGGCGATCGCTCTCAAGTATTGTGCCTGTTGGCAAGCGAACGCCATTAATTAACGTTCCTGTGGCAGTATTTTGATCCACCACAATTAACTCATCATTGGACACATCAATTAAGGCATGGTAATTAGAAACGCGATCGTCACCTAAAACAATCCGAGATACCCGCTTGCCGTCAATCTCCTGTGGCATCTCTGCAAACACTCTTCCCAAAGCTATCGGTGTTTCCAGGCGAGGACCTCGCTGTTCCCCGGTCGTTGGATCTGTCCAACTTAGCTGAATCTGCACTGCCTTCAACCTCCTGAACGATTAACGGCGTAAGCTAAAGCCGCCTTTTGCTCGCGACTCAGGACGTCGAACCCGAAGCTGGCGATCGCCATTGGGGCAATTCCTGATTTTGTATATAGAACTGTCTTATCTGATGCGTCTCTCAGAGAAGTTTTGTCATCTTTAATTTTCACCTTATACAAAGACTGCTTTGTAGGTGTCTCAATTTCCAAACCGTAGTCGCGCTTTTTAATTCTGTAAATTTCTTTATTTCCTCCATCTTCTAACTTGTAATCTCCATCATCCTGTCGTCGCAGAATATATAACTCTTTTGTTTGCTCGGCGTTTTTAATCTTCCAATAACTTCCTTCCGGCACAACATAGCCCAGTACGCGATCGCCTGCATCCTTAATCTTTACCTTTTGCCCGTCATCGACGTTAAGCCGAGCCAATTCTTTGTCATTTGCATCAACCAGCTTCGCTCCATCTTGCTTGGGTTTGAGCGCGAAAGCTTCTGAGCCACCCTCTAGCTTAAATTTGAGCGCCTCACTACTGGCAGCAACAGACTGTGAGCCACTTGCCTGAGAAATGGGAGTTACATCACGGCTAGTTGCTATAGGTTTATCAGCCCCTTGCTTGGCACCGCTACCACAACCCAAAAGCAACATCAGCGCTGGAATCAGTAAGCTAGAAGTAATCGCTCTAATAATTGATTTCATAAGGTTCTTCCCAGGAATTTATGCCTCTTTCTTTTTACTTAAGATACGTCCTAAATTGAGAACTTGGTAAATGCTGAGCAACATCATAGTAATAGTTTGATACAGATTGTCTTCATTTTCAGAGTTAGAGGGTGAAATTTTCACCGTCAAGTTTATACTTTTATCTGTTAAACGCAATCGCTTAATCTCAGATGCTTCGGGTAGTTTAACTGCCCCCATTACTTCATCTTTTAAAATTTTTACGGCTCCATATCGGTTCGTTGGATACTTTAATGTCAAGCTAATAAGTGCTCCTTGCGATTTTGACTTTGATTTATACTTTGACTTGCCACTCCTGGAGCGTTTCCAGCCATGTTTAGTTTGGCTTAGCTCAGTAGTACTTAATATAAAGTGGCTTTTATCAAGAAACTGTCCAGTGACATTTAACCATTCATCCCTAAATATATCTACTTGAAATCCTGATTGATAACGATGAGGTACTGTTTTGATGAGCTTGTTTTTTTGATTTGACGGGCTTAAAACTAACCGAACGCTGACATTGGCATCATCTTCCATATCGCGTTTTAACATTTCTAAAACTTTTTTGAGTAGTTCATGCCTGTAGTCGGGTAAATTTAGTCTACTATAGCGTCCCTGCCTCATTCCCGCATAAATAGCTGCAACTATAAAGCCGCCTCCTACTACTAATCCCAGGATGAATATTGCTACAGCTAGAGAAGTAATGCTCCCATCAGCTGTCGTAGGCAAAAACAAAGACGCAAAAGCTAGTAATATTGATACAACTGCTCCCACAATAAATATGGTTAATAGCTTGCCAAATTTTGCTTGCTGGGATTCTGCATTTCTATCAATAGCAACTATTTTATTCAAGTCTTCCCAAATTTGTTCGACCGTTGCTGTAATCTCATAAGTAAGGTTTTTCTGAAAGATTTCTAAGTTAATTGGCATCAGACTAACTCCGTCAATTCATTTATCCTTATTAGTAGCGATCGCGCATAGCACAGTAACAGCCTATTACGACTATTTCCTAACAGATGCCAGCTCGTAGATCCTAAATTTCGTTACAAAAATTTATATTTTTAGTTGCTCGTACTGATAAGCACGGTAGGGTTCTAGACCAGATTAGCCCATAGATGGTAGATTATGCGATCGCCAATCATAGCACCGTAATTGTCTTTGAACACCCTGTGAGGGTTCAAACCCCACAAAGGGCAACGAGAAGCGATTGCGTTGGTGGTGGGCAAGATATTTAACTTTACCCGCTAGAAAGCTTAGGCATCGCTCTCATTGTGCATCGTCTACTTTGCCCTTAATGATGCCGTCGCAGAGGCTACGCTCATTGTGGACATTTATATTGTTCTTTAGATAATCATGCAGCCAATCACAACCGCGCCCTAGAAGACCGTCTAGATTGTTTAGATTCTCTAAATTCCACATAATCACAGTCTTGTCATCACTAGCGGAAGCAAGCGTGGGGCTATCTGGGCTGAAACTAATACCGTGAACCCACTTGTCATGCCCTCTCAAGGTAGCGATTTCTCTGCCGTCAAGATGCCACAGTTTTACTGTTTTATCCCGACTCGATGAAGCCAATATCTGACCGTCTGAACTGAAACTTATGCCTAAGACTTTATCAGCATGACCGACGATAGTTCTTAGCAGTTTACCGTCACGGCTCCAGAGCTTCACAGTTCTGTCATGACTGGCAGAGGCGAGTTGTTGACCATCGGGGCTAAAACTCACAGCATGAACCCAATTAGTATGCCCTCTCAAGGTATTTAGCAAAGTGCCATCCCGGCTCCAAAGTTTCACAGTTCTGTCATGACTAGCAGAGGCCAGTAGTTGACCATCGCGGCTAAAACTCACAGCATGAACCACATCAGTATGCCCGCGAAGAGTTTTAAGCAAAGCCCCGTCCCGGCTCCAAAATTTGATGGTGCCGTCCCCACTAGCTGAGGCCAGAGTCTGAGCATCTGGGCTGAAATTGGCCATGTAGATATTACCAGTATGCCCGCGCAGGGTTTTGAGTAAAGTCCCATCGCGACTCCAGAGTTTTATAGTTTTGTCCCAACTAGCTGAGGCTAGAGTTTGACCATCTGGGCTAAAGTTCAAACCATGAACTACATCGGTATGCCCGCGAAGAGTTTTGAGCAAAGTCCCATCGCGACTCCAGAGTTTTATAGTGCGGTCAGCGCTAGCAGAAGCAAGAGTTTGTCCGTCAGGACTGAAAACTACAGTTTCAACGTCGCCGTTATGCCCCTGGAGAGTGTGCGATAACAAGCTGTCTTGGTTCCAAAATTTGATAGTGCCGTCAGCGCTGGCAGAGGTCAACGTCTGACCGTCAGGACTGAAAGCTACTCCGAAAACTCCATCAGTATGCCCTTGGAAGGTTTGAAGTAAAGTACCATCAAAATTCCAAAGCTTCACGGTGGTGTCGCCGCCTGCGGTAACAATTGTCTGACCATTAGAACTGAAAATTACTCTATGAACTATACCTTCCTCAAACCAACGTTTGATTAGCTTGCCGTCCTTGTTCCAAAATTGAATAGAACCGTCTTCGCTTGTGGTAGCAATCACCTGGCTGTCGGGGCTGAAAGTTATGCTCAAAAAGGGGCTGGTATAGCTTGTTAAAGTTTTGAGTAAGGTACCATCTCGCCTCCAGAGTTTGATGGTTTTATCAGCACTGGCAGAGGCTAGAGTTTGTCCGTCAGGACTGAAACTGACACTACGAACTTCACCCTGATGCCCAATGAGGGTTTTGATTAAAGTCCCGTCTTTTCGCCACAGTTTGATGGTTTTATCAGCGCTGGCAGAGGCTAGAGTTTGTCCGTCAGGGCTGAAGCTAACGCTATAGATTGCACCCTGATGTCCTGTTAAAGTGGCGATCGCAGTTCCATCTTTTCGCCACAGTTTGATGGTCTGATCAGTGCTGGCAGAGGCAAGAGTTTGCCCATCAGGACTGAAGCTAACGCTATAGATTGCACCCTGATGCCCTGTTAAAGTGGCGATCGCAGTTCCATCTTTTCGCCACAGTTTGATGGTTTTGTCCGCGCTAGCAGAGGCAAGAGTTTGCCCATCAGGGCTATAACTGACGCTATAGACAGCACCCTGATGCCCTTCTAGGCGGTTGCGTTCTCTCACTCCATAAAGCGCCTCTAGCAAGGCACCCACTACCTGAGACGTTAGCTGGGAATCTTTCTGTGTCCAGCTTGCCTGTTGTAACTTTCTGGCAGATCTAATACTTTCTTTCAGGGCTTCAAACTCTTGACCTGAACCAGAGAGCAATCTCGAGGATTTACTAATAGCTTCGCTCTCACTAATAACTGAATTTTGCCACTGCCACAAAGCTATCCCAGTTAAAATCAATGCTCCTATTAAGCCACCTGTCAGGGATGAGATTGTCAGCTGCCGCCGGCGCTTCTGCTTCTTGATTTCGCGATCGCGAAGTGCCAAACTCAGTTCAAGGAAACTTCTATCTTCATCGCTTAATTGATTAGGGCGCTGTTGCTGCCAATATTCTGCATCTGCCAGGGACTTTCCTCGCAACAAAGCCCCTTCATCAGAGCCGCTATTTTCCCATTGCCGCCTAGCCATTCTCAGCTGCTCTTGCCAACTGCGAAACTCGCCATCAAGCCGCAGCCAATGTCTCAGGCGTTCCCAGTTTTTAATCAGCGCCTCATGTGCGATTTCCACAGTCTCGTTCCCTGTAGACTCGTTGCGGTTAGTAACTACCAAGCGGGAAGACGCTAAGCGCGTTACTAAATCCCAGTTTTCTTCCTTAACCTCATTGCGAGTAGCTAACCTGCGGGTAGCCTCTGTGTGTTCCCCTAAATGCACCAACTGCATAAACACCTGCTGTGTCCGTTGCCTATCAGCCTCAGAAAACTGGGCATACACTGCTTCCGCGTGATTCGCCAATGCTGCTTCTACGCCACCAATCTCTAAATAAGCCTGATCAGTCAGCCACCCCTGCCGTTGTTTTGACCACAACTGAGTTAAAGCAAACTCTAGTAACGGCAAACGCCCTGCTTGTCCCCAAACATTATCAATGAGTTTATCTATTAACTCTGGCTCCAACCGTACCTGCATTCTGGCTGCTGGCTCTTTAATTGCTGACTGTAATTCTGAGCGGCTCATGGGGCCGAGGTTATGGATTGCCCCTTGCAAGGCATCGCTAAGGGGACGATAAGAAAGAGCGGCTCCATAAAAGTCAGCCCGCAAAGTCATAACTAAGGTAAAGGCTGGGGCAAATCTCACCGCCTCTAGCAATTTATTCAAGAAAGGCTCACGTTCTGACTCTGGACAAAGGGTGTAGAGTTCCTCGAATTGATCGGCTATTAAAACTAGGCGAGTTGTAGATACCTGTACTAGGCTTTCTACAATCTTGTATAAAGCTTTGTCATTTTGCCGCAGCAAAGTAGCTAATTTTTGTTCAACTAAATGGCGCTCCGGCAATTTTGAATTTTGAATTTGGGATTCTCGTTCTTGCCACAGAGGGGCGAGTGCCGCCGCCAGCGCCTCAAAAGGATTGTTCCCGGGACGAAAAGAGACAATTTGGGGGGGCGTAAAGCCTTGCTCTCCTAGGCGCAGTTTCGGAACCAACCCGGCAAAAACTACCGAAGATTTACCACTTCCAGATGGGCCAACTACAGCCACCAAGGGCTTTCTGTTAACCGCCGTCACCACATCCTGAATGAATTGCTCCCGTCCAAAGAATAGGTGTGCATCTTCTTCCCGGAAGGCAAATAAACCTTTATAGGGGCAAGGAAGAATGCCTCCCAACTGTAACCAAGTCGGTGGTTCTACAGCTGGATTCTGACAAATGACGGGCAACCAGGTAGCACAGGGGAACTCATCCTCTAGAGCCTGTAATCTTTCCCGTGCCTCTCTTACCGCCATGTACAGAGATTGACCTTCAGAAAAGGCGATGAGGAAATGCTTGAGGAACTCTTGAGCAACTAAATCTGGTACTGGCTCCCGCATGACAATTACTTCAGGAATATGGAGATCTGCCAAATCTAGCGCCAGCCCTAACCCGTCGCAGGAGTTAAAAATTGCTAGCTTTAATCCCTGTGCGATCGCCTTTCTCAAACCATATCTCAACTGGTCGATAGTCAGGGTGTCAGTTTGATTCAGCTGCATCCGCCCTTTTCCCTGACTGGAGCTATGCCCTGCAAAAAAGAGGATATCCCACCCTGACTCCCAAAGTTGTTGCGTTAACTCGGAGCGGTTAGGTTCAACTAAAAACTTTATATCTGTATGGGATAACTGCTCTAGCAACTGCCGATCTTGAGCAATATCGATGCCCTGGCGATCGCCCAATATCGCCAGCATTCTCACTTTTTTTTGACGAGATGCTGTAGAAAATGCTTTAACTGAACGGCTATATTCTTGTGGACTTAAGGCAAGCTCAGCTTTGGGGTAATCTTCAAAAAAATGCCACAGGCACCAAGGAAGCCTTAACACTGAATCAGATTCAGCAGTAATGATGAATCGAATCTCATCATTCGGAATTAATCTAGTTCGCAGTTGGCGGTCAATATTGCGAAACAGATCGCCATTAAGCCAGTTATTGAGGCAATGTTGCAATTGCTGACAAAGGTTGTCGAACTCCGCCTGGGAAACATGAGTTACATCTTCCTCATCAATCTCAAAGTCAGACTCAAGTTCCAGTCCAGGCTCGTTGAAGCGACGCCAGCCTAAGCTCAAGTACAACGTTTCATACAGCTGTTGCCAGCGTTGGTAAAGAACTTCCAGTTCTTGTGCAGCAGGTAATCCTCCAATAAATTGCATGGGATTAGGACTATCCGTTTGCCAAAGCTGGGCGACTATGGATGAAAATCCTTGCTGCCAGTTTCCCTTTCCCAGGTTTAGAACTACGAGTTGACTCATGGTGTGTGGCTTGAGGCTAAAGAGCGATCGCTAGATCCTCAGGTAAATGGATTTTGTTTTTTTAACGCAGAGGACGCAGAGGTTAACGCAGAGGTACGCAGAGGATAAATTGACTGGGAGCAAGAGGTTTAAAGGACGAGTTGTTGTGGTGGTTCATACTGAATGCGATCGCCACATTCGCATTATTTCAATGAGGAAGGCAACCAAATATGAAGAAAGAACCTATTTCGAGCAAATCGCAAACTGATTGGGAACGCCTTGATGCGATGACAGATGAAGACATTGACTTGTGGGATTGCCCAGAAATTACGCCGGAAATGTTTGTCAAGGCAGTTGTGCGTCGTGGCTTAAAGCCTGCACCGAACAAAGCGCAAGTTACATTACGTCTGGATCGAGATGTGTTGAATTGGTTCAAAGGGCAGGGGCGAGGATATCAGACGCAGATCAATGCACTGCTGAGATCTTATATGGAGGCTCATCAAGCGGAAGCAGATTCTATTATAGTTACCAAAAGGGGTTTTTCAGATAAGCTTTAACTGACAAACGATTCTGTAAAGCTGAAATCATCTATGGCAACTTGGATACTAAATTGTTTTCCTGGCGCACACTTGAACCGCTTTAGTTGAATAGAGTCATCCTGCTCTCGTGCCTGAACAGACTGGACAACTTCTCCCGATGCTGAAAGCAAAGCTAGTATGACATGAGCAGGTAGATAGCTATTTCGATCTATTGGATAAAGTTGAACGCGAATTTCTACTCTGCCATCAATTTGTGCAGCTAAAGTTAACATCAAGAGTACAGTTTCACTGCCTGCCTGGGTGTTCAAGTTAATCGGCTTAACCCGTCTAACTTGCTGCTCACTGGAGGCAGAAGCCTGTCGAAAGTTAAAGGCTAAGTTTGGCTCTTGACCAAATAGCGCTTCGAGTGCCTGCCAACCTTCCTCAAAGACATTTTGGAACCACTGACTCAAGTTCACACTTGCTGGAGTTGCTGAACTTTCTCGTGCTGTTTCTCCTCGCAGCTGTTGATAAAGGCGTTGCCGCCAATCTGAGCGTTCTAGCAATGCACCCCAACGTTCAAACGGCAATTCTAATCGCGGGTTGAAGACTGCTGGACTTGCTAGACGCTGCAATAGATTTTCTGCCTGAGTATCTGAAATCGCAGGTAAGGGGGCAATTTCCGTCTGTGTCTGTTCGTTCGGATAAAGTTGACGTACTACCCACAGAACATTAAGGTCTTGAATCATTTCGCTGGCATCTAAGCTGTAGGTGCGACTTTCTGGTTCATAGCTACCAGCGGTTTTTAGTTGCTCGTGGGTTGTGTAACCCCAAATTCGCATCCACTCACCCTCTGGATTGACTTGGACTGCCAGGTAGTAATCTGCTACCCAGTTAGGAATATCTATCCATTCTTGCGGCACGCTAAATTCTTTCGTTTCCAGCGTCTTGTCCGGAATTAGAAGCAGGCGCTTTGTATCAATAGTTATTACAGTTCCGTTCACCACTTCCCAACAACTGGGGAACGCTGTGACATCAACTGTTGCCTCCGGTGCATACTCTGCCTGAAGCCAGGGAAGGAAGGTGCTGATGCAGATTTGATTTAAATAGGTATTCCAGCGACCACCAGAAGTTACAAACGACTGGCTTTGCTGCCAAGATTGATTTTGAACTGCTGGCGAAACTTCTAGCCATAATTCAGTTGGGGGAGCAAACGCAAATGTCATTCAGATACCTCCTCTGAGGAATTTTGGTTTGGATTGCTGTAATAGCTTTGCAACCACTCCTCTAAAACTGCACTTATATGTTTAACCACGTTGGAAGTAGGGGAAATATGCAGTGTCTCCTGACTCCACCGAGTTAGTGCTAGCAGCAATGATTCTCTTGCCTTAGCCAGTCGCCGGGAAACTGTATATTGCGGTATCTGTTGCTGTTGCGCGATTTGCTGCTGGGTCAGTCCTTGGCGATAGTATAGCTCCACCAGTGTTTTTGCTTGGGGGTCTAGTTGTGCTAGGGCTGCGGTTAAAATGCTGTTGATCTGAGTCTGTTGGCTCTGGCGAACTTCGGTTTCTTCCTGGGCAATTAAACCTGCCAGTAAAGACTCATTGGTGGCATCTGGCAAATCATCCTGCAATTCACTAGATTCCTGTCCCAACTTAGGTGCGTTGAGGGAGGCTACCTGTGGATATAGATAGGAACGCGCTTGCTTAGCAGAATATACCAGCCATTTTTCCAGGGTTTCTGGGCTGCATTCCGGCCCTGGTGGCTTTAGTTGAGTTTGACGTTGACTATTGTATAGTTTTGCGATCGCCTCCCAGGTGGCTCGGTCAGGTCGTTGCAACTGACGCATTCCAGGAGACTTGCTCATGACATAACCAGCTTCAAAACAAGTCCAGGCTAATAGGTAACGAGCCATGTTTTCAGCATTTAGCCCAGCACTCTGTAAAGCTTGCTGTAGCCGCTTGCGGCTGATCTTCAGCAGTAATGCCCAATCATTACATAAGTCGATTTCCTGTTTCTGGCGCAGAGCATCTCGAATGATATTGCCGAAAGCCACACTGCTATAGCTTTTCAGGCTGGCACGCTGGTCGGGATCGCAAACTTTGAGGATTTTCGGGAGTTCTGCGATCGCAATTTGAAAAAAGTCAGACAATTTGTACTGCGTACTGGCAAAGCGGGTAATAGTCTTTTGTGCTGCCCAATAACAGCTTTCTTGCAAGTAAGCAGACAGATGGGCTTCAGCCAGATTCGTCTGCTGAGCTTTCCAGCGCTTATGCCAGTAGAGTGTCCAAAAATTTTCTGAGGTTTGCGCTTCTGGCAACTGTCCCAGACAATTTTGCATGCTGCGGCGCAATTTAGGGTCTGTAACCCAGCCACCGAAGCGATCTGCCTCAAATTGCAGGAACGTCGAAAATAGGTCAGTGATGTTTTGGCGAGGACGCATGAACTAACAGGCCACCAAAGGGAGCATCAGCAGGTCAAGAAACATATACGCTCAACTACTGACTACCTGAAGATACCAAAAAACTTTTGTCTACTGCGAGCATAAAAACTACATAGTGAACGTGAAAAGGAATAGACACAGTTAAAAAACTTTGCAACACCAACAATTTACCCAAGGAGATTCGCATCATGAAACTACATATAATGCTTGGAACAGCAGCTATGGGGTTAATTTTCGGTTCCTTAATAAGCGAAACTGCTCAAGCCCATACTTTTCCGCAGCAGGTTAACCCACACAATTGCCCTGTTAATGCAGGGGGTGGGCAGCTTGTCAACTATTTTGAGACAAATAATTTTAAGGTGTATATCTGCTATACAAGCAAAGGCTTTTTTTATACTGGGATTAACAAGAAAAATGGCACCCATACTATTCCTCTCCCCGCTCAAGAAGAAGAAGGAACTGGATTTGTTGTTGATAATGGAAATATCACATACATTGTTAACGGTTTAGAATTGAGCATTTTTAGAGGTAATAAACTTTTGCAAGAAGAGCAGGTAATCAGGGTTATCTCAAACCCGTCATTTTCTCCATAAGAGGCTTTAGAGCCTATCAGAAAAATACGTTTCACTGGTTTAATACATACTGGTATCTGTGTTTATCTGTCTGGTATCTGTGTTTATCTGTGTTTATCTGTGGTTAAAAATATCTTAAAACCACTTTTCTGATAGTAAGCAGCCGAACGCCTGAAGGCGCGGCTACACGTACAAAGGCCGCCTAACGCGGCCTAAAATACAAAAGTTTCTTTGAGCCTGCGTAGGCAGGCTTCGTTTGTTTAGCCCCAGGCTTTAGCCTGTGGGTATGTTTCTAACAATCCGGAAATATATTTAATTACTTATTTCCCCTGAAATCAAATCCGGCTTCAGACTATTGAATTTATGAACCAGCCCAGGTTAGCTTACATTTCTTTTGATATAGTACCAGCGCCCAAGGGAGCCGCAATTCACATTGCCGCGTTTGCTCAAGCCCTTGCGGGTGAGTTTGGGGGTGTCCATCTGGTGACGGTTTCACCCACATCTGAGCCTACCCAACCCCAAGAACTTTGGCAGGGCGTCATCCAAACAACTTTGCCTGCTATTGGGGATACACTAATTAACCGCGTGCTGTATTTTCGTACCATGTTGGGTGCATGGTGGCAGGGACGCCGATTTGAAGCCGTACATATTCGTTCAATTTATGAGGGATTTCCCATTGCCCTTAATAAGAAAAGGCTCTGTGACAAGCTAATTTTTGAGGTGAATGGACTGCCGTCTATTGAACTTAAATATCGCTACCCAGCAGTTGCAGACGACCGGGAACTGTTGCAGAAGTTAAAAGCCCAAGAACAAATTTGTCTAGATGCGTCTGACTTAATTGTTACCCCCAGTTGTGTCACCCGTGACTATCTCCAGACGAGGGATGTTCCAGCCTCAAAAATCCGTGTCATTCCCAATGGAGTTGATTTGGATGTGTTTACCTATGACCCTGAAGCGACTAGGAAGAGAGTAGGAGAAGCAGGAAAAGAATTATTACCCTACACTTCCTGCTACTCTTCTCCCTTTCGTCTGTTATATTTCGGTACCCTTTCTGCATGGCAGGGCGTTAACTTGGCGGTTGAAGCTTTGGCACTAGCCTGCCGCGATTTTCCAGTGGAATTAATGGTAATTGGAATAGGACGCGATCGCACTTGTCAAACTTTGAAACAGCTAGCCCTCAAGTTAGGAGTGGCAAACCAGTTGACGATTTTACCACCAGTATCGCAAGCGGAACTCGTCGGTTATCTCCATTCCTCTGATGCGGTTGTTGCGCCCTTAACACCCAATGACCGAAATCTTGTGCAAGGCTGTTGTCCCCTTAAGGTTCTAGAAGCAATGGGATCTGGAACGCCGATAATTGCCAGTGATTTGCCAGTCGTAAGAGAACTAGGCATCGATGGGGTGCATTTTCTATTAGTTAAACCAGGATCGGCAAAGGGAATTAAAGATGCCCTAATGAAGTTGTGGCTCGATCCGGGATTGGGAAGCCAGCTAGCTGTTGCCGCGCGTCAGCGGATTGAGAATTATTACACTTGGAAACAGGCTGGTAATGCCTTAGTAGAAGCTTATGAGGAGTTGGGCATCACACGGGCAAGCACTTCTTGTAGCCGCAATTTCTCCACTTCTAGGGAATATTCGGCGTGAATGCGATCGCGCGTCGTCGCAATTTGACGCTTCGGTGCCCTACGCAAGTTGGATCGTACATTATCCCCAATCCAACCCAAACAAGTCCGATGCAACCGGAAACGATATCAGAAGGTCAGACCGTAAATGAATTCATCGGACGGCTTGCCTTTGATGAACTCTGCATTCCGATTGACGAGGTGCAACTCGAACCCAAGCTTCTCGACCACCTTACGGGAGGCAAGATTTTGTTCATTCACCGACGCGTGTAGCGCCCAGAAGCTAAAGCGCCGTTGGGCCTCGGCAATCGCTAGAGAGCAGTATACGGGGGCATACCCCCGGTTCTGGAAACCAACGAATGTCATAAAGCCGATTTCGGCGTAGTGATCGTCAAAAATACCTATTTCGACAGCACCAACATGTTGGTGTTGGGGGGTTGTGGCGACCCATTTCAGCCAGACCATGGTGTCATTGTCGGGCGATTTTTCTAGCGCGGCGAACTTGAACTTTTGCTTAACCTCCATGAGGGTGGGGATTTGATCCTCAAGATATTCGTAAAGCCGTGGGTCGCTTATATAGGAGTACAGGATCTCGGCATGCTGTTCCGTAACCTTTTCTAAGCGCAAGTTCACCGCATATGTTGCCATGATTCTCCTCTAAGAGAATTCCAAATAGGGCTAGGGCAAACGCATCTAAAGCGTCAGGGGATTGAGAATTATTACACCTGGAAACAGATTGGTAACGCCTTAGTCAAAGCTTATGAGAAATTGGGCATCACACGGGCAAGCACTTCTTGTAGCCGCAATTTCTCCATTTCTAGGGAATATTTGGTGTGAATGCGATCACGCACCGTCCGTGTAAACCTCACAATAACTTGTGCTCACAGGTCTTTTCAGTTTCAAAAGTTGAAACGAAAGTTGCGATCCAGTACCGAAGCTTTAGACTGGGCGTGATGTAACGGGAGCAGATCCTTATCTGAAAGAACCCTATGTTTAAGAAGTTTGGCATCATGATTTCTACCCTTGTCGGGCTGTTGGCTGCTTTGAGTTCTGGGGTGGAAACTCCAGTACAGTCTGCGGACGTGAGTATGCACTTTGGCAACCAGAACTTGCAGGAGCAACCAGCAATCTCTGAAAACTCTACAAATTCGCTAGAAGATCAGACACCTTCTCTACGGCGGCAAGCGCCCAGTGTTCCTGCTGCGGACTTGAGTGTGCAGTTCAGCAAGCAGAACTTGCAGGATCAACCAACAATCTCTGAGAACTCTGAAATTTCGCTAGAAGCTCAGACGCCTCCTTTACGACGGCAAGCGCCAAGTTTTCCTTGCCCTGCCTGTGGGATGGGTTAATTTTCAGCAGGCGCGTACCGCGCCTGCTGAATGATGTGATGAACTGCTGGAAAGTTAAAGTTATCCTAATTGGCGATGTTTAAATCCAAACGCCGTACTCCTATGGTCGGACTGTCATTAATGATGGAGTCTGATTTTTTCCGGGCTGCCCAACCTTTGTTTGAGTCTGGGGAAGTGGAAGTATTAGAGTGGAGCTTTGACATGAGTTGGGGGATAGCGGCAAAGCCTCCTTGGGTTGAAGAATTGCTTGAGTTTTACAGCCAACGCGATCGCCTGATTGGGCATGGTGTCAGCTACTCACTTTTGTCAGCGCAGCAAGATGAACGCCAAACCCACTGGCTTAAATTATTGCAACAAGAATGCCTTGACTATCGCTATCGCCACATTTCCGAGCATTTTGGCTGGATGGCGGCAGGAGATTTTTACCAAAGTGCGCCGTTGCCGATGCCCTTGACTCCCGAAACTTTGCAGCTAGGGCGCAATAACCTAAAACGTTTTTCAGACACAGCAAATGTGCCCGTGGGATTGGAAAATTTAGCGTTTGCATTTGGATGGCAGGATGTGTTGCAGCAGGGAGAGTTTATCGATCGACTGCTGGAGCCAGTGGATGGTTTTTTAGTGTTAGATTTGCACAATTTATACTGTCAACTGCACAATTTTCAACAGTCTGCCGAGCAGTTATTAAAACGCTATCCTTTGCATCGGGTGCGAGAACTGCACGTTTCTGGCGGTTCCTGGAGTGTCACCTCAAAGGGGCAACAGACCAAAAAGATTCGGCGTGATACGCACGATGATCAGGTGCCGGAAGCGGTCTTTGAGCTACTGGCGATCGCACTTCATAGCTGCCCTAATGTTGAAGCAGTGATCTTTGAGCGCATCGGTCATACCCTGCACACCGAAGCTGAAATCGTTGGATTTAGACAAGATTTCTTGCGAATGAAACAAGTGGTGAAGGATAGTGCGTCATGTCTGATGAGTTAGCAACCTTTCAGTCCACCCTTTTAGAGACATTATCGTCTCAAGACGATCCAGATACGATCAAGGCAACTCTGGAACAACAGCAGCTATCCCCTTCCCTGGCGGATTATGTTCAAACCTTTGAGTCCGAAATGGTGGAGATAGCGGCTGAGTTGGTTAAAAAGTGGGGTAAGCGGCTAAGTAATCTCGAATGATAATTCTGATGAAATAGAACGCTTGCTACTTATCTTTTTTTTGACACTCTCCGGCCGTCGATGCACGGAGATTCTTGGTTCACAGTCCAATCTTAACCCCGCAGGATTGCTCCAACGAAGCCAGAGGATCGAACTCCCCAAGCTTATAAGATTCCGTATGCCCTACGGTACTTAGTCCCTTGTGCAGAATGTTGAGCGCAGCATTAATATCCCTATCTTACACATAATTACAATGAGAACAAACGTGAGTTCTAGTAGATAGAGACTTCTGCACTTTTTCACCGCAGTTAGAGCAATTTTGACTAGTGCTGTATGGAGAAACGGCAACAGTTATCTTTCCATATTTGTAGCCAAAATAGTCTAGCCATCTTCTAAAATTTGACCATCCCGCATCAGCTATCGACTTGGACAGATGTCGATTTTTGACCATGCCTTTCACATTTAAATCTTCGTAGGCTACTAAGTCGTTAGACTTGATTAAACGGAGTGCCACTCTCTTGATGAACTCTTCTCGCTGCCTACTTACTTTTAAATGCCCTCTAGCATACTGGCATCTAGCCTTGTGATAGTTTTTGGACTGAGGTAAACCCTGACGATATTTCTTAGACTTCCTCCTGTTTAAACGATTTAATTGTTGTTCGCCTTGACGGTAAAATTGTGGGTTATACTCAATATTTCCCTGACTATCCGCCAAGAAGTACTTGATGCCGACATCAATGCCTACTGCTTTTTGGCTAGGAATCAACGGTTTAACAGTGTCCCTAGCATCTAGCTGCACCGAGAACTGTACGTAATAACCATCCGCTCGACGTACAATTCTAACTCGCTTGATTTGCTCTATTTGATAGAAGTTCAGGTCTCTAGAACCTATCAGTTTAAGATAGCCTATACCTTTCTTATCAATGAAGTTAATATGCTTTCTATTTTCTGATAACTTCCATCCCGATACTTTATATTCAACAGAGCGAGAATAACGCTTGAATCGCGGGTATCCCTTCTTGCCTGGTACTTGCTTTTTACAATTGTCGTAAAAGCGATTCACCGCTCTTAATACTCTTTCAACAGCCGTCTGGCAAGCGTGGGAGTTTAGGTCTTCAACAAACTTAAACTCTTTCCTCAAGAGCGTGTTATATCTAAACATTTCGGTCTTGCCAACACCACGGTTGTCCATCCAATAACGAAGTACCTTGTTGCGGACGAACTGAGATGTCCTGATTGCTTCGTTGATGGCTACTACCTGTTGTGGTTTCGGATTGACGCGGAACTCATAGATAAACACGTTTGATACTGAGTTATTGGGTATCAAATGTCTAATATCAGAAGACCATTAAAATAAAAAGCCGCCCTCTACTTCGTTAAAGGCTTGTCCTGAGCTTGTCGAAGGGGCGGGGCTTGAAACCCATTATTTTCGGTCAAACGCTGAAATACCGTTGAACAACATCGCCAATCCGCCTATCAAAATAACTAGCGCCAAACCGCCTGTCGCTAAATCGAGCCAAGCTAGATTTTCCATTTGCCCTCATAGTGGGAGTATGCGATTACGAAATTGTCTTGAGTGGAAACAGGCTGGTAACGCCTTAGTATAAGTTTATGAGGAATTGGGCATCAAACGGGTAAGCACTTCTTGTAGCCGCAATTTCTCCATTTCTAGGGAATATTCGGTGTGAATGCGATCGCGCGCCGCTACCTCAATCTGACGCCGCACCTCTAGAGGCAATTCCAAACACTCTAGCACTGCCTCACCCAGCCGGTGTAAATGGGGACGCCCAACTATAAAGCCATTTTTACCATGCTCAATTATCTCTATAATCCCACCAGCATCACTAACAATACAGCAACAGCCACACGCCATTGCCTCCAGTAGAGCATTTGGCATTCCTTCCCAAAGCGAAGGCTGGAGATAGACATCACACAGCCGCAGGTGCTTTGCCACATCTGTCTGTAAGGGTAAGTGACCCGTAATGATAATCCGCTGCACGTCTTCTGGATGCTGCGCCGCATAGACTTGTAAGGCGGCTTCCTGAGATGCCCTCACTTCCCCAATAATCAACAAACAAGCGGGACGTTTTGCCCGCACCGTTGTTAAAGCTTGCAAGAGAAACGAAGACCCCTTCTTTTCTCGTAACTCACCAGCAAATCCCAACACCACCTCATTCTCTGCAATACCCAAAGATGCCCGCAGCGCAGCGGCATCATCTTCAGAGGCAGATGGTGAAAAAGTCTGCTCGTTCACCGCATTTTTTAAAACCATGACATCCTCTCGCTGGCTTAACAGCTCGATTTTCCGAGCCAAATCTGCACTAACAGAGGTCACGAGATCTGCTTTTTGTAGCGTCCACTGTAAACGAGCAAAATCCCCCGGTGGAAACATAGCGCGGTCAATATCATTCCCACGAACACTCACAGTACTAGCAAGTTTATTTAACGCCGCGAACCAAGTTGCCAAAAAACCACCCGGAAACAAATAGTGACCCCAGACGGCATCATACCTACGCGACTGATGCAGCCATTCCAGCACATTTAGTGTCTGGGGCATGGTCATATCCCAGTGGCGATACAACCCCACTCGGTAGACGCGAGGCATCCCTGCGTCTGCTGCTGGTGGCAAGACTTCACCAGCTTGCAGGTAACGGCTCCAGGTGAGGATGTCTACTTCAATGCCCAGCTGTGAGAGCGTTTCGGTAATGCGACCAGCACTGCTAGCCAACCCACCAACGTCTGGCGGAAACCTTTCGGTAATAAAAAGAAGATGTCGCACTGCGGTAGGAACCACTCTTAATTCAAAAGTTTTGAGTTTTAAGTTTTGAGTTTTGAATTATTAATTTTTAACTCAACACTCATAACTCCGCGAAGCGGTAAGAAGCTCTAGGCGAGTTAATCAATTTCTTTCCTCATTTCTAAAACCTCGGTAAAGTAGTCGCCAACCAAAGTTCATCAGATTTGTTAATGGTTAGTAGTTAGTTGTTCAAAATTACAATCCGCAGATATAACAATGTTGATTTCATAAGCTTTGTAGGCAATATTCTTTTTCCTGAACATAAACCTTTCGCAGCCACTCCACCGCTGCTTCCGACAGCCCAAGCTTTATTATGCCGACTAATTCACCCCAAGCATACAAATCTTTCAGGTATGCTGCGAGCTTGAATTTTTCCGCGTAAAATCCTACCCAAAAGTCAGGCGCTTTGAATTTGTTCTTCTTCCAGCGCTTGCGCCAACAGAGGATATCTTGAGGCGTGGGTGGCTCGACTCCTACAATTGGCGGGATGTCAGCATAGCTGACAAAGGTACTCACGCCTTTTCCGACAACGTGGATTACATATTGCCAGCAATCGATGCGATAGATGTATTCGGGTTGGAGCTTGAGATAATGGGCGATCGCCTCAACGGTGATAAAGCGTGCCAGATGATGAACAACCTTAGATTTCGCCTCGGAGTTGCTACCATAATAATTACCTCCCAGATTCCTGGGATTTTGTTGGATAAGCGATTGCCTTTTCAGTTTGCGAAGCTTGGGGGCGATCGCTTTTAAATTGATAAACTCAACTATAGTTTTATTTTAAACTATATGTCAAGAACAGAATTGGTGAGGTTGCGGATTAGAGAGTTTGCCGCGAGAGAGGGCTGGACACTGAAAGAGCTTTCTGAGCGCTCAGGAGTGTCCTACAGCACGATCAAAACTTATGCAGTGTCTCAAGGAATGATGATGGCTGACATAGGTGCCCTACGAAAGTTAGCTCGGACGTTTGATGTTTTGATAGAAGACTTGTTGGAAGACGTAAAGGAGTAGGCGGAAGCCTATGCACTTCTGGCGAATATGCAGGGGAGGTTTTACCCCCACCTTGTTAAGGCTTGCAGGAGATTACTTCTATCTAAATTTAACCATTGCGATCGCGAATTTGCTTCTGTATTAAGTTTATGGCTGCTTGTTTGTGCTTCAGTTAAAGTATTATGTATGTTTTGATATTGTTGCAGTAGGTTTTCTAAACCTTTCTTACCGCCTAGTTGGTTAACAGCAGATAATACGTCTTGGCGAAGCTGTTCCAACTCGGATTGCGCTTGTAAAACTGTAGCGCTTCTATCTTCTGTATCTTTTGCTAACTGAGACACTGTTGTTTGAGCGCCTTCAACTTGAGAGGCTAAACCTAAGAGTGCAACTGTACGTTCCTGTATTTGCCTATCAAAAATACTACACTGCGTTTCAATTTGGCTTTCTCTTTGTTCCAGAGTAAATAGCAGATTTTCACGAAAGTGTTCTAACTGTGATTGCACTCCCAAAATTGTGGCACTTCTCTGTTGTGTTTCTTGGGCTAACTGGGAGACTGCGGCTTGATGGCTTTCAACTTGAGAGGCTAAACCTAAGAGTGCAACTGTACGTTCCTGTATTTGCCTATCAAAAGTATGAGAATGTTCTTTAATTTGTTCCTTAACTTGTTGCAAATTATACAAAATATCTTGGCGCAATTCCTCTAAGTTTGATTGCACCTGTATAACCTTAGCTGTTTCTTCTTCCGTTTTATGTGCTAACTCAGAGGTTGAGGCTTTGTCTGCTTGAACTTGGGATGCTACCTCTTCTAAAAGTTCAGCACGTTCTTGTAAATAATCATTGAAGTAAGCACATCTATTCTCTATTTGTCTCTGAGTTTGTTGTAGAGTAAGAACTGTATTTTGACGAAGCTGCTCTAACTCAGATTGCACTTGTAAAATCGTGGCAGTTCTCTCTTGTGTTTCTTGAGCTAGCTCAGAGACAGTTGTGCGATCGCTTTCAATTTGATAGACAAACCCCTCTAGAGTAACCGAACGTTCCTGTAGTTGCCTCTCAAAAGCATTACACTGATTCTCAATTCGTTGCTCAGTCTGTTGTAGAGTATATACTACATTTTGACGGAGTTGTTCTAGTGCCGATTGCACTCTTAAAACTTCAGTAGTGCCGTTTTCTACTTGTTGAGCTAACTGAGAAACTGTTGATGTATCGCTTTGAACTTGAGAAGCTAATCCCTCTAGTACAACCGAACGTTCCTGTAGTTCTCTCTCAGATGTACGTAACCTTTCATCAGCTTCCTGGAGTTGTGCCTGAGCCTCAGTTAATCTAATAGAAATGGTCTGAAGTTCATGGCGTAAGGCTTCCATACTTTCTTGACCACCAATAGCGGCTACAGTAGATAGCACCTGATTACAAATTTGCTCTAGGTCTGTCACTCTCTGATTAATAGAGCCACGTAGTTGCTGTACTTTTCCGACTTGAAGCCTATTGTGTTGAGCTAGTCTAGCAGTATCTAATCTGACGGCTTCAGCGCGAGTTACCCCTTGATTGATTACCTCTACTTGCTCTTGACTTCGCCTCTGAACCTCTTGTAGTTGCGTCTGAGCTACGCTCAACCCATTACGAGCATTTTGGAGTTCTTGCCGCAACTCATTTAAGCCTTCTTGACGAGTAATTTCCGCTAAGGCTTGCCTACTGTTATCAATACAGGTACTTAGTTGCTCTATTTGACGCTGGCTCTCTTCAACCTGTTTAAAAATATCTAACTTGGCTGCTGTAACCTGAGATAGTGCTTCATTGGTTTGTGGCCAAATCTGTTGCAGCTGTTCCTGTGCTTCACCTAAATACTGACGGGTATCTTTTAGTTCTTGCAGTAATGCTTGTACTGATTCAAAGTTACGTGCTTCATTAAGTATATTATTGGCTTTTTCGATACCCTCTTTAATGATTTGTCTAAGATTATTAAGGTCACGAAGTGTTTTTTCATCAGTCTCATCATAGGCTGCTAAATCAGCTGAAGCTTCCAAAATATCACCTCATCTAAGCTAGTTATTTTAAAAATGTTCTGAGAGCAGAGTTTCACAGACCAGCGATAGTAAAGAACCTGATTTATATCCTATTTCAGGAAAAGGATAATTACTGGGAAAAGGTTGCTCTAGCCTTGTACGTACTCGCGCTGCTTCGTAGGGAAGACCTTTATTTTCTAGATCTCTAGCGATGCTTTCAAGTAGACGTACATACTCTCTTGGTTCACCTTCCTGTAACTGAGATGCTTCTCGTACTGCTTGCCAAGAACAGTTCATTGAGCGTAGCAGTAAACAGCGCAACGCAATGCTCTGACATTGTTCTAATTCACTACATAAATGCTCAGTAGAATGTTGTTTGAGAATAGAAATTGCCTCCTGCTCCCATTTGTAAAGCGTTTCTCCCTCAACCCTTGCTAGCTGTAAAGCTAAGTATGTGTCCCAGTAAAGGTATCCTGTTTCCCAACTTGTCTGCAAGTATCGATGAACATCATCTATTATCTGAGTTAGATCAACATCGCTCGCTACTCCAGTAATCCATGTCACGGCAGAAGAGAAATCAATAGGAGCGCAGTAGGCAAAATAATCACGAGCATCACAGTTGATACGCTCTAACTCTGCTGTAGTAGCTACAACTAGTAAACGGGAACGAGTGCGGGTGAGTAAGGTGTACCACTGGAAGCTCTCTTCTAATGAAGGTGTACCAGTCCCATGAAATAAGCATAACGCCACGGCAGCTTCAAATTCACGTCCCTTAGCTTGCTCAGCATTGATAATTTCTAGACTATCAAAACTACCATACTGGCAATCCAGATTATTATGAAGGACTCTCACTTGATTGGCTAACTTTCTTAGCAACCATCGCTCATCATCTTCTTCAGATTTAGAGGACTGTGCTAACTGTCTCAGAAACTCCAAAGCCATATCTAGTGATGAACACTCTAGCAGACGCACTAGCTCACCCTCTTCAAGCGAATTTTCAGGTTTAGCTGGTTCTGGTAGTTCATTATGCCGACCACCCAGCTTTAAATTTTCCTGCCTTGCAAAATCCAAAAACTGGTTAGCAAATTCTAAAATGCGTTGCGAATTGCGGTAGTTGTATACAAGCTCAGTAGTTTGCTTAAGTTCTAAATGCCCCCAGTTGAAGTCTACTGGCTGTACCCGCTGATTTAAATCTCCTAGTAACCAAAGGTAAGTTGGATGGTTCTGTTTATGCCATTTTTTACACAGGTTAATCACAGCTAACAGCTCGTCGAGTAGATAATCCTGAGCTTCATCAATAATTAAAATTGTCCGTTCTGCGCTTTTTGTAATTATAGGTGCGTTTGATATAAGTTCCTTAGCAGCATCTAGGCGACATAGACGGTGGTTTAGTTCTCTTTCCCACCATTCACGCCTAATCCTCCTAAGTATATTTATGCGCCTTTCGTTCGTTTTGTAGATTGGATTGTTATCGTGATTATGATTATTATCATTAAGGATAAAGGCTTGGTAAAGCAATACGTCATGATAACTAATTGTTTCCCCGATATTGAGATGAATTCTTTCAGCTATGTTTTGTAAAGCTTGTAATTCTTCCTCTGGAGATGCAATCCTCTGTCGCATATCGGGAGCAACTTCACCAATCCACTCTGAAAATGTACCAATGAAAAAACCTTCAGTATTTCGCTGTCGTATGTTCTTTACTTCTGAGTAATCTGCTATGTCCCTACAAAGTGCTTTTGGCACTATGAGCATTGTGTTCCACTCATACTGTTGGTGGAATTCACAGCCAAGCAAAACAGCACAAACGGTTTTACCTGTTCCTGGTGCGCTCTGAACTAATAAAGCTCTGCTGCGAATGTCCGCTGTGGGGTTATTGGCTACCTGTAGTAAGTCTTCAGATACTTGTCTCTGGAGCTGTGTCAATATAGGTGAGTAACGATAGCCTCCGTATACAAAACTGTACCAAGCGTTGTTCTCTTCCCGATTCAACACATAGGCTTGAGTAGCATCTGTTGAGCTTATCTCTGCATATTCTGGGTTCCAACCATAAGCAGGAATACGCTGGCGATCTGCAAAGTTGTCTTGGTAAACATCTCTTCGCAATCCAGCTTTTACGATTAAAATATGACCGCAGTCCCCTTCCCAGATAACACGCACATCATCAAGTCTTGTTCTCCTCAGTGAGTGAAATCCCTCCAAAAACTCAGTGTGTCTATAGTCTCCTTCACTTAAGCGACGGAAAATCTCGTATATTTTTCTTGAAGGTACTATTGAAAGCTTTTGTATGTCACGGATAGCCGCCCGAATAATTTTGACTATTGGCATACACGCTAGACCCTCTTGGCTTCAGGGAATAGCATAATCTTAGTATTCGTACAAAGTATTCCCACAAAAACTTAAAAATTTTTATCCTGTACTAAATCCAACACAACCAGAGCGGCAAAAGACTGGAGAGGCGATCGCTCCCTCCTACTTCTAACTGTATTTATAGGCGGTGATGCCAGAGCAAGTGCTTATCCTCTTCTTCAACCCGTTCAAACCCGCTAATCTAGAGGAGCCTGCCTCCACTAGCGTCAGCACTGCTAACGCCATATGGCAAAATGAGAGGCAGCGATCAAAGATTCTTAAATATAGGTAATTGAAGTGAGTCCGACTGCCCAAGCGCCCCCTAAACGCCGCGTGGTTTTTCCTTTTACTGCCATCGTCGGTCAGGAAGAGATGAAACTGGCTTTGCTGCTGAATACGATCGATCCTTATGTTGGCGGGGTCATGATCATGGGCGATCGCGGCACCGGCAAATCCACAACCATCCGCGCACTGGCTGATTTACTACCAGAAATTGAAGTTGTTGTCAATGACCCCTTCAACAGCCATCCCAGCGACCCCGACTTGATGAGCGATGAAGTCAGGCAACAAATAATCGAACAGCAGGCATCACCCGCAGTGACCAAGAAAAAAGTGCCAATGGTTGACCTGCCTCTGGGTGCCACAGAAGACCGAGTTTGCGGCACGATAGACATTGAGAAAGCGTTATCCGAAGGCGTCAAAGCCTTTGAGCCAGGACTTCTAGCAAAAGCCAATCGCGGCATCCTTTATGTAGATGAAGTCAACCTACTCGATGACCACCTAGTAGACGTGCTGCTGGACTCAGCAGCAAGCGGTTGGAACACCGTCGAACGGGAAGGCATTTCTATTCGCCACCCCGCCCGTTTCGTTCTTGTAGGTTCCGGCAACCCCGAAGAAGGAGAACTGCGACCCCAACTGCTGGATCGGTTTGGAATGCACGCAGAAATCCGCACCGTCAAAGAGCCAACTCTGCGGGTGCAAATTGTTGAGCAACGAGCTGAATTTGACCAAACTCCCTACGAATTTATCGAAAAATACCGAATACAGCAAGAGGAATTGCAAAAATGGATTGTAGAGGCTCAAAAACGTCTACCGGAAGTAAAAATCGACTATGACCTGCGGGTGAAAATCTCGGAAGTTTGTTCTGAGCTTGATGTTGATGGCTTGCGGGGCGATATTGTTACCAACCGTGCAGCTAAAGCCTTAGCAGCCTTTGAAGGGCGCAACGAAGTTACCGTAGACGATATTCGTCGCGTCATCACCTTGTGCCTGCGCCATCGGCTGCGTAAAGACCCCTTAGAGTCTATTGATTCAGGCTATAAAGTGCAAAAAGCCTTCAATCGGGTGTTTGGACTAGAAGCCTCAGAAGAAAATGCCGCTGCTACACCTAACGGAGTGCGCCAGGGTGTCCGGTAATTCTGCTTGCTCACGATACTTTGCACGGGCATAAACTGAGAGTTTGGTTGGTAATGGGGTATGAGTATTGAGTGCCAAGTGTAGAGTTAAATACAGTTTTTAATTCAAAACTCAAAACTCAAAACTTAAAACTTTTTCCATTACCAACAGCCAAAAGAGCGCTATCTATGACCGTGTAGAATACATTATGCCAAAGCCGCTGATTGAACTGAAGGGTATTAGTAAGTCTTTTGGTAGCAGTGTTGTCCTGGATAATGCTGACCTGACGATTTATCCGGGTGAGGCAGTAGGGATTATTGGCCCTTCTGGAACTGGCAAATCAACGATTCTGCGTATTATTGCCGGTTTACTCGCACCGGATGCCGGTGAGATTTATGTGCAGGGACAGTTAAGGCAGGGGTTAATTGAAGATGCCCAAGACCCAATTTTTATCGGCATGGTGTTTCAGCAGGCGGCTTTATTCGATTCTTTAACCGTGGAAGAGAATGTTGGCTTCCTGCTATTTCAGCACTCAAAACTATCGCGCCGGAAAATTCGGCAACTGGTGGAGCAAAAGCTAGAGATGGTTGGGTTGCCTGGAGTGAGCGATCGCTATCCAGCTGAACTATCCGGTGGTATGCGTAAACGGGTGAGTTTTGCCCGTGCCATTATGTCCAACCCAGACAATCCCAGAGATACGCCAGAAGTTTTGCTATATGATGAACCTACAGCTGGTCTTGATCCCATAGCTTCAACCGTGATTGAGGATTTAGTCCGCGATCTCCAGCGTGTTAAAGGTGGCTGTAGCACCTATGTAATGGTGACGCACCAAGACAGCACCATTCGCCGCACCGCTGACCGAATTGTGTTTCTCTACCAGGGCAAGGTGCAGTGGCAGGGTACGGTCAATGATATAGATACCACAGAAAATCCTCTCGCTCGACAATTCTTTAGTGGTAGTGTCACCGGGCCAATCCAGGTTGGAGGTTAGGATAGCTTTGCGAGAGTTATGAGTTTTAAGTTATGAGTTTTGAGTTAAGGCTCTGGATTCAAAACTCATAACTCAGCACTTCATTACTTGCCGAAAGCTGAGAGAGGAGGAACTAATGCGATCGCGAACGGTTCGAGAAGGGTCCGTTGGTTTGTTAATTCTGCTGGGAATAGCTTTGTTTGGTGGTTTAATCTTATGGCTGCGCGGTCTCAGCCCTGGGAACCGCACCTTCAAAGTGATAGTGGATTTTGCTAATGTTTCTGGGATGCAAACTGGGGCAACGGTTCGCTATCGCGGTGTTAATGTGGGGAAAATTTCGGAGATCGCTCCTGGTCCCAATGGCGTAGCTGTAACAATTGAACTTGCACCAGATGACCTGGTGATACCGCGTGATGTTTTAGTTGAAGCTAATCAATCCGGCTTAATCGGCGAAACATATCTAGAAATAACACCTCGGGGGTCCCTGCCAGTAGGAGTGAAAGTTGCCACGCCCAACGATCCTAAGTGCAATCCTCAACTCATTGTTTGCAATAAGACGCGTCTGCAAGGGCAGATCGGTGCTAGTTCCGAGGAACTGATTCGCAGCACTATCCGCTTTGCCAATACCTATACTGACCCCAACTTTGTCGCCAACCTCAACGCTGCTACCAGGAACACAGCCATTGCCGCAGCTGAGGTAGCCAAACTCAGCCGTGATTTTTCTGGTGTGGCTGGTTCAATCAAGCAAGAGCTAAGAAACTTCTCCGCTACAACCAATTCATTAACTGGCACGGCTAGTCAGACCGCCAATCAAGTCGGTTTTGCGGCAAATAGAATCGCTAATACAGCCGATAAATTCGGTAATATAGCTGATCAATTCGGTGGTACAGCCAATCAAATCGGTAGTGCAACTAATCAATTTGGCCAAACTTCCGCCAAATTCAATCAGCTTGCCAACTCCCTCAATGGTTTGGTAGTAGAGAACCGGACAACTTTGGTTTCCACCCTAAATAATTTTAGTGAAGCCAGCGCCCAGCTGCGTGATAGCGTCAGCGGTCTAAAGCCCACACTTACCCAGGTCAACTCAACATTTGAAAAAGTCAACTCAGGGCAAATACTAAGTAATTTAGAAACTCTTTCGGCTAATGCGGCGGAGGCATCCGCTAATGCAGCAAAGGCGTCTGCCAACTTACGCGACATCTCCACCAGCCTCAACGATCCAAGGAATTTGGTACTCTTGCAACAAACTTTAGACTCAGCGCGGGCGACATTTGAAAATACCCAGAAAATAACTTCTGACCTCGACGATCTCACCGGGGACCCAGGTTTCCGAGACAATCTGCGGAATCTGGTGAATGGGCTTGGCAAGCTGGTTTCTTCAACGCAGCAACTAGAGCAGCAAGTTGAGATCGCTCAAGTTCTGGAACCAGTCAGTGCCACAATGAACAAAGTAGCGCTCAAGACTTCCCTGACAAACATAACAGAGCAAGAACTTTTACAGGCGTCCCCGCAGCAGGTTGTGCCTAACTTACCATCAATGGCGCTGACAGGTGCAAGCGCCGATAATCAGTTCAATATGCCAGCAGTTGAGCGATCGCCTCAGCCCCCGGCTGATCCGGAAATAGGTAACTAGATGTGACAACATTGGCATCTATATTTCCTTAGAGCCTATCTTTCAAAATAATTTTGGCAGACCAAATATCTGCGTCTATCTGCTTTCATCTGCGGTAAAAACCTCTTAAATTGACTTTTCTGATAGGTTCTTATTTGCCAGTCAACATCTTACTGAGTTATAGCAATCGCCAAGACAGTTAGGACATATATAAATTTAGTAGAGACGTTCCGATGGAACGTCTTGACCAAAGTTCGCTTCCCGCGTCTATAAGCCCCAGCTTGCTAAGTCCAATCTTCTTGCTCTTGCTTATTGCTGCGAACTTTATAAAATGGCCCGGCGGCATGGATCTGACGAGTTTTCTCAAACAGTTCTGCTTCTTCCATCTGCCACTGCCCCAGAACTTTATCTAGGTCTCGCTGAATATCTCTAGCACCTGGAAAACCGCAATAGCGAATCCTGAGTCGGGCGAGTTCTGCCAGATTGAGAGGCTCGTCTGGTGTACCCTCCAACAGCCGATTAACAATTTCGCGATCGCGGCTTGCTTGGGGATGATTCTGGTCTTTATTTTCTGCTGCTGAAGCCATATTAATAGTTTTGAGTTTTGAGTTTTGAGTTTTGAATTAAATAAATTTACCTTAATAAGCACTTAACGCTCATAATAGTTTTGAGTTTTGAGTTAAATAAATTTACCTTAATAAGCACTTAACGCTCATAACTCATAGTTCTAATCTTCACCTCATCTCCCACCTGTAACATCTTACCGGCTTCCGATTCAGGTATTCGCGTATTGACACTCAGCCGGAAAAAGTGATTGAAGCGAGATGAATGTGCCCACGCAGGTAATGTTTCTTTTCGCTTCTGGATAAATATCTTTTGAAAGTTAGGATAAATATTTCCAGTTAAGGAGTGCCGCGCCGGAACCACACAACGTTGACAGGGATTGATGCCTTCAACTAGCACAGAACCCACCTGAAACTGAACAACTTCGCCGGTTTCTGCAAACAACTGATCTTCCCAAAAAGGCGGTACGCCTGCAATTTCAATGTTTGTCCGTAGGCGTCGCCGCATCTCATCTATAGCCGCAGCTTTCCCAACCCCTTCTACTCCTGGAAACCAAGAAGCGACAGCTTCCAGCGTTTCAGTGCTGATTACAGTTGGCCCAGAAGCTTCGGTGTCGTCGGGAAAACCAGTTAGTGAGTTTTGCCGTAATTCTACCTGCAAGCCAAAATATCCACTCAACCAATCCTCTAAACTAGCAAGTTCTCGATCTAGGTGAAAAAGTTGTGTTTTCTCTAACCCCTGGACTTGCAAGCAAACCGTCCCCGCGTCGAAGTCAAAAGACGTCCGCAGTAAGTGGACTTTAGGATTACGCTTACCATTGACGAATCGACCTTGTTGGTCAAAAATTCCCCACTGCCTATCATGCTGTAAGGCACCACTTTTGAGAACGGTTGCCTTGGTGAGGACAACGCCGTCCAGAGATTTTATTGGATAAACAATGATGCGGGAGAGATAAGGCACTGTGAAGACTAGACCAGATTACAAGAGCCAGCCTTGTGAAGGCGGTAATTTTCTACCCAATAGGCAGAAAAGATTTCTTTAAGCTGTTGGTGTTTCTAAATGCTATGTTATGGAACGTACTTTTAAAACGTAATTCCTAGCAAAGGAAAAAGAATATGAGACGAAAGATTCTAGCGATTATAGCACTAATAGCCAGCATTGGAATAGCGATACCTGTCAAAGCAGAAAATCCTCAACACGTTACAGAACTGTTAGAAACTAAACAATGCCCAGCATGTGACCTGAGGGATGCCAACTTAGCTAATCTTGACCTAACTAACGCCAACTTAGCAAATGCTAATTTAAGTGGTGCAAACCTGAGTGGTACTAGCCTAAAAGGTGCAAACCTGAGCGGCGTTAACTTGACTGGTGCTGAATTAGCAGATGCCCATCTCAGAAAAGCTGACTTGAGGGGGGCAAACCTTAGTGAAGCTGATATGCTTGGGGTTGATTTAAGCAGTGCCAACCTCAGTCAAGCCAACTTGAAGGGTACATATCTGGGAAGTGCAAACTTGAGTAGCGCCAATTTGAGTGCCGCTGATTTAAAGGGTGCCGAGATGGAGGGGGTAAATTTGGTTAAAGCTGACCTCAGTAGTGCTGACCTAAATAGGGCTAACCTGAGTGGTGCTTATCTAGATGTTGCCAAACTTAGTAACGCTAACTTGAGCGGTGCCACGCTTAGTGAAACTTACTTATTTATGGCTGACCTGAAGAATGCCAACATGGCAGCTGCTCAACTGAATAATGCTGACCTGACCGATGCTAACTTGAGTGGGGCTAACTTGAGTAAAGCTGTATTAGATTATGCCAATTTTACTGGTGCCAAGCTCACAAAGGTCAATATAAGTCAGACCAATCTGGAGGGCGCTATAGGTCTCAATGACTGACAAACTATCTCTAAGCAGTTGGTAGCACCATTAAGTCTAGAAAAGCTGGATTAACTAGCAAAAAGGGCGACTCGTAAACTCACTTTTTACCAAAAAAAGGGGGTAAAGCTTCGCCCTTCTCTTGCGACTTAGCGATCTTCAATTCAGAAATTTTTCATGCAAAATCATTTTTTATCCTGCCAATTAGCTAAAACTTCAAAGGGATTAAACCCCCGGTATTGTAAATAATTAAATAATTTGTTTTTAGTTTTTGGATCAATATTTTTGAAATCCTCTATTTTGTACTTCCGTATTACCTTGGCTTTTAATTCGGCTAGTGGCTCTATTAACTCACTGTCATCTTCTTCAATTTGTTCGAGCCAGATTTGCTCAAATATATCGGCACTAATTCCTTTCTCCCGGCATTTTCGCTTGATTACCGATTTTCCATACTTACCTTGAGACGAGGAAATCATGCTTTCAACTAAGCGAGTATCAGACTGATAGCCTTGGCTCTGAAGGTCATTAATAGCCTCTGTAATTTCGCTCTCTGAAAACCCCTTCTCTTGCCCTTTTCGGCGGAGCTGATAAGCACTGTAATCTTTTCTAGATAAGAGGTTTAAGAAATAGTTTATACAAGACATTTATTAATGATACCAATAAAATAGTTAGTAAGGTAGCACCTAACAGAGTGGAAAAAGTGCCTTAGCGCAGCTACTCAGCAGAAGTCTCGCCAAACAAAACAAAAGAAAAACCAGCTACCTGGTGCAGCTGGTTTGAGCTTGCTGTGTTGGGAGGAGGAAAACCTGATGCCAAGACTATTGAGCTATGCTAGCTAACTGAACCAAAATTCAGGCGGCGTCTCGTTATATCAGCTTCCTGTAAACAAATGTAACAATTAAATTTCAAACCTGCAACGTTTCTTTACATGAGCGGGGACAGATGAGGCTTTTGACCGTGCCAAAAGGATAATGGAATTGCCCCCACGGTACCAAGACCGGGGGCTTGAGACATTTTTTTTGGTCAGCAGTCAATATTGACCTATGAACCCAAGGTAGGGAGATAATCAGATGTTAGTTGAGGTGGCGACTGGGACAAGCCCACAAAACGCAGATGTGCTGGTCTGGGAACCCCCCATGCCTCCCACTGACTTGATTTTTGATGATGGTGAGCCATTGGAAAGCAACCGCCACCGCGTTGCCATGAACGTCCTGATCTGATCGTTGCAGCAAGTTTGGGCTAATCGCAATGACTTTTTCTGAGAGATGTTCGCGAAGCGTTCCCGAAGGGTAGGTTTACGACTTTTGGCGGGAGGGCATCTCGCTACCGCTTCTTTCCAACGTGTAAGACCATTTAAAGGCACTGCTTTTAGAGGCAATGTTGGATGAAGGAAGAATCGAATCCTCGCGCCTATTGGTGCGAGGATTTGTCAAAAATTAATCTTTAACCCCAAATCAGAATTAGAATTAATCATTCATAAATTCCTTTCTGAAATTTAGAAATTCTGAAGCTGGATCGCTTCTCGAACGCTTTCAGAACGGTTTGCGATCGCCCTCTGCTCTAACGTAGTGCCATCACACTAGAAAATCAGGAGCACACAATGAACGCAACCATTTCTAACCCAAACACATCAAAAGGATTATTGAGCGTTAATCGCCAACAGTTTGCATTGGGCTTAGCTGCCGTTTATACTCTAGGCACGCTCTGTCTCGCAACTGCCGCCCAAGCACAAATTACCATTAGGGAGAGAGAACTAAACGGAACTTCATTTCCTCAGGATATTGGTAAAGTTTCTTCTGTTCCGGTCAGAGTTTCTGGACAAATTCCGACAAGCCAAGATGAGGATGTGTTCCGTTTCAGATTAACCACCGAAAGCAAGTTAGATGTTCGGCTCACGGTAGACGGAGATGTTGACTTAGAAGTATTGCAGGACAATGGAGACGGAAAACTTGCTGGAAGAGATAGTAAGAAGATCTCTATTAACGATGGCAAAGTATCTGAATTTGTTTCCTATTTAAAAGCGAAACCAGGCTACTACTTTGTTCGCATTGTAGATTCTGGCGGCGCTCTCTCTTTTGCCGTCAATTACAATCTCAATATTTCAGCTACACCGACCGGACCTATTATTCAGTAAACCGACAGGACTTTTGATTTAGCGTGCTTTGGGCAGGGGGAGATTGCTTCGCCAACTCTCCCTAATGCCTGCACGCCGTTCGTTGGTAGCTAAACACTTGCACTTTGGACAAAAGATTATTTAAGGAGAGCGATCGCACTGTTATCCATACCCAATAAATAGCGCAATCGCATCCTCCCTTCCCTAACTAAGCATTACACAGACACAGGTTCAGTACCAGCACCTACAGGCGCGATCGCACTCAATTTCAAATCCGGGTGATCTTCTTGCACCTGATGCAAATTCCATTCATTCTTAAACAACAGCACCGGACGCCCCCAGTTATCTTTCACCGTCACAGTGTTGAAGAGACGCCCCACTTTTTCTAAAGCTTCCCAACCATGAATTACCCAACGGGCGACCGAATAAGGTAAGGGTTCAAAGCGCGTCTCCACACCATATTCATTCTGCAAGCGGAACTGCACCACCTCAAATTGCAACTGTCCCACTGCCGCTAAAATTGGGTCGCGTTTAGACTCATCTGCTGAGTACATAATTTGCACCGCACCTTCTTCTCGCAACTCAGTCACACCTTTGTGAAATTGCTTAAACTTAGATGGGTTGGGGTTTCTCAGATAAGCAAATAATTCTGGTGAAAAGCAGGGAATTCCCTCATACTCCAGCTTTTGACCTGTGTAAATAGTATCGCCGATCGCAAACACACCCGGATTATTCAAACCAATGACATCACCAGCATATGCTTCTTCAATTGATTCTCTGTCTTGAGCAAACAATTTCTGAGGTCTTGACAAACGCACCGTTCTACCAGTCCGGGCATGATTCACTACCATGTCTTTTTCAAACTTACCTGTGCAGACGCGCACAAAGGCAACTCTATCCCGGTGTTTTGGATCCATATTCGCCTGAAGTTTGAACACAAAACCAGAAAACTCTGGATAAGTGGGTGCAACTTCACCAACTGAGGAATTATGCGTACCGGGTTTAAGTGCGTAGTCTAGAAACGAATTTAGGAAGAGTTCCACACCAAAGTTAGTCATGGCACTTCCAAAGAACACAGGGGTCATTTTACCTGCATGAATCTGCTCTAAATCTAGTTCTGATCCTACGCCGTCCAGAAGTTCTAATTCTTCTTTTAACTGGTAGTACAGATCTTGTTCTAACAATTGTTCAATCCGGGGGTCTCCCAAATCGATAACTGTATCAACTGCTTCGCGGCTACCGTGGGCGCTGCGTTCAAAAAGGTGAATCTGCTGGTTGTGGCGGTCAAAGACACCTTTAAAGCGATCGCCCATGCCAATAGGCCAGTTTACAGCATACGTCTGTAACCCCAATTCCTGCTCAATTTCATCCAGCAGTTCAAAAGGATCGCGTCCTGGGCGGTCAAGTTTGTTAACAAATGTGAAGATGGGGAGCGATCGCATCTTACACACTTCAAATAACTTTCGCGTCTGCGCTTCCAAACCCTTAGCAGCATCAATCAGCATCACCGCATTATCCGCCGCTGCCAAAGTGCGATAAGTATCCTCACTAAAATCTTGGTGTCCTGGCGTGTCTAACAAATTAATCTGGCAATCCCGGTATTCAAACTGCAACACCGTCGAGGTAATCGAAATACCCCGCTGTTGTTCCATCTCCATCCAGTCAGAAGTCGCCTTACGCTGCGCCCGTCGCGCCTTAACTGCACCCGCTTCGTGAATCGCACCCCCGTACAGCAACAGCTTTTCTGTCAGCGTCGTCTTACCAGCGTCAGGGTGGGAAATAATCGCAAAGTTGCGTCGGTGTTCAACAGCTGCTTGTAATTCGGTCTCAATTTCAGTGGACATTGAAAAGCAAAGTGTAGGGGGGTTCAACCCAAATTATAGAAAACTATGCTGAACACCCTGTGGTTATTTCTAACGGCACGCAGCACGCGATCGCATCTGGGGCTAGCATAAAGTTAGGGAGCCTTCATAAATTATGAGCGAGAAGCAGCAGCCTTTATGGCAGCGAATCGCCCTTGTAGCGGGTGGGTTGGTATTGGTTGCAGCAACCAGCGCCGCGACTATATTCGGATACGATGCGTGGAGGAAGCGGGACGGCTGGTGTGTACATGGTTATCCCGATGGGAAACAAAGAATTTTATACGGGGATGATTGCAAAAACCTGCCGCAATTAGGGTCTGTGCATTTACCAAAAATTTGAAGCTTGTCGGTTGGCGTGTTAACCTACATTTTTGGGTACGGGAAGCCCTCCGGTTTTAGCCACATAGACTTTGCGATCGCGTGTTAGAGTCGAGACAAGAAGAAAATATTTGACAATAAGAGGTAGTTAAAATGTACGACACTGACAAGCGGAAACTATTATCGGCGCTGTGTCATGGGTCGATCTTTTTTAGCGCTACGCTGGTGTCTATTGGGATACCCATTGCGATTTTATTAGTTTCTGAAGATCCAGTTGTCAAGGATAACGCCAAAGAAGCACTTAACTTCCACATAAACCTGTGGATTTATGGAGCCATTTTTGGAGTACTGACTTTGATTTTAATTGGTTGGTTGTTCCTGGGTATATTGGGAATTGTCAATTTAATCGTGCCAATTCTGGCCATCCTCCACGTTTTCGGCAATCCCGATCAACCCTACCGCTACCCCTTTATTTTTCGCATTCTTTAGAATTAGAATTATTCCGGTGTCTGGGCAGCATATCCTCCCTGCCTAGTGGTGGGATGTCTGGTGGGAATAATCTATGGCAGAGGATTATGTAGGGGACAAGTGCTGATGGGTTATCTGTTTTCCCAGGACAGATAGCTCATCCTATTAATTCCCCCTGGAATGCAATACATCTTGATGAAGAGACAAGGGAGAGGAAGAAATTCCCCCTTGTCTCCTTCTTTTCAAAGCGAGATAGTTGTAATTCACCTAGTTGAGAACCGGTGTGGGTGCGATCGCTTTTTGCTCAAACCTAAATTTGGCATCTTATCTTTCCAGGGAATTTATTTTTATAATCTCTAGACTTTAACCTTATTTTTCTGTTATAATTATCTTGATAAGGAAGAAATATTCTTTTGTAAAAAAGATGGATATATCTCTATTATTTTAATAATACTCCCAAAATAACAAGCTTTTAGTAAAACCTCATACACATTTCCCAATATTTTTTCAGCGATCGCCAAAGCTATCCCTATTTCATCTATATTTATCTGCTACAGGCGGGGACTTATATCTTTTATCTTTAAAGGCGATCGCTCACAATCAGCAGCCCCAAGGCGTTAAAATCCTAGTCTGAGCAATCAAACTCCTGTAACCGTCTGATGGCAGAAACACTATTCTTCAACGCCCTACGAGAAGCCATTGATGAAGAAATGGCTCGTGACTCCTCTGTATTTGTGCTGGGTGAAGATGTGGGTCACTACGGTGGTTCCTACAAAGTAACCAGAGACCTACACAAAAAATACGGTGATTTGCGGGTTCTTGACACCCCTATTGCCGAAAACAGCTTCACTGGCATGGCAGTAGGAGCCGCAATGACCGGGTTGCGTCCGATTATCGAAGGCATGAACATGGGCTTTTTGCTCCTAGCCTTCAATCAAATTTCCAACAACGCCATGCTGCGTTATACCTCTGGCGGCAACTACAAAATTCCGATAGTAATTCGTGGTCCAGGTGGTGTCGGACGTCAGTTGGGGGCAGAACACTCTCAGCGGCTAGAAGCTTATTTCCAGGCAGTTCCCGGCCTGAAGATTGTCGCCTGTTCGACACCTTACAATGCCAAGGGGCTGCTCAAAGCCGCCATCCGCGACAATAATCCCGTCCTCTTCTTTGAACACGTTCTTCTTTACAACCTCAAAGAAAATCTGCCAGAGTCAGAATATGTGGTGCCTCTGGATAAAGCTGAGGTAGTGCGGCAAGGCAAAGACGTAACCATCCTCACCTACTCGCGCATGCGCCACCATGTCATGCAAGCTGTGAAGCAGCTGGAAAAGGAAGGCTTCGATCCAGAAGTGATTGACCTCATCTCGCTCAAACCCCTGGACATGGAGACGATAAGCGCTTCCATTCGGAAAACCCATCGAGTGATCGTTGTCGAAGAGTGCATGAAGACTGGCGGCATTGGGGCGGAATTGACAGCCTCGATTAATGACCGACTGTTTGATGAACTCGACGCGCCAGTGCTGCGGCTGTCTTCCCAGGACATTCCCACACCTTACAACGGCACCCTAGAGCGACTCACCATTGTGCAACCGCCGCAAATTGTGGAAGCAGTGCAGAAGATGATGGCGTTGCAGATTTGATAGAAGAGTGATTTTCAGGCGATTGCTAGTAGGGGCACGGCACTGCCGTGCCCCTACAGTCGATACTCGTTAGTAAGCGTTCTTGCCACTAACCACTAACTCTACTCTGATCGGCTCGCTCAAAACAGATTATCATAGCATTTGTTGCGGCGGGTTGTGGTATGCAAAGACAGCGTTCAATATTAGCCTTGATCTTGGTACTCGTGATTGCTGCAATCACGGTGCTGGTGATCAAACCTATGCGGTTGGGGTTAGACCTCCAGGGTGGGTCACAACTGACTATTCAGGTGAAAACTACCCAGGATGCTAAGGAAATTAAGGCTGAGGATTTAGAAGCAGTTCAGAGAGTAATAGAAAATCGGATTAATGGGCTAGGTGTCTCGGAAGCGTTAGTGCAAACCGTTGGTAACAACCAGATATTAGTGCAGTTACCGGGCGTCAGTGACCCGGAGCAGGCAGAACGAGTATTGGGCGGTACAGCACAGTTAGATTTTCGGGAGCAGAAGCCGGGAACAGAGGCACAGCTGCCGATTGAACAACAGGTGCGCCAGGGACTGTTGTTTAAGCAAGAGGAGTTAAGAAAAAGCGGGGACGCCAAGGCGATCGCCGAAAATCAGGCAGCCCTAAATCGCAGTACGGAAGCGATCTCCAAACTTTTTGAACGCACCGGGCTGACCGGCAAAAACCTCAAAGATGCTGGTGCCAGACCTCTTCCAAGTGGCAACAGTTGGGAAGTGGCTATCACATTTGACTCCAAAGGAGGCGAACTGTTTGCCCAGCTGACCAAAAACTTGGCGGGAACTGGTCGCACGATCGGTATTTTCCTCGATCAAGCCCCGATTAGCACCCCCACAGTTGGCCCTGAGTTCGCCCAAACCGGCATCGCCGGCGGCAGTGCGGTTATTACTGGTAACTTTACAGCTGCAACCGCCAAAGACTTAGAGATTCAACTACGGGGTGGTGCCTTGCCCTTCCCAGTGGAAATCGTAGAGAACCGCACCGTGGGTGCAACCCTGGGGCGAGACAGTATCCAGAGCAGCATCTACGCTGGCATGGGAGGCTTGCTGTTAGTGTTAATATTCATGGGCGTCTACTATCGGCTACCAGGCTTGATTGCAGATTTGGCACTAGTTATTTATTCACTGCTGACATTAGCTGCCTTTGTTCTACTGGAAGTGACCTTGACCCTGCCTGGAATTGCTGGTTTCATCCTCAGTATTGGCATGGCAGTTGATGCCAACGTGCTGATTTTTGAGCGGACGCGGGAAGAATTACGAGCCGGGAAAACGCTGTATCGCTCGGTTGAGGGCGGTTTCTACCGAGCCTTTTCCAGTATTTTAGATGGCAACGTCACCACCGTTATTGCCTGTGCTGCATTGTTCTGGCTGGGTTCAGGTTTGGTGAAAGGCTTTGCGCTGACACTAGGACTGGGGGTAGTAGTGAGTATGTTTACCGCCATCACCTGTAGTCGTACTCTGATGCTATTGGTAGTTCTGGGATTTCCAAAATTGCGACAGAAGCCTGAACTGTTTTGTCCTAACCTACCTGTGTCAGTGAAATCTTGAGGAGAGACCCAGAGTAATGAAAATCAGTGTAATCAAACAGCGATCGCTGTGGTGGGCAATTTCTGCCGTCGTCATCCTCAGTGGCATAATTGCTATGGGGATTTCTTGGACTCGACCTGACATCCGTGCGCCTCTGCGTCCCAGCCTGGACTTCATCGGTGGCACGCGGTTGCAGTATGAGCTGGATTGCTCTAAACCTGGTAACTGCGACAAGCCCATTGACCTCGCAGAGGTTCGGCAAGTGATGGATACTCAAGGGCTGGCTAATAGCAGCATCCAAGTACTAGACAAATATGGCATATCAATTCGGACAAACAATTTAGACGTTGAGGAACGAACTAAGCTGGAAACGGCATTGAGCCAAGAGATTGGAGCCTTCGATCCTCAAAAAAGCCAAAATGATACGGTTGGTCCTACCTTGGGTCGCCAGCTATTTACCACTGGGCTGTTGGCGGTGATAGTATCCTTTGCCGGTATCCTTCTCTACCTCACCTTTCGGTTCCAGTTCGACTACGCCTTCTTCGCCTTCGTTGCCTTGTTCCATGATGTTTTTATTACCGTGGGGATTTTCTCCATCTTGGGCTTAGTACAAGGCGTTGAAGTGGATAGTCTATTTGTTGTGGCGCTGCTAACAATTATCGGTTTCTCCGTCAACGATACGGTGGTGATCTACGACCGCGTGCGGGAGGTGCTCAACCTCAATCCAGATCTACCCATCAGCCAAGTTGTGGATGACGCTGTAAATCAAACGCTGACACGGTCAATTAACACGACATTCACTGTGCTGCTGACCTTGTTTGCCATCTTTTTGTTTGGCGGAGAAACCCTAAAATATTTTGCCCTAGCCCTAATTATTGGGTTTACCGCCGGTGCTTATTCGAGTATTTTCATCGCCAGTACGCTGCTAGCGTGGTGGAGAGAACGCACCGAGAAATCTCGCCAGCCACTCAAAGAGCCCAAAATTTCAGACAAGGTATAACAGTTTAGCGAGAAGCGCAATGCTTGCGGCAGGCTACGCCGCTGCGAAGTGCGATCGCATAAGTCTATACTCACTGCAATGGATCAGCCTGAAGAGCAGACACATAAAACAACTGAAACACAATCGGTAGAGTTAGACCCCACCTTCAAGATACAAGTGGAAAGGTTACATCGCCTCATGGTCTACGGCAGGTGGATGGTTGTGGGGATACTCTGGATTAGCGTCGGTCCTTTGAGTTTATGGGGCTTACGCTACCCGATTGGTTTGTTACAGGACTATTTTACTTGGGCGGCTGTGCGGTACGGCCTTTACTTCAACCCCGTGCCCGCAGTAGGTCTTTCTGTGTGTATTGGCATGACCACTGCCGTCTTGGTTTGGCAAAGCCGCAACATTCTTTTCGGGCTGCCACACCAGGAACAGCGACACCTAGAGCAACAGGTACATCGAATTCGCCAGCAGGGACCAACTCACCCCCTGTGGAAATGGGTTTGCCAACCGTCATTAAACTCAAAATTTGATCGGAAAAGGCATTAGTTTTCTATCTGTTTTCCACTCCTTGGACTCCCACCACAACGAAGTTTGGTGGTGAGGCTTCCGGTGAGCGTCAGCCGAACCGATGAATCGTGGTCAGAGTTTTGTGGTAAAACTTTAACAGTCAAATGAACCTCCTGTAGTTGTGAAAACCAAGCAACATTTTTAGGAAAAGTAAGAAGAAAAAACATTACAAATACGGTAGGGCATACCGGACTTTAAGACTTCGGCGTGAGCGCTCAGTCGAACGCTTGTGGAGAAGCTGTAAGACTCGTTGGTACTTGTACCAAAAAGCAAGTTTCCGTGTTCGCGAAGCGTTCCCGAAGGGTAGCAAGAATCTCCCGTCACAGCGTAGCTTGACGGGGGGGTGTCAATTCTACCAGCATACCGATGAGTGCAATCAGGGAGGCATTGTAATCAATAGCATATTCATTCGTGGCGTAAGAACGTTCATCATCCACGTAGCTTAAAGGTCCTCGATGCTGCGGCGCTATATTATCTTGTGCTTTATTATTGGGGCCTCCTACCAAAAGCCCTGGTATGTCTATTTTTGCAGCGCGGGCAAATAAGTGATTAACATGCTGCACTGGATTAGTCCCCACGCCTGTAACAAAAGATTTGTTGAAATGATTTCGCCCCAGCAGATAATTTAGTTGGTCAATAGCTGCTTTCCAATATGCCCGATTGCTAGTTAACTTGTAGGCGTATAACAGGGTAATTCCATGTTCTGCTGACATTTTGTTGGAACCCCAGATAAAACCCTCGTTTGCTATCCGATACCCACTACCTTCAACATTTTTCAGCAACTCGTCTGCACGTTGAATTACCTTTGCCTTAATTTGTTGTTTTAAATCCTCATTTCCTTGAGGATTGACTAAATAATCAATTAGCCCTAAAGGGCAAGAGTTCTTCCAATCAAATAAGTTATAAGGGCAAGCATCTATATTTTGGGCTAAATATGTCTCCCAGGTGGGAAGATGGGTTGTAATCCAAAGTTCTGCTGCTGCCCATACCCTATCGTCTCTATCCGTTTTTAAAGTTTCTTCTGTATCATTTTCTGAAAATAAGTATTTACCAGAACCGCTATCATCGCCGCGAAATTCTTCTATCTTCATCTCCGGTGAGGTTTGTAAAAACGCCCACGCTTTTTCGGCAGCATTTAAATAAGTTTGAGCAACTTCTGGATATTTGGAATAAACTCTCGCCCCCATTGCCATTACCGCAGCAAATTTGGCAGTTTCAGGTGTAGATATTCCATAGATAAAACGAAATTGCTTATCCTCATCAGGCGTCTTATCAAAGGGCCATTCTTTTCCAGACAGCTTACGGTAAATAGCCCCATCTACTCTTTGCATCTTCAGCATCCAATCTAACCCCACCTTGGCTTCATCCAAAATGTCAGGAATAGTATTGCCGCTTTCAGGAATAGCGAGTTGATTATCCCTAAATAAATCAGGTGCTTGCTCGTACAGGCTTAATAAACGCCCGACTGTAACTGTTGTTGTTGCTAAATACTTGCCATAATCTCCAGCGTCATGCCACCCCCCGCGAGCAAAAATCCGTTCTCCAGCATGATTAACAGCGTCGTCATGAGCTACAAAACCATCATGGAGATGACAGGTGGCATGGTGAATTTTCGTTAGTGGATCGTTGATGGCAACACCGCAGCGTTGCAGATAGTAAGAGCGCAGCAGTTTAGTTAAGGAGTTTTCGTAAATATTTTTGCCAATTTGGAAAGGATAAGACTTAATATCTCCGTAGTTAAGGTAATAACAACCTGGTTGACGAAAGTCTGTAAAATCTAAAGTTTGAATTATATCCTGGCTGGCATCATCTTTAAGCGGCTTTCCAGGATTGATTACAAATACGGTTTTTTTATTTGTGCAATTTATCAGTTCAGCTTTGTCTAAACGAGAGTTTAAGGCATTCAATAAATACGCTGATTTATGCCAATCTGGGTAGTAGCCTATCTGATTGCTTACTATTTTTTGATTTCGATTGTCATCCATCAATACCTTTTCTTTTAGCGTGGGTTTAGCATAAGGGTTTTTATAGGATATAGTTTGAGTTACCTTGGCAAATAAAATAATTACTAAAACAGTACATAAAAGAAATACCCAAAATTTATATTTAATCATTACTACCTGCCGCCAATTTAAATCACCATTTAATTTAGAGCGCTTTGTATCGAAAAGGAGTATATTCCTACATAAGTCTTCCCAAATTCAAGGCGAGGGATATTTCTGTATTTCGCTAACTTGCAGCCTGCTGTATAAAACAATACGGAAATTGTTTAATTTATAGAGCGTTCGTTATGGATTTAATAATTTTGGCTTAGGCATATAGCAATTAACAATTAGCTTCTAGCAATATTTCAGCTCTAGTAACATCTCTGGGTACCTTAATTTAAGATAACTTGTCCTAAATATTAGGGCAACTGCTATAATTATGTTCTATAAAAATAAAATTATAAACGGCTAAATTCGTTAAAAATGAGTATCTCTGCATCGTTACTATCTATGGCTTCATAAAATAAATGCCCCTGACCATATTGGCAATTGATATCCAAAAGATGAGCTAATTGCTGGTTGGTTTCTATACCTTCAGCGATTACATCCATTCCCAAATTTAAAGCCAGCTTCACAATTAAGCGGACAATTTCAAATTGATCTCCATCAATATCAATCCGGTTAATAAAAGAACGATCAATTTTTAATGTATCAATCGGAAATCGGTGTAGATAAGCTAAAGATGAGTATCCTGTACCAAAATCATCTATAGACAATCCCATGCCTAGCTTTCGTAGTTCTCGAAGCATAGCCGTAGCCACTTCAGCATTTTTCATAGCCACGCTTTCTGTAATTTCCAACTTTAAACTGCTTGCATCTAAGCTAGTTTCCTCTAGAATTCGGTTAACATTTTTTACTAAATCTGGTTGCATAAACTGTTTTGCAGACAAATTTACGCTAACTATCAAAGATGAGTATGCCGGCAGTTGCATCTGCCAGGTTCGCATCTGATAGCATGCCTGCCGAAGTACCGACCAACCTATAGGAATAATTAGCCCGGTGTCTTCCGCCATCGGGATGAACTCTGCTGGTAGTATCAATCCTTGTGTCGGGTGTTCCCAACGTACTAAAGCTTCAAAACCAATAATTGTATTAGTTTTTAGGGAGACAATAGGTTGATAATAAACTTTAAATTCTTGGCGCTCAATACCCCGCCGCATGTCATTTTCTAAGTGCAACAGTTCTAAAGCATGGGTATGCATACTGCTGTTAAATACTTCATAACGTGATTTCCCTAACGTTTTTGCACGATACATCGCTGTGTCAGCGTCGCGCAGGATGTCTTCTGGTCGCTCATAACCAGTTCTACTGAAAGCAATACCAATACTGGCACTGGTAAATACCTCATGTCCGCTAAGGCTATAAGGTTGCAACAGTAGTGCTTGAATTCGTTCAGCAATCTGTATTACCTCGTTAACATCTTTGATATCCTCTAGCAAAATTGTGAACTCATCTCCTCCAAGACGGGCAATGGTATCAGCAGGACGCACGCATGATTTCAAGCGATCTGCAATCGCCATCAGCAATTGATCCCCAACTATATGTCCCAAACTGTCGTTAATAATTTTGAAGCGATCTAGATCCATGAAAAGCACAGCAAAAGTATAATCTGGACATTCTTTTACCATCGCGATCGCGCTTTCTAAGCGGTTGTTGAATAACACCCGATTTGCCAAACTCGTCAGGCCATCATGTAACGAATCATGAAGTAATTGTTTCTCGGCTAGTTTACGAGCGGTAATATCTCGGCAAACTACAACGTTACCTTTAATCAATCCATCTTTATCTTTTAAAGCTCTCCCTGTAGCCATTACCCAAATGCCATCATGTGCTTTTGCCTGACGTACAAATATTTCTATATTGTTTACTTCTTCACCCTGACTTGACCGAAACCAAGGCAACTTCTCAGCTGGTAAAGCCGTAATTTTATCCGGTAAAAAAAGTTTGTACTGCTGACACCACTGATCGAAAGCTAAGTAAGTTGACTCAATGCCAAATAGGCGTTGCGCTGCTGGGTTAAATGTCAAAAGTGTTTGATTTTGATCTATGACAATCACGGCATCACCCATGTTGTCAAGAATTGCTCTCAAGCTTTCTGAAATTTCTGTTTGCTTTATTAGCGCCTGTTTTGTTTTCTGGCGTTGAGCAAAGCTGTTAATTTTAGTATTAATATCAGCTAGTATTTCCAGTAGCCTGCCATCAGGCTGACGCACCTCATAACTGAACAACTCAACGATGCTGAAGATTTTGTTCTCAATCTTGATCGGGAAATAAAATACTCCTTGTAATCCTGCTCGACTAGCACATAGCTTTCGGGCAGAATTGGCTTCTGTGCTAATGTTTTCGACCCAAACAGTTTCGCAGATCTGCCATACGTGACCAGGTAACTCGGCATCCAACGGTATATTACTAGCCTGGGTAATTGATTCTAATTCTTCAAATTCATCTGAAAGCTTTTTCCAAAACTGTTGACAGTACAATAACTTCTTACGTTCATCTACACTCCATATAACACCCACTTGCCAGTTAAAAATTTCGCAAATAGCTGCAATTATTTTGTCAATAGCCTCATTTAAGCTTAAAGACTCTGCCAAGATCCGCGTTGCAGCATACTGCGCTCTTAACTGCTGGTTTGCCTTACGGAGATCTTCACGCTGCTTGCTCAATTTATCTGCCAGCTTTTTAGCATCGGACAACGCAGTATTCTGCGTCTGTAGTAAAAATAAAAAATCAACTACAGGATCGTGAATAGCAAAGTCTTTAAGGGTAAGCCCAAGAGAATTAAGATCTGCCAAGTCAGTAATCCAAGGAGATCCGAGGAAGAAAACAGTCTCCGACTGCTCAACATACACCATCTGTCCCTTAAGCTGCATCTTATTATGCAGAGATTCAAGCATGAAGAGAGATTGCGATTGCTCTCTAATTAGGTTAAATTCCACTTTAATGTTTGGACGATTGATCCGAAAATGCTGCTCGAACCGAGTCCCTACAGCTAATCCTGGGCATATTCGCTGTAATACTTCACCTATTTGCAGTAACTGCATATGTTCATCAAAAACTAAATGAAACGGAAAAACTTTGGAAAAAATATGAGATGGGAGGCTAAATTCATTAATGACAATAACACTGTCGTTTAGCATCGTATTTAGCTGATGATAATTTATTAATATAAATAAATTAACTTTATATTGCTATAGCTGGAAGGAATATTAGCACTAAGATATAATCAAGTATTTTGCTCGCTAGATTAAACTAATTTTCTTGATACTCAATTGAGAACTCGTCATGCTCCGCCCCCTGCTCGCGGCTGTTTGTCTGCGTGATACTGATTTCAGTTTTAAATCTTGTGCCCAATCCCTTCACCAACCCCTTCACCATAGGAGCTAATCCCTGCCTGCTAGAGTGATAGTGCAACTGTAAAGAATCCTTCTGTATATGCGTGCATTGAAATGAGGGTGGCTTAAGTTGGGGGAAACTCAAACCCACACGAGTGTGGAGATTATCCAGGTTTTGAAGAAATTCGGGCAAATTGTCTCCAGCCATATCCATCATTTGACCATAGCCTTCCTGAGCGGTATACAACACCCAATATTCACCAAAAGCTTGCAAAATTTCTGAACTAGACATTCCTAAAACCTGACTAGCTGCTTTCACAAGCTTGTGGGTAAGATCGTCTGGATAGGCATCCATGCTACTAAAGGCATCAATATCGACTTTAGCCTTCTGTTTAATAGTTTCCCAAGTGTCTTCGCCAAAGTAAGTACAGACCATATCTTCAATTGCTTTGTTTACTAAGCCATACATTAATAGCTGTCTCCTTATATGTGAGTCTGTACTTTAAACTAATTGTAGTGCTGGGATTTTGCTGGCGCTACACAGGAACTATGGCTTATCAACTTTATTTGATATTTCCAGGGCTTACGCACATCAACAGCCGACAAGAGTTTTATGAGGGGGTAAGGGTAGTTTTTACTTACCCTTACCCCTAGCCCTTACCCTTTCAAACCGCTAACTCTTGAAAAATTTGCGTAAGTCCTAATAGACATGATATTAGCCGTCAAATGTTATTCAAGCTTTCTATATAGTTTTGATAGATTTTGCTGCTTCTATGAACCTACGTCATGCGATTGAAGCCGATTTGCCAGCCATAGTGGATATTTACAATGCCTCGATTCCCAGCCGCATAGCGACAGCGGACACGGAGCCAGTGCCAGTGGAGAGTCGTTTGGCTTGGTACAAGCAGCATACGCCCAGCAGCCGCCCCCTATGGGTGATGGAATTAAACAGGGATGTAGCTGGTTGGCTGAGTTTCCGGTCATTTTACGGACGCCCAGCATACCATACGACCGCAGAAATTAGCATATATGTGTCCCCAAGTTATCAGCGCCGAGGAATTGGGCAGCAACTTCTTGAACAAGCAATTTGTCAAAGCCCCAGTTTAGGTCTGAAAACTATAGTTGGCTTTATCTTTGCTCACAATGAAGCCAGCTTGCAGTTATTTACAAAATATGGCTTTCAACGCTGGGGTTATCTTCCTGGAGTGGCAGAACTTGACGGTGTTGAGCGAGACTTGGCGATCTTGGGACGTCGGGTTGATATAGCAATTAGAAATTAGAGACGCCCTGGCAGGGCGTCTCTACTATCCGTGCATGGAGGTGAGGTTGATTGTCCTCACGATTATGGCCACTGTTATACCAAATCCGGTTAAAGCAAGCAGGGGGCAGGGGAGAAAAGCCGATAAAAAAATAGAGACGCGATCGCATCTCTATCTCTAAAATAAGTTAGCTAATTTTTAACGGGGGGCGACAGCCAAAGCACCAGCGGCAGCCGATGCCAGCCCCGAAACTACCCCTGTACCCAACAGCCACCAAGAAGCACTTTCAGCAGCTTTGCGGGTTTCTTCTGCTTGCTTCTGAGCTTGCTCCTTGACTTCTTTTATGCGCCGTTGCGCTTCCTGCTGCAAGCGTTCTGCCCGTTGCAGCACATTGTTGCGCGTGCCTTCAATTTGGTCGATGAGCCGATTGGCGTCTGCTTCTGAGATATCTTCACGAGAACTCATAAGCGCTACTAGGGTATCGCGGTTGAAATGACCCAGGCGATCGCGCAGGGCATCAAACCCAGCTTGCGGATCATCAAACAATTGACCTATGTCTTTCTTGATGCCGTCATAGTTGAGTTCCGGTCGGTTCAGGGAGTTGAGGTAGTTGCGGATGCGCTCAAAAACACCGTCAACCACCGACTGAATGCGACGCTGAACCGCCCGTACTTGTTCAACAAATTGGTCGCGGACCGATAGCACTTGATCCACAATCCGAGTTGCTTCCTCTTCAGGGATATCTTGCCGCTGGGACAAGAGGGCAATCAAAGTTTCTCGGTCAATCTTCGAGAGGCGATCGCTCAGACTTTCCATACCCACACGCCGATCGTTGAGCAACAACTGTAAGTCGCGCTTGATACCTTCCGGGTTGAGTTCGTCTTTGCCAGTGTTACGCAGGTAGTCTTCAAGCGTCGATTGAAAATCCTGTACCTTTGCTTGAGTCCGAGAGGCAAGACGTCGGGGTGCCCTGATCACAGCCTTGATTGTATTTTGCACCTGATCGATGACCTGATTGATTTGGTCTTCACTCAAGTCTTGCCGTTGACTCAACAGCTTCACTAAAGTGTCTCGATCCATCCGAGACAGGCGATCGCGCAGAGCCGTAGCTCCCCCTTGAGGGTTATTCAGGAGTTGGGTTAAATCTCGCTTAATACCCTCTGGGTTAAGTTGTTCTTTCCCGGTACTACGCAAGTACTCTGCTAGTGAGCTTGTGGCTTGGTCGTACTGCTCCTTGGCTTTAGTCACGACAGTTTGCGGAGTTTTCAGGACACTACTCCAGCTATTTTGCACCTGATCGAGAATCTGATTAACTTGTTCCTCACTCAGGTCTTGCCGCTGACTCAGCAACTTCACCAGGGTATCGCGGTCAAAGCGAGACAACCGTGCCCTAATTGCCCACACACCTGCTTGAGGATCGTCGAGCAACTGGGTAATATCCCGCTTGATACCTTCGGGATTGAGTTCCTCCTTCCCAGTGTTGTGCAGGTATGACTCTAAATTGAGCCACAGCGTTTCCGCTTCAGCTTTTGCCTGTGTTGCCACATCCTGCGATTGTGTGAGGATGCGATAAAGAGTGCCTCCCAAGTCATTAACGATTTGCTCCCTTTCCTCTTGGGTAAGGTCATTGCGTTGATTCAGGATTTGCACCAACGTGTCCGGGTCAAACTGACCGAAGCGATCGCGCAGCGTTTCATAATCAGCATCCTGATCTTCCAAGATGTGTTTGAAATCACTCTCAATTTTTTCTGCTGTCAGTTCTTCCTTCTTAGTCAGAAGCAAATAAGCTTCCACCCGCATCCGCAAATCTTGCGCTTTTTCTTGCTGCTCAGCTACCCTGGCTGTGTACAAAACTTCTAGCCGGATGCCTTCAAGCTGGTCGGCGATTTCATTGATTTTGTCTTGAGTAAACACACCCCGCTGTTGAAGCAGTTCGACAAAATTTTGCCGTGAAATTTGCTCTAATTCCTCACGCACCCTACCGGGATCTGCTTGCGGGTCATAAAGAACATCTTTAAACTCCTGCGCGATTGTGGTTGGGTTCATCTTCCAGGAGTAGGCATTGAGCAGGTAGTTTTCTACATCTGCCCGAACAGTACTGAAGGGAACCTCTGGAACCTCTGGAGCCTCTTCGCCTGTTACCTGAGTGATCACCTTCTCCCCTTGCTGCGTGACCTTATCTTTAGCCGTTCGCAGCTGGTCGAGGATTTTTTGCACGTCCAAGTCAGAGAGATCTGTCCGCCCCATCACCGTCGCCAGGATCGTGTTGAAGGCCGTCATCATGGCTTGATTCATCATGCTGGAGCCGCCTTGACCTTCACCTTGTCGATTTCCACCTGTTATCTGGTTGAGACCAAACTGCACGGCTTTATCCATGAGGCTAGAGCTACCTTGGCTTTGACCTTGGCTTTGACCTTGTTGCTCTCCGCCCTTATTTGAGCCAACTGCTGAAATCAGCTCGTCAAGTTTACCCGTGAGTTCCTGCCTCAGCTGATCCGGTTGAGCAGATTTGAGGAAGTTAACTAACTCTCCCATCCAATCTGGCTGCTGTTGCTGTACCGAACCAGCCGCTAGCTTCCAGACACTTTCGAGCTGGTCTACGATGCGGTTAACATCTTTTTTTGATAGATCGGTACGACTGCTAACTAAATCTACTAATTGCTGGCGGTCAATATTAGCAAGGCCGCCAGTTGCCGCGATCTCTTTTACCTGCGGGTCATTCAAGATATTTTCAAATTCCCGCCGAATTCCCTGGATGTCTAGCTCTGGAGGGCGTAGGGATTGTATATAATCCTCCACCTTGTCCCGCAGACCGTCAGGGTCAAAACCAGCCGTAAGTTCACGGCGAATGGCAGAAGCAGCTGCCTCAGCGGTAGAAACTACCTGATTGCTTGCAGCCTTTGCGCCCAAGGCCGCCGTAGCGGTTCCCATAATAGCTTGAAAGCCTGAAGTCGCCGTATTGACCACTGAGCCAATTAAGGAACCGACTGTTGTGGAACTGACCCACACCAGCAGTGAGAAGTAAGTTCCCCAGATCACCAAGCCAATAATAGCTCCCAGACCTCGATCTGTAATTAGGCTGAGCTTCACCGCCAGAAAGCAAGCGACTAATAGAGCAATGGTCACTGTCACCAGCGTCCAAATCCCTACAGCCGTCCCAATTTTGCGAATCGTGCCACCAATGCTACCTGTGTCATCAGAATCTGAAGAATCTGAAGAATCAGAACTAGAATCGGATTTATGACCCAGGTAGGAAATACCAAAAGCAACCGATAAGTTAGTTAAAACAAGCTGGAAGGCAAATGCCAGAACCACTCCAGCAATTAATGCAACAAAAAATTTAGGTCCAGAAAATACAAGCGCTGCTTTTTCTGGCGTGTCAACAGCCCCATCTCCTGGAACTTGTGCCAGCCACAATGGCAACCTGTCTAGTCCCAGGCTGCTTACACCACTCTGAAACATGATAGTTCCCTCATCCAGTTTCAATTACGAGTACTCTAACGATTATTGGATATAAACGTTATATTGCTGTCAAGATAACAACCCGTAAGCCAGAATCGTTTGTTCGCAAGGCTCAATGCATCCCCCCAAGGTCTGAAATTTTCATCTGGCGCAGGATTGAGATGAGGGAAAAGAAAAGTTATGAGTTATGAGTTATGAGTTTTGAGTTTTGAGTTTTGAATTATAACCGTGGTCACAATTGCTTTTGACAATCGACATTACCCCCATACACGCATAGTAGAGACGCCCTGGTAGGGCGTCTCTAGTTTCTGAAGGATTGCTAAAAGCTAATCGCTTTCTCTCTCAGTGGTTAAGTGAAGAACCGACAACTGAAAACTGACTACTAATTAGTCCGATAAGTATTCCACCGGACTTGACAACTCAAAACTCAAAACTCAAAACTTTTAAAAAATGCCTTAGTCCTCAATATAATCCGGAATTCCCAACACCGAGCAGGGGAAATTAGAGCCGAGTTTTTGGACAATTGGATGATTGACGGAGTTACAACCTAGAAACAGTAGCGCCGCAGCTTCTAATTCAACAACTTTTTTAAGTTCCGTAGCCACGCAACCAAACCTGATATGGGCTTGAAAGGAATTTTGCCATTCCTCAGCTAGACAACGTGCTTGCCAGAATATATCATCTGCTTGCGCGAACGCATCTAGCGATGTATTTTGAGGGCGTAGCGCGATGGTCGTTCCCCCAACGTCCCGCAGGGAAGACCCGCCTTCGGCGATCGCATTAGACCTTGATGGAGTGAGAACACTTGATGCGGATGCTTTCGCCAATTCGCCTGGGAGTTCCTCTATTAATGGACTGCTTGCCGCCACAGAGCTAAAACTATCTGGACACTGATCTCTTTGATTGTCCTCTATCACATAGACCACTTGAACTGTCACTTGCGCCTTGGTCGCTAAACGAGTTTGGTGGGCAATGCACAGGGTTAGATCCAGAGCCGTGTGACTTTTTGTGGAACTATTATAACCAACGATTAAGTTGACTGATTTGGTGTCTTGAGAGCTTTTAGAAAGAGGTTTCTTTGACTCTGACAGCAATATCATTTGCTCTATCAAGTCATCTCGACCCAGTGCGCTTTGAAGACGCATTAACATTGGTTTGATATCCACAGTTTTAACCTCTCTTAAATGAGACGAATGACGAACGAGAGGTGGGTCAATAACGGAACGCCACTTTCTCAAGGCGAAAGCAAGTGACATCCGCAAGGAAACCCCAAAAACTACTGCTATAAAAGCTAAAGTTTTGGAGGGTTCCTTCCATTGCCTACGGAGTTAGCTGACGGGCTAAGACTGGAAGGTGTCTCTCTCCATAAGAGATTAGCCCCAAAATTTGGTTCCTCCGCTCCCAATCCCGCTTTAACGAATTTTCATCGTTAAGCTGGGGTGGATTAGGCTACCCACGTAACAACATAATTAAACTGTAATCTACTCGTCTTGGGTGAAGTAGCGATCTAGGAAGTTCAAGGCGTGGTTACGCAGTTCAAAGTACTCTTTTGATTCCCGCAGTGCTTGACGATCGCGCGGATGCTCAAAAGGAACCTCTAGGATCTCTCCAATTGTAGCAGATGGGCCGTTGGTCATCAGTACAATTCGGTCAGACATATAAATGGCTTCATCGACATCATGGGTAATCATCATCACTGCTTGCCGTTGTTTCTCCCAAATGTCCAGTACCTGTCGTTGCAACTTACCGCGAGTTAGAGCATCAAGTGCCCCAAATGGTTCATCCATCAGCAACATTTTAGGACGAATTGCCAAAGCTCTAGCGATGCCTACACGCTGTTTCATGCCTCCAGAAATTTCATCGGGATATTTATCTGCTGCTGCTGTTAAGTTCACCATTGCCAGGTGTTCGTTAACAAGGCTAATTTTTTCGGCACGGGTGGCTTTTCTGAGTACCTCATCCACAGCCAGTCGAATATTCTCACGCACCGTTAGCCAAGGCAGTAGAGAGTAGTGTTGAAACACCATCATGCGTTCGGCACCGGGTTTACGAATTTCTCTTCCCTCTAGTCGCACTGAGCCGGATGTCGCTTTTTCCAAACCAGCGACAATTTTGAGCAGCGTTGATTTGCCACAACCAGAATGACCAATTACAGAGATATATTCATCTTCTCTTACAGTGAGATTGACCTTATTGAGAACTACAAATTCACTGCCATCAGCAGCCTGGTAAGACTTGACTAAATTTTCAATTTCAAGAAAGCGCGTGTTCTGAACACCTAGATCGCGGACATTGCTGGAAAACGAGGTAGATTGAGTCATAACAGGCTCCATAGTTAGAAAATTTTCGACAATTTTGAAAGTGCTAACAAGTAAATGACTGCTCTTAAAAGTAAACTTGAGCTGGATGTTCCCATGCTGTAGTCTAGGAGGCAGTTTAGGTTGCGATCGCGGCAACTAATTAAGACATGAAAATGCGAGTAGGAGCATTTGCCCTGATTTCAAAGCTGTTGAGATAGCCGACTGGATCGCTGGGGTCAAAGCCTTTTTTGTCTATGAAGGCTTCTGGTGATTCTACTTTGTAATTTTCCTGTGGGCACTGGATGCCCATTTCGGCTGCAATCTCCCGGTATAGATCTGTTTTCCAGCCTTTTGCCGCTAGTTCATCCGCATTCTTTGGGAACTCTTTAATTTGTCCCCAGCGAGCTGCTTGAGTCATTAACCAAATGCTTCTGGATCTCCATAAAAAGGTAGAGTGTTCTCCTGGCTGTTTGGGAAGGTTGTCAGGAATATCAAAGAAAATTGTGGTATCAGCGGCTTTTATAGTGCGCTCTTTGCCATCCCACCCGCCATAGTTGTAGTCGCCAACAATGGCAGGACGTGTAAATTTATCAACTGGGGCAGCTGGATTTTTGGGTTTTGCACCTGTAAATGAGCGATCTGTAATCAGTTTGGCAACTTCTTCGCGATTTTCAGGTTTGCTGCAATACTGGCAGGCTTCAATCATCGCCTTGACCAGAGAACGATAAGTTTTAGGGTAATTATTGATGAAAGATTCCATCACCCCCAGTAGTCGATCTGGGTGTCCCAGCCAAATTTCTTTGCCTTGAGCAAAGGTAAAGCCGACACCTTCGTTGCCAGTAATTGCTCGTGTGTTCCAGGGTTCTGCCACCATGTAGGCTTGCATTGCCCCAATGCGGACATTGGTTACCATCTGCGGGGGAGGAACAATGATGATGCGAAATTCCTTAAACGGATCTACACCCGCAGCGGCAGATAAGTAGCGGACAAAGTATTCGTAAATAGAAGAACTCAGCACCACTGCCCAAACTTTGTTTTCTGACGGCTGTTTGTCAAAGTAGTTTCTAAAATCGCGGCCAAAGGCTTCTAAAGCGCCTTCACCATAGCTTTGTTGATACTCGTACCAGGGGCGCAGCCCAAAGTCCCACATGGCTTTGTTCATCGTCATGGCATTGCCGTGGCTATGAATAGTCATGGCTGCACATAAGGGGGCGTGGCGTGCGCCTTCGGCTCCAATTCTGGCGTTGGTAACGGCACCGGATACCACAGGTGCAGCGTCTAAGCGTCCAAAAATAATGCCGTCGCGGGAGGTTGCCCAGCTAGCTTCCCGGTTTAGTTTGACATTGAGGCCGTATTTGCGGAAAAAGCCTTTTTTCCAGGCGATCGCAAATGGCGCACAGTCGTTAACGGGAACATATCCCACAGTGATATTTGGTTTTTCTAATGTTTGGGCATCTACTAGAGGTTTGACAGTAGCGGCTTCTTCGGTGAGTCCTTTTGCAGAGCGATCGCCCGAAATTGCACAGGAAGAAAGCGCCATTCCCGCTGCTGTCGCTCCCATTCCCAAAAGAAAATCTCGTCGATGCCAGTGATTTGAGGATGTATCACTCATATTCAATCTCGTCCAAACTGTTTGTTGCAGCTAAGTTGTGAGGAAGTTAGCCAAATTAATTTGCTCATAAACGTTATGACCAAAAATAAAAGCAATTTCATACAAGTTGCAGTCAAAACTGTAATCTTCAGCAGAGGGCTGAGAAGCAGAAGAAAACAAATTTACGCTTATGAATGCAACTTCAATCTTGTGGAGACAATAGACTTCTTGCTCTCAATCAGAGTTCTATTTTTTTAACGCAAAGGAAGCAGAGGTTTTCGCAAAGGGCGCAGAGGATAAAATAGACTTATTGCAAGAGGTCTAATCCGAAATCGAATCACTGGCAGCAGCAGCCCCCTGCTAGTCGGCAAACGATCCTGTTTTTCAACAATGCCTATTTAGCTCTCAGATCGGGATACTGGTCGGTGCGTCACCAATTCCTGAACTTTACCCACGGCAAAGTCAAGCAGCAGACCCGTTAAACCAATTACCAGCACTGCCAGGAAAACTGAACTCAGGTTTAAGCGGCTCCATTCATCCCACACAAAAAAGCCGATACCAACGCCGCCGGTGAGCATTTCCACGGCGACAATTACCAACCAGGCAATTCCCAAACTAATCCGCAAGCCAGTAAAAATATAGGGCAAACTGGCAGGCCAGATAATCTTGGTAATTCGTCTCCATCGGGGCATTTCTAGCACTCGTGCCACATCTAGATAATCTTTGGAAATGCTAGAAACTCCAAGGGCGGTATTAATAATTGTCGGCCACAAAGAGGTAATGAAGATAACAAAAATCGCCGAGGGATCTGCCAAGTTAAAAATTGCTAGAGCAATAGGTAGCCAAGCCAGTGGCGATACAGGTTTGAAAATCTGAATGATGGGATTGAGGGCTAACATGGCTCCTCTGGACATCCCGATGAGAAATCCCAAGGGAATTGCCACGACAGCACCTAATAGAAAGCCTACCAATACCCGTCGCAAGCTTGCCAGCAGTAACCAACCAATCCCTAAGTTACCGGGGCCGCGTTCGTAGAATGGGTTGAGGATGTAGTCCAGATTCGCAACCAGTGCTTCTGGTGGGGTGGGCATCAATTCGTGATTGGCAAGGGCAACAATCCACCACAGGATAATTATCCCCAAAAAACCCATGGCAGGCAGTATGACGACATCCCGGACGACGATAGGTTTAGCACGTCTCCAGATTGTCTGAGAAGCAACCGCGATCGCAGACAAATTTAATTGAATAGCCATAGCGTCAAAAGCAGGTACAAGAAAGCAGAGCAGTACCAGCCAGGGACACTGACGAGTTCAGAACATTATTGAAGAATGCTGACTCTTCAGTCCCCTCTCAATGCCGACGAAGTTAGCTGACGGGCTAGGGCTGAGAGATGCCCCTCTATGCTCACCTCTTCACTAAGAAGAGATTTAGGCAAAGATACGCCCCAAACTTGGTTCCTCCGCTCCAGTTTCACGGATAACGCAAATGTTTCCCATGCTAAGAACTGGATTAGGCTGACTTACTCGAATTTGCAAAATTAATCTAGCATGGCTATAGGAAAATATCAAGCTTTATTGATGAAAAAGGTACGGCCAGAGTAATTTTAATTGGTCAACCTATCGCTACTATCTGAGTTAATCTAAGTTTAGAGAGTATATTATTTGTTTAACTTCGCATCTTCACAATGAAAGATTTTAGTCAAGCGTTGCTCAATAAAATTGATATTATTGTAGAGAACTGGATTGAAGCTGTTCGCCAGGATGGACAGATTGAGAGTGCTAAGCAGCTACCTTACAAGGCTGTACGTGATAGCCTGCCCATCGTTCTCCAGGCGATCGCCACAATGCTATCGGAAACTGAAGATTCTGATATTGAGACGCTAGTGCAGAAGAGTATAGAGCATGGCGTTCTCAGGGCTAAACAAGGGTACGATGCAGAAGAAATTGCCCGGGAGTACCGCTTAGTACGTTGGGTGATTTTTTCTACTTTAGAGCCGGATCTGCTGAAAGGATCGTCGGCAGAAGTGATTCGAGCTTGCCGTCTAATTGATACTGCCCTAGATGAAGTCATTGCCCGGTGCTTCAAAAGCTATACTGATGAGCGATTGCATGATATTGAGCAGGTTCAAAGTCAGTTGCAACTTGCCAATCAAGAACTGACTCGTTTAGTTCGTGCTAATAAAGATAACCTCTCTGAACTCGCCCATGAATTAAAAACTCCGCTGACCTCAATTATCGGTTATTCGGATTTGTTTTTGCGTCAACAACGACAGCCTAACGAGCCAAGCGATTCATTGCCTAACTTGGGACACATTGAGAAAGTATTACGCAATGGGCGACAGTTACTTCACCTGATCAATGATGCCCTAGAAATCTCTCGGTATGAAGCAGGGAAAATGCAATTGCACCCAACAATAACAGATGTACGAGCCTTAATTAAAAATGTTATAGAAATAGTGGAGCCTTTGGCACGCTCGAAAGATTTAGATGTATTGGTTGAGTGCGATCGCGCTCCTGATGAAGTTATGACAGATCCCTTAAGATTGCAGCAAATTGTCACGAATCTTCTCAGCAACGCGATTCGTTATACCAAGGCAGGCTCCATTAAATTAGTGTGCCAGTTACTACCCAATAACCACTGGTCTATTTCTGTTACTGATACCGGGATTGGGATTAATATAGAACACCAAAAGCAGATATTTGATCCTTATTTTAGAGTTTTTCCTAACGATTCTCCTAAGCAGGGACTACGCGAACAGTCTTATCCTGCCAATAGTACGGGTCTAGGACTAGCCATCGTTTCTCGGCTGGTAAAACTACTGCAAGGCAAAATTGAGGTTAATTCCGAAATGGGTGTTGGTTCCACTTTTACTGTAGTTTTGCCGTTGGAAGTGAAAATATCATTAGATCTTGAACCGCAGCTAAATATAAATAAGTAGGTTGGGGTTGTTAGTAGTAAATTTTTCCCTTACTATGTGAGAATTGTTGGAGTGAATAAACCGCAAAGACGCAAAGAACGCTAAGTAAAGAAAAGAAAGGAACAATCTCACAAATAAGTTAGAACTGCTATAGCAATCTTAAATTATTTGTGAACTTTATAGATAGCTTTTTCCTTCGTTCCTTTGCGCCTTTGTGGTTCATGAAAAAAGTATTTTTCACAAATCAAATAGGATTGCTATATATGCACTCCGGTAGCATCGGTTGTGTATGGAGTACAATACGTTGCAAAGCAACACGGTGTGTGGCCAATTGCGTGCAAACTGCTATTTACGGTATCGATGCAACCGGAAGCAATATTATCTGTTTTTCCTCCTACCCTTTTTTCCACCCAGGCGAGTAACCTGACGGTAAGCAGTGGTGAATAAGCTCAATCCTATAAAAATGGGGTGTACAGAGTTGCGCTGATTGCGTCGGTGTCTGGGAAGGGTGGACGTACTGGAACGCGGATTATCCTGCTCCTGCGCTGCTTCCTCAAGGTTGCTGGTGTGAGGTATACCTTGGTTTGCTCTAGCCTCATCGGTAAGGGGTATGGCATTCTTATTTGGGACAATTTGGGAGCCGTACTTATTGGCGTAAACCTGAGTAAACTCTGCGCCAAAGAAGAGAATTTGGGCAGAGTAATTCACCCACAGCAGAAACACAACGAACGAACCAGCTGCGCCGTAGGTTGAACCCACACTGCTATTGCCTAAATACAGCCCAATCGCCCACCTGCCAATGGAAAATAGCAGGGAGGTGATGGCGGCTCCTAGCCAAACGTCACCCCAAGCAATTTTGACATCCGGCAGGATTCTGTAAATCATCGCAAAGAGTAGCGTGATGACGCCGAAGGAGATGGCAAAGTTTAATATCCGCACCACGATATCAAGATTGGGGAGCAGCTGACCCAAATAACCACCCACAGCTGCCAAAGCAGTGCTTAAACCCAGTGACACCAGCAGTAAAAAGCCGATGCCCAAAACCATTGCAAAGGAAATAAAGCGGTGTTTAACGACGGCTTTGACGCCCTGCCCCGGCTTAGGGGCAACTTCCCAGATGGTGTTGAGTGAATCTTGCAACTCGGCAAATACACCAGAGGCACCGAACAACAGGATAACAACACTGATAATGGTGGCGATAGTTCCCTCTGCTGGCTTGCGGGAATTAACAATCATTTGCTGGATAGCTTTTGCGCCTTCTTGGCCGACTAAACCTTGAATTTGCTCGTCAATTCGACCTTGAGCTGCATCTTGCCCAAACACCAGAGCAACGATCGCAATCACAATAATCAGCAAGGGAGCAACAGAAAAAGCGGTGTAATACGACAAAGCTGCCGCCAGCCTGGCAGCTTTGTCCTCTTGCCATTCCTGAAATGTTTCTTTAAACAGCCCTAAAATATCTTTTGGTTTCATTACTCACAACTCCTTAACTCAGCTGCACCAGCCTTATTTGAGTTTGAAGTTTATAGTTTGGAGTTAAAAGACTCTAAAGTAATAATTAAGTGAGGCTAGCTGAAGAATCTAACTCCCTAACCCCCTAATTCTTCCCGTGTCCCCCTTTATCCCTTTGCTTGTGGAGGGAAGACAGTCTTGATTAGCGCGATCGCTCCTTCTTAATACTTCTACATCATCCTTTGTTTTTTCAACTTGGCTAGCGCATCTTCAGCTGCCTGCTTCTCTGCCTCTTTTTTACTCCGTCCCTTACCTACTCCATACTCTTTCTCACCCACAAACACTTTGGCGATAAATACTGGGGCGTGAGACGCACCACCTGCCGAGACAGTAACGTATTTAGGAGGAGTGGGGCTAATATTCGTCTGCACCCATTGCTGGAAGCGATTTTTAGCGTCTACAGTAGAAAGAGATACAACAATAGTATCAGGCACTGCATCAAATAGCGCTTCCACACAAGTACGAACGGCTTCAATATTGGAATTGTTATCTAAATAGTAAGCACCAACAACGGCTTCAAAAGTGCTACTCAATAAATTAGGATTTTGGAAGCCACCATCTAGAATTGCACCTTTCCCCAACCGCATTCTCAAGTCTAAACCTACTTCAATAGCAAACTTTGCTAGCTGTTTCTCATCTACGAGTGCTGAACGCTTACGAGTAAGTTCACCTTCTGTAATTTTCGGGTGACGATGATAGAGATACTCGCCGCTCAAAAAATTTAGCAACGCATCACCTAGAAACTCTAGGCGTTCGTTGTCTTCCCCTTCTCCAGGGTTTTCGCTGACATAAGAACGGTGGGTAAGCGCACGGCGCAATAATTTTTCATCTTGGAATGTCAAAAGTTTGTGCATTTCTCTCTTTTTTCTTGTTGTTGTAATTATTTATACAGAAACAAAAAACCGCCAATAGCGGTTTTCTTGGAGAAGCCCGGTTTCTTTAATAAACCGGGCTTCTGGTTGCTGTATAATCGGAGGCTAAAAGAACGCCAGGCTGCTAGTTTATTTTACTCAGCTAAAAACAATTCCTGATTTTTCATTTTGACTTTTCCCTCTGCTTCAACAGCATTAAGAAAGTTGCTGAAGCGTGAAAATGTTTTGCCATCAGATTTACGGATAGAATTAATTCCTTGATAGTTGGGAAAGCGTTTATTATTACGCATCAGATTGTTAATCAAGGAAAATCCTGTATGCTTATGTTGGCTTAATGCCGTCTTGATAGCTTCGAGTAGACACGCGATAGCATCCTCGTAAGTAATATAAGAAAAAACGCCATCTGTCTTAGGTTTAGTCTTGATCCCAACTAACTGAGGCAATTCGTCTATAAAGTGGAATTCATCAACAATATTCATCAGCTTTTTACTTTCATTACCTCGTTGTGCAAAAACTATTACTTTTTTACCCAAAGAACGCAGAACACAAATTAAGCCTGCAAAGTCCCGATCTCCTAAAACAAGGATAATGATGTCAGGAGAAGGCTTAAAGGCAACTTGGTTAATACAGTCAGCTATTAATCGATTATCTGCACTATTTTTTGAAGGATCGGGAACATCAACACATTTATACCCAAAACGCTCTAATTTATCTTTGGCAGAAGATTGGTCTTTATGTTGTGAGTTATAGTAAACATTCGCGCCACTAAAACGCCCCTGTTGTCGGCAAAAGTCTAACAAATTAATAGCCCAATTCGGCAAGTTATTCTGTTTACATTTAACGTTTTGAAGATCCCACGCTACGCAAACTAAAGGTTGCTTCTGGCTGGTTTGTCCGTTTGAAGCTAGATGAAAGTCTGCCATGTTACTATTTAGTGATTTTTTGTGGACTAGACAGCCTACGTCAATCACACATCTAGCGGTAGCAAAAAATAGTCCCAGGGATTTCTAAAAAATGAATGTTCCCTTACGACAAAATCGCCGACCTTCACAGTTATTTGGTTATAGTCTCAGATAGAGGATTTTTGGTATCCTGCCCATCGTCCACTCAACCAGCTGAATGAATATTTAGCTAAAGATCTCGTCATTCTCCTAAAAAGTTTAATTAAAGGGATGACCAGACGTTCAACTGAATACTCAGCCAACGGGATGACCGGGCGATCGGCAGGATACTAAAAATCCTCAAAGTGAGACAGCAACCAACATCTTGCGTTTTATAATGCGGATTAACCATCTGTATTCCCAAATAAAAGCATACTAAAAGTAAATTGTCAAGAGACAATCAGAATTGATTTGTCTGGTAATAATTAGGCAACTATCTGTCATTCTGCTCTTGATATGCTGAAATACTGGACTAGCGAAGATTAAAACGATGCCTGCGCCCACTACTACCCCTAAAACTACCGCCTTTCCCCTGACCGCTGTTGTGGGTCAAGAAGCCATCAAACTCGCGTTACTCTTAGCAGCGGTCGATCCAGGACTGGGAGGAGTGGCGATCGCCGGTCGTCGCGGCACGGCTAAATCCGTTATGGCTCGCGCCCTCCACGCCTTAATGCCACCGATTGAAGTGGTCAAAAATTCCTTTTGTAACTGCGACCCCAGCCGTCCTGAAGAATGGGATGACAAAACAATAGAGACGTTCTACCAGAACGTCCCTACAGGAGACATCCCCACGGAGGTGATTCCTGCTACCTTCGTGCAGATTCCTTTGGGGATAACAGAAGATCGATTATTAGGTTCGGTGGATGTGGAGAAATCTGTCAAACAGGGAGAATCGGTGTTTCAGCACGGTTTGCTGGCGCAGGCACATCGGGGCGTCCTCTATGTGGATGAAATCAACCTGCTAGATGACCAGATTTCTAACTTGCTGCTCACTGTATTCACGGAAGGGCGCAACCAAATTGAGCGAGAAGGCATTAGTTTTCAGCATCCCTGTAAAGCTTTGTTAATTGCTACCTATAACCCAGAAGAAGGGGGGCTGCGAGAGCATTTGCTGGATCGGATTGCGATCGCACTTTCCGCTGATGCTGTCCTTGGCTTAGATGAACGGGTGCAGGCAGTAGAGCAAGCAATTCAATACGCTAGCTCTCCCCAGGTGTTTCTAGAACAATACAACGAAGATATCGACGACCTCAAGACACAGATCGTTCTGGCGCGGGAATGGCTCAAGGATGTCCGCATCACCCACGATCAAATTGCCTATCTTGTTAATGAAGCCATTAGAGGAGGCGTCCAAGGGCATCGAGCGGAACTATTTGCCGTGCGGGTTGCAAAGGCAGCAGCTGCCCTGGAGGGGCGTACAAACGTTACAGCTGAAGATTTGCGTCGTGCAGTAGAACTTGTAATTGTGCCACGGTCAACAATTGTGCAGACGCCGCCGGAAGAACAACAACCGCCGCCACCGCCGCCACCACCACCTCAAAACGAATCTCAGCAAGAGCAAGAGGAACAGGAAGAAGAGGAAAAAGAGGAAGAAGAAGAAAAAGAACAGGAACCACCCAGTATCCCAGAAGAATTTATCTTTGATTCTGAAGGTGTCATCCTCGACCCTACTGTTCTTTACTTTACCCAGATGGCGAAGCGGCAAGGGAAATCCGGCAGTCGCAGTATCATTTTTTCTGAAGATAGAGGTCGCTACGTCAAGCCAGTCTTACCCAAAGGAGCGGTACGGCGAATTGCTGTTGATGCCACCTTACGGGCGGCTGCACCTTATCAAAAGGCACGGCGGATGCGCCAGCCAAACCGACGGGTAATTGTGGAACAAGGGGATATTCGGGCGAAGCGTTTAGCCAGAAAAGCGGGTGCGCTAGTAGTCTTTGTTGTGGATGCTTCTGGTTCAATGGCGCTGAACCGCATGCAGTCAGCTAAGGGTGCAGTGATGCGCCTGCTGACGGAAGCTTATCAAAACCGCGACCAAGTGGCGCTGATTCCTTTCCGAGGAGAACAAGCTGAGGTACTTTTACCCCCAACTCGTTCGATTGCCTTGGCGCGGGGACGGCTGGAACGCTTGCCTTGCGGCGGTGGTTCCCCCCTAGCTCACGGTTTAACTCAGGCAGTGCGGGTAGGTATGAATGCCCAAATGTCCGGAGATATTGGCCAGGTGGTAATTGTGGCAATTACCGATGGACGGGGTAATATTTCCCTGGCTCGTTCTCTGGGCGAACCTTTAACAGAAGGGGAAAAGCCGGATATTAAGGCGGAACTATTGGATATTGCCTCCCGGATTCGAGCTTTGGGAATTCAGCTGTTAGTAATTGATACGGAAAATAAGTTTATTTCCACTGGATTTGCCAAGGAATTAGCTAAACAAGCTGGGGGGAAATATTATCACTTGCCCAAGGCGACAGATCAGGCGATCGCAGCTATGACCAGAGGTGCGATCGCGGATCTCAAATCTCGGTGATCCCGCGAATGCGTACGCACGCTAAGCGATGATGTCTCGACCCCAAATGCACAGAATGTAGAGACGTGCCTTAGCGGAGCCATGCGCTCTCTTCGCTATTGGCGCGTCTCTACTAGGTAACGGACTTTTAATTTCTGGAGATGTCTATTTAATCTATCGCAGTTGCCATAAGAGGTAGGACAATCGACACGGGGCCCCCTGCACCCAGAGACGCCCTGCCAGGGCGTCTCTACTTTCTGTATGTTTGCTAAAAGCTAATTGCTAAAAGCTAATTGCTATATATAATCTACACGGCTGTTTTCTGAGAGAGTGATAGATGTCGCCTTCTTCATTGCCGCTAGGATGCGTTATGCGCCCAGCTCGTACCAGCGATATATGGGCAATTCGGAAATTAGTGTTCAGTGCAAAACTCGATCCTACCCAGTTACGCTGGTCACAGTTTTGGGTTATTGAATATGAGGAATATATAGTAGCTTGTGGACAGTTGCGCTCTTTTTCAGAAGCGCAAGAACTCGGTAGTTTAGTGGTTGCACCTGCTTGGCAAAATCGGGGTTTGGGTAGCTATTTAGTTAAGTATTTAATTGAGCAAGCAACTGGGCCGCTTTATCTAGAATGTCTGGGCAGCAAGCTGGCAGAGTTTTATCGTCGCTTTGGTTTTCTGTCTGTTTCTTGGCAAGAGCTACCACAACCCCTGAAATGGAAATTTGGCTTTTCTATACTGGTTTCCAAAGTATTTCCGATTATTTCTGTGCAAATTATGCAATATCAAGGTGCTTCTGAATAAATTGGACGGCGTTAAGCCGAAAGATTTAGGAATGCGATCGCAAATTGGCAACTCCCCATATCCATAGGACTTACGCAACCAAAGAAATGGGTTTAAAGCCCCGCACTTCTAGACTGGATTATTTAACTTGAACAGCATTCATCCCACGCTCCTAAAAGTGAGACGTGGGATGAGTGCGCGTGAGTTGACGACAGTAGGAGTGAATAATGCTTTGCTACAGTCAGCAAGCAACTTTTGCTGAGTTTATTCTGATGCAGCGTGCAATCGCATCGCCGCCTGTGTCTTCTCCCTATCCAGCTTCAAAACCAGCACCCCCAGAGGTGGCAAACACAAATCTATAGAATAAGGACGATTGTGATATGCCCATTCATCCGTCCACTTGCCGCCTAAATTCCCCATGTTGCTACCCGCATACTCACGGGCATCGCTGTTAAACAATTCTGTATAGAATCCTATCTCAGGCACTCCCACCCGGTAATGACTATGGGGTTGGGGCGTGAAATTACAAACCGTGACCACAAACTCATCAGAATCTTTGGCACGACGGATGAACGCCACCACACTATGCCGATTGTCGCTACAGTCAATCCACTCAAACCCTGCCTCAGCAAAATCCTGGGTATACAGCGCCGCTTCGCTACAATATAGCTGGTTGAGGTCGCTCATAAACTGCTTCAGCTGTTTATGTCGGTCATGCTGTAGCAGATGCCACTCCAAGTCCCCCCAGACATTCCACTCACTCCACTGCCCAAACTCCATACTCATAAATAAAGTCTTCTTGCCAGGGTGAGTAAACATAAAAGCGAATAGGCAACGCACATTAGCAAACTTCTGCCACTCATCCCCCGGCATCTTCCCAATTATGTTGCTCTTGCCGTGGACTATCTCATCGTGAGACAGCGCTAGCATAAAGTTCTCGCTATGGTTATACCACATACTGAAAGTGATATTGTTCTGGTGGAATTGGCGGAACCAAGGGTCCATGTGGAAGTAATCCAACATGTCATGCATCCAGCCCATATTCCACTTCAAATTAAAGCCCAACCCGCCCACATAAGTAGGCGACGATACCATCGGCCAAGAAGTTGACTCTTCCGCAATCGAGAGAACTCCAGGAAAGTAACTGAAAAGAGTCTGATTCACCTGGCGCAGGAAATCAGCCGCCTCCAGGTTTTCCCTACCCCCGTACTGGTTAGTAACCCATTCCCCCGGCTTGCGGCAATAGTCCAGGTAGAGCATGGAAGCCACAGCATCTACCCGTATTCCATCAATGTGGTACTTGTCAAACCAAAACAAAGCGTTGGCAACCAAAAAGTTACGCACCTCGTTACGGTTGTAATTAAATACTAAAGTCCCCCACTCCTTGTGTTCGCCCTTACGGGGGTCAGCGTGTTCGTAAAGGTGTGTACCATCAAAGAAAGCCAAGCCGTGTCCATCTTTAGGAAAGTGACCCGGTACCCAGTCCACAATAACGCCAATGCCGTTTTGGTGACACTGGTCAATGAAATACATTAAATCTTCCGGCGTTCCATAGCGGGAAGTCGCGGCATAATACCCAGTCACCTGATAGCCCCAAGAGCCATCAAAAGGATGTTCTGCGATCGGTAATAATTCAATATGAGTGAATCCCAATTCCTTCACATAAGGAATCATTCGCTCTGCTAACTCACGGTAAGTGAGGAAACGCGCCCCTTGTTTATACTCAGAAACCACCACCACTGGCTCTGCTTCACCATTCGGTAACAGCGCTGGTTCTGAGGAAGAAGCGTGTAGCCAAGAACCCACATGGCATTCATACACAGAAATCGGCTGTGTTAGGGGGTCACTGTGGCGGCGCTTTTCCATCCAGTCGGCATCGTTCCAGCTATAGGAATCTAAGTCAGTGACTATCGAGGCAGTCTTGGGCCGGACTTCCTGCTGAAAACCGTAAGGGTCAGATTTTTCATAGATGTGACCGTCGTAGTTTTTAATTTCGTATTTGTAGTGTTCTCCTGCCCCCAATCCTGGAATAAACAGTTCCCAAATACCATTTTCCCGTTTCCGCATTTGGTGTTGGCGACCATCCCAGTTGTTGAAATCTCCCAAAACTGAGACATTACGACCATTTGGTGCCCAGACCGCAAAGTAGACCCCCTTGACACCCTCGACTTCCATGGCGTGGGCACCTAGTTTCTCATAGATGCGGTGATGATTTCCCTCAGCAAATAAGTGAATGTCAAAGTCTGTCAAGCCAGGAGAACCGAAAGCATAAGGATCGTAGATAACGCGGTCGTGTTCTCCTTCTTTAATCCGCAGCTGATAGTTTGCCAGTTCCGGTGTTTCAATCGTGCATTCAAAAAAGTGAGGATGATGCACCGCTTGCATAGGGTATTCGGTTCGTTCTTCAGGGCGAATCACCCAGGCAGCGTCGGCATTGGGGAGGTAGGCTCGAACCGCCCAGACAGTTTTGCCATCCTGCTCGATAGGATGGGGGCCAAGGATTTCAAAGGGGTCCTGATGCTGATTCCAAACAATCCGGTCAATCTGCTCTGCGGCAACGATCTTTGACATAAACCTACTTATCCTAAGGGGCGTAACTGAGTCGGCTCTTTGAAGAACCCTGGGGAGTAAACACTTTAATATTTATATACAATTTTTGATTTTTGTACATTTTGTCATAGCACAAGCTAGTGCCTACCGCCTATATTAAGGGGCAGATAGACAGAGAGAAAAGTTGTATTACTCATCTCCTCTGCATTTTGTAACTAGTGGGAAACGCAGACCTTTACTAGCATCTGGCTTCTGGCGGGCAATAATTCTTCAGCGTATGGGAACCCCGACGGAACGCAGCAGTTTCCGCACATTGAGCAGGAAAACTAATTCCCGCACTTTGGGAGGTAGCTCAGAGTTTTGTGGCCCAGTTTGCAGCTGAAGTTGCAACTGAGCATACTCAGCTGCTGTGAGGGGTTTGCCGTCAATGGGCGATCGCGCTTCTGTAATAATCTCTGTCCGCAATATTTCCTCTGGGACATCCTCCGGGGGGGGCAACCCTAAAGCTTCCTGCACCCCTATCGACATTAACCCCATCAATACGCCCGTACCAGCACTTATACCCCGTAAGAGAATGCGCTTCATTGGGTTTAGCATCCTTTTTTCGGTTGAAAACCCCGCCCTTTGTGAGCGGCTTTGTGTTATTATTATCACTAATAAGGTAATAAGTACCGCAATTAACGCCTGAGTTGCTAATTGAAAGACCCTTAAGCATCAACAGTAAGACCTACGGGGAAATTAAGTTTAGTAAGGTTGGCCCCTGGCCACCGTTTCTAGTTGCGGCTTCCAGTTTAAATAGGTTAGTGCTACGTTAGGGACTTTTTACTGAGTTCGTCACCAAAAACTACATAAAAATAATTTGGTTAGGAGCGTGCGTAAGCGCTAACCCAATATTTAATAGTTAATTCCGAAGCGGCGGTGCCGATTTTCCTCCTACTCCTAGAGGAGGTGGGCTTCCCCGCCGCGACCTCTACAACTAGCCATCGCCAGTCTTTAATAAATGACTTGGCTAGAGCTATCATGCCCAAGTAATTCCCTAACCTCGGTAACCCGATCAACGAAAGCTGGCAATATATTGGGGAAGCGCTTGGTCACCAGAGCAATACACTTCCTAAACACCAGCTTCTTGATTTAGGGATCTCGATCCTCTAGGAGTAAGCTTCTACCCAGAGCCAAGGCAAAAAGCAAACAACCGCTTTCTTAAGGGCTGGTGGTAGGCGAGCCACCAGGCGAGGTGGTAGGTGAACCACCAGGTGAGGTAGTAGGTGAGTCAGTGGGCGAGCTAGCGGGTGAGTCAGCCGGGGAGCTACCGGAAGTAGGGCTAGTAGTTGCTTCGCCTCCACCTCCACCAGCGTCATTGTTACAAGCTCCCAGAGTCGTAGACAAACCCACGCCCAAGCCAAGAATCAAAGCCAAACTAATTAATTTCTTCATACACTCCTCTCTCACGAATAGCGGCAACATATAGCGTGCGCTAGTTAATTACTTTTAACATAACTAACGGCTTTTAATTCTATCTCTTGAGAATGAAGTTTCACAGTACCCGGAAAAAAGTTGCCCCCTCGCTGATGGCAGGGTAAGTTTGGGTCGGCGGGGTATGTTAATTGTTAACTGTCAACGGTTAGCCGGGGGAGTGAGCTAGTGTACTTCATCTACCTGCAAACTGCTGTAAATGCACAGCAGCTTAGCTGTGGAAACAAAACTCCTTTCTATGGATGAGAATCATCCGATGATAGTATGGGGTCAATTTATTAGTCTTGTTGAAGCGTTGTTGCTTTTCGATTCCTGCTGGTGTCTATCGGCGGCTAATTGCTGCTAAAGACTTGTTAGAAGTGCTGGTGAAGCCTATGTCTGTTGCTCGTCAATCTGTTATTGATCCCCGACGCCGGTCTAGAAGACTAGCTGTATCCCCTCAGCGAAGGAAAGCGATCGCACCACAGCCGCACCTCTTAGGCGTCCGCTCTAGAACTCGTGACGTGGGCGTAGAAAGCCTGCCTAATTCCCAGGTCAAGCCAGTTTGGTTGCGATCGCTACTAATCTTGCAGCGCGGCTCCGATCCGTTGGCGTTCTTTCTCGTTGCCGCCACGCTGGGAATTTATGCTTGGACAGTGTATACCCAGAAGTTGTGGACGCAAGAGTACACTAAACTGGAAAACTTACAACGCCAAGAGCGGCAAATGACGGCGGCGAATGAAGTTATGAAAAATCAGTTGGCGAAACTTGCTGAAAAACCAAACACTGGTTTGGTTCCCCCAAGCCCAGCTAACACGCTCTTTCTCCCACCAGCGCCCCAGCGAAGTACTGCTCAGACAGCTACCCCTAGCCCGGAGCCAGCACCAAGCACTCCGATGGGGTACTAATGGTTAGTTAGTAGTAGTTCACTTCAGGAGCTTGATAATGGCCTCCTCTGTTCCTCCCTCAGAGCGCTGGAAGCGCAAGCGGCGTCCATCCAGAGGACGCCAGCAAACATTGCGGGAAGGACAGCACGCCGCCCCAGAGCCGCGACGCTCGGCATTCCCCTTTGCTTCTGTCAGGCTAATACTCGTTTGGGCCGTGATGCTCGCAGGCGGTTTAGGGATGGCAGTAAATTTATATAGGCTGCAAGTTGTTAGCTATCCTGGGCTACTGCAAAAAGCGCGCCAGCAGCAAGCTGTAACTTTGCGTCCCTTTGTCCCCCGGCGTCCCATTGTGGACAGAAGCGGCAACGTGTTAGCGATAGACCAGCCCAGCTATACGCTGTACGCCCACCCGAAGCTCTTCAAGACGTCCAAGCAGGAAATTGCTGCTCTTCTGGCTCCAATTATTGGGCGATCGCCCGATGAGCTGGCAGCCCAGTTCAATCAGAAAAATAGCGGTCTTCGGATTGCCTACGCCCTTAGAGAAGATGTGGCTGACCGGGTTGCCAGGCTACAAACTGATGGCTTGGAGCTGATTGAGCAATACTCCCGTCTTTATCCCCAGCAGGATCTGGCGGCAGATGTCGTCGGCTATGTGGATACGAACCATCGCGGACAAGCAGGGGTGGAATATAGTCAGGAGAAATTACTTGAACGCGCTGTCCGCACTCTCCGCCTCAGCCGCTCCGGTGACGGCTCGCTAATGCCGGATCATGTGCCAAAAGGATTCCTGCACGTTGATGACGTGCAATTGCAACTAACTCTTGATAGCCGCCTGCAAAGGTCGGCTCGCTTGGCTCTTAAGCAACAAATCAAGCATTTCGATGCCAAGCGCGGCGCTGTCATCGTTATGGACGCCCAAGATGGTTCCCTGCTAGCACTGGTTTCAGAGCCGAGCTACAACCCCAATGAGTACTCCAAGTCCGATGTTGGGCTATTTAAAAACTGGGCGCTGGCAGACGTGTATGAACCAGGTTCGACGTTTAAGCCGCTGAATGTGGCGATCGCACTAGAAGCAGGTGCCATAAAACCTGATAGCGTGTTCAACGACCCAGGTCATATTAAGGTAGGCGGCTGGCCGATTAAAAACGCTGAGGAGAACCATCAGGGTGTGCTAAATATTGCTCAGATTTTGCAATATTCCAGCAACGTTGGCATGGTGCAAATTATGCAACAGTTAAAGCCGGAAGTTTACTATGGCTGGCTGGAAAGACTGGGGCTAGGGCAAACCGTTGGTATTGACCTGCCCTTTGAATCACCAGGGCAGATAAAAAGCCAAGAGCAGTTTACAACTTCCCCCATTGAACCCGCCACTACCTCCTTTGGTCAGGGCTTTTCCCTGACCCCCATTCAACTGGTGACTCTGCATGCAGCTTTAGCAAATGGGGGCAAATTGGTGACGCCTCATGTGGTGCGGGGGCTATTCGATACGCAGGGGCAAGTCTACTGGCAGCCCAGCCTCCCAGCACCACGACCGATCTTCTCCCCAGGGACAACCCAGAAGGTCTTAGAAATGATGGAAACCGTGGTAAAAGATGGTACTGGAGAACCAGCAAAAATTCCCGGCTTTAGGATTGGGGGTAAAACTGGCACTGCTCAGAAAGCTAGTCCCCGGGGCGGTTACCACAGCAATGCCAAAATCACCAGTTTTGTAGGCATCTTGCCTGTGGGTAGTTCCCACCGCTATGTAGTTTTGGCGGTGGTGGATGAACCCAAGGGCAATGTATTTGGTTCAACAGTAGCAGCACCGATTGTGAAATCGGTGATGGAAGCGTTAATTACAATTGAGCGAATTCCGCCAAGTGAAAAATAGAATTACTAATTATCGAAAAACTGGGTCTAAAACCTCGTCCACTTCGACAGGCTCAGTGCGTCGCTTCCAGGACGGCTTTTGGTACAATAGGGATGTGGAAGGGTAATTAACCACTTAAAAAACCCGATTGCTACCTAACACGTAGACGCTGCACCGAGACCGCCTGAATAAGTGCGGGTTCTACTTTGTTGTTCCGGCTTCTACGTTTTTGTAGTCCCGATTTTGGTAAAAGATTCACGGGAACCGGACGAACAGCATTGTACAGACGCGAAATTTCGCGTCTCTTAAGTTGCAAATACTCAACCAGAAAAAGTTGCAGCAATGGCACAAGTCTCTCAAGCCATTGAAGGCTTTAAAGACTACGCAGCTTCAAACCCCCAATTGCAATCTTCTCAGGCTTTCACGAATCTTCAGTACGAGCTAGCGGGTACTGAAAATCGCATTGCTGTAGAGAGAATGCGCTATAACCAGACAGTTGGAGCCTACAATCAAAACGTGCAAATGTTTCCCAACTCCTTGATAGCTGGGATTTCGGGCCTTAAGACTAAACCTTTCTTTAAAGCCGAAACAGCGGAAACCCCTAAGATCAATTAAGAGGAATTAGAGTTTTAGGGTTGTGGCTTTAAAAATCGGTTTACTAGGATTAGGGACGGTAGGTACAGGAACAGCGCAGATTTTGCTGGACTCCCAAGGGCGTCATCCGCTGCTGCAAGAGATAGAAATTCACCGGGTAGGGGTGCGATCGCCCGATAAACCGCGCTCTGTGCAACTGCCAGATGGTGTAATCACAACGGACTTGGAGGCTATTGTCACCGACCCGACGGTGGATATTGTGGTGGAATTGCTGGGGGGGTTAGAACCAGCGCGATCGCTCATCCTTAAAGCAATTGTCGGTGGCAAGCATGTAGTAACAGCCAATAAAGCCGTAATTGCCCGCTACGGTGATGAGATTTACACTGCTGCTAACAAAGCAGGAGTTTATGTTTTGCTAGAGGCAGCAGTGGGCGGCGGTATTCCAGTGATTCAACCCCTAAAGCAGTCGTTGGGGGTAAATCGCATTCACGCCATCACCGGGATCATCAACGGCACCACTAACTACATCCTGACTCGTATGCAAACCGAGAAAGGTGAATTTGCCGATATTCTGGCAGATGCCCAGCAGCTAGGTTACGCTGAGGCCGATCCCACCGCAGATATTGACGGTTTGGATGCCGCAGATAAGATTGCGATTCTGGCTTCCCTGGCTTTTGGGGGACGGATTAAGCTGCAAGATATCTATTGTGAGGGGATTCGCAAAGTTAGCGCTACAGATATTGCCTATGCGGAAAAGCTAGGGTTTACGATTAAACTGCTAGCAAGAGCTTCGCGATATGAACCGGCAGCAGATAATACCCCAGAGGCGCTACAGGTGAGAGTTCATCCCACCCTTGTACCACAGACACACCCCCTAGCTAGTATCAGCGGTGTTTACAACGCTATTTTCGTAGAAGGGGAACCGATTGGGCAGGTGATGTTCTACGGACGAGGTGCTGGTGCTGGACCAACTGCTAGTGCGGTAGTGTCGGATATTTTAAACATTGCTGGTGTCCTCAAGACTAAAGAAGCTGGGACTCAAAAGTCAGTTCAATCCAAAATCCAAAATCCAAAATCTAAAATTGATACGCTGCATCCGCTCTTAAGCTGTTCTCATCAGCACTACTGTGCGATCGCGCCAATGAATGAGCTAGTTACACGGTTTTACGCTCGCTTTCTCACACAAGACCGTCCCGGCGTCATTGGCAAGTTGGGCACCTGCTTTGGGAATCACAGCGTTAGTCTAGAATCTATTGTGCAGACAGGCCTCCAGGGCGAACTGGCGGAAATAGTCGTTGTGACTCATGACGTGCGTGAAGGCAACTTTAGACAAGCTCTAGATGAGATTAATAGTCTAGATGCTATAGACAGCATTCCCAGCATCCTACGAGTCCTTTGAAACACATAGAACTTACGCAAGTGCTTCAAGAGTCATCTGTTCTAAAGGGTAAGGGGAAAAGGTAGGTTTTATAACAGTGACCATAATGGAAGAGTGACAATAGACCTCACCCCCCATGCACGGATAGTAGAGACGCCCTACCAGGGCGTCTCTACTGAAGGATTGCTATAAGTAATTGAAAATGGTGCAAGATAGCAGATATATAAGCCTGATAAATCCTGAACAATAGGAGGAACCTATGACAATTAAGGTTATCGGTGCGGGTTTCGGAAGAACAGGAACGCTCTCGCTTAAAAAAGCGTTGGAAGAACTTGGCTTTAGTAAGTGCTACCACATGGTAGAACTTCTCGAACATCCGGAACATGTAACCTTTTGGGAAAACGCGAGCCAGGAAAAGCCTGTTGACTGGGACACTCTATTTAAGGGTTACCAAGCGACCGTGGATTTTCCTGGCTACCGCTACTACCGTCAACTGATGCAGCACTACCCTGACGCCAAGGTACTATTAAGTATTCGAGATCCAGAATCCTGGTATGAAAGTACCTTGAACACCATTTTTAAGGTAGAGCCAAAGGGCTTGCAGAAGCTCAAGATAACTTTGCAGCTTCCCTTCTCCCCCAGATTACGGCGTCTTATTCGTATGTTCCGCTTGACAAAGGATGTTTGGCAAAGGGACTTTCAAGGGAAGTTTTCAGATAAGCAGCACGCACTCAAAGTTTTCGACCAACACATTGAGGAGGTCAAGCGCGTTGTCCTACCAGAGCGACTCCTTGTTTATCAGGTAAAGGAGGGTTGGAAACCATTATGTCGCTTCCTAGATGTACCTGTTCCCGATCAACCATTCCCTCATCTCAACGATAGGGTTACATTTCAACAAGTATCACAACAACTTTTAAACAAGAAATCCCACCAACCATAAAGATAAAGTAGTTGTCCTTAATTTAGGTACTACTTCAGTAGCTATTTTGTGGATACCATAGCTTTAGCTTAAGAGCAACTATAGCAATCCCATATTCAGTAAGTTTACTTACTTAAACTAAAAATTCATGCTGAGAAAGGCTTTTATCTCGAATCAAGGTATATCTATTATTTACAAGGGTTTCAGGCTTTTTTGTGCAATTAACCCCTTGGTATTATCTGGAGAGAGCTTGAAAGTGTTTAGCTGCTAGAAAATGTCTAAACCTAGATAACAAATTAAAGCTGCTGAAACGCTGGATTTTTAAAGTTATAAATTTAAGCTTTTTAATACGTGCTTTGTTTTCTTGTTATTTTTTATCAGCACACTAAGTGCAGAAAAAAGTTATTTCTAGATAATAAGAATAAGTAGTTCAATATTCTAATTTAATATAGGCTATAAACAGATGACAGAGCTTTCAGAGTACGAAATTATCAAATCTATAAGTCAAGAAAAAGAAAATAAAATTTATCGCGTAATAAAGCAGCAAGATAGCCGGACATTTCTGCTAAAAATTATAGACAATAAATCTTTAGATGCTACAAAAATAGAACAGCTAAATCAAGACTATAGCAAAATTAATAATTTACAAATAGAGCAAGTTATAAAAGTTTTATTTATAAAAGCTTTGGATAGCAGGATTATATTATTTTTGGAAGATTGGGGAGAGCAGACGCTTCACGAAGTTCTCATTTCTAAACCGCTGAACTTATGTAATTTTTTTTCTATAGCTATCCAGCTAGCCAGAACCATAGCTAAACTGCATCAAAATAAAATTATTCATAAAGATATTAACTCTCATAACGTTCTCATAGATACTCAAACTCTTCAAGCCAAAATATTTCTATTTAGTGAAAACCAAACGCCCGACAATCCCGGACATATTGCAGGAAATCTTGCCTACATTTCACCAGAACAAACAGGTAGGATTAATCGCCGCCTCGACTACCGTAGCGATTTCTATTCTTTAGGCGTGACATTTTATGAAATGTTAACTGGAAGGTTGCCCTATCAAGCTACCGATCCAATGGAATTAATTCATTGTCATATAGCTAAACAACCAGTAGTGCCACACCAGCTAGTGCCACAAATTCCTCCGGTGGTTTCTTCTCTCGTAATGAAGCTACTTGCTAAGGCTCCTGAAGATAGGTATCAAAATGCTAACGGACTCATAGCAGACTTGGAAAATTGTCTGACTCAGCTACAGACATTTGGGAGTATTTCAGACTTCCCACTCGGTACGCAGGATATATCAAGTCAGCTGCAAATTCCGCAAAAACTCTATGGCCGCGAGGAAGAAGTCGAGCAACTGCTGGCAGTTTTTGAACGGGTAAGGCAAGGCGCAACCGAAATAATTTTAGTTTCTGGTTATTCCGGAATTGGCAAGTCGGTTTTAGTGAATGAGATTCATAAACCCACAGTAAAAGCGGGAGGATATTTCGTATTGGGCAAGTTTGAGGAGTTGAAGCGGAATATTCCTTATACCGCTTTGATTCAAGCTTTCTCCGACTTAGTAAGGCAGCTCCTAACAAAAAGTTATCAACAAATCCAAACTTGGAAACAGAAAATTTTAGAAGCTGTCGGTTCCAATGGTCAGGTGATCATTAATGTTATTCCCCAAGTCGAACTAATTATAGGACAACAACCAGCGCTTCCTACTTTAGGCTCGGCGGAAAGCCAAAATCGCTTTAACTTAGTTTTTCAACAATTTATTGGTGTTTTTACCCGTCAAGAACACCCACTGGTCATTTTTTTAGACGATCTACAGTGGGCTGATTCCGCAACACTAAAGTTGATTAAACTACTGATGAGCGATCGCGCAGCGGGTGCGGAGCACCATCGCGATCGCCAATACCTGTTATTAATTGGAGCATATCGAGATTCGGAGATAAATGCAACTCATCCATTAATGTCAGCCGTGGATGAAATTCAAAAATACGGTGTCAGAGTGAACACCATCCCACTCGAACCGCTAAATTTAACTCAAATCAACCAATTAATTGCCGATACCCTCAAATGCGACACCGAGCGAACGCAGCCTTTGGCAAAACTAGTTTTAAATAAAACCAATGGCAATTCTTTTTTCTTAATACAGTGGCTCAAAGCTATTTACCAAGAAAAGCTCTTATTCTTTGACTTTAACACGGGGCAATGGCAATGGGACATTGAGCAAATTAGCGATACGGCAATAACGGATAATGTTGCCGATTTTATGCTTCAAAGAATTTGCTATCTAGACTATAAAACTCAAAACTTATTAAAATTAGCAGCTTGTTTGGGCAACCAATTCAATTTAGTAACTCTTGCTGATGTCTATAAAAAATCTATTTTAAATACAACATCTGAATTGAGGCAAGCAATTCAAATAGGCTTGTTGCTACCTATCAAAAATGCCTTTACCCCGGATGTGACTCAACTAACAGTTAAGTACAAATTTTTGCATGACCGAGTGCAGCAAGCAGCATACTCTCTCATTCCAGCCGAACAAAAAAAAGAAATTTACCTAAAAATAGGTCGAGTGCTGCTGAGAAATACTAGTATAGAAAAGCGAAAAGAGAACATATTTGATATTGTCAATCATTTCAATTATGTAATTGAATTAATAAGCCAGCAACCGGAACGAGATGAATTGGCTTATCTGAATCTTATAGCGGGTCAGAAAGCTAAAGAAGAAACCGCATACGAACTCGCGCTCGCCTACTTAAAAATAGGTTTAGAACTTTTAGGGAGCGACAGTTGGCAGTCGCAATATGAGTTAACCATCTCTCTCTATCTAGAAACCATTGAAGCTGAATATCTAAATACTAATTTTGAGCGAGCAGAAATCATTTCTGAGGTAGCTTTAGTTCACGCTAAAACAACTCTGGAAAAAGTTAAAATATACGCTAATAAAATTAAATCCTATATAGCCAAAACTGCTTTCAAGCAAGTCCTAGATACTGGAATGCAAGTTTTACAACTGTTAGAGGTACCTTTGTATAAAGAAGCACCTCAACAGGACAATATTGAGGCGTTAATCGATTTGCCAAAAATGGCGGACTCCTCCCAAGAGGCAGCCATGGAGATTTTAATGCTGATTGTTCCCATTGCTTTTATTACTAAAAATCCGATAGGGCTATCTTTTGTATTTACAATGCTTTATCTGTGCCGTCAGTATGGTAATTCAATTCCAGGAATTTATGCTTATGCAATTTATGGAAGTGTTCTTTGTGGACCTCTAGCAGATATAGATTCAGGATATAAATTTTGTCAACTCGCTTTAAAACTATTGGATAAGTTTGATGCTAAAGAATTAAAATCTAAAGTGTACAGTATCCTTGGTGCTAATATTCTTCATTGGAAGCACCATGTAAAGGAAACTATAAACCCCCTAGAGCAGGCACTTCAAAGCGGAATGGAAACGGGTGATATAGAGCATATTTGTCATGCAGCTTTGTTTTTGTGCGAACATTCTTTCTTTCTTGGTGAAAATCTGGAACTAGTTGCTAGCAAGCAGAAACAGTATATTTATTTAATCCAAAATTGTAAACAAGAATATCAATTATATTACACAAAAATAAGTGGACAGGCAGTCTTAAATTTAATAAATTCATCGAATAACCCGTGTTATCTGATTGGAGATTACTTTAACGAAGCAAAAATATTACCTCATTTCTTAGAAATAGATAATGCACTTGGTATTTTTTCTGTTTATTTTAACAAGCTATTGCTTAGTTATCTATTTAAGGATTACGAGCAGGCGATCGCTCATGCTTTAGTAGCAGAAAAGTATACTGCCTACTTACACGCAATGATGCTATGGGGCGAATACAATTTTTACTATTCTCTAGCCCTTCTTGCTCGGTATCCTAATGTTGAACTTGCCGAACAGCAACAGTACATGAATGCTGTTGCTGAGAACCAAAGAAGGATAAATTTGTGGGCTTATCATTCCCCTGCTAATTATCAACATAAGTACGATTTAGTCCAAGCAGAAATTTATAGAGTGTTGGGAGATCCTATCCAAGCAATGGAGTTTTATGACCGAGCCATAACAGGAGCAAAAACTCAAGGATATATCCAAGAAGAAGCCTTAGCTTGCGAACGCGCAGCTGAATTTTATCTAGGTTTGGGACGCGAAAAAATTGCTCAAACTTATATGAATGAAGCATATTCTGGCTATATTTGTTGGGGCGCGATCGCAAAAGTTAAAGCATTGAAGTTAGAATATCCCCAACTAATTTCTCAAATAAGAACCAATGACTTAACAATTAGTCATAATAATACAACAGCTTCAAACATTAATAGCAGTAGTTCGTCTGCTCTACTGGATATAGCTACGGTGGTGAAAGCTTCGCAAGCAATTTCTAGCGAAATTATCCTGGATAAGCTGCTAGTTAAATTAATGAAAATTATTATAGAAAATGCAGGGGCAGAAAAAGGATTATTCATTTTATCTAATAAGGGAGCATTGACTGTTGAAGTAGAGGTAGAAGTCAATAGCAAAGTGCGATCATTACAATCTATTCCGCTAGAAGGTTATCAAAATTTTCCTATAGCTATTGTGAATTATGTTGTCCGAACTCAATCTGATGTAGTTTTAAACGATGCTACCCGCGAGGGAATATTTACCGCAGAACCTTATATTACCCTTCATAGCTTAAAGTCGGTATTGTGTACGCCGATTATCAATCGAGGGCAACTTGTAGGAATTATTTATTTAGAAAATAATATAACTACAGGCGTATTTACACTTGAAAGGTTAGAAGTTTTAAAAATTCTTTCTGCTCAGGCTGCTATCTCTATTGAAAACGCTCTTCTCTATGAAATAGCTCAGGAAAATTTAGTTTTAGAGAAAGCCAAAGAAGCAGCGGAAACAGCAAACAAAGCGAAAAGCGAATTTTTGGCAATAATGAGTCACGAAATTCGTACCCCAATGAACGGTGTGTTAGGCATGGCGGGGTTGCTTAAAGATACTCAGTTGACAACTCAACAGCAAGAGTATGTAGAAATTATCCTCTCTAGCGGTTGCTCGTTACTCGACATCATTAACGACATATTGGACTTATCTAAAATTGAGTCTGGAAAGATGGAATTAGAATCTAAACCTTTCAAGCTGGAAACTTGTCTTCAAGATGCTTTTAATTTAGTGAGATCTAAAGCTACCGAAAAAAAGTTGAATTTCAACTACTCGCTCTCAGAAAAAACGCCTTCAATTATTATGGGCGATGTGACTCGCTTGCGCCAAATTATCATAAATTTACTAAATAATGCTTTTAAATTTACCTCGTCAGGCGAGGTTGTTCTTTCTGTAACTGCCCAGCCTGAAAACACAAAGAATGCGGTTAGTAATTTAAAGCAGACCTACGAAATTTGCTTTGCCATTAAAGATACGGGAATTGGTATTCCTCCCGAACGAATAAATCGCCTATTCAAGCTGTTTAGCCAAGTGGATTCCTCCACGACTCGCGAGTATGGAGGTACGGGATTGGGTTTGGCAATTAGCAAGCATTTGAGTGAAATGATGGGTGGCAGAATATGGGTAGAAAGCAATCCAGGGCAGGGATCTACCTTTTATTTCACGATAATCGCTCAGTCTGCCGATTTGCTCACAAGTAACCAGGATTCCTCAACATCTCTATTAAAGGAAAAGTTAGCCGAAAAATTGCCGTTAAGCATACTATTAGTGGAAGACATCGCCACGAATCAGCGGGTGATGCTACACATGTTAAAACGCATGGGCTATCGCGCCGACGTAGCTGCTAACGGACAAGAGGCGCTCGATCGCGTGCGAAGTCAATTTTATGATGTGGTATTCATGGACGTGCAGATGCCAGTTATGGATGGATTAGAAGCAACTCGTCGCATCCGTGAAGGCAGTTCTAATTCGTCCCAACCTTGGATTATCGCTATGACTGCTCGCGCCATGCAAGGCGATCGCGAAACCTGTTTCAGTGCGGGAATGAATGACTACATCAGCAAACCCTTTAAACTTGAGGCACTTTATCAAGCTTTGAGTCAATATAAAGACTTGAGTAATACAACCCTTTCTATGAAAGACGATGGACGCGAGCCGCTGACTGTGAATATAAATAAAGAAACATCTGCGCTCTTGACGGCAAAAAGCCCCGCATTGGCACCCGCTATCGATACCCAGGTAATTCAAAGTTTGAGAAACATGGCAGGCGATAAAGCTTCGGAAGTAGTCGCCAAGCTGATCGAAAACTATTTAGAAGATGTACCGCTGCTATTACAAGCTATAAATGATGCGGTTGCTCGTGAAGATGCTGAAGCACTGCGAAACTCAGCCCATGCTTTAAGGGGACTCAGTGCCACTCTGGGAGCAAATCCACTTTCTCAAGTGTGCCAAACAATCGAAACGATCGCTCGCGCTGGGGATACAATTAATGCCTTCAAGCTAATTCCTAAACTTGATGCTGAATCAAAGCGAGTAGAGGTAGCTTTGCAGCAACAGCATCATTTAAACGATGTTTCCACCGACAGCCATACCGAGTTGAGTGCAAATACGTCTCGGATTCTCGTAGTTGATGATGACAATGCTGTACGGCTGGCGTTACGCTGTGCTATGGAGCAGCAAGGATATGAAGTGGTTGAAGCATCTGATGGGGAGCATTGCTTAACTATTTGCACCGAGCAACTGCCCGATATTATCCTTTTAGATGCACTGATGCCCGTGCTAGATGGCTTTAGCTGCTGCGCTCAATTACAGGCAAATTTCGGCGAACGATGCCCGCCCGTCCTGATGATTACCGCGCTTGACGATACTAAGTCAGTAGATAAGGCTTTTAATGCGGGCGCGATTGATTATATTACCAAGCCGATTCATTGGGCGGTATTGCGACAACGAGTGCGGCGTTTGCTTTCCAGTCATTGGGCAATGACTCAATTACGCAAAAAGATAGAGCATGAACGCCAGTTGATGCAACAGTTAGAAACGGCCAATCTAGAGTTGCAACGCATTGCCGCTGCTGATGGCTTAACTGGAGTTGCCAACCGTCGTTGCTTTGACGAATACTTGCAGCGCGAATGGCAAATAGCAGAACGAGAGCAAGCACCTTTGTATTTAATATTGTGCGATGTTGATTTTTTCAAGGCTTACAACGATACTTACGGACATCTGGCTGGCGATGAGTGCCTCAAACAAGTTGCCGATATAATTAGAAAGACTTTGAAGCGTCCTGCGGCTCTAGTTGCCCGTTATGGCGGTGAAGAATTTGCAGTCGTTCTGCCAAACACCGAGGTAAGTGAAGCGGTTCGGATTGCAGGGGAAATTTGCTCTTCTGTGAAAGCTTCTGCGATCGCTCATGCGGGTTCAAACGTTAGCAAATTTGTCACCCTCAGCTTGGGAGTAGCCAGTCTGATTCCCAGCCGCGAAACCTCAAAAGAAGCGCTGATTGAATTGGCAGATCGAGCGCTTTATCAGGCGAAACAACAAGGACGCGATCGCGTTGTCGCGATCTAGCGGGCTAAACTTGATAAAGCCAAAATAGAAAAAGCTTATTCTCAGTATACTGCTAATCGTTCCTTCACTATCATTAGTGATGCTTTCTTCAGCGCCAATAGCAGCTATTTCAAACCTATCAGCCCCAAAACCTGATTAATACAAATAAAGCCCTTTCCATAAGTGACAATTAGGTGACGAAGGGGAACTCATAAAAAGTAATGCAAACCCCAGCCAAATCTATAACAGAAAACTCTTTTGGTCCCCAAGGTTTTGTTGATAATGGCTCGTTGGGATGAATTATCTGACCACCCTTGGCTTGAAATTCTTCGTAAAGTTGCTCAATACCATTCACCTGAATGCGAAGAGATATTCCTTCTGATAGATGTTTATAGTCGTTTTTAACGAGAAAAATTACGGCTGAATCCCTTTCAACAATTGCCATCCTAACAGGAGTACCTTCCTTGTGGGTTGTAGTAAACCCAAGTTGTTGCTCATAGAAGGCGATCGCTTTTTCTACGTCATCACCAGCTGGAATAAGTGGGCTGATATTTCCGAGTTGGGGAAGGTGGCTCATTTCTGGTAGCTCCCTTGTTAGTCATAGAGAATTATCTCACTTTTTCAAAAGGTAGGTGTACCAAAGCGCACGCAGAAAGTGCGGACACCGTTGTACAAGGGATTTTTACATCTAGTCAGATATTGAGTCATCAGATAAAATTGCCCTCTCCAAGTCCGCTTCTGTCAACTTTGCATCTTTCAAGTTAGCCCCACTCAAATTAGCCCTGTCCAAGTCAGCCTCTCTTAAGTCTGCTAGCAAGAGATTAGCCCCTCTAAGATCTGCCTCTCTTAAGTCAGCCTCTCTCAAGTCTGCCTTAGTTAGGTCTACCCCTCTTAGATCAGCTAGTGACAAGTTTGCCTTAGTTAAATTTGTCCTCGCCAAGCTAGCCTGACTTAAATTAGCCTTACTCAAGTTTGCTTCACCAAAATTTGCTGCCGTTAAGTCAGATCTACTTAAGTTGCTTCCACTTAAATTAGCTTGGCTCAGGTTTGCCCAACTCAGATTAACTTCACTAAGCAAGCACTGTTTGAGATTAGAACACCTCAAGTTAGCATTAGTAAAATTTCTTTGACCTGCTGCATAACGCCTAAGCAGTTCATCAGCCATCAATCTGATTAACAAAGCAGCATCTGCTCCGGTATAACACCATGAAGCACCCACCAGCTTAGCTGCTGTGTTAATAGCTACCTCGTCAGCGTTAGGCACCAGAACCCCATTACACCGATCCCATTCACCGCCGAGCATAAAGGCAATCTCAGAAGCAGCTTGTGATGAGTCGAACAAAATAACGTTTGATGTACGCCTAGACCAGCTTTTGATACCAGTAAACTGGTTGAGTGCTAGGGAAAATATTTCTATTAAGTCTTTCATAAGACCTTGCCTACCATTACTACTTTCTGGTGATATGCTGCTAAAACGAAGGCTAGGAAAATCCGCTGTAACAGCGAGTTAACGTAGAAAATTAACCTCTACCATTGTAGAGCTATTACCTGATGAAACGTATATTTATAGAAGTCTAAATATAGGGAGACACTGGCTAATTATTGACTACCCTTTTCCAAAAAATGATTATCATCATTACCTAGCGCATAGCTGATGGAACCCTGAGCAAGTCAGACTTGAAGTTTCCCACTGAGAACTAGTTTAAACTCTAGGAGTAGAGAGCAGGCGCTCAAATTCCTCAAAAAGCTAGAGGTAACCTGTTAAAGTTTGAGGGAAAATAATGACGATTGCGTGCGGATTCCAGACTTATGCATAACAACCAACTTCAGAACGCTCCAGATAATCCTGTCCTGGATCAACCTGATACCGCTGTGACGGAAGATCCTGATTTGCTCAGTCCAGAGGAACTCCAATTGCAGCGTCTAGGAGGCCTTGCCAAAGAAGTCCACCGTCTTTACGCTTGGTTAGGTTTGATGACTGGCTTGTCTGTTCTTTCACTCGGTCTCCTGACTGGGTTTGCCGTGTGGCTAAAGGTAGAGCAGAACCAATTGCAAAGACAACTAGCAGCTATAAACGCCTATAAAGCAGAAACTGACCGTGTTAAAAATCTAGAGAGCCGGGTAAATGGTCTAGAAACTCAAGCGTCGCTACTGAATCAGAATGTGGGATTGCTCAATCAGCAAGTCCCTAAAGGATTAGCGACCCAAATTAAAGGTATTCAAAAGGATATATCCTCGCTTAAAACCGTTGTCCAAAACGTCGAGGCTAATGCTGTTACTCGCTCTCAGGTGGATCAAAGCATACAGAGAACGTTGAAAGAGCAAAATAAGGTAGTGAATCCTTCACCGTTACCAACAAGGTGAAGCCAAAAAAAACCTATTTTTTCTTGCCCTCTCCTGTAATACAAAGCGTAGCCGTTGGGCAAAAAACACTTTAAGCATGACAGGAAGCCCTATCAGCAATTAAATTCTTTTATCATAAAGTAATTAAATACCCTAAAATCAGGCTGAAAAGCGCATTATCTAGAAGTATGGAAAGGGGCGCTCTACCCTTAGCGCTGGTTTTGAGCCAGTTGCTACATAAACGCCGGATTGCGTTCGCACTGGACAAGCAGCATCTACAGGAACAGGCACAACCCCAGGAGCAGCAAGCCAAATGTTTGTGATTACTCAGAATGGTAAGGCTGGTTATATTGACCAAACTGGTTCGATTGTTATTAAACCTGAGTTTGATGAGGCCATGGCGTTCGCGGAAGATAGGGCGCGAGTGAGGATTGGCCCCAAGTGGGGCTATATCGACAAGACAGGAAATATCGTCATCAAGCCCGTGTTTAATAATGCTGAGGACTTTTCCAACGGGTTGGCACGGATATGGAGAGGCTCCAAGTGGGGCTATATCGATCCAACAGAGAATATGGTCATCAAACCCGAGTTTGAGGTTGCCAAGGATTTTTCCGAAGGGTTAGCAGCAGTAAAGATCGAGCGTAAGTGGGGCTATATCGACAAGACAGGAAATTTCGCTATTGAGCCTCAGTTTGATGGTGCTAACAATTTTACAAATGGGCTGGCGGCGATCGCGATCGCAAATCATTGGGGCTACATCAACAAGATGGGGAATGTTGTCATTCCAGCCCAGTTTGATGCCGCTGAGGACTTTTCCGAAGGGCTAGCAGCGGTAGATGTTGGCTCCAAGTGGGGCTATATTGACAACACAAAGAATCTTGTTATTCAACCTCAGTTTAATAGTGCTTGGAAATTCACCGAAGGGTTGGCTAAGGTGATGATTGGTGGCAAATCCGGCTATATCAACAAGATGGGGAATGTTGTCATCCCACCTCAGTTTGATGGCGCTTGGAATTTCACAAATGGGCTAGCGCGGGTGAGGATTGGCGGCAAGTGGGGCTATATCGACAAGACGGGGAATCTCGTTATCCCAGCCAACTTTACTATGGCGTCAAACTTTACAGATGGGCTGGCATGGGTCAGCATGGGTAAAAAATCCGGCTATATCGACAAAACGGGTAATTTTATCTGGAATCCTACAACCTAAGTAGTTGCCCTAGTTTCTGCCATCTGACTTTCGATAGTTATAGTTGTTTTTTTGCTGAAAAAGCGATGCCCTGGTTTAACAGACGGGCAGACAAGATGTCCGCCCGGCATAGCTTGTTTTATTTAGGATTAAAGATTCAATCCCCAATCCTAAATTGCCTTGCTGATAGCTAATGTATTACTCGCCTACCTTAGCCAACTCTGGTTGTTGCTCGGCTGGAGTTGGTTCTGAGTCTGTGATGCCGTACATAGAGTTATATAACTTGACATACTCCTTGGCTGATTTATCCCAGCTAAAGTCCATTTGCATTCCTCGCTGTTGTAATTCTTGCCATTGCGGTTTATAGCGGAAGCCTTCCCAGGCACGAACCATACAGGTGTAGAGATCGAGGGGTTCATAGCGGTCGAAGCAGTAGCCAGTACCAGCGTGGTTGAAAGGTTCGTGGTGAGAGACGGTATCGACTAAGCCACCAGTACGGCGCACAATGGGTACACAGCCGTAACGCATAGCTAGCATTTGGCTGATACCGCAAGGTTCAAAGCGGCTGGGCATGAGGAAGGCATCTGAGCCGGCGTAGATGCGTCGGGAGAGGGCGTCGTTATAAAGTAAGTAAGTTGCCATGCGACCGGGATAGCGGGATGCCATCTGCCACAATTGGGTTTCGTAGTAGCGATCGCCTGTTCCTAGCAGCACAAACTGAGCATCTGTGTAAGCCATGAAGCGGTCAAGCATTTGTAGCACCAGGTCAATGCCCTTTTGGTCTACCAGCCGCGTCACCATGCCAATGAGAAAAGCACCAGCGTTAACTTCTAAGCCCACTTCTTCTTGCAGGGCAATCTTATTGGCGCGACGTTTATCTAGGGTATCAGCGGTAAAAGTTTGAGCGATGTATTTGTCATCCGCGGGGTTATAAACCTGGGTATCGATGCCGTTGACAATGCCAGATAACTTCCCACTGATGAAAGACAGCAAGCCTTCCAAAGTTTCGCCGTAGGCAGCCGTCTGGATCTGTTGTGCATAGGTAGGGGAAACGGTGTTAACGCGATCGGCAAACTGAACTGCGGCAGCCATTGTGTTATGCCCCTGCATATACCAGGGACACCAGGTAATTTTATCTAAGTACCAACGCCACGGCCCTTGATAAGCGAGGTTGTGGATGGTGAAGACGGTGGTGATATCTGGGTCTTGGTTCATCCACACTGGAATCATGCCTGTATGCCAGTCGTGACAGTGAATAATCTGTGGCTTCCAGTAGTTCCAGCAAAACTCAGCAGCACCATTGGCAAATAAGGTGAACCGCCAATCTTCATCATCTCCAGAGTAGATGCGGCGGGGGGAGAAGGCGGGATGACCAAACAAGTACAGGGGAACATCGGTTCCAGGCAAGACGGTTTCGTAGACGGCAAAGTTCTGGAACATGGCGAAACCGTTCCATACTGGGTCTTTGGGAATCTCCATCTTGTCGGGTAACATACCGTAATAGGGCATGAATATCCGCACATCATGCCCCATTTGTCTGAGAACTTTGGGTAAGGCACCGACGACATCCCCCATACCTCCCACCTTGGCAACTGGGGCTGCCTCTGCTGCAACAAATAGAATCCGCATCTTGATTTTTTGGTTCTCTGAAATAGTTTGTTACATAATACCGAGCATCGGTACTGTAAGAACCTCACCTAAATGGAGCAAGGATGCCCACACTGTAAAACAAGGGTACCCCCGATGTTTTCAGTGTGTGGAGGAATTGCGACCAATAAATAAATTGAGCGTAGCGAATCATTGTAGTGATAAAATTGCGATATGGAACAACATGTGTTGACAATAGTTTGCAAAATCAACCCCACGCCCGAACAAGTTGTCAAAATTGAGGCGACACTTCAGGCGTTTGCGGATGCTTGTAACTATATCAACGAAGTTGTAGACCCCAAGCTTACCCACAACGTAACGATCCAAAATCAGGTTTACCGTGAAGTAAGAGAGCGATTTGGGCTTGCAGCTAACCTTGCTATTCGTGCCATTAATCGGGTAAGTTCTAATCGCAAAACCGCGAAGCGAATGAGTAAGCCCGTTAAAAAGTTTTCCCCTACTTCCGCTGAGTACGACGCGAGAATCTTCTCTTTTAGGGAGAAAGATTGGTCAGTGTCATTGACGCTAGTTGGTGGGAGAGAGCGGTTTTTAGTAGATGTAGGCAGCTACCAAAAGGGTAAGTTGTCAGGTTTTACACCAACGTCAGCCACCCTGGTTAAACATCAAAACGGCACTTACTCGGTCAATATCCAAGTTAAGAATGATGCGCCAAGTCCTCAAGAATCTTCATGTGTGATTGGTGTTGATTTGGGACGGCGAGATATAGCTGCTACCAGCGAGGGAGAAAGTTTTTCAGGGCAACAGGTTACGGAGATCAGAAACAGATATTCGCGAGTTAGGACATCTCTCCAGAAAAAAGCTTCAGAAGGCACAAGAGCAACCCGCCGTCGTGCGAGGCAGATTTTGCAACGGTTATCTGGTCGGGAGAGGCGCTTTCAATCGTGGGTCAACCATAATGTCAGCAAGCATATTGTAGGCAAGGCAAAACAGGTGGGGTTTTCAATTGCGATTGAAGATTTAACCGGGATTCGCGAACGGACGAATCAACAGCCCAGAAATAAGACAGAACGCAGACGTTCAAATTCTTGGGCATTTTATCAACTACGACAATTCCTAGACTACAAAGCTTTAGATGTCGGGGTTGAGGTCAAGAAAGTTAATCCCGCTTATACTAGCCAAACTTGCCACAAGTGCCTGCATATTCATCCAGTAAAAGGAAAGTCCTACCGCAGTGGTAAGACTTTTTCGTGTGGTTATTGCGACTGGAAGGGCGATGCTGACTTAAATGGAGCCAACGTGATTAAATTGTTGGGGCTGTCAGTAAACCAGCCTGGAGGTTCGTACCCTTCGTGTGAGCTAGGCAGAAAAGTTGAGTACTTTCAACTTAGCTTATTCGATTGGGTACAGGGCTACTAAAAGCCTACTCCATAGTCGGTACTCCGACTTGGTGTAGGTAGTTTACAGAGTAGCCCCCTCTCCCCGCAGGGCTGATTCATTCTCATGGTAGAAAAATTTATCATTTGAGAAAACCAGATTTGGGGGGTCTCCCCCCGTTGGGGGACGGTCGCGTCCCCCAAGCAGAGTCCGAAAGGTTTGGTCGGTTTGATACCTTATTTTCCTTTCTAGACAGTGAATCAGCCCTGCCTCTCCTCACGAGGGGAGGGGGAAAAAAAATACCTGCTTAGCGTTAGTCTTGTTCGCTCAGCACTTCTTTTAATTTCCCGGATCGGTTTATTAGGGCAAAAATCTCTTGTAGGATTTCGTGTGCCCCTTGTTTACGCAAGCGCTGTGCTAGTTCAGTACCAAGTTGTTCGGCATCAACAGCAGCACCAGTAAGACTATCTTTGACTACACGCTGACCATCTAGACTGGCGACAAGACCCGTTAATATCAGGGAATCACCTTCTATGGTGGTGTTAACACCAATAGGTACTTGGCAGCCGCCTTCGAGTTCTCGCAAAAAGGCGCGTTCCGCATAGCAACGTTGTGCGGTTGGGGTGTGTTCTAGGGTTTTTAGCAGTTCCAGGACTTCTGTGTCACCCTCACGGCATTCAATGCCCAAGGCTCCTTGCCCAACAGCATGAAGCGATACTTCAGGTGGGATGATTTGATGGATGCGATCGCTCATCGAGAGTCTATGCAACCCCGCCACTGCCAAAACAATTGCGTCGTACTCACCTGCATCTAGTTTTGCCAGCCGCGTGTTTAAGTTACCCCGGATATCTTTAAACTCTAGGTGGGGGAAGTGGTGGCGCAGTTGAGCCAGTCGTCGTAAGGAAGATGTACCCACCACAGCACCCGCTGGCAGGGTTTCAAGTTGCTTGTCTTTGTTTTTTTCATGCATCACTACAGCGTCTGCTGGATTTTCTCGTTCGGTGACGCACCCTAACATCAACCCTTCTGGCAACCGGGTGGGCAAATCTTTGAGGGAATGAACGGCTAAGTCTGTCTCTTTGTTGAGCATTCCCACTTCTAGTTCTTTGGTGAACAGCCCTTTATCCCCAATCTTGGCTAAGGGGACATCTAGAATTTTGTCCCCCTGGGTACTCATAGTATGGACTTCAAAGGTGCGGTCAGGAAAATGTTTCTGTAGTTGCTCCTGAACCCAATACGTCTGGACGAGGGCGAGTTGGCTTTTGCGAGAACCGATGCGAATCGTGCGGGCCGGACTGGAAACAGTTGGAGACATAGAGCGATCGCGCAAACAGAGCGAATAGAGTCACTTTATCTAGGCTACCGCAGGGCGTGACTCCTTTAAGGTCATTCATCTGGTTGGTATTTAACTATAAGAATCTTAATAGCTCAACTGTGACTAGGAAAGCGATGGCAACACGCTCCTGTTTTTCTCTACTGTTACTAAACGCAAGCTACCGCAGCGTGTAACTATAATCGGTTAATCTAGCTGAATCAATTTTACTAAGTAGCTGAGACTTAGAAATGACGCGAAAAGATGATGAAGTTTTAGAGCAAATTGCCCAGCTAATAGAAAGTTTGCCTAGCGAGTGCCTACTACAGCGTTGTTGGACAGAAGACCAAATTAAGGAATGGCACAGAGCAAGAAAAACCCAGGTTCTTCTTGCTGAAGGCTGGAGGGCGTTGTTCATCAATGGGTATGGCGATCCCATTCTTGAAGCTTTGGATAAAAAAGAGATTTCTCAACACAAATACGATTTGATGGTGTGTATATTATCTCATGACCAGGCTCAATGGGAACTTGTCCTCCTGGGAGATAAGTATGTCAGACAATTTCATTCTTTTCTACAAAATCTTTCGAAATTTGTTGATTCTTTTCCTAAACCGCTAAAACACATATGGCATAAGTTCTTTCAAAGAATTTCCTTGAAAGAGTATCCTTTTATATCGCCCTATGATTTATTCGCCGAGACTTTAAGAGAACAAATCGATGGTAGCTTTTCATGGTGTCTGGAACCCTACTATGATGTCCCTGTTAAAAAGTGGGGAGCAGCAACTAAGCAATTAAGTCAAATTTTTGAAAAAGGGATACACGATGGAATTTATCCTCAACCCAATTTGATTGAGGTTGCGAAGCTAAAAAGTAAGCTTGTTTGGCACAAAGTTGGGTTTTCATGGATGGCAATAACTATTGTTGCATGTCAAATGGCAGCGCGTAATGATCCATCACTGAGGCGTAAATTGGTTGCATATAACAAATCAATACAGGGGTGTTTTAAGTTAGCTGCCACTGTCAGCCGCAAAATTCATGGATTCGCCTGGGTAAATGGGCAAGAGATCCCCGCTTCCAATACTGGCGGGATTTACGCCAAACCTTAATAAAAATTCATATCAGGATCAAATTCGTCTACCGAAGGGAAAGCAAATTTATGTTGGAAAACATTAAAACAAATCTCTGCGGAGGTGGAGTTTTCCATGATTTACGTTTTGTTGCTTCCACAACAGGATCTTGACGTAGTTACTCAGCTGCATCGTTATCAGAATCAGATTCAAGAGCTTCAAGCTCAAGTTGAACACCTAGAGGTTGAAAATTTTAGCTTGAGGATGAATATCCGCGAACTGCAATGGCGTGTCGATCCTTACTCGCCAGATGGGGATGCTGTTTGCAATTCAGCTTGGTAGTTGAAAATCTAGTAGTCTGCAACCTTGGCTCTAAAGGTCAGGGTTGTTTTTTTATACAGATTTGAATATATCCGGTTGTAGGGATAGGGATGGAAGAATGCGATCGCAATTATGCGGGTCTGCGACCATCGCGCAGCGACGACCCAGGAGTATCGCACTCTTCCCCTTCCCTATTAGCCTTGGATACAGTAGAAACTGTAGACTCTCACCACAGCGCAGAAGTGAGGCGACCTCATGTTTACGATCAAGTACCCTGACAAGCAAAGCGAGCCGCCCCTTTCTCCGAGAGACACTCTGCCCACTATGTACGATCTGCTGAGTGAAAACCCGGAGGAACCTGGCTTGCCTGATGAATTTCACGACCTTCAATCCGAACTGTTGCGTCTCACCTTCCATCCCGCTAACTATCCTTCGGAGCAGGTGTTTAGCGGCAGCAATATAAATCTCTACTACGATGTCCGTGCCACAACTTACAGGCCGATCAACCTACTTTGCGTTCAACAATCATTAGCCCACCCCTAAATTTCCCTTCCGTAGTAAATCCTTGGGTTGTTCGCACACAATTGTTTTCATCAATCAAGTTAATCGTTTCAACGCCAATTACCACGCCAGTGGCTTTTTCGCGAACTTTGAAGATGATGAGATTCTCGTCATGTTCCTCAGCTAGCATGGTGTAGTTGCAAAAGGGAGGCTCAGAACTCTCAATTTTTATTGTACCTTCACCCGCTACAACTCCCACAAAGTTGTGGGTAATACTTTTGCCATCAGCATAGTGATAAGTGTTCGTTTGCACCCATTGATTATCAACTATCTCTTTTTTGAGAAGACCTTTGAAACGTTGGGTTTCTTTACCGTCTGCATCCAAGCTTATCCAGGTACCTTCCCAAACTCCAACATGCTTCGGAAAGACCTTAAAGTTCTCTAGCTGTTTGTGAGTATCAGCTTTAGAAATAGACAAATCTATGTTTTGTTGATTCATAGAACCTCTTTGACACTAAGCACTTACACGGGAGAAAACTGAAGGAACCTAGAATCTCCAAATACGTTCCAGGATCTAGTAGTTTTCATTGCACCCTTGAGAAATGATAATGCGCCTTGGTGCGATTGCGTACCCCCCTGTAAGCGGCGAGGGGATCAAAATTTGGCAATAAGATGTAGAGACGTTGCAGACAACGTCTCTACTTGCAGGGAACCCTGCTTAAGGGCTAGATGTTTAAACAGCAACCATTTCTTTATGCTCGATCCGCGTTCCTAAAACTTTCAGAAATTGGGCTAACCAGTTAGGATGAGCAGGCCATGCGGGTGCTGTTACCAGATTACCGTCAACCATTGCCTCGTCAACTGGGATATTGGTGTAAAGTCCACCAGCGCGGGTGACATCTGGGCCACAAGCAGGATAGGCAGTGCAACTCTTGCCTTCTAGCACTCCTGCCGCTGCCAATACCTGCAAACCATGACAAATGGAAGCGATGGGCTTATTCGCTTCTGCAAAGTGGCGGGTGATTTCCAGCACCTTTTCATTCAGGCGGATATATTCCGGTGCGCGTCCACCAGGGATGACTAAGGCATCGTAGGCGTCAGCTGACACTTCATCAAATGTGGCGTTTAAGGTAAAGTTATGACCTGGTTTCTCAGTATAAGTCTGGTCGCCTTCAAAGTCGTGAATTGCTGTACGCACCTTATCACCGGCTTTCTTATTAGGACAGACTGCATGGACGGTGTGACCAACCATTTGCAGTGCCTGAAAGGGAACCATCACCTCGTAGTCTTCCACGAAGTCACCGACCAGCATCAAAATTTTCTTTCCATCCATGTTCTAAACTCCTTGTCAAGGTTTGATACAAAATTTAATACAACTGAGTTCCTCAGCCTGTGGAAAGTTTGGCTTGATGATGGAACCCATAAACAATACGTTTCCAGTTAGATTATCTCTAATAGCACACACTAATGGGCGGTCAACGATCGAGCTAAAGATCTGCTTAATAAAGTTAGCGATCGCTCCCTGAATCTGGGGATCAAGATTTTCCAGCGTCTGCTTGAGGGTTCCGAATATCCTGCCAGATGGCGATCACAGTTTTTAAAACTGGTGCGTTAGAGTAGATATGTTTGGTTAACACCTAATTTATTAATAAGCACTTAGTAAACAGCTTGAATATAAAGTATTCAAATGAAAGGTAACTTTTTCTACTAATTACTATATAAAACTAATTAAAAAAAATGACTGCACAAGCTTGTCCCATTTGTAATACTTTGGTAGAGCATTATTCTCGATACCCCAAATACGTTTGTGGTGAGCGTTACAGGAAGGCAACAGATATTAATGGTAGAAAACTGCAATTTTACAATGCCTCGATATCAGGTGGATATATTGCTTACTATGCAGATAGCAACGAGAAAGAAGAATACGGAAGCCACGACTGTTATATAGACGGAATTAAATGTAGGGCTGGCGAAGCCAAACTTGGAGGTATAGTGATTGAAGCCGAAACATAGTAGACTTTGATGGCAAAGTTGGCTTTATACTAGCATCACGATCAGCCTGACTGGAAACATTTGAACCTGTCTTACAACCACAAAAAAACCCTAATTTTGCCAAGCAAATGACTACGGCACGCTACGTTAATGCACCGTCCGCCTGTAAGCCGACTTTCCCAAAGTCGAGATAGCACTAAGCGATCGCAACCACTATCCGTAGCCACCCAAGTATACGAACCAATAGAAACATCTTCGTGTTTATCTGTGGTTAAAATTCAAAAAATCGTATTTTTGCAAGAAACCTATTAAGTTTGTTTACGCCATTTTTGGGAAAATTGCTCCAGGGTTGCTTGAGGAATTTGCTTCTGAAGCCAATCAAGCGCCTCGTCTTGGTGAGGCTTCCCCTCATAATACTTAGAGACATTAATTAGACTGATAGCAGGCGGTTTAGATGGGTTCGTAAGCGCTTGCCAGGTTTGGGAACCAACGACTCCATCCGCAGTCATACCCAGAGACTTTTGAAAAGCCATTACAGCGGATTCTGTACCAGAACCAAAACTACCGTCGATGGGGCCAGGATTAAAGCCTTTGTCTTTCAATATCTGCTGTAGCTGTTTCACTTTTGGGCCGGTTGAGCCAACTCTTAAAGAGTCATCCCCTGGCGACCCCCCCCTTTCTGCCAACTTTTTACGAACTTCTTGACGCAAACGTGGCAGTTGACTGTATAGCCACTGGCCCGGGCATTCTGTGGGAGAAAAGTCTCTGTGACCTTTAATATTATCAGGAGAAATATTGCAAGAGTCGCAAATGGAAACACATAATTCAACTAAACTATTCCATTGTCTTTCGCCCATGTTGTAGGTCATGAACCGACCTTCATTTTCAATCCCCGGCGACTTGTTGGCCTCTATAGTGCCAGCATGGGAGGATTGCACGCAGCGACCGCGCTTAATCTTTGCTAAACTACCATGTCTTCCCTCTAGGAGGATGCCGCCAGTCGTGTTCAAAAAATTGTGACCTGAATCCCACCAGCCGAAGGAATCCATATGGCCAGCCTGGATATTGCGGGCAAGCCTTTTTCCCCCTTCCTCGGTTCCTTTGGAGATATCGTTGGGTGGATTTGGGGTATCAGTATGATGAATAATGACAAATTTTGGCGTTGTTTCCTCGGACCAGACTTTAGGGGGTCTAGCACCCCACTCGTCGGTAGAAATGACACGAGCAGTAAAAGGCATCTTTGTATTTACTCCCTTCAAAGAAATCAGCTAGGGGATGTTTATCGGGCGTGTTGAGCTTTCTCGTTAAGCCGCTTTGAGTATAGCCTACACCCGCAACGGTGAATCTGCTAAGAGGGCTGGTTGTTCTCTTAGGCTACAGAAGTGTTGGCGTAGCCTGCCCGTTGCTCGGTGCAACGTATCGCACCCCCACTGATTCCGCATCTTTCGCACCCAGCGCCACTGCATCACTAGGATAAATTTTAATTGACTTCTTGCAAAAATCTTCCGAAAAAGTTTTTTAGTACGCAGATAAAAGCAGATGTAGACCAAGATTTGATGATGATTCTTGAATCAGTTGCGTAAGTTTTCAGGGTAGAACTTGCTTTTTTAGACGTATAGCAGCCGCTCAGGGGATCAAAAAGTCTAAATGTTCGCCTGGTTGGACTTTTAGCTCCTCTAGCGAACCTTGCAGTTTCAGCTTGCCTTGCTCTAGTAATACAATCCAATCCGCCCTATTAATAACTCTAGGACGGTGGCTAATTAGAATTGTTGTTTTACCCTGGCGGTGATTCAACAAACGGTCTAAAACTTGAGCTTCGCTCACTGGGTCAAGACCTGCGGTGGATTCATCCAAAATCAGGACTGGTGGATCGTTAACAATGGCTCTGGCTATTGCCAGCCGCTGCCGTTGTCCTCCCGAAATATTAGCACCAAATTCCCCTAAAACGGTTTGATACTTATCGGGAAGTTTACTAATAAATTCATCAGCCTCGGCAATCTGACAAGCTTTGACTATTTGCTCAAAGGTAACGTGAGGGGAACCTAAGCGGAAGTTTTCAATAATCGAGCGGCTCCAAAAGTGAGCTTCTTGGGGAACGAGAATAACCTGTTGACGCAGCGAATCGAGGGATAGATCTTGAAGGTTATAAATGCCAAGGCGAATATTGCCAGATTGAGGCTTATATAGACTGGAAATGAGTTTCGCTAGGGTACTTTTCCCACAGCCCGATTTACCAATGAGAGCAACCACTTTCCCGCCGGGAATGGTTACAGAGAAATCTGCCAGTAAGTCAACTCTGCCAGCGTGGTGAAAATTAAGGTTTGTACATACGATGTTGGCGTCGCCAGCAATAATAGCAAAGGACTTTTTAATATCAGCTCCATCTTCAGGGGTGGAGTCGATCACCTCTGTGAGGCGCTCGGTAGCGGTTTGGGAGCGAGTAAATTTATCTACAAATCCAATTACAGTACCAATAAATGCTGTAAAGTTGGTATTCATAACGTTAAATGCTAATAACTGCCCAATACTTAATTCTTTGCCGATTACCAAGCTGCTACCAAACCAGAGCAAAACAATGCTACCGAGCCGAGAGACTAATCGTGAAAAAGTGTTATTAATAATAACAATCTGAATAGTGCGAAAAGTTAAGTTGGCACTCCGACCAAAGCGGCTCTGTAGTTCTTCCCAAAATTGGGGAGCGGCAGTTGTTGTTTTTAGGGTAAGCGCTCCCTTAAATGTTTCAACTAATACACCTTGATTTTCAGCTTCTAATACTAATAAGCTGCGAGTTTTCTGTTGTAACGTTGGTAAAAGAGCTATGGCAAGTAGCGTCATTGAAACAGCAATAGCTATAGCACATGCTGTCAGGCTGACACTATAAAGAAACATAAACGCAAACGATATTAAGGCAATGAATAGTTGGCTAGGAAAACTAATAACAACCTGAGAAACTAATTGATTGATTTCTTGAATATCACGCAAGCGACTGGTAATTTCGCCACTTCTACGGGATTCGTAGTATGAGAGTGGTAAGTGCAAAATTGCTCTACCAAATTCTAGGACTAGTCCTAATTCTAGACGTTGAGCAAAATGAGAAATTAGGTTAGATTGCACAAGTCCGAGGCTACTACTGACAATCTCCATTACCGCAACTGCAATAACTACACCAGTAAGTAGTTGTATGTCTCCCCTCACTAGGACATCATCGGTGAGGATTTGGATGAGGAAGGGGGAAGTAAGGGATAACACGCCAAGGACGAGATTAATTAGAAACGCTTGAGCTAGAATGGTGCGATAAGTCCAAACTGGCTTGAGGAAACGCCAAAAGCCACCAATTGGATCGTCTGGTTGGGCGAGGAAGCGAACTGGATCTGGTTCTAACAAGAGTATGACGCTATTAGTCCAGCCTTCTAATAGTTCGTCTTTGGAGAGATAACGTATGCCTACCGCTGGGTCAGCAAGGACATATTTCCTGCCTTTTTTTCCATATAAAACAACCCAATGATAGCCTTTCCAATGAAGAATTGCTGGCAGGGGTACTTTATCTAAGCTGTCTAAGATTGCAGGTGAAACTTTGGCACCTTTAGCATTGAAGCCAAGTGCTATCGATCCTTGTTTTATGCCTAGTAATGTAGTTCCTAGTTGACCAGTGCCTACAGCTTCACGTATGTGGTTGAGATTAAAAGTACGCCTGTAATGTTTAGCAATAGTAGCAAGGCAAGCTGCTCCACAGTCTTCTTCGCTATGTTGGAGAACATTGTAGTATTTCATTTTAAATGATTGTTTTTATTTATATAGCGCATTTATAGCAATTAGCAATTAGCTTTTAGCGATCCTTCAGTTATAGCAGCCGTTTTGGGTGCATGGGAACTCTTGTCGAGTGTCACTCTTCCATTATGGCAACTGCTATAACTATATAAAAGCTTAAAAACTTTTAGATAGATATTGTGATAGCAATTACAAAAATCAAGTAACATAAATAATAAATTTTAGCAAGGTTAAACTTTTTAGTAATTTTGTTAATTTTTTTCTTCGTGTTCTTTGCACCTTTGTGGTTATTTTTAATAAGTATTTTTTGCAAATCAAATAAAAATGTTTTTAACACAATAATTTTAAGTAAAAAATACTAGCATATACTTGAATAGGTTAATTAAAAAGTAATAAATATATAAAAACTTTCAAGAACAATTGCTGGAGTGATTGCTCGCTCCAGCTGAGTTAAGGGATTTCTATTCAAATGCCCAGTCGCCCCAATCACGACTTTTTCCGCTATGTATCTAGCGATGAATACCTGCCCCCCATTAGTCGGTGGACAACGCTAGGGGGTCTGTTTTTGGTTAGCACCTTTGGCGTAGCTGTCATCCTTGCTGCTGTTACAAAGTACAACGTCACGGTAAAAGCCCCTGCCACAGTTCGTCCGGCGGGTGAATTGCGAATCGCTCAGGCGTCTACGGAAGGAACGATTAAAAGTATTGAGGTGAAAGAGAACATGGTGGTGAAACAGGGAGATGCGATCGCGATCGTTGACGATTCTCAACTCCAGACCCAAAAAAGTCAACTCTCTGGCAGTATCCGACAGAACCAACTACAACTAACTCAACTCACTGCCCAAATCAATTCTCTCAATCGCCAGCGCCTAGCAGAATCCCAATTAATGAACCGCCTGATTGCAGCAGCACAAGCTGATCTGCTTCGCAACCAACGAGACTATCAAGATCGGCAAGTTACTACTCAGAGTGAAGTGCAACAGGCAGAAGCGGAGTTGCAACAAGCTCAGGCCAACTTGCAAACAGCCCAGGTGGAGTTAAAGTTTGCTAGGCAAGATGCCCAACGATATCAGCAGTTAGCACGGGATGGAGCCATTCCTCAACGTCAATGGGAGGAGAAAGAACTAGCAGCGAAGGCGAAGGCACTAGCGGTTGAGCAGCAAAAGCAAGTTGTCCAAGCATCTCAAGCTAAACGGCAACGGTCTATAGCGCTTCTTAATCCTAGTACGGCATCAGTGGCGATCGCCCAAGAGCAGATTGCCCAAGAAAAGGCAAGGGGTGACTCCACCCTAGCTAGCTTGAACCAAGAACAAGAAAGCCTGCTCCAGCAAAAAGCGGAAATTCAGAACCAAATTAATCGCGATCGCCAACAACTTCAACAATTTGAAACGGAACTCAAAAAGAGTGTAATTCGCGCTCCTGTAGATGGCACAATTTTACAACTAAATCTGCGAAACCCTGGTCAAGTGGTGCGCGTTGCCGAACCAATTGCCCAAATTACTCCCAGTAACGCCCCTATTGTCATCAAAGCTCGTGTTGCCACTCAGGATATTGGTAAAGTCGCTCTTGGTCAAAAGTCTCAAATGCGCGTTCAAGCCTATCCTTATCCCGATTACGGTGTTCTTAACGGCAAGGTAAGTGCGATCGCCTCTGATGCCATTACACCTCAAAGCAACAATGGTAATGCATCTGCACCTTACTACGAAGTGACAATCCAGCCAGAAAAAGCTTATTTAGTAAAGAGCGAACGGCAATATCCTCTTGAACCAGGGATGGAAGCGACAGCAGAAATTATTTCTAATGAAGAGACTTTCCTCTCATTTCTTTTGAGAAAGGCAAGGTTATCAGTTAATTTTCCTACAGTGCGGATTTCAGCCTTTAATAAGTAGCTTCACTGATGACAAAGTTTTCACAATATTCAACAGGGATATTTAATTATCCTTTTTGCAAAAATATTGATTTTGGTTTTTTAGAACGCAGATGTAAGCAGATGTACGCAGATCAACGCAAATGAATGACAATATAGTAGATTTATTTTAGACAAACATAGGAATAGGATTAAGAGCATCTTCTCTCAATGGTGCTTTTAACCAGCCCAATTTAACAGGAACATCATAGAGCCGTCCAGGAGCAAACTGTGCCCAAAAGTGGCGCAGTCCCGGAACCATTACCTTAACAACATTCATGCCAATATCAGGACGGGTTTGGTCAAGAACCAGAATTTCCAAGCCGTGTTTCGCGGCAATATCTACACAGTTGAGAACATCATCCCGTAAATCATCTTTCCAGTACCGAGGATAATTGGAATAAGCTTTTGGTACTGTCCTAGGGTTCGGAGCTAAATACGGCTGATTCTCCAGTGTTGCTGTTTCGCACCAGGTTTGCATATCTTGGCGAGAAAATGTAGCTTTGCCGTATCTATTAGCTGCATTTGAGAGAAACACCATTTGGTTCATCTCGGTTACTGCCCTCAGCAAGCCAATTTTTGGTTCAAAATGAGTACCAAAACCAAAAAGGATATCCTCTGGCTGTTTATTGGTACGCCTGGAAATAGCAGCAAACGTGGGAATATTTAGATCGCTGGTAATGTCTAATACCCAGAAGTCGCGGTGTATGGTTTTGTAATAAAATTTTAGGTTTCGCAGATATGGATCGTCAAAACTTTCTATAGCCACAGCTGGTCTGGATATGCGGTTATACCACCACAAAGCTACGGCATCTCGCTCTACTAACTCCATGAATCCCTGGAGAATAGCTTCCTCCTTGGTATTGCCAGCAGCGTTACCATTGGTATCCGACCAGCAGAAGCAGCAATCTGCGGGAAGGGGATAACCGTAGTAACAGTAAGCTGTAGGTACATATTTGAATGTTTGAGCAGTCAAAGACCAAACAGGTGTCCAATCAATTTCCCGTTCTTCGTCAAAGGGGTCAGGCACCCATTCTAATAAGTGGTGCTGCTGATTCCACCGATGGCGAGTCCGATATTGAGATTCGCTGTAATGCATCAAGGTATAGAGGTGAATAGCAGCCTCTCCCATTTCGGAATACTTGCCTTGCACTCGAATTTCATTTCCCGTGTAGGTTCCAGAGTAGCGCTCGATCGCTTCACCCAAGCAGCTAGCTTTAGCTTGCAGATCTGTTTTACCTTTGCCAAAGCTTTTAGGGCGTAAAGCCTTGCGTAAATGCTCTAAATCGTTGCCTTCTCTTGGGAAACTATGATCGGCTACATAAGCGTGGATTAAGTCATTTACTCCTACAAGCGGGTTGAATAAAGTTCTGACAATGCCTGTAATGGGGCTAATATGATGTTCGTATCGTCGTAACGTTTCTTCAGGCGTGCAACTGCGATAACCACCACCTGCTGCAAACAGCTTCCGCTGGTTAGTCAGCACGAGTGGTTGTGGTTCCTGTTGATTGAGATAATCTGGAGCGCCACAACATAAACATCGAGGGCGTCTGACTAAAGTATGGCGTTGCAAGTTCAAACTCACCAAGTCGAAGCTGACGATCTTGTTCTCTAGTTCGTGTTGTTGTGGGGAGATCAGCCATTTCGCTATTTCTGTTGCCGCCATATTGAAAGCAGTTTGTAACGTGGAAGGCAAAACGGAACGGGAAACCGGAAACGGCGTGGCGATGCCTGTTTTTTCTTGCAGGGATGATTCTATTTCCTGGTTACTTCTGAGACGGTGAGCTAGACATTCCCAACAACCTGTCTTGCCGGGACGAAAAAGCGGACCAAGCCAGATCGCGCCTCCGACTGGTTTCACCAGCAACCAAGGTCGTTGAGCTTCTAATGCTGCTCGGTTGAAGTCATCCAAACCACATTGTAAATAATCGTCGGTGAAGACAACCGCAAAATCACCCTCGTCACCAACGTGAATGTTTAAGGATTCCAAAGTGGAAATAAACGGTTCTACTGGTATGTTGCCGAAGGTAGTAACAGCCACTTTGGTTGCTTGCAGTCTCTGAGTAGCAACTTTAGGCTCGACATTGAGCAAATGGCAAAAGGCAGCTACTTCGGGTGGCAAGGTATCATCAGCTTCAGTAATGTATCCTTTTCTTTCTAAAAGTGTCAGCGCATAGTTAATATCAGCAGCAGTAGCTTGTCCCTGTAGTTGCTCAACAATCTTCTCAACGGTATGATGGCCATCCAGAAGAGGTGCTAACCAACTGTAAAGGCGTCCGCTCAAGGCGAAATGCCCCTTTTCGCTCAATAAGAACACGTCCTTGGGTTCGGAAACCACAACGTGGAAGTGCTCCTTGAACTTTGGCTTGACAAGCATACACTTATAATTTTTTAAACTGTATAAACACTAATTCCTTAGCCACTATCTTGAGAAGCTAAGGTACATAAGTGTCTAAATTATGAGTTTAGAGGAAACGGCTACCTTAAACAGCCGCTAAACCTCCTTTATCTTTTATTTGTGGCGCGTAGTGATTGATTTGGGTCTAGAGTTACTCCGGCAATACTCGCGTAAGTAGGATAGACTATCGAATCAGGAAGTGCGTGTATATCTATGTCAGTGTTATTAAGATCTAAAGAACCCGATATTAATGTGTCACCGTTTAGTAGTGTACTTTGTAATAATCCACCCCCATAGCTAGCTAGCTCCTCATCGGAGAGTTCCTCTATTAAGCTTTCTATATCATTGATGTTTGGTGCTTTGTCTAGCATTGTTCTTTTACTGTTTACTAGCCGTTAGATATTTATCGTACAATCTTAAATTTTTAAGCACAACAGTGTTTATACGTAAAGATCAAGAGCTAGCAACAGTAGTTGATGGATGTAAAAGAAGTGTTTGAGCTTAGCAAAAGGTATTACCAGATAATGACTTGAGGATTTTGTAATCTCCTATACACTGTTCCCTTTAGCATAATTACGTATATTTACGTAGAACACTACATCCCGCCTATAGCAATCAGGTTGAGTGAGTCAGAGTTCAAGCAAGTATTTAAAACTCAAACCTCATTTTTTTTTGCAAAATGCAGGATGTGCCCATCATATTAGTACGCTTGCAAAAGTTCATCAAAGTTTATTGATGGATTGAAAGGGCTAGCAAGCATAAGCTTTTAAATTCATACTTTTTATACTTGTTTTTCTGCGAAGCTATAGTTAAAATTACTGCATATAAAATTGGGCATTACCAGCCTATTTTACTAACAAATTAAAATTGCTATAACTTTATTATCCATCTCAGCATGAAACTACATTATCACGCTCTCTGGTTCGCTATTGTGCTGAATTCATGCTGGATGGCGATCGCCAATTCAGTTTCGGCACAGCCAACAATTACTTCAGATGGAACGCTATCAACGCAAGTAAGCTCCTCCGATAGCCTCAACTTCATAATCACGGATGGAAACCGCGCTGGAGGCAACCTTTTTCATAGTTTTAGCCAATTCTCCATTCCCACTGGTGGCTCAGCATTCTTCAACAACGCTTCAGATGTTGTGAATATTATTGGTCGGGTAACAGGTGGATCGGTATCAAATATTGATGGGTTGATCCAGGCTAATGGCACAGCAAACTTGTTTTTGCTTAATCCGAATGGCATTATTTTTGGTGCAGGAGCCAGGTTGGATGTCGGCGGATCGTTTCTAGCTAGTACCGCTGATGCTATAAAGTTTGCTGATGGAACAAATTTTAGTGCTACCCCTACTGGTGGTTCCCCTCTGCTGACATTTAAGGTTCCCGTTGGCTTACAATACAACGGCAATTCAGCAGGAATTCAAGTTCAGGGAGCAAATTTAGCAGTACATCCAGGAAAAACCCTGGCCCTAGTAGGCGGCAATCTCACATTAAATGGGGCTAGTTTGCAAGCAGAGGGTGGGAGCCTGATCTTGGGAGGTGTCGCAGGTACGGATACTGTAGAGCTAACACCTAGTTTAAACGCAGGGACTAATAGCAATACTCCAGTAGTCCGCTTTCCCCTGCAAGCGGAACTAAGCAATATACTGCTCGCTAATGGTACTCATATAACTACCAGTGGTAGCAGTGGCGGTCAGATCTCGATTACAGGCAGGCAGATTAAGCTTCAGGACTCGCGAGTTGAGGCTAATACTTCAGGGTCACAATCAGGAAGAAACTTAAATGTTTTCGCTTCAGATTCTGTAGCAATCTCTGGCAATAATGCCGGAGGCGAGTTCTCCAATGGCTTATTTGCAGAGAATAGAGGTTCTGGGACTGGTGGTGATTTGACAATTACTACCGGAAATCTGCTTGTCCAGGGAGAAGCTCGAGTATCTACAGCAGCATTTGGTTCAGGTGAGGGGGGAAATTTAACTATAAATGCTGCTAATTCTGTAAAACTCGTAGGTATCGATCCCCCCAACAATGATACTTTAGGAACGCTGTTCACAGGCTTGTTAACTGACACTTATGGTGAAGGAGCCGGTGGTAACTTGGCAATTAATACAGGGTCGTTAATTGTTCAAGATGGCGCACAAGTAACTGCGGCAACTTATGGGGCTGGGAAAGGGGGAAACATAACTGTGAAAGCCTCCCAAGAAGTGCAACTGCTTGGGGTTACGCCCTCGGATCTACTTGCCAGTGGTTTGTTTAGTGCGGCTCAGCCCGATGCTACAGGAAACGCCGGAAACATAACCGTTGACACCAGGCATTTGCTTGTTCGGGATGGGGCACAGATATTTACTGGTACGCTTGGAGACGGTAATGGGGGAAACCTGGTCGTAAACGCAACTGATGGGACAGAACTGATTGGTGTCTCACCAATTCTTTTGTTTGCTAGTGGCTTGTTTAGTACCGCTATTCCAGATACTACTGGAAGTGCTGGAGACTTGACAATTAACACAGGAAAATTGGTTGTTCGGGATGGGGCAGTGGTTCTGGCAACGACGGGTGGCACAGGTGGAGTAGGAACATTAACTGTGAACGCTACCGATTTTCTCAAACTAACTGGGGTAACTCCTTTTGACCCATTCTTCTTAGAATATTTTCCCAGTGGCATATTTGCTAACGTCACAAACGAAAACAACAGTCAGTCAGCAGGGGATATAAAAATTAATACCGGACAGCTAATTGTTGAGGGCGGAGCGCAGATAGGAGTTAATAATGAAGGGAAAGGCAATGGTGGAAGTATAAATATCCACGCCAGAGAACTACTGATTAACAATGCCGGAAATCCTAATCAAGGCAACCCAGGAGGTATTACAGCTACGACTGTATCAGGTGAGGGTGGAAATATCACTTTAGAGGTGGACAACTTATTGCTCATGCGTAATGGGGGTGCGATCGCCACTGATGCCACAGGAGGTGAGGGCAACGGCGGAAATATTAACATCAACGCAGATATATTTACGTCCTTAGAAAATAGCGATACCACAGCCAAGGCTATTGCCGGGCGAGGTGGTAATATCAACATCACAGCACAAGGCATATTTAGTTCCCCTGATAGTGATATTAGCGCTAGTTCCCAACTAGGAATTAGCGGTCAAGTAAACATCAATACACCAGCTATTGACCCCAGCAAAGGATTTGTTGTCTTGCCAACACAAGTAGTCAGCGTGGAAGGACTGGTTGCCCAAGGCTGTTCAGCAGGACGATTGCAGGCCAGCAACTTTACCGTCACTGGCCGAGGTGGATTACCTCCTAACCCTAACGAAACTCTCACCACTGAAACTGTTCTATCAGATTGGGGTACACCTGCTATTGCTTCTAGCCAACAGGTGAGTGATGCTTCGCTGCCAAGAAGTGAACCCGCAAGTGTGAAGAACACAACAGCCGGGATTGTAGAAGCCCAAGGGTCGATGGTAAGTAAAAATGGTGAAGTGTTCCTCACGGCTACTGCGCCAGAGGTTACACCTCACAACCCTTGGATAAATCCAGATTCATGCCAGAAATCTTAAATTGCTTTGGAAATCAAGCTTCTACCAATTCGGTTTTGCATTATTTCAGGTATGTTAAGCAGCACCATTGCTGTTTCCCCTTTAAAAGCCCAGACGACCGTTCCCCTACCTCCTCCCATCTCGCCGACTCCTCCCCCTCTGCCTTCACCGGAAGACTTACTTAAGCCTTCCCCAACTCCGCTACCACTGCCCTCACCGCAAGACCTGCTAACACCTTCTCCCCAAACTCCTACTAACCCTGAAGTCCCTGCTAATACGGCTCCTGGAACGATTACAGTTGAGCGTTTTGATGTCGTTGGCAGTACAGTATTCAGCAAAAGAAAGCTAGACCAGGTACTTGCTCCCTTTACTAAGCGACCTCTATCTTTTGCTGAACTGCTTCAGGCTCGTTCGGCTGTTACCAAGCTTTACAATGACGAGGGCTACATTACTACGGGAGCATATATTCCGCCTCAACCTTTCCAAGATGGAGTGGTCAGAATTGAGGTGGTTGAAGGGACGTTGGAAGGCATTAATGTGACGGGTACTAAGCGACTTAACCGAAACTATGTCAGAAGCCGCATCGCCAACGCTACATCAAAACCGCTGAATGTGCCTCGACTGTTAGAAGCTTTACGACTGTTGCAACTCAATCCTTTGATCAAAAACGTGTCCGCAGAATTATCTGCTGGATCGCGTACAGGACAAAACTTACTAGATGTACGGGTGGCAGAGGCTGACACCTTCAGTAGCCCCATCATACTTAATAATGCGCGATCGCCTAGTGTGGGAACTTTCCAGCGAGGCGTACAAATTAATGAAGCTAATCTCTTAGGGCTAGGAGATAGTATAAGTTTCGCCTACAAAAATACAGAGGGCAGCAATACCTACGATGCCAGCTACATTTTGCCTATCAATTCCGCCAATGGCACTTTAGGCTTGAGTTACAGCAACGCCAGTAGCAATGTAATTGAGGCTCCTTTCAACTTGATTGATATTGAAGCGGCTTCTCGCTACTATGACATAACATTACATCAGCCAATAATTCAAACTCCCTCAAAAGAACTGGCTCTAGGTTTGAGGGCTTCTCGCCGCGAAAGTAATACTTCCTTATTAGGAATACCTTTTCCTCTTTCTCCTGGGGCAGATGAACAAGGTAGAACACGCATATCAGCGCTACGTTTTTTTCAGGATTTTACGCAACGGGGCAATCGACAAGTATTTTCCGCCCGCTCTGAGGTGAGTCTAGGACTTGATATTTTAAATTCAACAATTAACAAAACCGCCCCCGATAGCAGATTTTTAGCATGGCGCGGGCAGGTACAGTTGGCGCGTCTACTTGCCCCAGAAACTTTATTGTTGCTACGTGGGGATGTGCAACTGGCTTCTAGAGCGCTAGTACCTTTAGAACAATTTAGTTTAGGTGGTCAAGAAAGCGTTCGGGGTTATCGCCAAGATGCTTTATTAACTGATAATGGCGCTTTTGCTTCCGCAGAGGTTAGATTACCCATCTACCGTACTGCTAGACAGCAAGGCGTTTTGCAACTTATCCCCTTCGTAGATGTCGGTACTACCTGGAATAGTTCCGGTCAAGATGCTCCCGATCCCAATACTTTGGCATCTATTGGTCTTGGGTTACAGTGGCAACAGGGCGATCGCTTCAAAGCGCGTTTAGACTACGGCATTCCTTTAATTTCTATTTCTTCAAGTGATAGAACATGGCAAGAAAACGGCCTATATTTCTCAGTTATCTACAATCCCTTTTAAGGCTTGTCAAGTCAGGACAACTGCGCCGCCGTCTGTTCCTCATAACTCTTGGTGTCTTAGTGGCGTGCGGTGTACATCTTTATTTACCACATATAGGATTGCCACCTGTTGTTGCACAAGTTCCTATTGTTCAGGCTGGCGAACGCGATTCCCCCCTGGTTCAACAGGCTAAAAAATTATACGATGCCGGACAATTTTTAGAGGCAGCAAAGCTGTTGCCACAAGCAGCCTCAGCCTATGAAGCGCAAGGGGATAGGCTCAACCAAGCCAGAATATTAAGCCAGCTGTCGTTGGCATATCAGCAACTAGGGCAGTGGGAACAGGCAAAGAAGGCGATCGCGGATAGTCTCCAATTGCTACAAGCAGCGCCCACTCCAGGTAATTCTACAGATCGCTTGAAAATACTCGCCCAAGCCTTGAACACCCAAGGCAGTCTGCAATTGGCGCTAGGGCAATCAGAACAAGCTTTGGATACTTGGCAACAAGCTACTGCCACTTATATTCAAATCGGCGATCGCACAGGAGTTATTCGTAGCCAAATCAACCAAGCTCAGGCAATGAGATCCTTAGGACTTTATCGCCGCGCTTTAACAACGTTAACTCAAGTAAACGAAACGCTTCAAAAACAACCTGATTCCCAGATCAAGGCTACTGGATTGCGTAGCCTTGGCAGTACCTTCCTCTTAGTTGGCGATCTAGAGCAGTCCCAGCAAGTGTTACAACAAAGTTTTGACTTAGCTCAAAGATTAAATTCCCCCCAAGACATCGGTGCTGCCCTGTTCATTTTAGGAAACCTAGCACGAACCCAGCAAAACACCAAAGCCGCCTTAGATTTCTACCAACAGGCTGCAACTGTATCCCCTTCCATAAAAATACGGGCACAACTAAATCAACTCAGCTTACTGCTAGATCAGCAACAATGGGCGGCTGCACAGATTTTGTCAACCCAAATTCAATCTCAGATTGTTAATCTCCCCCCAACGCGCAGTAATATATACGCTAAGTTAAACTTTGCCCACAGTCTAACTAGCCTTCAACAGGCAACCTCTACAAATACCTCTTTAGGATCAGAAATTGCCCAGATGTTGGCAACAACTGTCCAAGAGGCAAAAAGTTTAGGAGATCGACGAGCAGAAGCGTATGCCCTTGGTAGCCTTGGCGGGCTATACGAACAAACTCAGCAGTGGTCAGATGCTCAAGCTCTCACCCAGCAAGCTTTACTCTTAGCCCAAGCTATTAATGCACCAGACATTGCTTATCGCTGGCAATGGCAACTAGGTCGCTTACTTAAAGTTCAGGGAGATAGAGAAAAAGCCATCCCTGCCTACAGCGAAGCCGTCAACACCCTCAAATTTTTACGCAACGATTTAGTTGCCATCAATCAAGACATTCAGTTTTCGTTTCGGGAAAGTGTAGAACCCGTATATCGGGAATTTGTCAGTTTATTATTGGATGAATCAGAATTTAGGGGAAATAATAAAGAGCTAAATTCTACTTCTTCAATTTCAAATCGCCAATCTTCTAGCGCTAGTCAAAAGCAAATTGCCCAAGCCCGTGATGTCATTGAGTCATTACAAATAGCAGAACTCGATAACTTCTTTAGAGAAGCTTGTTTGGATACTAAGGAAACTGAGATTGACCGATTAGATCCCCAAGCCGCCATTATCTATCCAATTATTTTACCAGGCCGCTTAGAAGTAATTATCAGCTTGCCACAACAACCTCTGCGTCATTATGCAACTAACTTATCTCAAAGCGAAGTTGAAAATACCGTAAAACAGTTACGTCAAACCTTACTCATCCGCAGCAAGCGCTCATTTATGCCCTTTGCTCAGGAAGTATACAACTGGTTAATTCGTCCTGCTGAGAAAGATTTAGCGAATAGTGGAGTTAAGACACTCGTATTTGTACTGGATGGCTCCTTACGGAATATCCCTATGGCAGCGCTTAATGATGGTAAGCAGTACCTCCTGGAAAAATATAGTATTGCTTTAACACCTAGTCTCAAATTAGTTAATCCCAATCCCATACAAAAAGTCCAGCTAAAGGCACTTACGGCTGGGCTAACAGAGGCAACTCAGGGCTTTAGATCTCTAGACAACGTAGCCATAGAATTACAAGGAATTAAGTCTCAAATACCTAGTGTAATCCTCCTAAATCAGGAATTTACTACTATTAACTTTGAAAAAGAGATTGAATCAGCATCTTTCCCTATAGTTCACCTTGCCACCCACGGCAAGTTTAGTTCTAAAGCAGTTGAAACCTATATTATTACCTGGAACAGCCGCATTAATGTTAATGAACTAGATAATTTACTACAGGTTAGAGGAGCCGAGAATCAAAATGCGATCGAGCTACTTGTGCTAAGTGCTTGCGAAACAGCATCTGGAGACAATCGCGCTGCTTTAGGTATTGCAGGAGTAGCCGTGCGAGCTGGGGCGCGTAGTACACTAGCAACGTTGTGGTCTGTTGACGATGCTGGTACTGCGGATTTAATGCGTCAGTTCTATCAGGAATTAGCTAAAACCTCAGTAACTAAAGCAGAGTCACTTCGTCTTGCCCAATTATCCCTGTTGCAAAATCCTCTGTATAAACATCCAATTTACTGGGCACCCTATGTTTTATTGGGCAATTGGCTGTGATATAGCAATTAGCAATTAGCTTTTAGCAGTTGAAGAGTGATAGCAGCACTTCTGGATGTATAGGGCTTCGGCGCGAGCGCGGCTCGACTGAGCGCTCGCCGAACGTCTCAGCCGAGCGGTTGAGGTCGATTGCCTTGCGCTCGGGCGACTGCTATATCTTTCCGCTAGATTACCCGTAATAGAACAGATTGACCCTTCGACTATGCTCAAGGTTAACTTGTAGGGGCGGATTTAACCAACATATTCATGGGTAGCAGATTTTATACCAAAGCTCTTTGAGGAGGCATGGAGACAAAGGGATTATATCGTGTCCGATTGATTAGTTAGGAATTGTAGGTTGGGTTATGCGCTACACGCATAACCCAACCTACGCAGATCATACAGCGGTTCCCGCTGTTATGAAACACAGTAGCAGCAATGAGCAAACCAGTTTTCAAATGTTGAGGTTGCTTAGTGTACTCGGTTACAGCGGGAACCGCTATAAGTGTTTAAGCGGACATAATCTTATTCCTTTGTAACAGATGGTATTGCAGAGTACTGCTGAACAAAAGACTGATTTTCAAGTAAAGGTTCCTGGGAAATATCGTCCAGTTTAACAGACTGTAAGAGCTGTTTCCATGCAGGCTCAAAAGCCGCGCTATTAAGACCAGAATGACGTATATCCGCGAGGGTTGTTAGAGCATCCTGCCAGAGGTTATTTGCTGCATAAATAGCCACCCGTTCGGATGGTTGTACCTTTTCTAGCTGGCTAATTAGATTGGGATTAGGTTGAACTCTTTTGAGCCAACCCTCTACGAAAGTATCCTCAGCCCTGTCGTCATGATTACGAACAATTGAAAAGAACCAATGGTAATTTTGACCAATTTCTAATGGTTTTGCGGCTGAGGCAGGAATACTGACACTCATAATTCCAGAATTGCCAGAAATCGTGAATGTTTTTTCGTAGATTAGCTGATCGTTGCTGTCGTTAAGTACAAATTCCACTACCTGGGGTTTAGCAGATTTAGGTACGTAGAAGAATAATGTTGGATGCGCTGCTAGGGTTAAACTCAAATTAGTTTCTGGAACCAATGCAGTTAGCTGTTTTCCGGCGATCGCTACTTCTGGATTGCGCGATCCGGCTGCAACACGCCGTCCTGGTAAACCCTGTCTAGTTTGATTAGTATTTTCTGCCAGCACTAGGGTTGGTAAACTACTGGCAAATAAAGTAACTATAGAGGTTAAACCAATAACTCTGAGTGCCTTGCGAGAAATGATTCTATACATAACTATTTGATTGTTTACTACTTTATTGTTAATGCTAAACAGTATATTAAATATTCTTTCGTCAGACAAACGTAAATATACTGAACTTTCCTAGTTGATCACTAATAAAAAAAATAAACTATCTCGCCTTATGGGTAAAAACACGGAAATAAGTGCTGGAGACCTTGAGATAGCTTAAGCTGACTTTATTTTTTTGTTATAAATTCTTGCTTTTTGCTAATTGCACAAAGTTTTATTGTTTCACATTTAAGCTAAAAGATCCAGCTTTTTAATTTTTATTTAACAAAAATTTTATTAGGCTTATGCAAAAATGAGCTAAAACTTAGGGATAGTAGTTCATTCTTTTTTTTCTGTGACGGCTAAGCTATATCAAAAAATTCGTTTGCTGTTGTCAATAAAAACAAACCGCAGTCTTCGCAGGACTAGCCAATCCATAGCCGCACTTGTATTTAGACAACCTATTCTTCTTAGCAGTCTATTGATTACGGGTCTGGTAGTAGGAATAAGGCGGCTTGAAGTTCTGCAACCGCTGGAATTAATGTCATTCGATCAGATGGTACGGTTACAACCGGATGCAGGCCAAGACCCCAGGCTCCTGGTAGTAGGAATTACAGATGCAGATATCCAGGCACAGAAGCAATGGCCTCTCTCGGATAAGACGGTGGCTGAACTGCTGGCTAAGCTGCAAGGGTATCACCCCAAAGCTATTGGCTTAGATATGTATCGGGATGTCCCGCAACAACCCGGTCATACAGCACTGCTCAAGCAACTTCAAGCTCCCAACATCATTACCATCACCAAACTTGACGACGGTACAGGCAATGAAGTTAAAGCACCTCCTGGTGTACCAGAAAAGCGCATCGGCTTTAATGAGGTTGTCCTTGATCCAGATGGAGTAGTACGCCGCAATTTTATGTATGCCTCGGTAGGGAAAGATAAGCTTTACTCGTTGTCGTTACGGTTAAGCCTTAGTTTTTTAAATAATCAAGAAGTTATTGCTGGTAAATATCTAGAATTAGGCAAAAAATCTTTTGTGCCTTTAGAGGCAGATTCAGGTGGGTATCAAAATATTGATGCCCTAGGTTACCAAGTACTGCTCAATTATCGATCGCCTACAGTGGCAAAGCAGGTGACGCTGACAGAAGTTTTAAATGGACAACTAAACCCTAGCTGGGTGAAAGACAAAATCGTACTCATTGGCACAACAGCGCCAAGTATAAAAGATGTTTTCTTCACACCCTACAATGCAACGAATAACAAAGAAGCCACAACTCCTGGGGTTTTAGTTCATGCTCAGATGGTCAGTCAAATCCTTAACACAGCGCTAGACAATCGACCCCTGTTTTGGTTTTGGCCGTGGTGGGGTGAAATGTTGTGGGTGTGGGGTTGGTCACTCGTGGGAGGAATACTGGCGTGGCGCATTCAGCGTCCGTTACTGCTGATAGTAGTTACAACGGTGGCAGTGGGGGGATTATTTGGACTTTGCTTCGGCTTGTTCACTCTTGCAGGATGGATACCTTTTGTACCAACAGCAATGGCGTTGGTGGGAACGGTTAGTACAACGGTAGCTTATAAGTTATTCCATAATGCTTTTTATGATGCTTTAACAGGTTTACCAAATCGGGCGTTATTCCTGAAGCGGTTACAAGAGGCGATTGTTCGCATAAAACGGCGGGATAACTCTTTCTTAGCCGTACTGTTTCTGGATATTGACCGCTTTAAAGTTATTAATGAGAGTTTTGGACATCCAGTTGGAGATCAACTGCTAGTTGCCGTCACCCAGAGGTTAAATTCATACCTACGGTTTACGGGTTTAGTGGCGCGGGTTGGAGGTGATGAGTTTGCCATCCTGCTTGAAGATATTAACCATATTAGTCAAGCCACGCTCGTAGCTGACGAGTTGCAAAAAGAACTTATATTGCCGTTTAAGTTGAAAGGAGAAGAAATATTTATAAGCGCCAGCGTTGGCATTGTTATTAATCAAGCTGATTATGACTATCAGGCTGATGAACTGCTGCGAGATGCCCACATAGCTATGTATCGCGCTAAAGCATTAGGGAAAGCACGTTATGAAATTTTCGCTACGGGTATGCGTACCCAAGTAGTAAATAAATTGCAATTAGAGACGGATTTGCGTCGGGCAATTGAACGCCAAGAATTTCTGGTGTATTACCAGCCGATTGTGTCTTTAAAAACAGGTAAAATTGCTGGTTTTGAATCTCTTGTGCGCTGGCAACACCCGACTCGCGGATTGGTTTCTCCAGGAGAATTTATTCCCGTAGCGGAAGAAACCGAGTTAATTATTCCCATGAGTCAGTGGATATTGCATGAGTCCTGCCGCCAGATGCGTGTCTGGCAAGAGCAATTTCCTATGAACCCACCGCTGATGATTAGCGTCAATCTTTCTCTGCAACAGTTTTCTCAGCCAGATTTAGTTGAACAAATTGAAGAAACTCTGAAAGTAACAGGGCTAGATGGTCATACTTTGAAGCTAGAAATTACAGAAAGTATGGCGATGAATGATGTTGAGTCAACAATTGCTGCACTGTTGCGTCTAAAAAAATTGAACCTGCGGTTGAGTATTGACGATTTTGGGACAGGTTATTCATCTTTGAGTTATCTACATCGCTTCCCCGCAGATACATTAAAGGTGGATCGTTCGTTTGTAATGCGAATGGATGATACTAGCGAAGATGCGGCAATTGTGCAAACAATTGTCATGCTAAGTCATAACTTGGGTATGGATGTAGTTGCTGAAGGTGTGGAAACAGCAGCACAACTGGAAAAACTGCGATCGCTACAATGTGAATATGGGCAGGGTTATTTCTTTTCTAAGCCGCTTCCTAGTGAGGCAGCAGCAGCTTTGCTGGCTAAAGAACCAACCTGGTGAACTATCCTCAAACTAGATAAAATTCCTGAAGTGCTGGGAGAAAGTTTTTGTTTTCGTGACTAGGACGACTAAGTTTAATTAAAGCAAAGCGCTGTGCGGGAGTGAGGTTTGCCCACTTTTCGGGCGTTACTTCCACCTCAAGTTCTTGAGCTTTTTCCTCAACAGTCTCAGGCACTACTGTTGCATCCATCCAGGCTGGGTAATCGTCAATAGGGAGATCCTTTGGCTGTAAACCAGTGCGTTCTATAACTAACTGCCTCAAGCACTGCCGATAGGCTTCTATTTCCTCTGTTGCCTCGCAAGGCATCTTTACAAGGTTTTCACGTTCTGCTGCTGTGAACTTGTGCCAGTCTTGCAGTTTCAATTTAATACCGCAAGTGTCTAATTTCATCCGCACTTGCATCGGAATGCAACGCAAGGAATCGACGAAATCAGCCTCAAATTGAAAGAACTCAGTCATGCTATTTTATATAGTATATTTGGATACTATTATGCCGTGTATAAAAGCTCAACAGATTTAGTAATTTTATTCTAACTTTTTATTACTCATATGGCTGACCACGGCGCGATCGCACCTCCACCGATTCCCCATCTTTGAGGCCTTCTGTGTGGTTGAGCAAATTGGCTAATTATAGGAATAGTCTAGAGATATAGCAATCATTCAGTTATAGCAGCAGTTCTGGGTGCATAAGGGTGAGTCGATTGTCCTAATTATTACGGCAACTGCTATGTTGTAAATCATTGTTAATGAACGTCCATATTTATGACGCAAATTGACTTTTTTAACTAAAAGTGTAGGTATTAGTGCGGCTTGGGATGTTTATCCCACTTCGATAAATACCAGCAAAGTCATACCATAGTTTTAGTATCAAAAACCTTCAAGACACCGGAGAATTCATTATGAAGCCGAGAACATTTATTCTTTGTACATTCCTGACAATGGCAACAGTATTAGGAAGTGCTAATGTTATACTTAGCGCAAAATATATGGGAGCTCCTGGGGATGGGACGGTATTAACTGAAGATAAAATAACTGAAGATACAAAAGTTATGATTATGCCGAAAACAGTTGACAATCCCGAACCAGTTTGGAAAGCCAACAAAGATACTCCCAAGGATAAGTTGTTCGACATCAACAAAAAAATAGATCACGACTAGCTGAGGCAAAAGAAGGGCAAACTTGAAAAAGTAGAACTGATTACATGGGGAGATTATTCCAAGAGGTTAGGTACAGATCCTAAACACAATCCACAACTTTCGCCCGATCGTCTTATATGGGTTACTCAAACTTACTTTCCAGAGGGGTTTGAGCATCATAAGGTAGGTTTTATCAGAAATGCTCAAGGTATAGGGTTATACGATGCTGAAACAGGTGAATTATTGGGTACGGGATTCAAAACAGTTGAGTAAGTAGGTAGGCATAAATCAACTAGACAAAAAACCTAACCCCCTACTCCCCTTCCCTTCAAGGCTTATCATTACCCATATCTCCTAAAACTCTCACTGCGTCGTTATCCCGCCAGGGACTCAAGCCCCCGGCTAATAGCACAAGTCGGTTAAAACCGACTAAAGTTCTAAAATTCTGGTTCTTCTAGTCCGTTGAAACGGACTTTAGCTATTAGCCTCCGGTTTAAACCGGAGGCGGGCTAGTGGGTAAGTGAAAGAGGTGGGTAATAGATCGCCTTACTTGAGCGGAAAGCGTCTTTATACAGAAGGCGATGCTGAGAGCATACTAGATTTTGGGGATGGCAGCAAAGTTTCAGCCGCCTCCATCTGGGCAGTAACTGCCACTAATTGCACAGCACAGGCTTTTAATTCTGGTTGCAGAGAATCAGGACAAGATTCTGAATGGGTGAAGGCATTGGCTTCTGCATTATCTGCCCAGAGTGCGCCCCAGTGCATGGGGACAAATACTGTACCGGGAGCGATCGCCTTTGTAACTTGAGCCGGAAAACGACCTTTACCCCGGCGCGATCGCACCTCCAGCCATTCCCCATCTTTAACACCCAGCGCCACGGCATCGCGGGGATGAATCTCAATAAACGGTTGGGGATGCATCTGCCGAATTTTCTCAATTCTACCTGTCCGGGTTTGGGTGTGCCAGTGACCGTAAAGCCTGCCAGTAGTTAGAACAAACGGATAGTTGGGATCGGGGGGTTCTGCTAATCCCCGCGAGTGATAGGCACCAAACCGGGCGCGTCCATCTGGGGTATGGAAACGAAAATCTGTATACAACCTTTTCGGCGATTTATCTATAATTTTTGGTTTTGGTTTTTGGGAATAAGTTTCTTGAGTTTCCCCAACCCCTAATACGCCACGCCCTGCAATTTCTTCACCAAATGAACTAGTCTCAAGACCGGATAAATTATCCGCACAAGGCCACTGAATGGGGCCTTCTTGTCCTAGCTTTTCGTGACTAATACCAGTTTGATCGCAGGGGCGATTGCGAGTCAACTGCACGAATTCTGCATACACATCAGCTGAGTTTTGAAAAGCAAACTTATCTGCAAAACCCAATCTGCGTCCCACTTCTGCAAAGATTTCCCAATCCGCTTTGGCTTCTCCCATTGGGGGTTTAAATGCGGAACATAAAGTTATTACCCGCTCAGAATTGGTCATCACACCAGTTTTCTCGCCCCACTGGGTCGCTGGCAGCAACACATGAGCGTAGGCAGCGGTTTCTGTAGGATAGTAAGCATCCTGGTAAACTGTGAACGGCGATCGCATCAGGGCGGCCTTAGTGCGCTCCAGATCTGGCATACTCACTGCTGGGTTAGTAGCAGCAATCCACAAGAAACCCACATCACCTGTCTCTAGTCCAGTAATCATATCCCAGGCCGTGCGACCCGCATTAGGGGATATCTGTCCCTCGGAAAATCCCCAAAACTGCTCAACTTCTGCTCGGTGGGCGCTGTTCTTTACTACCCGGTATCCGGGTAGAAGATGACTTAATCCACCCGCTTCCCTTCCCCCCATGGCATTCGGCTGACCTGTGAGGGAAAAAGGACCAGACCCTGGCTTGCCAATCTGACCTGTCATCAGGTGCAAGTTAATGATGCTTCGCACCTTAGCAGTTCCCTCTGAGGACTGGTTGACGCCCATTGACCACAGGGACAAAACTCGTTGAGATTCCGCCCAGAACTGAGCCGCTATTTCCAGATCCTGCTCTTCAATCCCGCAGGTTCGCGCCACCACATCTGGCGGGTAGTGGCTAATCACTTCAGCAAATTCTGGAAAGTTCTTCGTGCATTCTTCAATAAACCCAGAATCTATATAACCCCAACGCAGTAATAGGTGAGCGATACCATTGAGTAAATCAATGTCAGTTCCCGGCCGAATTGCCAAATGCAAATCCGCTGCCTCGGCTGTGGGGGTGCGGCGCGGATCTACCACTACCATCTTGACATTTTTATGCTTTTTGTGGTACTTACGCAGGCGATTGAAAACGATCGGGTGACATTCAGCGGTATTGGTGCCAATTAAAAAAGCACAGTCTGTGAGTTCTAAGTCGTCGTAGCAGCAGGGAGGGCCGTCAGAGCCAAAGCTTTGAATGTACCCAGCAACAGCGGAGGACATACAGAGGCGGGAGTTGGCATCAAAATTATTTGTACCCAGACATCCCTTCAAGAGTTTCTGGGCTATGTAGTAGTCTTGCGTTTGAAACTGACCAGAACCGTACATACATACACTGTCTGCTCCTTGAGTCGAAACAACGGTTTTAATCTGGTTCACCACCCGCTCAAAGGCTTCCTCCCAGGAAGCACGGCGGAAGGGCTGATCTAACGAATCGCGCACCATCGGATACAGCAATCGATCTTTGCTTAAAGACTCAGCGATGGTTGCACCTTTGACACAAACCATGCCCTGACTAGAGGGATGAGCGCGATCGCCTTGCACCTTCCAGATCGGAGTTCCTTTGCTATCCCGATTAACTGGCTTACCTGGTTGGGCTGGAGGCGAAACTTCTAAGCCGCAACCGACGCCACAGTAAGGACAAAGAGTTTTTGTTGTGTCAGTCATAGCGGTTTCTCCTCATCGCTTTATCGATAGGACTGATTGGGCAGCGGATTTGGTAACAGAGGAAGCTGATGGGTTGTCTATGATATGAGACTCACAGATAACTTATCCGTTACATCCGCTACAACATCCGTTGCCTAATTTTGGGAGTAGCCTTCTATTGTGTCTTTTCCATCTAGCAGATCGGAATCTGTATGCGTTGCTAGTGCTGGGGCATCACCCTCATACTGTGCGGCAAAAGAATTATTTGGTTCTTTGAGGAAGAAGGCACACATAAAAGCGCAAACTAAGGCTGTTATGCCCATTGTGCTAAACAAAGTCGGGGCATCGGTTAAGCTGAATATTGTTAGATAAACCACGCCGCCGAAATTTCCATAAGCTCCCACGTTACCAGCAATTTGCCCAGTGATTTCCTTTTTAACCAGCGGTACTATTCCGTAAGTAGCGCCGCAACCAGCTTGAGCAAAGTAAGCAGATAACATAGTGACTGCAACCGCTAACGGGAGTGCCCAGTCCTTGTTTATTAAGTACGCCAGCAAATAGCTAACCCCAATACCCGCAGTAACAATTGTCATCGTCCACTTACGGCTACCAAACTTATCGGATATCAAGCCACCACTAGGACGAGAAACTAAGTTTAAAAAAGGATAGCTGGCGGCAATCATCCCGGCGACGACATGTTCTAGACCAAATGTTTTTTCAAAGAAGCCCGGTAGCATGGATACGGCTGCTAGTTCACTGCCAAAGTTGGTGATATAGGTGAACTCCAGCAGTGCCACTTGACGAAACTCATAGCGTTCAGATGGCGGGTAGGTTTTAGTGCCAGTGACAACTTCCTTATTAACTTCCCAGGCTTTATAAGATTGGAAGGCATATAAACCCAGTAACAGTGCCCAAATTACATACATTTGGGGAGTGTTGAGGAAGGCAACTTTCGGTTGAGCTAAACGCCAAGCCAATAAGCCTAAAGCAGCAATCAACCCGAAATTCATTACCAACATCGCATAAAAGCTTTTGGCGCTAGTTACTTCCATCCCACCATGACGCTTGGGCTTTTTGTAAACTTTGCCTGTGGGAGTGTCTTTGACGCCGTTGTAATAAATTACTCCATAAATAGCGGAGATGATACCTGTCAGGGCGATCGCTAAACGCCAGTTTGATGCCCCTCCCGCTAGAAATGCTGTCGCTACTCCAATAGTGGGCAAGGCAAACTCTGCCCCAAATGCTCCAAAGTTACCCCAGCCGCCATAAATGCCTTGGGCGCTGCCAATTTCCTTTGGGGGGAACCACTCCGACACCATGCGGATACCAACCACAAACCCAGATCCCACAACCCCCATTAGCAGGCGACTCCAGACCAATTGGTTAAAGTCTTGGGATAAAGCTGTGGCCAAACAGGGGACAGCTGCAAATATCAGTAGGACTGAGTAGGTGATCTTGGGACCAAAGCGATCCAAAAGCATCCCAATCACGATCCGTGCTGGAATCGTTAGGGCAAGGTTACAGATGAGCAATGTCTTGATTTGCACGTCTGTTATGCCTAGATCCCTTTCAATCGTTGTGGCAAAGGGAGCAAAGTTAAACCAACAGACAAATGTGAGAAAGAAAGCAAACCAAGTCATGTGCAGGATGCGGTATCGCCCCTGGAATGACAATAATCCTTTAAGCATTTATAACCTTCCTAACGGCAAAATTGATGATTGGTTGATTGTTAGTTGTTAGCTAAAAGCTAATCGCTAATCGCTAATCGCTAATTGCTCTTTAAGCATCAATGACGACTTTTCCCATTGGTCGTCCGATGCAGGTCAAAATAAATCCTTGTTCGCGATCGCTATCTTCGAGAGCTTCAGGATCTCCCTCATACTCCACTTCTCCTTCTAAAAGCTTCTGCTTGCAGGTTCCACAGCTACCGGAACGGCAACTGCTAGGAATATCAACCCCTTCTCGTTCAGCCACTTCTAGAATGGATTCGTCTGCCAAACAAGCGACTTCTTTACCTGATTTAGCGAAGGCAATAGTAGTTGTTTCGGTAGCGGCTGGCGATTCTACGGGTACTGAAAAAACTGGTTCTCCAGACTTAGCGAAGTCTATCTCCACAGTTTGATTCCCCTGTCCATTCGCTTGCGCCAAAGACTTTAGTTCTTCAAGGTTTATCGGTCGGGCGATCGCGGATGGTGTTAGTGACTGCCCATTAATAGAACCCACATCTACGCCAGCGGCTGCTGGTGCTGGCGGCTTTTCCTGTTTTGGTTGCGCCCCAAACTGCTCGATCAATAAATCTCGCAGCACTGGCTTCAGATCGTCACAAGGAATCCCCTTCTTCACACAACTACCCAGATGGGCTTCCTTACCTACCGTCCCGCCCATCCAGAGGTCAACGCCTTCTACGGCTTTGCCATCTTTGCGCGTCTTGGTACCCAGCAAGCCAATATCTGCAACTTGCGGTTGACCGCAGGAGTTGGGGCAACCAGTCCAGTGAATCCGCACTGGTTTGGCTAGAGATAGTTCCGCTTCTAATTCCTTAATTGTTGCCAGCGCCCGGTTTTTTGTTTCAATTAGGGCAAAGTTGCAAAATTCAGCCCCTGTGCAAGAAACGAGCGATCGCTGTAAAGGTTCAGGATTGATAGTAAAGCGTTGCAGTAGCGGTTCTTTGAGGAATGGGCCGATGCGAGAGTCTGGGATGTTGGGCATAATCACGTTTTGCTCGACGGTGAGGCGAATTTCCCCGCTGCCGTATACTTCAGCCAAACGTGCCAACTCAAACATATCTTGGGCATACATACGACCGATGGGAACGTGCAAACCAACGTAGTTCAAGCCAGGTTGCTTCTGTGCATGAATGCCAATGTGATCCCGCTTATCCCAGAGGATTTCATCTTTTGGGGCAGCGGTTTGTAGGGGATGACCTAGTATTTTTTCAACTTCTGCCTTAAAGTTTTCAATCCCCAACTCATCAATTAGATACATTAGCCGGGACTTTTGCCGATTTGCTCGTGGGCCGCGATCGCGATATACCAGTAAAATTGCCTCACATACGGCAACGACATCGCGAGGATCAACCCAAGCATTCAGAGGAATTGCAGCTATATGAGCCTTAGCTGAAAAGAATCCACCAACTAAGACGTTAAATCCCATCGTGCCGTTTTTATAGGCTGGGATAAACGCCAAGTCATTAATTTCCGCATGAATAGAGTTGTCGCGACAACCTGCGATCGCAATATTAAATTTGCGGGGCAAGTTAGTAAAGGAGGGATTACCTTCGCCATTGTTGGTAATCATGTCCTGAACTTTCCGAACAATCCCCCGCGTATCAATTAATTCATCGGCATCAATTCCCGCAACGGGCGATCCCGTAATGTTGCGGACGTTATCCATACCAGACTGAATGCTGGTCATACCAGCTGCTTCCAAACGCCTGAAGATATCTGGTACATCCTCAATTCTGATTCCCCGCAACTGGATATTTTGTCGGGTGGTAATGTCAGCGTTTCCCTGGTCTTGAAATCCTGTATTCTTGCAGTAGCGTTGCACGATTTCTGCCAGCACCCGCATTTGACCGCTGGTTAAAATGCCGCTAGGCATTCGCAACCGCTGCATAAAGAAGCCCGGAGTGACTGGGCGATGGAAAAAACCTAGCCACTTCAGCCGATAGTCCCGATCTGTTTCATCCATCGCCTCCCAGCCAATTTTGGCAAAATGCTCTAGTTCTTTTTTTACCTCTAGACCATCTTTTTCGGCTTTTAATTTTTCAAACTTGTTTTTGGTTTCCTTTGGGGTAACTGTGCTTGTCATCGGTTGACCCTCCTTTTTAATATGCGTGCGGAACCATTAAATGAGCGTGCCTGAATAAATATCTCAGGTACGTTATCAACAGGTTTTTTTGTGAAATTCTTTTACCTGTTAAGTTAATCGGCTTAGTAGAATTGGTTGGTAGACTTTGTTACAAAGTCAGTAGTTTATCTTTTAATATCTGTCTTTTGAGGTAGGAAATCTAGCTCTGTAAATCTGGATAATTGACACATGAAGAAGATGAATAAAAGTACCCTCTAATCGATTGAGTAAGTTAGATTGCACGAAACACCTGCGCCCTAGTATCTGTAGATTGATTAGCAGCGCAGTGGTTTAGTTGCTTATTAGTTAAGTTATGCTAAGTCAGCCTTTAACTTAGTATATTTAGTTACAAAAACACGACAAATATGAATTTAGTGCATTAAAGTTATGCTGTTTATACATAACCTGAGCCTTTGACAGGCATTTGTTTCCGTTGCCAGAAAAAAGCAGATTAACCAAGAACGTATTAAATTTTATTCGGTTTTATATAAAAAATAGTTATATTAAATAAGCAGAGACGCGCCATGGCGCGTCTCTACAAAATCCATCTGTAGCATTATTAAATGAAATTGGTATAAGTCCTATGGATGAGCAAAGCGGCTGAAGAGGAATTCTAGGGCGTAGTTGCGGAGTTCGTAGTAGGTGGGGTCTTCCATGATGTGCTCGCGCTCTCGCGGACGTGGAAAAGGAATCTCTAACACATCACCAATATGAGCCGCAGGGCCATTGGTCATCATTACTACTCGGTCGGCGAGAAATAGCGCTTCATCAATATCATGGGTAATCATCAATACCGTGACTTGATGTTCGCGCCAAATTTTTAGCAGTTCTTCTTGCAACTCTTCCCTGGTGATCGCATCTAAAGCCCCAAACGGCTCATCTAAAATCAAGACTTGGGGTTGAATAGCTAAGGCGCGAGCGATCGCCACCCGTTGTTTCATTCCCCCAGATAGCTGAGAAGGCTTTTTATCAGCAGATTCAGTAAGTCCGACAAGGTTGAGATGCGATCGCGCGATCGCTTTTTTCTCTGACTTGGATTTGTTGGGATAAACAGAATCTATTCCTAAATAAACGTTATCAAAGGCGCTCATCCAAGGTAGGAGTGAGTAGTTCTGGAACACCATCATCCGATCTGGTCCCGGTTTGGTGATGCGCCGGGTTTGTAGTCGCACCTCTCCAGTAGTCGGTGTCCCGAACCCAGCTACCATGTTCAGGAGTGTTGATTTGCCACAGCCAGAGTGACCAATAAGGCAAACAAATTCCCCTTCATAGACGGTAAGATTGACACCCTCTAAAACTGTGGCGGGGCCGTCTGGGGTGGGATAGATTTTGGAGACATCCTCAATTACGAGGAAAGGATCGCCAAGAGAGTTTTGAGTTTTGAGTTTTGAGTTTTGAGTTTTGAGGGTATGCATGAGGAGTGCAGAGTAGGGAGTGTTGGGAGTTGAAGAGACTTATTGCGAAAATCTTGATTTGATGAGTAGAATTCTTGCAAAAATCATCAGGCAAGTTTTTGAAACGCAGAGGACGCAGAGGATAAATCTACTTTGGCAATAGGTCTAATGAAACCGCAGATGCAAGAGGTGTAATGTTGAGTATTTAACTCATCGCTTTTTGTAGTGTTTTTGCAGCATCAAGGATGATTTCTTTGACCTGGATCTCGTGGCGGATGTCTAGGCGCTGGAGATAACCCATCGGATCGTCGGGGTTAAAAACCATACCGTCAAAGAGTTTAAATGGGTCTCGATCTGGTTCTAGATCGGATAACCTTAGTTGTCTGGCTGCCTCACCATACAAATCTACTCGGCGCACCCGTTCTAATATTTCTATCCAGTTCTTGGGGAATGGTGTTATTCCCCAGCGGGCTAGCTGAGTCAAAAGCCATAAACCCTCAACTCGGCCGGGACAGTTGGTATTGTCTAGATGAAATTGGTTAAAGCGTTGCAGTAACTGGGGTGCTTCACCAGTACCGCGATTGTAAGGATCGATGAAGCCGGGACGGATAGACTCTGGCGCTGAACCCACATATTGAGGCTGGCACAGTAATTGCAGAATTTCTTCGCGATTCCGGGGTTCGTCGCAGTATTGGCAAGCTTCAAGTAATGCTTTAATCAGGGCAATATGCGTTTGAGGATGTTGATTTACCCAATCCTCACTGACACCTAGCACTTTATCAGGATTTCCAGGCCAGATATCGAGATCGGTGGCAATAACGAAACCGAGATCTTCGTTCACTGCCAGAGAATTCCAGGGTTCGCCGACACAGTAGCCGTCGATTTTCTCAGCTTTGAGGCTGGCTACCATCTGTTGGGGAGGAATCACAATTAGATTTACATCTCGATCGGGATCGATACCGCCAGAAGCTAGCCAGTAACGCAGCATCAGGTTGTGCATAGAGGAAGAATGCACGACGCCAAGGGTGTAAACACGATCTTGGGTTTGGGCAATTACCTTCTTAAAATCACTTAAAGTTCGTACCCCTTGTTCATAAAACCGCTTACTCAAGGTAATGGCGTTGCCATTGCGGCTGAGGACGAGGGAGGTGACAATTGGCAATGGTTGATTTTCACCCATGCCTATTGTCATGGCAAGGGGCATACCAGCAACCATCTGGGCGGCATCGATGCGTTTTGTGGCAATGCCAGAGGCGATCGCATTCCAACTTGTTTCCCGGCAGAGGTTAACTTCCTCAAATCCATGCTTTTTAAAAAATCCCTTTTCTTTGGCAACAACCAGGGGCGCACAATCTGTTAAAGGAATAAAGCCAATGTCTAAAGTTACTTTTTCCAGTCCCTGACGTGGAATTACTACCTTTTGCGTAGCCTTGCGTTTCTTATCCCGTTTCTGCTGATTCAGGAAGTAAATAATCTCATTCCGCATCGTGTAGTAGCTGGGATGCTTCACGACTTCCATGCGGCTGCGCGGTCGCGGGATGGGTACTTGTAGAATCTGCCCAATATGAGATTCTGGCCCATTGGTAAGCATTACCACCCGGTCAGACAACAGCAACGCTTCGTCCACATCATGAGTCACCATGATGCAGGTAACGTGGCTTTCCTCGCAGATCTTCATCAGCTGTTCCTGTAAGCCACCACGGGTTAAGGCATCCAAGGCACCAAACGGTTCATCTAACAAAAGTAATTTAGGACGGATAGCCAGGGCGCGGGCGATCGCCACCCGTTGTTTCATCCCCCCCGATAACTCACCTGGTCGCTTCTTAACAGCTTGTCGCAACCCTACCAAGTCAATATGATGCTGTACGATGCTTTTGCGATCGCCCTTGGGCAGATGTTTCATCACTTCATCCACAGCCAAGGCAATATTTTCATATACCGTCAGCCAGGGTAGCAGAGAATAATTTTGGAACACCACCATCCGATCCGGGCCCGGTCTTGTTACCTGCCTGCCTTCTAAAATCACCCCCCCGCGACTAGCTTTATCTAGACCTGCAACAATATTCAACAATGTGGACTTGCCGCAGCCAGAGTGCCCAATTAAAGAAATAAATTCTCCCTGTTTAATCTTTAGCTCAATATTCTTTAGCGCTACATAGCTACTACCATTCGGCAGGGGGAATACGCGATCAACGTGGTCGATTTCAACAAATACAGACATGAAATTAAAGTTCTGAGTTTTGAGTTTTGAGTTTTGAGTTTTGAATTGAAGACAACTATCTAGATATATGACATGAGGTTTAGTTTTGAGTTATCTACATATTTTGAGCATTGAGTTTTTATAACTCTTTTAACTCAAAATTAAGCACTTAAAACTCAAACCTACTTTTGTTCTTCTGCCACTACTTTGGAGGCAGCAAAGCTCACTATTCTATCTAGTAAGAAACCAACAACACCAACATAAACTAGCGCTAAAATAATCTGGCTCAGTAAAGAGTTGTTGTATGCATCCCAAATAAAGAAGCCAATACCGACACCACCTACCAACATCTCCGCTGCAATAATTGCCAGCCAAGACAAGCCAATGCCAATTCTTAGCCCAGTAAAGATATAGGGAACTGCTGCTGGGATGAGAATCTTCAGGAAATATTTCTGCCGCGACAGCCGCAATACTTTAGCGACGTTTCTGTAATCTTGAGGAATCTGCTGTACGCCCACCGTGGTGTTAATAATAATCGGCCAGATGGATGTAATAAAAATCACGAAAATAGCTGAGGGGTTACTTTGTTGGAATGCTGCCAGAGAAATGGGTAGCCATGCTAAGGGCGGAATGGTACGCAATACTTGAAATAGAGGATCTAAGGCACGATAAATTACCTTGTTAGTACCGATTAGAATCCCCAACCCGATTCCAGCCAAAGAAGCTAAAGAGAAACCAATGCCAACCCGTTGTAGACTGGCGAAGATTTGCAAGCCCAAGCCTTTATCTGTACCGCCGTTGTCAAATAAGGGATAGATGATATAAGGGTCCCAAGTTTCACCCAGCACTTGTAGGGGGCCTGGCAATCCTTTTGAACCGGGAGGGCAGAGAAGTTGCCAGATTACCATAAATACTGCGATCGCAATCAGTGGCGGCGCAATTATTGCCAATTTATCTTGTAAAAAGGTGGTTAGAAATTTCGGCAGCTTATTGCTTTTAGGTCTACGAGCAGTTCTAGCAGTCATTTGTTCTCCTAGCGATTAACGATTAGCAATTAGCTTAGTTAGCTGGTTGTTTTAATTTAAATTCCAGCTCAAGTCACTGAAATTTAAATTAAAATAGCTAAAAGCTATAGCCTTACTAACTGATTTATGCGGTGGTTTCTTGCTTTTATTTCTTAGCGCCCTATAGCCCTAACGCGCATACTTTACTAGTGCGTATTTGCCGTATGCAAAAAGAGCGCACGTAGCTAAGTTGCCTTAATCTTGAGGCTCTTTAAATATTCTTCTGGCTTTTCTGGATCGAACTTAACGCCATCGAAGAATGTTTCAATTCCACGAGAAGTGCTAGTAGGAATTTGGTCATCGGGAACGTTTATGGCTTTAGCCGCTTCTTTCCACAAGTCTTCTCGGTTTACTTTGTCAACAAGTTCTTTAACTTTTGTATCAGCAGGAATATTGCCCCAGCGGATATTTTCCGTCATGAACCAGATATCGTGGCTCTTATAAGGATAGGAAGCATTGTCTGCCCAGTACTTCATTAGTATGGGGCTATCTTTAACCAATGGGCGACCATCACCATAATCTATGTTGCCTTTGGCTCGCTCGATAATATCTTTTGCTGGTACTTTAAACCACTTCTGCTGGGAGAGAATTTGGCACATCTCTTCTTTGTTTTCTGCCTTTTCACACCACTGCTGGGCTTCTTGTACCGCCATTAAAAGCGCTTTTGCGGCATTGGGATTTTTATCCACCCAATCTGCCCGCATAGCAAAGCATTTTTCTGGATGATCTTTCCACAGTTCTCCTGTTAGCAAAGCGCTGTAGCCTTTCCCTTGGTTAACCAGTTGGGCGTTCCAGGGTTCTCCTACACAGAAGGCTTCCATGCTGCCGACTTTCATATTCGCCACCATTTGGGGGGGCGGAATGGGTACCACGGAAATATCCTGATTGGGATCGATACCACCAGCCGCTAGCCAGTAACGCATCCAAAGGTCGTGAGTACCACCAGGAAATGTAATTGCAGCCTTGAGTTCGTTTTTACCGCTGGCTTTGGCTTTAGCCAAGGCTTGCTTGAGTCCCTTGCTGTCTAGAGCAACCTTAAAATCCTTATAATTATTGGCTACAGAAATTGCCTGACCGTTGGTATTCAGCCGCGCCAGAATGTACATCGGTACTGGCTGCTTGTTCTTAGTCTGGCCCAAGGTCATAAAGTAAGGCATCGGGCTGAGGATATGCGCCCCATCAATACCACCACCACCAGAACCTAGCTCTAAGTTATCGCGGGTTACAGGCCAAGATGCTTGCTTGGCGACTTCCACATCTGTCATGCCGTACTTTTGAAATAAACCCTTTTCTTGGGCAATGATCAGGGGTGCAGCATCTGTCAGAGCGATAAATCCCAGCTTTGCTTTAGTTACTTCTACTTTTGGGGCATTAGCTGCCTTAGCAACAGCTCCTTTTTTAGCGCTATTGGTGGGGCCTGTAGAGCAGCCATGCATTAATAGAGTTCCTGCTGCTGCTGTTCCTGCTGTAACAATGAATTGCCTTCTGGAAAATCTTGTCATTTTTATTACCTAAGCTCTGGAAATATTGGAATATCGGCAAGTTGCAACTAAAGATTTGTGAGGTAAAACGTTATGACAACTTGATAACGTTCAAACCATATTCAGGAATTAGCGAGGCGTGGCATTAAAATGCTTGATAAGTAAATCTCGCAATACAGGTTTGAGATCTTCGCAAGGAATGCCTTTCTGTACGCAGCTGCCGAGGTGGGCATCTTTTCCAACTTTGCCGCCCATGTAAATATCAACGCCTTCCACAGCTTTGCCATTCTTGCGTGCCTTTGTTCCCATCAAACCAATGTCGGCGACTTGAGGTTGACCGCAGGAGTTGGGGCAACCTGTCCAGTGAATCCGTACTGGTTTGGAGAGAGATACTTCGGTATCCAGTTCCTCGATCAGAGATAGAGCGCGGTTTTTGGTTTCAATGAGGGCAAAGTTGCAAAACTGAGCGCCAGTGCAAGAAACAAGCGATCGCGCTAAGGAATCTGGGTTAATCGAAAAATGCTGTAGCAGGGGTTCTACTAAGAAAGCTTCTAAACGAGAATCTGGAACGTTGGGGATGATCGCGTTTTGCTCGACGGTGAGGCGAATTTCACCGCTGCCGTATACTTCTGCTAACCGCGCGATATCAAACATATCTTGGGCATAGAGTCGTCCGACAGGAATGTGCAAGCCGACGTAGTTTAATCCTGGTTGCTTTTGAGGGTAAACACCGATGTGGTCAAGCTTTTCCCAGTCGATTTCATCTTTTTCTGCTGCTGGTTGTAGGGGACGGCCTAATTGTTTTTCAACTTCGGCGCGGAACTTTTCCATACCCCATTCATCAATCAGCCACATTAGCCGTGCTTTGAGGCGATTTGAGCGCAAACCGTTATCACGATAGACTTCTAAAAGCGCTTGGCTCAAGTCCACGACATCTTGGGGAGGAACCCAAGCATTTAGGGGGATAGCTGCGTCGCAGCGTTTGGCTGAGAAGAACCCACCAACTAGGACGTTAAATCCTAAGAGATTATCTTTGTAAGCAGGAATGAAGGCGAGGTCGTTGATTTCGGCGTGTACGGAGTTATCGCGACAACCTGCGATCGCAATATTAAATTTCCGAGGCAAGTTAGTAAATTCGGGGTTGCCCTTACCGCCATTAGTGAGCGTGTCTTGGACTTGCTGTACCAGTTCCCGTGTATCAATCAGTTCTGAAGCGTCTATTCCTGCTACAGGCGAACCCGTAATATTGCGAACATTGTCCATACCAGACTGAATGCTGGTCATCCCCACTTGCTGTAAGCGGTTCAAAATATCTGGAACGTCTTCAATTCTGATACCTCGCAACTGGATGTTTTGCCTCGTGGTGATGTCGGCGCTGCCTTCATCTCCATAACGCTGCATAATGTCAGCAAGGACGCGCATCTGAGGACTGGTTAAGATGCCACTGGGCATCCGCATCCGCATCATGAATTTGCCGGGGGTGACGGGACGGAAAAAGACACCCAGCCATTTCAGCCGATGCTCGCGATCAATTTGATCCATCGCTTCCCAACCAATGCGAGCAAAGTGTTCTAGCTCTGCCTTGACTGCGAGTCCATCTTTTTCTGCTTTGAATTTTTCAAATTTGTTTAGGCTGGCTGGTGGTGTGATGGTGCTTGTCATGGGCGTATCCCTCCTGGCATCGCGCTTGAGAGCCGGCAACTAAGTGCGATCGCGACAGCGTGTGCTTGGCACATATCGCACTCAGTCATCGTTCTATGGATATAAGTTATGCGGACTCAGCAGAGAAATTCGTATATATAGTTACAAAATGTTGCGTTTTATTATTTTTGTTGCATAGCTTTAATGCAGTTTTTACATTAGACCTCTTCAACAAAGAATGTAGAGACGCGCCATGGCGCGTCTTTACTAGGGTTAGCACCTTTAATTTCTGGAGATGTCTATTTACGCACTTAGCAGAAATATCAACAGCAAAGCTGCTGCCAATTAAATCGGCAGCAGTGCGGGTGTTTTACTTGGAAGAAGAATTCAGAAGTCAGAATTCAGCAATCTTTTAATGGGGGATTCTAACCCGCCACTAATTTTAGACCGCGCTTATCGAAGATTTTGGCTCTACGAACCGTTTATTCCTCCGCCAGTCGTTTAACCTTCATCTGAATTCTGACGACTGACTCGCAGAATTGCTATTTGATAAAATTCCCCAAATTTCCCAAACCAAGGCTATAGTGGTAGCACCCTGAGTCTGCTTAAGATGATAGGGCTGGCGCTATTTCAACCGCCATCACCGCCGCCACCGCCACCACCACCACCGCCATCGCCGCCACCACCACCACCATCGCCGCCACCATCGCCGCCACCATCGCCGCCACCACCGCCGAAAGTTGGCGACAAAAACATTATTATGCAGATTATCCAGAAAAAGAACATCTGAAAGCAGAAAAAGAACATCTGAAATAAGCTATTAAATAAATCATTGCCAAAGTTTTTATCTTCACTTTGTTTTTCAAGTTGCCATTTAGGTAGGGGAATATTAAGAACGTTATGAGGAAATACAACCTGCACTTCTAGTTCCTGTTGAGGTGGTATGCTTTCACGCGCGTTAAACTCAAAAGTGTTAGAATTGCTTTGAATGGCAGTACTTGGAACGCCAAAGCTTTCAAAACTTTGAGCTTTTCCTGATAGTACCTCAGGTAGCCTTACGGTTACTTTGGCATTTTCAACTGGAGCCTTGCGCCCTGAAAATATTGCTTTCCAGTAAACCAGATCGCTAGCCCCGTCAATATGTAATCCACCGACTACGCGATATTTTAAAGTAAAAATATGCGCCTCTGGCGCTTTAAGATTGTGTTGCCATTTAATCGATAATTCCTGGTTTTCTATTCCGGTTTCAACTGAAATATTTTTATCACCTTCAAAAACTGATACGTCTGTAATCTCATCCACCTGATCGAGTGGGATAGATCGATAGCGTTGATTTGTATAGGAATGAGTAAAAACGTACTTCAGGTTTTCAGTAACGAGCATATCTCCATTGGTTTGAACCTCGATAGTTACATTGATATACTCCCAATAGAAAGGGTGAGAAGATTGTGCAAAACCTGGCAAGTTAAAACCGACACTCAGTAGCAATCCTAGACAAAATTGTAAGATAATACTACGCATTATCTTCTTACCTTTTTGAAAGTTCATAATCCAATTTTTTCCTATTTAATTGACTCAGATGTTGTAATTAAAACTTACGTATTCTCTTGATTGAGGGAGCGTAGTGCTTATCGCTTGTGCCTCTGTGTTTTCAATTTATCTGGGGCAACGGTTAGGAGCGCCCTAATCGAGGTTAGGGATTTGGCTAGGATTAATGGTTAGGAACACCATCAACTACCCGTAATGCCATTTACTCAAGAGCCGTTTGCACAGGCTGCAACTGACTGGGAGCTAGAAAAGTTGTACGCAAACCTTGCCTCTGCCAAGCAAGAAGTAGCGCCTCACAAAAAAAAAGGGCTTACAGAGGTCGAAAAGCAACACCTACGCGGCTTGCTCTGTGGTTATAGTCCAGCTGAAATTGCTTCCCAGCTTGTTAAGAGAGCCAAAAGTGTTGAAGTTGACTTGTGTAACACTTTGTATCGATACGCCGAAAACCTGACAGGTCGCCCACTAAACACGCTCGAAAACTGGAGAGATATTGTTGAATGGCTGGAAGCGGCAGGCTACAGGCGAGAGGGAGAGGAGCAAAGTAAAACAGAGGCAGAGGCTCCCGATTTCAAATTCACTGATTGGGGTGAAGCACCTGATGTTTCTGTTTTTTATGGACGTACAGAAGAGCTGACAACGCTCAAGCAATGGATTGTGGGGGATTCCCCTAAAAGCGATCGCTCTGCTTCTCGCTGCCGTTTAGTGGCGCTACTGGGTATGGGGGGAATTGGCAAAACGGCTCTGTGTGTGAGGCTAGCTGAGCAGATTCAGGGCAAGTTTGATTACCTGATTTGGCGAAGTCTCCGCCAAGCCCCACCCCTTGAAGATCTACTAGCCAACTTAATGAAATCCTTCTCTAATCAGCAAGAAAATAAAGCTGATTTATCGCGATTGCTTGATTATTTACGCTCATCACGCTGTTTAGTAGTACTAGATGAGCCAGAGACAATTCTACGCCCTGGCAATCCTGTAGGGCACTATCGCGAGGGCTACGAGGGCTATGGTGAACTACTCAGACGAGTGGGAGTAGAACGCCATAATAGTTGCTTAGTGCTGACCAGCCGGGAGAAACCAAAAGAAATTGCCTCACTGGAAGGCAACAGGGAACCTGTTCGCTCGTTAACCTTATCAAGTTTGGGGTCAGCTGCTCAGGAGATTCTTAGAGAAAAAGATTTGTTGTATGAAAAAGAGAAATGGCAAACACTCATTCAAATTTATGGCGGAAATCCCTTAGCACTGAAGGTAGTTTCTGCGACAATTAAAGATTTATTTGCAGGCAGTGTCGTAGACTTTTTAAGCCAAAGCACAATCGTACTAGGTGATATTCGCCAACTTTTAGATCAACAGTTTGAGCGACTTGCGGATTTAGAAAAGCATATCATGTACGAGCTAGCAAGGTATTCAGAGCCGATATCACTCTCTCAATTGACCGAGGCTATCTCCTTACCGGGAGCTAAATCAGAATTAATAGAAGCTTTGGAATCCCTCGGACGGCGTTCGCTGATTGAAAAAACTACAGGAGGTAGCCAAGTGCTTTTCACCCTACAGCCTGTTGTTATGAAGTACGTTAAAAAAATTTATCCAGGATGTCACTAGGCAGTCTAGGTCATTCGATTTTGGATTGTTCCTCAGACGGTCAGCTGGGGTTTGGAAGACTGAACCAATTATTTTATTTTTCAAGGCTAAAATTACGGATATTTAAATTCTTTTTGTTTTGGTCATAGCATAAGTACCAATTTTTATCTTGATGCTGCAAAAGTATGGTTTACTGCATTAATCCCAAGTGTCCTCAGCGTCAAATTAATGAAACTGCTCTCGATTGCCCATCCTGTAATACGCCTTTACTTATTAATAATAGATATTTTCTTGTCAAACCTTTACGCCCGCTAGAACAAGGGCATCCTTACGCGGAAATTTTTGAGGCTCACGATGTAAATGATTATGGACATCCGCAAGTTATCAAGGTTCTTATTAAGGATTTTACTCAATTAATTGACCTATTTAAGCAAGAAGCAAGTCTACTAATTGAGATGAAGCATCCAGGAATTCCCCAAGCACAAGAACAATTTTCTGTGTTACTTAGCAACGGGAATAGATTGCACTGCTTAGTGATGGAAAAAATTGAAGGACAGAACTTAGAGCAGTGGGTGGAGCAAAATGGACCAATTTCTGAAAAGCAAGCACTAGATTGGCTGCTACAAACTGTAAAAATTATTGATTATGTGCATCAAAGGCAGCTATTTCATCGAGATATCAAACCGTCAAATATAATGCGGAGAATTAATGGAGAACTGGTATTAATTGATTTTGGCACAGCCAGGAAAGTTACAGAAACAATAGTTAATGGGCAAAATGTTACAGTAGTTTATTCAGATGGCTACACGGCTCCAGAGCAAATTGAGGGACGAGCTGTTCCCCAGTCAGATTTTTTTGCTCTTGGACGTACTTTTGTTTACTTGCTAACAGGAAAGCATCCCAGTACCTTTTCTATAAGCGCTAAGACGGGTAGGCTAGCTTGGCAAAGTAATGAACAGCACATTTCAGAGCCGTTGGCAGATTTGATCGCTCAGTTGATGGCTCCATCGTGGCAGAAAAGACCGAAAGATACAAAAGCTATTTTACAATGCCTTCAAAAAATTGAGAATCCTAACTACAGTTGGCTACTGCTAAAAGGTACAGCGTTGGGGGCAGTTATTTTAATGGTAGCAGCGGGAAGTTATGGTAGCTATTGGTATTTAACCGGAGTTAGTGGATGTTCAACAGTTTGGTCAAGGCGTTTTCCTACCTCTGACTTTTTAAGTTGTGGTGAAGAAATCTTAGTGCCAGGATTTGCTTTAGCGGAAGAGCAACGGGGAGTTAATGCTTTTGCATCTGGTGATTATGATGCAGCAGTTAATTGGCTAGAAAAATCTTGGAAACAGCGGCAAGATCCAGAAACCTTAATTTATCTCAATAATGCCCGGTTGATGAGGAAAAAAAGTTACGCGATCGCTGTAGTTGCTCCCATCACCAATAACCGAGATACGGCGCTAGAGATTCTGCGGGGAGTAGCGATGGCACAAACAGAAATTAATCAAAGCCAAAAAATTAATGGCAGAGGTCTTAAGGTGTTAATTGCCGATGATGCTAATAACGCCGCTCAAGCTAAACAAATTGCTGATAGCCTGGTACAGAAAAAAGATATATTAGCGGTTGTTGGTCACTTTTCCAGTCAAGGAACACAAGCGGCTGCGGATGTTTATCGCCAGCACCAGTTGGTAATGATTTCTCCAACTAGTACCTCAGAATCTTTGTCAGTTTTTCGCACGGTACCGAGCGATCGCATATCTGCCCAATCCCTAGCTAGCTACCTGATAAACATTGCCCAGCAGCACCAAGCCGCTGTCTTTTACAACCCTCTGAGCAATTACAGCCAATCTCTTCGGGGACAATTCCGCCAACGCTTCCTGGCGAGTGGAGGACAAGTTGTAAAGGAGTTTGATTTATCTGATACTTTATTCACGGCAAATGTTGCCATCCAGAAAGCACGTAAACAAGGGGCTACAGCGCTGGTTTTACTGCCAGATAGTCAAACGAGTAGCAACGCCTTTCGCAACAGCTTGAAGGTAATCAAAGCTAATCAAAACCGTTATTGGATGGTGGGAGGCGATAGCCTCTACAATTCTGAACTATTACAACTGGGAGGAGAGGAGGTAACAAAACGATTGGTGGTGGCTATACCTTGGCATAGCTTGAGCAGTCCTAACTCAGAATTTCCCAACTCTGCCCAGAAGCTATGGGGGGGGGAAGTGAGTTGGCGCACGGCTTTGACTTATGATGCTACTCGCGCCTTGATAACGGCTTTAGAAAAACAACGAAGACCAAGCAGGATTGGCGTGCAGAAAGCTTTAGCAGACCCCTCTTTTGAAGCTACGGGAGCTACGGGAGTTATTCATTTTAACTCTAAGGGCGATCGCCGTGAGTCCAACATCCAATTGGTGAAGGTCTTGCCGTCTAAAGGTTCTGACTATGAGTACCGCTTTGTCCCCATCACTTATCTCCAATTAAAGTAAGAGGTAAAGCTTGAACTCAATAATCCCGGTAGTTGACAATTAAAATCTTTCATAGAAACGAACTTAAAAAGACAGAAAATTAAAATCTGTGCTTAAAATACTTCTAAATCGTCGTAATTTTTTAGCTTTAGCGGGTCTCGGTGGCTTGGCAAGTTCTCTACTAGTGGCGAACTTACTGCGGACGCGCTCTGCTAAGGCGGCTTCTTCCTCAAATCCAGTCGCCAGTAAAGAGACAAAAAACCTGGAAAATTCTATGATTAGCTACCAATTCCCAGATAACTTTCTGTGGGGTGTTGCCACCTCTGCTTATCAGATAGAAGGTGCTGCAACAGAAGATGGCCGCAAACCCAGCGTTTGGGATACCTTCAGCGCCACCCCCGGAAAAGTTAAGAATGGCGATACTGGTGCTATTGCCTGCGACCACTATCATCGCTACAAAGCTGATATAGATCTGATGGCGGAACTGGGGGTTAAAGATTACCGCTTCAGCATTGCTTGGCCTCGGATTATTCCTGATGGTCGCGGCAAAGTAAATGAAAAGGGAATTGATTTTTACAAGCGCTTGGTTGATGCCCTGCGCGATAAAGGAATTACACCTCACGCCACCTTATTTCATTGGGATAGCCCGCAAGCGTTGGAAGACTTGTACGGTTCTTGGCGGAGTCGGGAAATGGCAAAGGATTTCGCCGATTATGCGAGTGCGGTTGTGAGTCGATTAGGCGATCGCATTACTCACTGGATGACGCTTAATGAAATAGTCTGCTTTACTCATCTCAGCTATGACGTTGAACAAGATCCACCCTTTGCCCCTGGCACTCGTGTAAAATCTCGCAAAGATGTTTGGCAGACTTCTCATAATGCTTTGCTGGCTCATGGCATGGGCTGTCAAGCAATCCGCGCCGCTTCCCCCCGCCCCTGTTCTGTGGCGCTAGTGGACAATTTTTCCGTCACGGTTCCCCTCACGGAGTCAGCGGTTGATATAGAAGCAGCAAAAAAGGCTTTTCATACAACTTGGGTTAATGGCGGCATCATTTTTCCAGCCCTCACAGGTGCTTACAGTCCAGCCATGTTGGAGAAATTGGGAGCAGATGCACCGGATATTCAGCCGGGGGATTTAAAGACAATTCACCAGCCACTCGATGCACTCGGTTTTAATATCTACAGTGGCGCTTATGTCCGTGCCGCTGATAATAAACAAGGGTATGAACACCTAGAGATGCCTAAAGGCTATCCACGCCTGAATATGCCCTGGCTCTATGTAGTGCCGGAAAGTATGTATTGGGGCGTGCGTCATGTTAGCGAGACGCTTGGGCGCAAAGATTTGCCAGTGTTTGTTACTGAAAATGGTTGTGCTGCCGAAGATGAACTGAATGCCAAGGGTGAGGTAATTGATAGCGATCGCATTATGTACTTGCGGCAGTATTTGAAATCATCTCATCGAGCCATTGATGAAGGATATCCTCTCAAAGGATACTTACTCTGGAGTTTCATGGATAACTTTGAGTGGGCTGAGGGTTACGATCGCCGTTTTGGTATTACTTATGTAGATTACAAAACCCAAAAACGTATTCCCAAAGCTAGCTTTAATTGGTATGCAGAGTCCATTTGCCAGAACCGAGTAGTTTAATAAGCAATGAATCGTTACCAAACCCTAATGCTGTTTTTAATGTAATGTCACGAGTAGATGAGATTTTAAACTTTTGGTTTGGTCGCCCTGATGAGGCTAGCTATGGGAAACGCCGTCAAGTTTGGTTTACTGTAGACCCGGAGTTTGACAAACAGGTGCGAACTCGCTTTCTGCCAGATTACGAGCTGGCTACAGATGGTCAGCTAGAACGTTGGAAAGACTCACCCGAAAGTTGTCTGGCACTGATTATATTGCTCGATCAGTTCCCACGAAATATGTTTCGCGGTACGCCCCAAGCCTTTGCCACTGACCCGCAAGCGCTATCTGTAGCCCAACACGCTGTCGCTAATGGCTGCGATCGCCAGCTGTTGCCAGTGCAGCGCTGGTTTATGTATTTGCCCTTTGAACATAGCGAGAACTTAGCCGATCAGCGTCAGTCAGTGGCGCTACACGAGCAGTTGAGCGATGAGCCAGAATGTACGGACGCGATCGCCTATGCTATTCAACATCTAGAGATCATCGAACGCTTCAGGCGCTTTCCACATCGCAACAGAATTTTGGGACGGACGACGACGCCAGAAGAGACCGAGTTTCTCAAGCAACCCAGCTCGTCGTTTTAGTTATAGTGTTTTATAAGACCATCGGTAGTTTAAATTCAAGTGTTCTGCTTGCAAAAAATAACTTAGTAGAAACTACTGTTTAAGAATTACTATTATTAAATTTTTATGGGTATAATCTCTAAATTATTTGGCAGTTTAAATACTCATGCCTCTGGCTCAGAAAAAAACTCACCCAGTGCGAATCAACCATTCTCTCGTATCGCTGAGAGTGGCAGGATTATTCGTGCCTACAGCGGTGTTTTGCCCTGCACCAAATACACTGCACAACACCTACTTAGATGCGAGCATCTTCGAGACCTTCCTGGCGAAAAAGCTCCTCCTTATAAAGTGCAACCAGAATATACTCACCAAATCTGGATTTGGTATCGGACTTATAAAGAACCAGAAAAGCTTAATTTAGTATTTCGCGGACAGTTTGATTTTAATACTGCCAGTGATAAATCTGATGTAATAGCTGCGGAAATTACAGATTTTTTAGCATATTTGATGCTTCAGGCTAAAGATCCCACAGAAGTACTTCGTAATAAAGACGGTGATGTATTTTGGGCAATGGCTGTTGAAAGAAAGTTTAATAATATATTGCAGCTAGAAAAAAAATAGCTTACAGCGGTTCCCTCTGTAATGAGGTACATCCTAGAAACCCAGTTTTTTGAAAAACCGGGTTTCTGTGTTTGCTAAGTGTACTTCATAATAGCGGGAACCGCTGTATATCATGCCCGGTCGATCAACCACAATATGCGTAGGGGCGGGTTTATCAATAAAATCTGCTACCCACTTTTATTACGGGTAATCACTCAGATATGAGCGATCGCACATAGTGAACAATCGCCCCAATCACTATGTTTAAGGATAATTATTTACCACTTCTTGTAAGGCAAAAATTTACCCGACATAACAACTTTAACACGATCTCCCTTAAGATCTTCTTCCTTTTCAACATCTAAAGTAAAGTCAATTGCGCTCATAATTCCATCACCAAACTTATCATGAATGACTGCCTTTAGAGGCATTCCATAAATTTGCATAATTTCGTAGAAGCGATAAATCAGAGGGTCAGTCGGGACAACTGGCCCTAATCCTTTCAGGGGGCATTCAGTGAGTGCTTTAGCTATCTCAGGACTAAGCCCTAATGTAAACACAAGCTTACTGGCTTCATCTTCCGAAGCGCTAGCTTGACGATACATTACTGCGGCAATCCATACTTCATCACGTCCAACAACCTTTTCTAAATCCGCAAAGCTCAGCCCCTTTTCCTGTTTCGCAGCTAAAAGTGTTTGAGTAATTTCGGGTACTGACATAAAAAACTCCTGTATTTACTTGATGTGTTGACAGTGATATAGCAATTAGCAGTTAGCTTTTAGCAATAGGACTTACGCACCGAAAGTCTAAAAACTAGATCCCCCCTAGCCCCCCTTAAAAAGGGGGGAACATTCAAAGTCTCCCTTTTTAACTCTGATTTAGGGGGATCTCTGCGTAAGCCCTGAGCAATTAGCTTCTAGCAAACATACAGTTATAGCAGCATCTCGCTTGTACATAGGTGTAAGGTCAATTGTCACTCTTCCCTTATGGCAACTGCTATAACTATCCGAAAAGCGGATTTTACCGGATAAAGATAAAGATATAGTTTTGTTGTTATAAAAACTGTAAAGGGGCACACAGCGGTGCGCCCCTAATTCATTTAGGCAGACCTATCTTGTCTGCCCCGATGATAGTCAAGGATGACCTTAACGGTCTACTGAACCCATGATGATATCGATACTGCCCAAAATCGTCACGATATCTGCGACTTTTACACCTTTGAGGATTTGAGGGAGAATTTGCAAGTTGACGAAATCAGCTGTACGAATTTTCCAACGCCAAGGGAAGACGTTATCATCCCCAATTATGTAAATTCCTAGCTCACCTTTGCCGCTTTCAACGCGGACGTAGTGTTCACCCTTGGGAATCTTAAACGTGGGGGCGATTTTCTTACCGACGTACTGGTAATCAAAGCTGTTCCACTCAGATTTTGGCCCCTCTTTCATGCGCTTGGCTTCCAAGTTCTCGTAAGGGCCACCAGGCAGCGCCTTTAGTGCTTGGCGAAGAATCTTTACCGACTCGCGCATCTCACGAATCCGCACAAGATACCTGGCGAAACAATCACCCGCAGTTTCCCAGTGGACTTCCCAGTCTAAGTCGTCATAGCACTCGTAGTGGTCAACCTTACGCAGATCCCACTTTACGCCAGACGCGCGCAACATGGGGCCAGAAAGCCCCCAGTTAATAGCTTCGTCGCGGCTAATGGTGCCTACACCTTCCACCCGGCGGCGGAAAATAGGGTTGTCGGTAATTAAGCGTTCGTACTCGTCAACTTTGGGATCGAAGTAGTCACAGAAGTCATAACACTTGTCTACCCAGCCATAAGGCAAATCAACCGCAACTCCCCCAATGCGGAAATAGTTGTTGTTCACCATCCGATAACCTGTGGCAGCTTCCCACAAGTCATAGATCAATTCCCGTTCGCGGAAGATATAGAAGAAGGGAGTCTGGGCACCCACGTCAGCCATGAAGGGGCCAAGCCACAACAGGTGATTAGCAATGCGGTTCAACTCCAGCATGATCACGCGGATATAGCTAGCGCGTTTGGGGACTGGGATATTAGCTAGTTTTTCCGGCGCATTGACTGTAATTGCCTCGTTGAACATCCCCTCAGCGTAGTCCCATCTACTGACATAAGGGACGTACATGATATTGGTGCGGTTCTCGGCTATTTTTTCCATGCCCCGGTGCAGGTAGCCGATTACAGGTTCGCAATCTACGACATCTTCCCCATCAAGGGTGACAATTAACCTCAGTACCCCGTGCATGGAGGGATGGTGCGGTCCCATGTTCAGCACCATCGGTTCAGTTCTAGTTTCTAGTTGTGCCATCGTTCAGCAATATCTCCTTGAAGCCGATTTGAGTAGCCGCACATCCAGTGAACTACCCACACTAAATCGAAGCGATTATAGTGTGGGCTTCTAACATCGCGGGGGAATGCCTCAGCACGGACTTGCGTCCCAACTTTGGTCTTACTTCCCCTCCGTTAGCAGAAACGGCTGTTCCATCCGTCTGTAACATCCTAATGCCCTCTGCTCTGATATTTGTTGCTGCATTACCATCGCGGTCGTGACGAGTCCCGCAATGAGGACAATTCCACTCTCTAATATCAAGCGGTAACTTATCGATCTGGCAATAGCAATTAGAGCAGAGTTTAGAACTAGGGAACCATCGATCAATCTCTACTAGCTTACCGCCTTTTTTCTCTAGCTTGTAAGCCAAGAAATTAGTAAAGGTTCCCCATCCCACGTCAGATATCGCTTTAGCTAAATTGTGGTTGCGTACCATGCCTTTGACATTAAGATTTTCTACTACGACAACTTGGTTTTCGTTGACGAGTTTTCTTGATAACTTATGCAGAAAATCCTGACGGGATTTAGTCACCCGCTCGTACACTTTAGCTACAGTCGATCTCGCTTTATTTCTTGAATTACTTCCTTTCTGCTTTTTGGCTAGCTTTTGTTGCTTGCGTTTGAGGTTTTGACAGTGTTTGGCTAGGTGCTTGGGATTATTGTATTTAGAGACTTTAGTGCCATCACTCGTAATGGCAAAATGAGTTAATCCTAAATCAATCCCGATTACCTTGCCTTCAGTTGAAACTGTTGGATTTTCGCCCTCAGCTTCGGTCAGTATTGATGCAAAGTATTTTCCCGATGGATCTAAGCTGACCGTTACGGTTTTGATTGTTCCTTCTATGTTCCTGTGCAATTTAGCTTTTATTTTGCCAATTTTGCCAGGAAACTGAATAATTCCTTCAAGTACCTTGACGCTTTGAGGGTACTGAATCGACTGCTTACCATGCTTGGACTTGTAGCGAGGAAATCTAGCACGACCTGCAAAAAAGTTTTTATAGGCTGTTGTTAAATTGAGCGTCGCTGCTTGCAAAACTTGGCTGTAGCATTCAGATAGCCATACGGTTTCTTCTGCTTTTTTAAGTTTTGGTAAGAAGGCATTAAGTGCTGACTGACCAAGACCTTTACCAGTTTCTTTATAAGCCTCAATTGACTTATTTAGAGCGTAGTTCCACCACCATCTGGCACAACCGAAGTGTTGAGATAATAGTATTTGTTGCTCTAATGTTGGATAAAGCCGAACTTTGATCGCTTTGTGCAGCATCCTAATGCCTCCTTACTGCATTATACATTTTGCAATAAGGCCGTCAAGATGATTTGGAAATTTCCGTTCCTCCAATTTCCCTGCCTTTCATCCCACCGAAGACACTGAGTACAGCTATAGCGGGGGACTTCCCGGCGAGTAGTTAACCCGGTCGGGGATTCATCCCGACGCTAAAAGCATCGTGCTTAAAAGCACTTGTTCTTTCTTCGCAGCGCTTGTCCCCGTTGAAAGCTAAAATCCTTTAACCTCAACATTCCTGGTACACAGCTAGTCGAATGGCTTTCAATCAAGAAGAATTTGATACTTTTGTCAAGCGCTTAGAGGTTTTTGCTCGTCAGAAACCGGGCATCTATAAACTGCGTGTTGGTCTGCTTGCCATACTTGGCTATGCCTATATCTTCTCGATTCTGGCAGGGCTGTTGGCAGTCTTGGGCTTGATTGTACTGCTAGTGGTTTACAGCCACAGAATTAATGCCGCCATCATCAAGGGAGGCATTTTTGTACTTCTACCCACGTTTATTGTTTTGCGATCGCTCTGGGTTCCTTTTCCACCGCCCACAGGTTTAGCACTCAGCCGCCAAGACGTGCCTCGCTTATTTGCCTTAGTTGACGAACTCGCCTCTAAACTACAGGCACCGCGATTTCACCACATTCTTTTAACTGAAGAGTTTAATGCTGCTGTTGTCCAAAGACCACGTTTAGGCATCTTTGGATGGCAGCAAAATTACCTAATTGTCGGGCTACCCTTAATGCAGGGTCTTTCCCCAGAACAGTTTCGCGCCGTACTTGCCCACGAGTTGGGACACTTATCTGGAAACCACAGTCGCTTCGGTGGTTGGATTTACCGCGTCCGCAAAACTTATGTTCAGCTTTTAGAAAGACTCGAACAAAGTGGACACGAGGGTTCTTCTATTCTTTTTAACGGTTTTTTTAACTGGTACGCTCCCTTTTTTGGCGCTTATTCGTTTGTCTTGGCACGAATAAACGAATACGAGGCGGATCGGTGTGCTTCTCAGCTAGCAGGGGCGCAAAATACAGCCGAGGCTATGATTAAGGCGGAAGTCCAAGGCCGATTTTTGGATAGTTCCTTTTGGCCTAGTGTATTTAACCAAGTTGATTGCCAAATAGAACCACCAGCAGCAACTTTTAGCAGTATGTTTACTGCTTTCCAGGCTAATGTGAAAAGTGAAGAAGCTCGCAAGTGGTTTGAGGAAGCTTTATCAGAAAAAACCAGTTGTGTAGATACCCACCCTTGCCTAGCGGATCGCCTTTCTGCTTTGGGATGTCTTCCCGCACCAGGGCAAGGACTTGCTTTACTTGTCCCACTTCAGGTGAGCGCGGCTCAACAATTTCTGGGAAATGCTCTCCAGAAATTTACAGATTATTTTGACCGCAACTGGAAAGAACAGGTAGCAACGCCTTGGCGACAGCGATATGCCTATGCTCAGGAAACGCTGCAAAGTCTGCAAGCTTTGGAGGAGAAGGCTCAGAAACAGCCTTTAACGGATGAGGAAGCTTGGCAGCGTGCCTCTTGGACATTAGAGTTTAAGGGTGAGGAAACTGCTATCCCCTTATTGCGAGAGGTACTAACAATTAGCCCGGAACACGCATCAGCTAACTATACGCTGGGGCATATATTGCTGCAACAAAATGATGCTACGGGTATTGATTACATTGAAAAGGCGATCGCCAAAGATACAGATGAAGTAATTGCAGGTTGCGAGTTAATTTACTCTTTCTTGAACAACCAAGGACAAATCGAGTCCGCAAAAGCTTACCAGGAGCGTGCCCAGCAGCATTATAAATTATTGCTGAGGGCGCAGCAAGAACGGTCTTTTGTGAGTCCTAGTGACAAATTTCAGGCTCACAACTTGCCAGATGCAGTGCTGCAACAACTGTCTCAGCAGTTATCTGGTTACAAGCGCCTCAAAGAGGCTTACTTGGTACAGAAAGTAGTGGAATATTTTCCAGAAAAGCCCTTTTATGTGCTCGGGGTGAAGCGCGATCGCAGTTTCTTTGAGCTAGATAGCGATAAGGCCGATACGGAATTCGTCAATCGCCTAGCTAATGAATTAGAATTTCCAGGCGGTGCTTATATTATTATCCTGAATAATAGCACCAAGAAACTGGGTAAGATGCTGCGCCAAGTAGAGAAGGCGGCTATCTATCGGAATTGACACTCTCAGCCCTAAAGGGACTGAGATTCTGCGGACAGAACAAGCTTAGGGAGATGTTTCTTAGGCGAAACATTCCAAAGTTTAATTCTCGCTACGGTCGTCAAAGACCGTCTACCCAGTCTGCTTAAATCTATGTTTAAGTTGCTGGCTACTTTTCTTAAAATATTTGCACTACCGTTTAAATCAGCGTTGACAATTGAACCATTTGCAGTTTGGTACAAACCACGTTTAACTCGCTTCCCAGATGCTGTCCAACCCTCTGGTTTTGCACCAAATACGGGTAGAGTGTCTCCATCTAAATAGCTTGCTTCTGAGGTGTAAGATTCTTCAGTTTCTTGGAATCTAATACCGTGCAAATCACACAATTGTTTTAATCTGTCTTTTAATTTACCTAATGGCATCTGGACAAATTTCTGGTTGTTAACCTGTCCCATATTCGCGTTATTTTTAAAGCTTTCGTTCCATCCTATTACTAATGTTCCAATGCCGTATTTTAAACAATGGTTAATTATTAGCTTTGCCGCTTTGTTTATTCCATCACGCATTTGGTGGTTGCGTTTACGGGTAACTTGGTCTAACCAAGCATCCCAGTAAGCTTGTGGTTTACCTTCTTTACGTGTTGATATTTTTTTATTCCATAACTGATTCATTGCCTTCATTGCACGGGCATCAATCAATAAGGAATTGCCCAGAGTATCAACACAAGCCGCTAAGTTATCCGCAGTACCCAAATCAATAGATAGAGCTTGATTGATGTCTAGATCGTGTTGCTGTTTCTCTACTTCGTAAGACATTTCAAGGTAAAAAGCACCATTCTTGGGAAGAATTGTAAATTCCTTAACCTTTGATATGTCTAAGTTCGACGGTACTGGCAAGAAAAACTCTGAGATGCCAAACCATCTTTTAATAGTCAACCCTAGCGAAAATCTAAGTTGACCATCTATTAGAGTTGGTTTCTGCCCTCCAGAGTTGGGATAGGCGACTTTAAACAGCTTAGAACCTATCAAGTAACTGGGGGCTTTGGGCTTAAAGTGCAGTTGACCCTTGAAAAACTTAGCCCGCAATTTCTTAAAAGATTTAAACGCTTCAGACACCGACATCAATGTTTGTTGGGCAGGGATAGATGGTAGGGATTGGGCAACCAGCGACTTACTTACTGATTCTTCATAAATCAAATCAAATTTACCAGTCAGCAACTTGTTGGCTTTAAAAAAATACTGACGAGCAAAGTAAACTCCATTGTTATACAGCTTTCCCGATTGCTGGCAAAGATACTCCAATATTGCCTTTGTTTCTGGGTCAGGAGAAAGCATTACTTGCTGTATTCCCATTGATTTTTTAACTTTAGACATTGTTTCGACCTGCAATATCGTGATAGTATTATACTAGCACAATATTAGCAAATTACATATATGTCTAGAAAAAAAGGTTCTATGGTTTATCTGTCTGATGAAGACAAAGCAAAACTGGAGAGTATTGCCCAAAATTGGGGAGTCTCCCAGTCATCAGCGATACAAAGATTAATTAGGGAGTATAAACTAGAACAGAAAGACCACGGCGGTTAAAACCGCTCGTGTCGCTTATATCTCAGGGCTGAAGCCGCTGAGTTTTACGCATACCGCGATGCCCTATAAATGAACGAAATTAAAACAGACTTTCAAAGCTTACCTGATAGAGAAGATCAGGTTTTTTTTCATATTCCGGTGCTAAGTCGGGAGTTAATTGCCGGGTTGGCAGTTCGTCCGGGGGGACATTATTTAGATACGACGGTGGGAGGTGGTGGACATAGCCGCTTGATTCTGGAAGCAGCAGCGGATGTGCGAGTGACGGCTATTGACCGAGATGAGCAAGCGATCGCCGCTGCTCAAACTAAGCTGTGCCAATATAGCGATCGCCTTCAGTTTTGGCAGGGGAATTTTGCCGATTATCAGCCAAATAATATCACTTTTGATGGTATAATAGCAGACCTAGGGGTTAGCTCTGTCCATCTCGATTTTCCAGAGCGTGGCTTTAGTTTTAAGCACGAAGCGGACTTGGATATGCGGATGGATCGGCGTCAATCGCTCACGGCTGCTGAGGTAATTAATCACTGGGATGAAGCGGAACTAGCAGATATTTTCTTTAAATATGGAGAAGAACGCCTATCGCGGCGGATTGCACGCCGGATTGTCGAACGGCGTCCATTTAAGACGACAACGGAACTAGCAGAAGCGATCGCCTATAGTGTTCCCCGCCAATACCGTTATGGCAGAATTCACCCAGCTACCCGCGTCTTTCAAGGATTGCGGATTGCCGTCAATCAGGAGTTAACCTCCCTAGAGACATTTCTCAACAAAGTACCTAGCTGGCTTAAATTAGATGGCATAGTTGGGATTATCAGTTTTCATAGTTTAGAAGATCGGCTAGTAAAGCATAGTCTCCGGGAATCACCTTTATTGCGGGTGTTAACTAAAAAACCAATTACAGCACAAGAAGATGAATTAGCAAATAACCCTCGTTCTCGCTCAGCCAAGCTCAGATTTGCACAACGGCTTGAGTGACCAAAATAATTCGTAATTCCCGGTTTCAAGCCCCTAAATTTATTTATGGAAAACTCATAAATGCTCCCGCATCAATGTCCAAGGCCCTAAATTTATTTATGGGGTATTAATTACGAATTACGAATTACGAATTGGAGCGTAGCGACATGACATCCTCCCACACTAAGAGCCTATCTTTCTTGCATCCTTTTCAGTGGTTGAATACGTACTGGTATCTGTGTTCATCAGTGTTTATCTGTGGTTAAAAATATCTTAAAACCACTTTTTGCATAGGCTCTAGCTGATTCACTGCCATGGTAGAAAAATTTATTATACGGAATCCGGCTGTCAAAAGTCTGAAACAAATTAGGCATAGGTTAACCAATGATAGTTGGTTAGATTCCGAATTTCTACCTGCATATGTTGCTGGAGAAAGCGACATCGTTCAACTAAAATTGTTTCGAGTTCATCTATAGTTTCAAAATAATTATTAGCCAACGGTTCATCCACCAATTTCCATAACCGCTCAGCTGGTTGCAACTCTGGAGAATAGGGAGGAAGATGTTCTACAATCATTTCAGGAGGCAAACAAACTTTATTGCTCATATGCCATGCCATCCGGCTCGATCTTGGACTAAAAAAATCATCTTCTTGTCATTGACTCCGACTTCTTTAACCAAAGTTTCAAAAACTAGATTCAACCATCGAACATTAACCCGAAGAATTAAATACCAACCTGCCACACCATGCCAAATTTTCAACCTAACTAAGGTGAAAACTTCATATTTTTCGATCTGTTAGCGGGACTTAGACAAAAACTGAGGTAAAAATGGCTTCAAACCTAGATAGAGAAATGCTTTTAGCTTGAATGGGCATAAATATAGTATTGACAAGGGTTTCAGGCATTTTTGGGGCATTGACCTCATTTGCTTACTACGAGGGGCTTTTAGCCCCTTTAGGAGCCAGAAAATGTCTAAGTCCCATTAGCCAAAGTGCTTAGATCGTTACTAAAATATACCACGCCTCGCCGCACCTTGGAGCCTCAGTCCTTGCTGATGCGCGCTCGTTCATAACTAATCCCGTTCAGGCAAATTTGCCTGAACGAGAAGGGGACACTTTCCGTGACGAACTTAGCCGATAGAACATTACACCACTAATGTTAACCCCCGAAAATTTGACCGCTAAGAATCGGCTCGTGCTAAGGAACTGGTGAGGAGGAAGCAGGCAGATGCGGGGTTGTTGGAGTGGTGTAAGTTACAGTCAAGACCGATGTTGATAGCGGATGAAGCCGCAATGATGCCAATTACAGCCTAAAGTTCGCCGTCACAGTCAAGCTTTGTTAAGTATCTGCACCAGTTCTCTATTCCTTCGGAAGGATGGAGGTTATAAACCACAGATGCACCCTCAGTATGAATCGAATCACAATTACTTGCTTCGCTGTTGCAGGCGCTCTTACTACTGCGTTACCTGCCTTTGCCGCCCCTTGGGCTGTGGTTAGTAAACATGGTAGTAGCGAGACTCTTTCTGTTGACGCTGCATCTGTGGATATCCAAGGCAAGCTCCGGTCTTACTGGTGGGAAATTAAGCTACCACAGCCAACGCTTGAGAAAAACGTCATCATTGGCGGCTATAGGATTTTTAGCGTAGTGAACTGCATTGAGGGTACATATCAAGCGCAAAAAGTTCAAGCAATCACACCGCATAACACGGTTGGGTTTACAGTTCAGCAAGGAACCAACTCTGCGGTGCGTGTGGCAACACCGGGCAGTAACGCGGAAATAGCAATGAGAGCAGTGTGTGCTTTGTAAGCTTACCCCGTATGTTCTATCCAAGGTTACTTCACTTGAACTATGGCTCTTGAGATTTGTCCCAAATGCGGTAAGAAGTTGCACCCGCCATTGAAGACTAGCGGACGGCAGGTATGTGCTTGTGGGTGGACTGATAAGCCTGTGGTACGTCAGAAAACAGCACGAGTACCTTCCTCTACACCTTCCTTACTTAACAGGTCGATTTCAGATATTATTATTCAGCCATTAACTGCTAGGCTACAGCCTCTCGTTTCTAACAAGCGTACTTTGGGCATTGGCATAGGTGCTTTAATCCTGCTGACAACTGGAGGGATTGGTGCCTGGTCGTGGGCGCACAGAGAAATCGTCTGCTCTACTAAAGATGGAGAAACAGTTTACACTCTTCTCAATGACGTTTCGCAACAGTGGGATGACGAAGTAAAGCTGGCTACCAGTACGTCACGGATGAGCCTTACACCACGAATCGCAGAATTACAAAATATCCGACGCAAAGTTCAAAACCAGGAGTGACCTGAGTGTGCCCAGGCTGCACAATCTGAATTGATAAAAGCAATGGATTCAACCATTGATGGATTTATCACATTTCTAGATCCTGACAAACCAGACGTTTTGTCTTCAGCAGAGATGGAGATAGGGCGGAGCCACTTTCTTATGTTTAATATGGAGCTACAAAAAATTAAACCTAAAGATTGAGGCACCTAAGAAGCTACTTACCCGCTTTACACGCCACCAATGTTTTCTATTCAAGCCAAGCTTTTATCCTGGCTACAGCAGCAGCGCCGCCCGTGCCTGGTGGATGAAGTGGCAGCAGGTGTTCCAGATTTTGGGTAGTGCTGTGGCACGTACTCCGGCGAGCGTAATAATGCAAGAGGCGCTTGCGTCGTACCCCGAAGGGGGCTTGCATTGTGGAGCGAGTCCCCAATGGCTTCACCCCTACCCGGAATTTTTACAGTAGCCCTAATTGGCTGTGAGCTTTACGAGCTATATCCTTTACAAGATAGGCAGGGGTTGATACATCAATGGTTTCGCTAACAGGACACCTAACCAGATACTCAACAGTTGTTCCTGATTTGAGGTGAAGCAACGGTTTTTGGGTTATTGATTAACTCAAATATTGTCAGTAGAAATACTTACATACATGATCATGCATGGGGTTCGTTTCAAAAAAAGGGGGAGGTAGCAGTTTTGAGCCGCGCGCGATCGCCGCTATGTCAGCAATAAAATAGAAAACCTGAGCCACGATTACTTTTGAGAAGGGCCATTTTCATAAGTAATCAGCTCTAAATAATCCGCAGCGCTGCCTTGCTTGAAAGAATCGTCTGCGGTTATTCGTCTTTAGACATCAAAGTTATACGTTTTTATATACACGATGGCAGCACACAGATGGCAGTCATGCATAAGCTCTTTAATAACTGGCTTACTGCTTAAATAAGTAATGCCTATCAGCAGCCTTAATTTAGGAAATATCTATCCGAGGGTAGAAAAGTAGACTAACGTTAAAGCTAAGACCAGATGCTCAGACTTGAGCAAACCTCCACAAATAACTAGCAAATACTTTTAATGCCCAAACCTACTGCCCACTACACAAAGCCATCTGCACATCAAGAAAAAGCAATTCAGCGCTCTTGGACATGGCTGTTGCTGCTGGGTGGGCAGGGACAGGCACTAGCAAAAGCCGCAGTAATAGGACTAATAGCAACTACCATTAGTAGTAACTCCGCCCTAGCTTTACCCCAACAGGGACAAGTGGGAGCAGGTTCAGCAACAATTGCCACACCAAGCGCCGGCCGGATGAATATCATCCAAAGTACAGATAAAGCGGTAATTAACTGGCAAGGATTTAGCATTGGCTCAGGGCAATGGGTAGATTTCCAACAACCTTCTGCCACATCAGCCACCCTCAACCGAGTTACTGGCAACACCTCCTCCAATATCGCTGGTAAAATCACCGCCAACGGTCAAATTATGTTGCTCAACCCCAACGGCATCTTATTTGGGCCGACAGCACAAGTAGACGTTGCCGGATTAACAGCCAGCACGCTCAACGTTACGAATGCTGACTTTATGGCCGGGGGGCAAGACAACCTGAATACACTAGCAGGGAAAGCCGCCGCCACAGTAGAAAACCAAGGCATAATCAACATTACAGATGGAGGATATGCGGCTTTAGTTGCCCCAGGAGTAGCTAATAGTGGTGCCATCAACGCCCGTTTGGGTAAAGTAGTGCTGGCATCAGGCACAAGAGCCGCTTTAGACTTTCGCGGAGATGGCTTAGTATCGCTAGCAGTAGAACCCAGCAAAGAAGTAGGATTTTCTCCCTTAGTTAGTAACACAGGCTCTATTACCGCCGATGGTGGAGTAGTTACCCTCAGCGCCAGGGCGGGAGCTACCGTAGTCAACAATGTCATTAACACAACCGGGTTAATTCAGGCTAACTCAGCCAATGCCCAAAATGGTCGGATTGTCCTATCTGGAGGCAATGCTGGAATTGTGGCTTTAGATGGGACGATTACTGCCACGGGTAGTGCCAACGTCACGGGAAATAATATCAACGCCGCCACAAGCATCACCACGCCTACAGCTACATTTACAGCACTTAAAGATATTAACTTCAGCGGAAATTATGCTACAGGTGGCGGGAACCTGAGCTTAGTGACAGCAGGCGGCAAGGTTGATACTCAAGGAGTTACAACGAGTGGTGGCACGATAAACATTACTAGTGCCGGGGCAATTAATACGTTGAATTTAGACTCAACGTCGGGGGCACTCAATGGGGGTGCAATTAGCCTACTTGCCACAAACGGCAACATTACGACAGGCAGCATAGACACCTCTTCCACCTCAACTTCTGGCAATGCCAGTGATGGAGGGGGAATCAGCTTGACGGCAAGAGGCAGTAGCGGTGGTTCTATTACCGTTAACGGAGATGTTAATTCCACATCATCAGGAGCTGGCGTCACTCCAGGCACAGGAGGGGCTGTTAATATCAGTGCTGCTAACACTCTTAACCTCAACAGCATTAATAATATTGCTTCTAGCAATACCGGTTATGGCAACATCACGTTGACGGGGAATGAGATTAACCTCAATGGAGGAGCTAATTCCATCCGGGGTGACGGCAAAGAGGTGCTCTTACAGTCATCCTCTTTAGGTCAAAAAGTAGGCATCGGTGCTTCGGATACAGGAGCGACAGATACTTTGGATCTGACGACGACAGATTTAGCAGCTCTTAAAGATGGCTTTAGCAGAATTTATCTCGGACGCACTTTCGGTCGCGGTGCAGTGAGTATAGCTGATGTAACTTTCTTAGACCCAGTAGGGATTCGAGCTTTGGGAAGTGGGGGGACGATTACGGCTAACGGGGCGATTACTGGAGCGAGTGGTTCTGATAGTTCAATTACCCTACAAGCAGATGGTGCTATCAGTACTCAAGGCATCAGAACCTATGGCAATGGGATTAACCTTCGCAGCTTCAATGGGGGGATTACTACTAATGGAGCCAATCTCGACTCCACAAATGGGGCACTCAATGGGGGCGGAATTAATCTTGTTGCTGGCAACGGTAACATCAGTACAGGTAACATAAACTCATACTCTGTGGCTGCTAGTGGCAATACGGGGAGTGGAGGTGCAATCGCACTTTCTGCCAGAGAGGGGAACATCACTACAGGCGATCTCAATTCCTACTCTCATGCCAACACGGGCAATGCTGGTCAGGCTGGTGCGATTATTGTACTTGCAGCTACAGACAGAAGTGAAAGTGCCGGGCATATTAACATCAATGGGACTGTACTGGCTGACGCACAGGGTCAAAATAGGGCGCTTAGTGGGGGCAATCTGACTTTCAATGCAGTTGAAACCTTGACTCTGGGAAGCGTTAATAATAGTAGTCCTTTCAACAGCAGTAAATACGGCAATGTCAGCCTTCTGGCACGTCAAATTAATCTAAATCCTGGGGCGACCACAATTATTGGAAACACTATTACTACCACAGGATCGATGACGGCAGCAGATGCAGCAAATAGTTCGATTCTGCTACAGGCAAACGGCAACATTAGCATTGGAGATTATATTAAAACCTATGGCAATGCCATTAACATCCACAGCTTAAATGGTGGGATTGCTACTAACGGGGAAGCCTCCATCGACTCCACAAATGGGGCACTCAATGGAGGCGCAATTACTATTGCTGCTGACAACGGTAGCATCATCACAGATGCCATAAACTCCTCCTCTATTGCTTACAGTGGCGCAGCAGGGAATGGAGGTGCAATCAATCTTACTGCTGGCAACGGTAGCATCACCGCATATTACATAGACTCCGGCTCTTATGCCTACAGTGGGGATACGGGGGATGGAGGTGCAATCAATCTCACCGCTACTAATGGCAATATCATCAACCCACTTGAGATGCTATCTGTCTCTTCTGCTACTGGCACAGCGGGGGATGGAGGTGCAATCAATCTCACTGCTACTAATGGTATTACCACAGGTGCCCTACACTCCTACTCTTCTACTGGCAGTGGCACGGCTGGGAATGGAGGTGTGCTCTCACTCAATGCCACTAATGGGAACATTCAAATACTTTATGTACTAGACTCCTACTCTTTTACTGACAGTGGCACGGCGGGGAATGGAGGAAATATCACATTGAATGCTACCAACGGCATCACCATAAATGCTAATAGGGATATAAACTCCTACTCTTCTGCTACCACTGGCACAGCGGGGAATGGAGGTACAGTCAATCTCACTGCTACTAATGGCGGCATTCAGGCAGGTGGCATAGCCTCCTACTCTTCTGCTAGTGACGCAGCGGGAAGCGGAGGTGTAGTCAATCTCACCGCTACTAATGACAATCTCACTACAGGTAGCATAACCTCCTACTCTTCTGCTGGCAGTAGTACAGCGGGGGATGGAGGTGCAATCAATCTCACTGCTACTAATGGCGGCATTGAGACAGGTAATTTGGAATCCGGAGCCTTGTCTGGCTCCAACGGCAATGCTGGGAATGGGGGAGATATCACGGTGAATGCTACTAACGGTATCTCCACTAACGGCATAGCCTCCTACTCTATTGCTGGCAGTGGTACGAGTGGGAATGCAGGTACGATTTTCCTAAATGCTACTAATGGCAGCATTCAGGTAAGTAATTTAAATTCCACAGCCTTGTCTGGCTCCAACGGCAATGCTGGGAATGGAGGAGATATCACGATGAATGCTACTAACGGTATTACCACCAATGGTAATGATATAACCTCCTATTCTTATGCGACCGGTGGCACGACGGGAAATGGTGGTGCCGTCAATTTCACCACTACTAATGGCAATATCACCACTAACGGCATAGGCTCCTACTCTTATGCTGGTGGTGGTGCGGCTGGGGATGGAGGTGCGATTTCACTCAATGCTACTAATGGCAGCATTGAAACAGCTTATTTACAATCTATATCTCTATCTGGCCCTAACGGAAATGGTGGAAATGGTGGTGCGATCAGCCTGAGTGCTGGCACTGATGCCACTATAGGCGAACTAAATTCCTACTCTACTGCTGGCAGTGGTACGGCTGGAAATGGTGGTGCGATCAACCTGAGTGTTGGCAACATTATTACTCTCAAAGGCAACATCAATACCTATGGTGGGACAGGTTCTGGTAACCTCAGCTTCTCTAGTAATCAAATCCTTCTCACTCAGGATTTGACGTTTAATACCGATGGCGGGCTAGGTACGGATGGAAGTGTTAGCTTCGGGGTTTCTAAGCTTGCCTCCGATGTAGCCAATACTGGGCGAACACTGAGTATCTATAAAGGTAGCGGCACGGTTAACCCCAATAATTCACCTGCCAAAACTGCTGATGTGACTGTCATTATTCAGTAAGTGACATCCCCCCGGTGTTAGCTAGACGATTACGCCGGGGGGCTTACAACCCCTGAACCTTTGCTTTAGCGTAACTATCTTCATCACCGTGTTCTCACTCAAGCTCAACTCACTGGCGATCACGGGGTGCAAGTAGCAACGGAACATAGACCAAGTTAAGCCAAGTTCCTGACCTAAAGTAATACGCTCGCAGTATCAAAAATACTTGAGATGCGTGCCAAGTAAAACCCCTCTGGTCAATCGGGGGGGGGTAAAATAGATATGCGATCGCACTCTGGGATTTTCGGCATTGGCTTACTGCACCCCAACAAAGCCGAATAACTTAGCGAACCCGCCAAGTATGGCTACTATCAAACCTATTAAGACACCACGACTAAGAAATTCTTGATTGTCCAATCTCTTACTTAGTCCGTCTACTTTTTCCTCCAACCTGGCTTGACCTACTTTTAGGTCAGTTACATCCTTACCAAGATTATCAAACTTGGCATCAAGCTTATCTAGCTTTTGGTCAATCTTAGCTAAGACTTCCTTTAAATCTGACTCAATAATTAAAGACATTTATTGTCTCCCATTCCTAAACTAAATCTGCCAATAGGTCTGATATCTCGCCCTGGTGACTTAATCGATTATCGTCATAGATCATCAAAGTATTAAGGTTAGCGTGTCTACTAAGTTTCTGTACCCGTCTCACATCTCCCCCCGTCGCCTCTAAGGCAGCAGTAACAGATGAATGTCTAATCCTGTGAGGACTCAATACCTTGATGATTCCTGCCGCCTTAGCGTACTGCTGCACAACCTCATAAATAGAAGTGGTGCTAAGTCGATGTCCACTTGTAACCGAGTCCAAGGATATAAACAAAGGTTGATTGATGTTGGTTTCTCGCCTTGCCAGTAGCCAATCTTGAAGGGCGGCAGCAGTGGTAATAGATAGAGCGATCGCCTCTTTCTGACTACCTCGACCTTTACCAAGTATCCACAATCTGCGGGAGTCTAAATCTAGATCGGCAATATTCAACGATGCTACCTCCCCCCCTTCTAAGCAGGGCTAATTCATTGTCAAAGGAGAAAAATATGGGTAGCTAGAAGGTGGCTTACACTAAATCTTTTAGCCTCTAGTTTGATTGGTCTACATTCCATGAAAATCAATCTCCTTGAAGCCTTAG